>Ga0247825_10001211_pt1 | contig 16862 bp, 11 predicted proteins | sample 13C_Vanillin_Day_FD_194413 | JGI IMG/M metagenome (GOLD analysis project Ga0247825, IMG submission 194413) | Soil microbial communities from agricultural site in Penn Yan, New York, United States - 13C_Vanillin_Day48 | ecosystem: Environmental > Terrestrial > Soil > Agricultural land | place... | reverse complement strand
GCGTCTGGCCGGCGACCGGATGGGCGTGATGAAGTTCGGCTCCCGGATGGACGTGTTCCTGCCGCTGTCGGCGGTCATCCACACCAAGGTGAACGACAAGGTCGTCGCCGGCCAGACGCTGGTCGCGACGCTGCGTTAGGAATTCCGCGATGGATGAAGAACGACTCCCACGATTGCGCATGCTGACGCCGCTGCGGAGGCGGTCCGACGTCGCCTCGAAACGCGTGCGGCGCGGCGCGTACCTGCTGCCCAGCCTGTTCACGATGGGCAACATGTTCTGCGGCTACTGCTGCATCGTCTATGCGATCCGCGGGGAGTTCGCGACGGCGGCACCGTTCATCGGCTTTGCCATGGTGCTCGACATGCTGGACGGACGCGTGGCGCGGATGACCGGTGCGACCAGCGATTTCGGCATCGAGTTCGATTCGCTCGCCGACGTGGTGTCGTTCGGGATGGCGCCGGCGCTGCTGTCGTTCATGTGGGGCCTTCAGCCGCTGGGACGGATCGGCTGGGCAGCGAGCTTCCTGTTCGTCGCCGCCGCCGCCGTACGGCTGGCACGCTTCAACATCCAGTCGGGCTCACAGGACAAGCGGTACTTCGTCGGCTTGCCGAGCCCCGCGGCTGCCGCGGTCCCGGCGGCAACCGTCTTCGCGTATCCGGTCGGATTCCAGTATCCGGTTCACGCCGTGGCGGTGCTGGCGATGGTGGTGGTTCCGGCCATGCTGATGGTGAGCACCATCCGCTTCCACAGTTTCAAGACGTTCGATCTGCAGTCGCGCCGGAGCTATCCGGTGTTGATTCTGTTCGCGCTCGGGCTCGCCCTGCTGGCCGCGCAGCCGGAAATCCTGCTCGTTGCCCTGGCGTATGGTTACCTGGCATCTGCATTCGTCGGCATGCTGCTCACGCGCGTCCGTCGCCGCCCGCCGCAGGACGAGATGCAGAACGAAGACGCGACGGCGAGGAATACGAAGGCGCTGTAGGGCTCGTCCTACGAGCTACCAGTGACCGGCAGCGTGATCTCCACGCTCGTTCCGCGGCCGCGTTCGCTGGTGACGCCGATCGTCCCTCCGCTCAGTTCGACATTCCGCTTCGCGATCGGCAGGCCCAGCCCGGTGCCGGTCGTCTTTGTCGAAAAATACGGCTCGAACGCCCGTGCGAGTGCTTCGGCATCCATCCCCACGCCGGTGTCGGACACGCGGATCCTGGCGACGCCCGGTTCTTCTCGCGCGGCGACCGACAGCGTCCCCGAACCGGGCATGGCGTGCAGCGCGTTCTCGATGATATTGGAAATCGAACGCCCGACCAGCGTGCGGTCGATCGACACACGGGGCAGTGTGCCCGGGATATCGATGTCGAATCGAATCCGGTCGGCGAGCGCGCGCTGGTAAGGTTCGATGATCTCGCGGAGCATGACCGCCACGTCCACGCTGGCGGGCTTGGCCGTCGGGGAAGAAGCGAAGCTCGAAAATTCTGACGCAATCTGGCGTAACAGGGTCACCTGCTGCAGGATTGTCCCGACGCACTCCTGCAGGACCGGTCCCATCGGTTCGCCACGATCGGCGTGCACGCGCCGCAGGTGTTCGGCGTTCAACTGGATAGGGGTCAACGGGTTCTTGATCTCGTGCGCCACCTGACGCGCCATCTCCGCCCATGCCTCGAGGCGGTGCGTCCGCTCCAGTTCCGTTCGCTGGCGCTTGAGTTCCGCCGCCATGCCGTTGAAGTCTTCGACCAGCCGGCGCAACTCGTCAGACGACGTTGCGGCGACACGCGCATCGAGATCGCCGCGGGCGATGCGCCGGGTCGCCCGGGTCAGCCGATTCACCGGGTCGGCGATCCGTTCGGCGATGCGGTATCCGACCCATGAGCCGCCGAGCATGAAGAGCAGCGCCGCCAGCAGGACCCGGCGGTCGAAGGTGTCGATCTGGTCCTCGATCTGCAACTCACGAGAGGTGAGCGGCACCGTGATCGTCCCCATGGCCAGCGTCGTCTCCGAGACCGGCGTTCCGGCGACGATGTAGTCGATCGGGCCGACCGTCTCGCGTGTCACTGCGGCGCCCTCGCGTCGCAGCCGCAACGCTTCGTAGACCTCCGACGGTATCCGCGTCGGCAGCAGGCCGGAGGCGAAGAGCGTCCGCTCGCTCGTTGCCACCAGGCGCGAGTCGGCAAAGATGTTAACGTCCTGGTCGATCAGGCGGCTGATCCAGACCAGGAGGTTGTCGTCGATCGGAATCTTCTCTTGCGAGGCCCGCGGGCCGACGAGGTCCTCGACGACGCGGCGCGCGGCCGACGCGGTTCGGATCGCCTCCTGCGCGACGTTCGCGCGCATCTCGTCGGCGACGTACTGACGCGTCACGAAGGCGAGAAGCGCTACCGGGAAAATCACGGCCGCGACAAACGCGAGGAACAGCTTCCGATAGAAGCTGGCGCGCACCTCCCGCAGCAGCTGCGGTGCAGTGGTGAGGCGCCCTCCCAGCCATCCGAAGAGGCCGCTGCCCGAGAGCAGCAGGACGTACGTAAGGGTGGCCAGGACAATCAGTTCGGCAAGATTCACCAGGTGTCCCAGCGGCGACACCATGGGAAACCCGAGCGCGTAGATCCCGAAGCGGTCGTTCACCAGGTAGACGTCGAACTCCGCATCACCACGGCGCAACCGCGTCCAGAACGGGTCGCGGGACGGCTGGACGCGCGTGAACGCTTCGTCCGTCAGCGGCCATGCCGCTTCGTTCGACGAGTAGAGCGGCGTCCCGCTCCAGCCATATACCGCGAACTCGACGTCACGGCCGGAGAGCCCTTCGGAGCGCCCGGATTGCGGCCGCAGCAGCTGGATGTACGGTGTCTCGGACTGAATGAAAGGGAGGTTGCCGTAGTCGAGCATCGCGTGCACGATGATCGACCCGACGACCCGTGAGGGATCGTCGTTGACGCAGAGGGCACGTCCCGCGTGCAGAACGCGGCGATCCTCGGCGAAGAACGGCGCCGATTCTTCGAAGAGGTCCCAGTCGCATCGCCGTTCGTCGGACCGCGGCGTCCCGGTCAGATCCTCTGGCAGGTTGAACGCGAACCGGCTGACCAGCGTGCCGTTCGCGCGATACAACTCGACCGACGACGTCAACGGCAGGTCGGCCAGCGCCGTGGTCTGCCACACCTGGAAGGCGCGGTTCGTCGCCGGGTCGGCGCTCGCGTCCGAATCGGAGGCCACCAGCAATTGCCGAAGGTCCTGGAACCGGTCGATCTCATCGAGGCTGGTGCGGAGGAGCGCCTTGACGGTGTCGCGCTGATTGAGCGGTTGAGAGGCGTAGCGCGTCTCGACCAGCTGGGACTTGGCATCCCACGCGGCCTGAAACACGACCGGGTAGAAGGCGATGGTCGGGACGATCAGTGCGAGCGTCAGGAGCATCAGGCGGAATGCCTGGCTGCCGTGACGGTATCGCGCCTCGAGCCGCGTCATCACGAGTGCCAGCAGGACGATGACGACACCGGCACTGACGGGAACGAACTGTCGCGGGTCGAGCCGCTGCGTCGCGATCTGCCAAGCGAGCAGCGGCGCCAGCCAGGCGCCAGCCAGGCCGATGCGGAGAACCAGCGGCCGCGGCGGCACGCGCCAGGGGATCGTCGCCACCCGCAGGATCAGCAGGGCCAGCGCTGCCGCCGTCGTGTGCGCGATGACCAGTCCTACCTGCAGGGCCACGCGGGCGTTGTTCCAGGGATGCAGCGAAAAGTGGAGAAGATCGAGCGTGGCGTGGGCGACAGTGTCCCGAATCAGCGCCTGGTGACCCACGAGAACGGCAGCCACCGCGATTCCGGCAGCGATCTGCGTGAGACTGAACGTGACGAGCGAGGGTGCGATCGAGCGCCGCCGAAGCCATCGATGGACTCTCCACGCTTCGACCGCGAAGAATGCCACGGCGACGACGCCGGCCAGGGCCAGGGCATTGGTGAGGAAGTCGAAGGGAGATGTCAGGAACGACCAGAACAGGGGGGAGGCGTACGCCGACCCGGAGAAGACCTCGGCATTGCTCCAATCAGCCGGTGACGCCAGCCGGAGCAGGACCCGGCCGAGCACGATGAGGGCGGTCACGACCGCCGCCGCGGTGAAGTAGTGAGCCGGACGTCGCGTGCGGCCGCGCCAGTCGAGCATCGGCGCCGCCAGCAGGAGCACGGTGACGGCAATGGCGATCAAGGCGAGCGATCGCGTGGCGTCTCTCCAGCGGTCGCGTCCAGCCGCGAGGTCGGCATCCGAGACGGATGCCGTGACCAGTCGCTGACCCATCGGGGTGAGAACGTCGAAGGCTTCGTTCGATGGCCTCGTGCGCGCGCCGGCAAAGAGTTCGAGCCGGACGTCGGCCAGGCGGGTCGGCAGCCAGAACGAGCCGGCCGGCGTCAGCGAGGCGGCCGGGGATTGCGGCTCGCGCGCGATCGGCAAAGCGACCTCGGTGGCGACGCTGCCGAGGCGGGTGACGCCTTCCATGAGCGGTGCGACGTAGACCAGTCGCAGGCCGAGCGCACCTTCTGACATGAACCACGCTTCACCCGTGGCAAGCGTGTCGAGCCGCAACTCGGACGGTCGTCCGGCCCAGGCCAGCGGCTTTCGATTGGCGTCGTAGACGGTGACCGCCGCGTCCTCCGCGCTATCGGTCGGCAGGGCGGCCCGTCCGGCCGCAAACAACTCCCGCGTGGCCGCGACATCGTCCTCGAGCGCCCGCTTGACGGTCTGGACCGGCGCCGCCCGCCGTGCCGACTCCTTTAGCCGCTGACTGCGCAGCGAGAAAAAATCCTGGACCTCCCGCTCGACGCGCAGGCGAGCCTCGGCCGGCGCACCACCCAGTAACGCGCGTTCGAGGATGGCACCGACGAGGAGCAGCAGCAGGGCGCAGGCGACGCCCGCGATCGCGATGCGTACGAGTGTTCGCGTCACGGCTGTCTCATTGTTACACTGTGATTCTCCCGTGTCCTTCCGGTACAGCCTCAAACCAGTTCTCAAACGCGGGTGTCTGGTGGCGGCCGCCAACTGGCCGGTGACGCTTGTCCAGTCAACGGCCGACTCGCTTTTCAAGCTGCTGATTGCCGTGCCGCTCGTTGGCGGGGTCTTTCTGGTGGCGCTCGTCCTCGGCGCGGAGCCCAATTCGCTCTTTGCGCTCACGTGGGCCGAGTTCGTGACGACGACGATCGGCTCGCTGCTGTCGCACCCGGGCGTGCTGGTGATGTTCCTCCTGTCGCTCGGGACCGTGGTCATCGGCGGGTCGCTGTTCGTGTTCCTGGTCAAGGGAGGCACGATCGGCGTCCTCGTGGCGGGAGACGCCGCGGCCGGCCCTATCGAGGAACCGCCCCTGCATTTCGAAACCGTGGCGCGCGCCGCCCGTTTCTCGATTGAGTTGTTCGTCGACCGCGCGCAGGCGCTGTTCCGCCGATACGCGAAGCTCGGGTTCGCGTTGATGGTCGTGTATCTGGCGTCCGGCCTCGTCTACCTGCTCGTGGCATGGACCAACCGTGTGGCCGGCAACAGCTGGCTGCTGACGGCCATGGTCACGATCGCCTTCGTGGTCTGGATCACCCTCCTCAACGTTGTCTACCTGCTGACCCAGATCGTGATCGCGGTCGATGGCTGCGGCGTCCGGGCGGCAAGCCGGCGGGTGGCGGCGTTCATCCGCGGCGAGCGCTATCGGCTCGGAGCGGTATTCCTGGTGGTGCTGGCGATGGTAGTCGTGGCGACCGGCGCGTCGTTCATGGCGGCCGCGTCGCTGAGCCTGATCACCTTCGTGCCGTTTCTCGGACCATTCCTCGGCCTGGCGGTGCTGCCGCTCCAGTTGCTCGCCTGGATGCTCCGGGAGATCGTGTTCCAGTACATCGGCTTGTCATCCGTGGGGGCGTATCTGAAGCTGTATCGCGATTTCTCCTCGCGCGTCGAACCCGCGCGGGCGCCCAGCATCCCGGCTCATTCCCTCGTGCCCGATTCGCACTGACTGGGGCCTGACTGGCATGCGGCGGGCGTGCCGGCCGTGCGACGCCGGTCGGTGAGCTCGGTCGACGAGACAGCGCATGACTGACTACGAGAAATTTCTGTCGCACACCGGGCGCGGCCTCCACGAATCGGCAATCCGCCGCATGGGAACGGTTGTCGCCAGGCCCGGCGACCTGGTGTCGTTTGCTCCGGGCTATCCGGACGCGGGCCTGTTCCCGTGGGACGATCTGCACGACATCGCGTCCAGACTCCTGACCGGAGCCGATGGGTCGGCACTGCAGTACGGTCCGACGCGCGGGTACCAGCCGCTGCTCGACGTGATCATCAGCCTGCTTGCCGAACGCGGAATCCGGGCGACGGTGGAGCAGTTGATCGTCACGAGCGGCTCTCAGCAGGGAATCGATCTCGCCGGCCGTGTGCTGGTCAGCCCCGGCGAAGTCGTCCTCGTCGAATTGCCGACGTTTACCGGGGCAATCGCCGCGTTCAAGAACGTCCAGGCGGATGTCGTCGGCGTCCGTCAAGAGCCCGATGGCATCGACGTTGGCGACCTCGACCGCGTCTGGCAGCGAGAGCGCGCGGCCGGGAAAACGATCAAGCTGCTGTATCTCGTACCAAATTTCCAGAATCCGACTGGCGTGCTCATGAGCCTCGAGAAACGCCGGCAGGTGGTGGCGTGGGCCGAACGCCGCGACGTGTTGATCATCGAAGACGACCCGTACGGATCTCTGTACTTCGAGGACGTGGCGACCGCCGCCGAGACACGCCCGATGCGAGCCGACGATCCCGCGGGACGGGTGATCTACCTGAGTACGTTCTCCAAGACGCTCGCGCCCGGACTGCGGGTCGGCTGGATGGTGGCGCCCCCCTCACTGATCGACCGGTTCGACACGGCCAAGCAGGGGGCGGATCTCACGTCCGGCATTCTCAATCAGCGGCTGGTCTACGAAGCAGCACGACGCGGGGTGCTCGAGCGGCTGGCACCGCGACTCCGCGCGCTCTACCAGGAAAAACGGACGGCGATGGAAACGTCGATTCGCGCGGCGCTTGGCACTCGACTGGCGTGGCCGGCGCCGAAGGGCGGCTTCTTCCTGTGGACGACGCTGCCGGAGGGATGTACAGACGTCGATCTTCTCGAGCGGGCGATCGCGCACGGCCTCATCTTCGTCATCGGCAGTGCCTTCTACGTGGACGGCACCGGCCACGACAAGATCCGGTTGTCGTTCTCGGCCCCCGGTGTCGATCGGATCAGGGAAGGCGTGACGCGGCTGGCGGCGGCGATGAACGCCTCACGCTGAGACGCGGCGCTGCCCGGCGTTGCAGTTCCCGACGCATGCGACTACTGCGCGCGTCGCGGAGATTGCGATGCCGGTGCCGGTTCGAGCAGGACCATGACCTGCTGAATCCGTTCTCTGACACCGCTCAATGCCGGCTGGGCGGCGATGTAGTTCTCTGACTTCATCGCTGCGCCCGCTTTTTGCACATCCGCATTGACGCTGGCGAGGAGTTGCTGCGCCTCGCGCAGGTTGCGTCGCGGGCCGCGGCCTTTTTCCGCCGTGGCGACCCTCGCATTGGCCTGTGCGACCAGCGCCGCGACTTCCGCCATCGAGCGCTCGACTTCGCTTCGCACCCGCGCGCGCGTCTCGGCGGCCTGCCGGGCGGCGTTCTGGGCACGTTCGCGACTGTCGAGGGCGTTGCTCAACGCGAGACGGTAGTCGCGTTGGTTCACCGCGTCGTTTGCTGCCTTGAGCGAGTCGGCCGCAGTCTGGTATTCGGCCGGCGCGTACTGTTCGGCGCCGGCGGCGCGCGCAGCGTCGAGCGCGCCCTGAGCCTGATTCAATTCCTTGTTCGGTGGTTCAGCGCAGGCGGGAAGAACAAGAAGCGTGACAAGCAGCCACGCCGGCAGGCGACGCATAGAGATCCGAGTGTACATGAAAGCTGTTGCGCCACACGATCGACCACGCGAGAAACTCGAACGGCTCGGCGTCGCTGCCCTCGGCGACAACGAGCTCGTGGCGCTCGTGCTCGGGAGCGGATCGCGCCAGGGCGATGCGCTTGCGCTCGCCAACCGCCTGCTCGAGCAGGCAGGCGGTCTGCACGGACTCACGCGCACCGGCCCCGGTGCGTTGCGTGACGTCGCCGGCATTGGCCGCGCGCGGGCTGCTCAAGTGCTTGCCGCGGTCGAGCTGGGGAGGCGCACGCTGGTGCGCGGGGCGGATGAGCGTGCGCGCCTGAACTCGCCGCGCCAGCTCGCCGCGCATCTGCTGCCGCTCTACGGCGCCCACGCGGTGGAGCAGTTCGGCATCGTCATGCTCGACACCAAGCATCGCGTCATCCGCACGAAGATCCTGTCGATTGGCTCGCTCGACACGACCGTCGTGCATCCACGCGAGGTGTTCCGCGAAGCAGCCTCCGCCGCCGCGGCGGCGATCGTCCTGTTCCACAACCATCCGTCCGGCGATCCCACGCCGAGCACCGACGACCTCCTGCTCACGACGCGGATGGTGAACGCCGGCGACATCATGGGGATCGAGGTGCTCGATCACCTGATCCTGGCCGATCAGCGTTACTACTCGCTGGTCGAGTCGGGAAGGATGCAGCGCCGCGCGGAGTAAGATTGTCAGGACTTGCGGATTCTCTACTTCGACTGCTTCTCGGGCGCATCCGGCGACATGATCCTCGGGTCGCTGATCGACGCCGGCGTGTCGCTCGAGTCCGTCCGCAGCGCTCTGGGCAGCCTGGCGATCGAGCCGGACGTCGTCTGGACACGGCGCGTGACGCGCGCTGGTCTCTCGGCGACGAAGTTCTGCGTCCGCGAAGAGGATCTGCCGGATCACGCGCACGACCACCGGGGCCATGATCACGACCACGATCATGACCACGATGAGCACCATGACGGGCAGAACGACGAGCCGGGCCAGGTTCGCGATGACCGGCCGACGCACGGCGAAACGGTTCACCATCATCACGGGGCACACCGGACGCTGGCGGAGATCTACGGCCTGATTGACCAATCGGCCCTGACCGGGGCCGGGAAGGATCGCGCCAAAGCGTTGTTCCAGCGCCTGGGCGAAGCGGAAGCGGCGGTCCATGGGATTCCGCTCGATCGGGTGCACCTTCACGAGGTCGGGGCCCTCGATTCGATCATCGACATCGTCGGCGCCGTCCATGCCATCGAGACGATCGGCGCGGATCGGATTGTGGCGTCGCCGTTGAACGTCGGCAGCGGAATGTTCCGCGCGGCTCACGGCCTGTACCCGGTTCCCGCGCCGGCCACCGCGCGCCTGTTGCAGGGCGCGCCCATTTACGCCGGCAAACAGGCGGTGGAACTGGTGACACCGACTGGCGCCCTGGTGATCACCGGCTATGCCGAGTCGTTCGGCGGCGTTCCGCCGATGCGGCTCGAGAAGGTGGGGTACGGCGCAGGATCACGCGATTTGCCGGACACGCCGAATGTACTGCGGGTGCTGATCGGCGAAGCGGCGGACCCGGCCCGGTCCGCTCCGCGGGTTGATGGGAGCCTTCACCGGACTGGACCCGCGGAACAGTCGGTTGTCGTGATCGAAGCCGAGATCGATGACATGAACCCGCAGATCTTCGGCCTGCTGATGGAGCGCCTGCTGGCTGACGGTGCGCTCGACGTGTTTTATACGCCCATTCAGATGAAGAAGAACCGTCCGGGGACGCTGCTCACGATCGTTGCCGAACCGGCATCACGCGAGCGGCTCACGACGATCGTGTTTCGCGAGAGCACGACGATCGGCGTTCGCTATCGCGAGATGCAGCGCGAAGTGCTGGCTCGCGATCTCGTCGCCGTCGAGACGCCATATGGCCAGGTCCGGTTCAAGGTGGCCAGGCGCGATGGCCGTGTGTTGAACGCGTCTCCTGAGTTCGACGACTGTGTCCGCATCGCGCGCGAGCGGGACCTTCCCCTGAAGGACGTGCAGGCGGCTGCCACGAAGGCGTTCCTCGACCGCGGAGACCGATGAAGCCGTTCTATATCACGACGCCCATCTATTACATCAACGCCCGCCCGCACATCGGCCACGCCTACACGACGATGGTGGCGGACGCGATTGCCCGATCGCGGCGCCTGGTCGGCGACGACGTGTTCTTCATGACCGGCACCGACGAACACGGGCAGAAAGTCGAGCGCGCCGCGCAGAAGGCCGGCGTTCCGACGCAGCAGTTCGCCGATCAGACCGCCGCACACTTCCGGCAGATGTGCGCCGATCTGAATATCTCGAACGACGACTTCATTCGCACGACCGAGCCGCGCCATTACCGTGCCGCCCAGGAGATCTGGCGGCGCGTCGCCGCGAACGGCGACATCTATAAAGGCGACTACGAAGGCTGGTACTGTACCGTCGATGAGATTTTCGTTCCCGAGACGCAGCTGGTCGACGGGAAATGCCCGACCTGCGGGAACAAGGTGGAACGGCTGAAGGAGGAGAGCTACTACTTCCGGCTGTCCAGGTACCAGCAGCCGTTGCTCGACTTCTACGAAAAGAACCCGGAGTGTCTGCAGCCCGGTTTCCGCCTCAACGAGGTGCGGACGTTCGTCGAAGCCGGCCTCCAGGACCTGAGCATCAGCCGCACCTCGTTCCAGTGGGGAGTTCCCGTGCCGGACGATCCCAGGCACGTGATGTACGTCTGGTTCGATGCGCTGACGAACTACCTGACGGTGCTCGGGTTCGGGTCGGACGACGACCAGCGGATGAACCGCTACTGGCCGGTCGCCACGCATCTGGTCGGCAAGGAGATCGTCCGCCAGCACGCGCTGTATTGGCCCGCGTTCCTGATGTCGGCGGGGCTCACGCCGCCGAAGCAGATCATCGCGCACGGCTGGTGGCTGATGGGCGGCGCGAAGATGTCGAAGTCGCTGGGCAACGTGGCCCGGTACCAAGACTACGCCGATGTCTTTGGCGTCGACGGGCTGCGCTATTTCGTGATGCGCGAGATGACGCTGGGCGCCGACGCGAACTTTTCGGACGAGGCGATCCTGACGCGGTTCAACGCCGACCTCGCGAACGACCTCGGAAATCTGGTCAGCCGATCGACAACGATGGTCCAGCGCTACTGCGACGGGATCATCCCGGCATCGCTCGCCGAGACGCGGGACGAACTGGACGCCGGGCTGAGCTCCGCCATCGACACGGCCATCGGGAGCGTACGGCGGCAGTTCGAGTCGTTCCAGTTGTCACTGGCCTTGCAGGACACCTGGGAACTGATCCGCGCGGTCAACCAGTACATTGTCAAGCGAGAACCGTGGACCCTGGCCAAAAAGCCGGACCAGCGCCCGTTGCTCGAGACGACGCTGTATCACGCGGCCGACGCGCTCAGGGTCACCGCGGCGCTGATCGACCCTGTCATGCCGTCTGCCGCCGCCAGAATCCGCACGATGCTCGGCATCTCGCAGGAGCAGTGGAACGGCTTGAAGGCCGGGACGCTGGTTCCAGGGACACAGCTGGGCAGCATCGAGCCACTATTTCCACGTATCGAGAAAACAGTCGAGGAACTGAGAGCGATGACAGGACAGGATTCGAGCACTCCCGCGGCGCCTGCGGAGCAGTCCGCCGCCGCATCCGCACCGGCCGCCGTCCCCGCGCAGCCGGCAACACCGCCTCCGGCCCCGGCCGCCGCGGCGGCCGATGGGCGCATCGCCATCGACGACTTCATGAAGGTCGAGCTGCGCGTCGCCAAGATCCTCGAGGCCGAGGCGGTGCCGAAGTCGAAGAAGTTGGTCAAGATGAAGGTCAACGCCGGTGAGGCCGAACCGCGGACCATCGTGGCCGGCATTGCCGAGGCGTATCAGCCGGAGCAACTGGTCGGCCGCACGATCGTCATCGTCGCCAACCTGAAACCGGCGAAGCTGATGGGGATCGAATCGAACGGCATGGTCCTGGCCGCGAGCCCCGAGGGCGGCCTGCCCACGCTCGTGTCGGTCGACGAGAGCCTGCCCGCGGGCGCACGGGTCCGATGACGGCCTTGCCATGGCGCTCGCCCACGGCGGCGGGCCTGAAGGCCCGCCCTACTTGGAGTAGTGCGACACGTCCTTTTCGTTCTCGGTGCAGTAGTACTCGATCAGCTCTCCGTCTGGGATGAGGAGGAAGTGCTGCGTCGCGGTGATCGGCGTCTTCAAGACGCTGGGGTCAGTGACGGTGATCTCGACCTGAAGGTGCCCGGTATCGATGCGGCGGTACCGTTCGGTCATCTGCATCGCCTCGCTGTGCGGATGTCCCGTCATGTCGAGCCACGATTGATCGGTGAAGCCCCTGCTGGTGACGACGAAGGTGTCGCCGTCCCAGCGCCCGATCGAGTAGCCCATGAACGTCGGATGTGGATCCGCCGGCAGGTCGCGCCCATCCGTGAAAATCTGGCGGAAGGTCGTCTCCTTCTCGTGCAGGAGCAGAACCAGCCCGCGCGCCTGGACGATCTTCACAGGTGGCGGCAGCGACAGCAGCCGCAGCGCGCCCGGCGGTGCGCAGCGGTTGATCGGATCGTGAAGTCCGAACGGCTCCAGCCGGTTCCGCACGACGTCCGCATATTCGGGTCTGACGATGGCCAGCGGATCGGCGTTGGCGTCGATCGCCACGTCATCCATGTACCGCGGAAAGACGACGTTTTCCACGCCGCCGACCTGTCCCAGCGGATCGGGACGTGGGCGCCACAGGCCAGAGAGATCGGGCTTGCCGTCAACCCGCGGCGCCGATGCGGTCAGATCGACTTTGCCGTCCGCGGTGCGAACCAGGTCTGGCGCGGGAAACGCCGGCCACTGTGCGAAAGCCGGCGCCGTGAGAGTGACCAGGCAGGCGATGCACAAGGCAGGACGCTTCATGGCGGTCGATTTTAGGCCCGCCCGGGACCACTCGTCATGATCGATTCGCACTGCCATATCGCAGGATCAGAGTTCGCCGGCGACCTGGCGGCAGTCATCGCCCGCGCCCGGGACGCCCGGCTGAGTGGCGCGCTCGTGATCCTGGCGGCCGACGACGAGGCCGAACTGCGGCAGGCGGCAGCGGTGACAACCATGTGGCCCGAGGTGCGGTATGGCATCGGAGTCCATCCCCACGCGGCCGGGAAATACGCCGATGATCCGAACCGGGCGGCGCGCGAGGTCGACGCGGCCATCTCGGCGCAGCCGCTCACGCGCGGCCTGGGCGAGATCGGGCTCGACTACCACTACGACTTCTCGCCGCGCGACGTCCAGCAGGAGGTCTTCCGTCAGCAGATCCAACTCGCGATCGATCGCCGGCTGCCGATCGTGATCCATACGAGGGAAGCCGAGGACGATACGTTCCAGATCCTCGCGGAGGAAGGCGCGAGCCGGGTCGGCGGGGTGTTCCACTGTTTTACGGGCGATCGCGCGATGGCCCGCCGTGCGCTGGACATCGGCTTTCACATCTCGCTGGCAGGGATCGTCAGCTTCCCGAAGGCGCTCGAACTGAAGGAAGTCGCGAAGATGGTTCCGCTCGATCGTCTGCTCATCGAGACCGACAGTCCGTATCTTGCCCCGGTCCCGCACCGCGGCAGCCGGAACGAGCCGGCGCACGTTGCCCGCGTGGCCGCCGTGATCGGCGAGTTGCGAGGCGTGACGGCGGCGGCGATTGGCGAAGCGACTCAGCTGAACTTTGCACGGGTCTTCAACCCGTAACTCCAAGTCTCCCCACGGATTAGCGTGTCACAACGCGTTGACACCCCTGGCGCGATGTGGTGTGATCGGACCAGCTTGAATCCCACCGCGCAGAAACCTTCCGCCGCGACCCTCGCACAGATGTTCGAGCCGATCCGCGACGACCTGAAAGAGGTCGAACGCGAGTTCGCGCGCCACGTGCAGTCGCAGGTGGCCCTGATTCCGACGATTGGCAACTACATCCAGGATGGCGGTGGTAAACGCATCAGGCCGGCCGTACTGCTCATGGCCGCCCGCATGGCCGGCTACAACGGACCGGGAATCGCGGCTGGTGCACCCCGCGGCGAGACGACCGACGCCGCGGTGCTCTATGCCTCGGTCATCGAGTTCATCCACACGGCCACCCTGGTTCACGACGACATCATCGACGAGTCGGAGCTGCGGCGCGGGCGGGAGGCGGTCCACACGCGGTGGGGCAACCACGTCACGGTCCTGTTCGGCGACTTCCTCTATTTGAAGTCGATGTCGCTTGCTCTGACACAGGATCGTCTCGAGATCATCCGCCTCCTCTGCGACGTCACCCTCCGCATCGTCGAAGGCGAGATCTACCAGCTGACCAAGAACGGTGACGTCGACCTGACCGAGGAGGAACACTTCGATATCCTCCGGAGGAAGACGGCGTACCTGTTCGCCGGGTCGGCCAAGATCGGCGGGATGCTCGGGCCGACGACCCGGGACCAGCAGGAGGCCCTGTGGGACTACGGCATGAACATCGGGATGGCGTTCCAAATCGCCGATGATGTGCTGGATTTCACGGGCGACGAAGTGGTGCTGGGCAAGCCGGTGGGCGGTGACCTGCGCGAAGGCAAGGTGACGCTGCCGGTGATTCATCTCCTGTCGCGCGGCGACGCGCAGGCTGACGCGCTGATCCGCAAGGTCGTCGCCGATCGGAATGTGACGCTCGAGGAATGGCGGGAAATCCGCGGCCTGCTCGCGCAGGCCCGCTCAACGGAATACGCGCGCCGCAGCGCGGCCGAGTACATCGAGCGCGCCAAGAAGGCCCTGTACGCGTTTCCCGCCTCTGACTCGCGTGACGCGTTGATGTACCTGCCGGACTACGTGATCTCCAGAGATCGGTAATTCACGATTCAAAATTCAAAATTCACGATGCAAAATTCAGTTTTGCATTGAGCCTTTTGCCTTTTGCATTGCCCGATGACTCCTGCCGAACGCATCGACGAACTCCGTCGCCAGGTTCGCTACCACGAGGAACGCTATTACGTCCTGAGCGATCCGGAAATCGCCGACGCCGAGTTCGACGCGCTGATGAAGCAGCTCGAACAGCTCGAGCGCGAGAACCCGGACCTCGTGACGACCGATTCGCCGACGCAGCGCGTGGGCGGCCGCGTCGCCGCCGGTTTCGCGACGGTCGAACACGCCGAGCCGATGCTCAGCCTCGACAACGCGTATTCCGAGGACGAGCTGCGGGCATTCGACGATCGCGTCCGTCGCGGACTGGCGGACAGCGGAACGGCAGTCGATGCCGTCGAGTACGTCGCCGAGCTGAAGATCGACGGGCTGAGCATGGCGCTGACGTACGCCGACGGCGTTCTCGTTCGCGGGGCAACACGCGGTGACGGCGTGCGCGGCGAGGAGGTCACCGCGAACGTCCGGACGATCCGCGCCATCCCGCTCAAGCTGAAGGACACCGTTCGCGGGCGGCTCGAGGTCCGCGGCGAGGTGTACCTGCCGCGGAAGGCGTTCGAGCAGATCAACCGGGAACAGGAGGAAGCGGGCCAGCCGCTGTTCCAGAACCCGCGAAATACCGCGGCGGGGACGATGCGGAATCTCGATCCCGCGCTGGTGGCGCAGCGCGGGCTCAGCGCGTTCGTGTATCAATTGGTCGTCGAGGACGTCACTTTCACATCACACGCGGGCACGCTCGAACAATTGCGGACGTGGGGCCTGCCGGTGGAGAAGCACTGGCGGAGGTGCCTCGGCATCGAGGCGCTGGTGGCGTACTGCACCGAGTGGGCAGAGAAGCGCCGCGGCCTCGACTTCGACACCGACGGAGTGGTCATCAAGGTGGATTCGCTCGAACAGCGCCGCGCGCTGGGGACCACGAGCAAGTTCCCGCGCTGGGCGATCGCCTTCAAATTCCCGGCAGAACAGAAGACGACGAAACTGCACCGGATCGAGGTCAACGTCGGGCGCACCGGGGCGGTGACGCCGTTCGCCGTGCTCGAGCCGGTGTTCCTCGCCGGGTCCACGATCGCCATGGCCACCCTGCACAACGCCGACGACATCGCGCGCAAGGACATCCGCGAGGGCGACTGGGTGCTGGTCGAAAAGGCCGGCGACGTGATCCCGCGCGTGATCGGTCCGGTACTCGGTCGTCGCGAGGCCGATTCCCGCGTGTGGGTGATGCCGACCACGTGCCCACGGTGCGGGAGCGCCTTGCATCGCGCCGAAGACGAGGCGGTGTGGCGGTGCGAGAACACCTCCTGTCCCGCGAAGTTGCAGCGTGGCCTCGAACACTTCGCGGCGCGCGGGGCGATGAACATCGAAGGGCTGGGAGAGTCGTTGGTCGCGCAGTTGATCGCGGGCGAACTGGTGCGCGACTACGCGGACGTCTATGCCCTGACGGCAGCGCAGCTGGCGACGTTGACCAGCACGTCGACGCGAGCCGATGGCAAGCCGATCACACGGCGATTCGGCGAGAAGAACGCGGCGAAGGTGATCGAGCAGGTCGATCGGAGCCGCTCCAACGAGTTGTGGCGGCTCATCTACGGCCTCGGGATCCGACACATCGGCGAGCGCGCTGCCCAGGTGCTGGCGCGCGCGTTCGGGTCGATCGAGGCGATCGCGACGGCCACGGCCGAACAACTGCAGGACACGCCGGAAGTCGGCCCGGTGCTGGCGGAGTCGGTCTGCAGCTGGTTCAGTGAGCCGAGGAACCGCACGTTGCTGGATCGGCTCCGCGCCGCCGGTGTCCGGATGGAGGTTCCGGAAGCCGAGCGGGCCGCAGCCCCGGCACCGACACCCTTCAAGGGCCGGACCTATGTCATCACCGGCACCCTCGAGGCGATGAGCCGCGAGGAGGCGACGGCAGCGCTCGAACGGCTCGGTGCGAAGGTGGCCGGGTCCGTGAGCAAAAAGACGACGGGAGTGATTGTCGGGGCAGAAGCGGGCAGCAAGGCAGAAAAGGCGCGCGAACTGGGTATTCCGATGCTCGACGAGACGGCATTTCTGGAGCTGATCCGGTCGGCGGGC
>Ga0247825_10001210_pt1 | contig 16868 bp, 15 predicted proteins | sample 13C_Vanillin_Day_FD_194413 | JGI IMG/M metagenome (GOLD analysis project Ga0247825, IMG submission 194413) | Soil microbial communities from agricultural site in Penn Yan, New York, United States - 13C_Vanillin_Day48 | ecosystem: Environmental > Terrestrial > Soil > Agricultural land | place... | reverse complement strand
GGTTGTGACGCCGTGGTCCTCGGCTGCACGGAGATTCCGCTCATCATGAACGACGCGAATTCTCCACTGCCAACGCTCGACTCGACTCGGCTGCTTGCGCTGGCTGCTCTGCGTCACGCGACGGAAACTCTCCTTCCCAGCGCGCGATGACTACTGTCGCGAGACAGTTGCCAAGCACGTTGACCGACGTGCGCAGCATGTCGAGCACCGCGTCGATGCCGAGGATGACGAACACCGGCTCGGCGGGCAACCCGAATGAAGTCACCGTTCCCAGCAGAATCACCAGCGCACCGCGCGGAACGCCCGCCACCCCCTTGCTGGATAGCATCAACGTCAGCAACAGCACGAACTGCTGACCAACAGACAGCTCGATCCCGGCTGCCTGCGCCACGAAGATCGCCGCAAGCGAGAGATACAGCGTGCTGCCATCGAGGTTGAAGCTGTAGCCGGTTGGCATGACGAATGCGACAATCTGTCGCGGTACGCCAAACCGCTCCATCGCTTCCATCGCCCTCGGGAGCGCCGCCTCCGAGCTCGTCGTCGCAAACGCGATCGATACGGGCTCGGCGACTGCCTGCGCGAAGCGTCGAATCGGAACCCTGGCAATCAGCGCCACCGGCAGCAACACGAAGACGATAAATATCGCGACTGCGGCATAGAACGTCGCGAGCAGTTGAAAGAGATTCACGAGGATGCCGACGCCCAGCTGCCCCACCGTGTAGGCGATCGCGGCGCCCACGCCGATCGGCGCCATCAGCATCACGATCCGCGTGAAGCGGAACATCGTCTCGGCGAGACTCTCGGTGAAGGCGAGCATCGGCCGCCGCTTGTCATCCGGCAACATCGCCAGCGCGACACCAAAGAGCACACTGAACACCACGATCTGCAGCATCTCGGCTTCGGCGATCGCGCGCGCGATGTTCTCCGGGAAGATTTCGAGCACGATGTCCTGCCACGTGCGCTGCCCAGGCTGCTGGATTTGCGTCGTCTCGACCGCAGCGGGCAGCGTGATGCCGACGCCTGCCCGACTGATCGTGATGGCGCCCCAACCGATGAAGAGCGCAAGTGTCGTGACGATCTCGAAGTAGATGAGCGCCTTCACACCCATGCGGCCGACCTGCCGCAGGTTCGAGTGTCCCGCGATGCCCACCACCAGCGTGGCGAACAGGAGAGGTGCCACAATCGTTCGGATGAGACGCAGGAAGATCTGCGCCAGGACTCTCAGCTGCCTGGCAACGTCCGGGTAGTCGTGCCCGATCTCGGCGCCGGCGGCCATGCCGACGACGATCCAGAGCGTGAGGGAACGGCGGCGCCACGCCCAGGCTGCGAGCAGGACGATGGCGGCCACACGCAGGAGCATCAACATGCGCATGTTATACTTCGATGTTCCTGCCTTAGTTACGGAGCGTCCGGTTTCAGTTCGGGCGTTTCGCGTGCCCACTGTGCGGAAGTGGCGGAATTGGCAGACGCGCTAGCCTCAGGAGCTAGTGGGCGCAAGCCCATGAAGGTTCGAGTCCTTTCTTCCGCACCATCAATCGGTTCAATGGGTTGGCTTGATTCTGGTCCGAGGCGCCCGATTCTCTCAGTCGCGATGCAGCCTCCCGCCAGCGATCGTGAAATACCAACCCCTCGATCCCCGCTGCTGACTCTGGCAAGCGGATCATGGTGTCGCTCGCACGTATGATCGCTGCGGAGAGGCTGTGAGAAGTCCGCTGACGGAAGAGCGCGATCGCGCCATCACGATTCTTTTCTACGCCATCGTCCTGTTCCTCGGTTATCTGTTTCTCCGCATACTCACCCCGTTTTTCGCTCCGCTGGGTTGGGCAGTGGTGTTGGCGATCTTCGTTTACCCCTGGCACGAAAAGCTTGTTCCGCGATGCGGCAGCGCGGGCGCTGCCGCTGTCAGCACACTCGTCGTGACTCTGTTTATTGTGGGACCCGGCCTCATGATCTTGACTGCCTTCGCCCAAGAGAGCGGGGCAGTGCTGTCCGTGCTGGATCAGGATGCTGTCGCGGAGCAGTTCGCCTTTCTCGAAAGCATATGGAACCGATCGCGTGAGTTGATCCCCGGAGCTCAAGGCATCGACTTGAGACGTCTAATCGAGAACGTGATGTCGAGGACAGGCGGTTTTCTAGCGGCTCGCGTCGGTGGATTGCTGGCAGATGTCCTGGTTCTTTTGTTTCAGTTGTTCGTGACGCTGTTTGCCCTCTTCTTCTTCCTGCGCGATGCGGACACGATCATGCAGGAGTTGCGCCGATCTTTGCCCTTCGAGGATTTCCGTCGCGAACGCATCATCCGTCAGACGCGCGATCTTGTGCATGCAAGCATCGCGGCTGGGTTGCTGATCGCCGCCCTGCAGGGCCTCGCCGGGGGGCTGCTCTTCGCGTTTCTCGGCCTTGGAGCCCCGGTGTTCTGGGGTGTCATGATGGGCTTCCTGGCGCTGTTCCCATTCATTGGGACTTGGATGGTCTGGGTGCCCGCCGCGGTCTGGTTCCTCGCGACCGGGCAACTGGTGAAGGGAATCATCGTGGTCGTGGTCGGAATCGGGATCGTGTCCAGCATCGACAACATCCTTCGACCCGCCATTCTGAGCGGCCGGACGCAGATGAACGGGCTGTTGATGTTTCTTAGTCTCCTTGGTGGCGTGAGTGTCTTCGGGCTGCTCGGACTGGTGCTGGGTCCGCTCGTCACGGCGTTAGTCATAGCCCTATTCGAGGCATACACCGGACCGGTCGACATGATCCATAAGTCAGCCGACGAGGCATGAAGTGCACGCGACATTTCGGTCGCTCCGCGCATCGGGGCGAGCAGATCACATGTGCTGTGGGGCCGAGGCGAGGTCTCGCCCGCCCGCACGACAACCACCAACTTCACGCAGTTCGCGGTTGAGCAGCGCCAATCTGATCGTCGTGTCCCGTCCGCATCATTTCGACCAACGCGGCGGCTCGTCGCTTCCCCTCCTTCGCCCACTGCGAGATCAGCATCTCCTGCGCTGCTGTCTCCCAGAAATGGAACGCAACGGCCGCAACGAATCGGATCATTGCGAGCAGCCCAGTCACCCCCATGTCGAACGCCATATGGACCACGACTCGTTGGCGCACGGGGTCCAGCAGGGCAACGGCTGGCAAGAGGTCGTCAATCTCACGCGCCACTCGGCGCAGGTCCGCCTCAAGAACAGTTACGGGCTTACATCCATTCAGCCCAACCGATTCGAGGTAAGGCGTTTCGGCGGCGATGAGATTACCGTCTGCATTAAAGTAGCGAGCCAATTTCGGTCCTTCGATCTGTATCAGTTGACCGAGCAGCTTCGTGTAATCGAGGTCTTCCATACGCGAACCCCCACACAAACATGCATCAACTAATCCACTCCGCTGGTCTCAGACTGCTTTCAAGCTGGTCGTATTGGTCTGGATCTCAACGGCAGCGGCTCGCGCTCAACGCCTCGGCTTGTAACCGCTTCGGCGATCACTCACACTTCCAAGGTCATCCCGACCCGTCCGCATCATCTGGGCCAGCACGTTGGCTCGCTGCTGCTCGTGTTTCGCCCAATCCGAGAACAGCATCTCCTCCGCTGCGGCTTCCCAATTTCGGAACTGAACAGACGAGATAAACCGCGGCAGCGTCAGCAACTGCTTTACTCCCATGTTGAACGCCATGTGAATGAGCACTCGTTGCCGCACGGCATCGAGTCGTCCAACAACAGGGAGTATGTCTTCGAGGTGTAACGCCACTCGACGCACGTCCGACTCAAGAACCGTCATGCTTTTCTGGTCTGTTGATGCCTGCTCCCCACGGTCGTCAGCCACGACGATCAGATTGCCCGCTTCATCGTAATAAGGAGCCAGCCAGCGGCCTTCAAGGCGCATCAGTTGAGCCAGCAGCTTCTCGCAGTCGAGGTCGTCCATGCGTCACTCGGGGTAACGGATGAACGACTGGCATGCAGAACTTGGACAACATGGGGTAGCGGTCGGTGAGCGAATGGTTTCTATTCTTAGACTTTCATCGGTGCACGCTGACGGAAGACCTTGCCCTCTCAGTCGAGTTACACGGCTCAGGGACTCAGGCAAGACCTACGTGCTCGACAAGGTGGTGCCTGTAACGAGGACCACGACGACCGAAACGCCGACCTCGAGCACAACGACCTCGAGCACGAGCTACGTTCTGGTCCCGGGTGAGTCAGTGACGGTGCAGGAGCACGTCGCCCAGAAGGTCGAGGTGGCCGACTGGCCGTGACGCTTGTCATAGTCACCGCCAGCCCGCTCTCTGGGCTTGATCCGAAATTGCGTTGGTGTGGCTCTCGGTCCACGCGCGCGGTGATGATCGCGTAAGCGGCGTGGTTCGGATGGCGCTGGCTGTCAGCGAGAGCTCAATGACCGCGACTTACCAACTACCGACCACCAACCACCAACCACTAACCACTAACCAGCATCAAATCAGATGCGTGATGTTCGGCTCCACGCCGAGCAGCGCCTTGCCGTAGACCTCGAGGTTCACTTGCCACTCGGTGATCGCATGATGACTCGCGGTGTGCACATCGCGCCACAGGCGCTGCAGACGATTGGCGTCGGCGAGACTCGACGTTCCGTGCGCGGCGACGAGCACTTCCACCGCTTCGCGGCAGTACTTCGCGACGAGGGCCGTATCGATCCGGACTCTCGCTCGCTCGGTGAGATCCATGTGGCGACCCTGCTCGGACGCGCGATCGAGATCGTCCGCCGCTCGCTGCGCGTGGAGCACGGCTGTGTCGATTTTCATCGCCGCGTCGGCCACTTGCATCTGGAAGCCTGCCGACTCCACCTGTGTCGCGAAGTTGGTGTGCGTGATGCCGCGCGTGGGCGACTTCCCCACCACGTGTTCGAGCGCCGCACGCGCCACTCCAATCTGTGAGCCCGCGAGAATCAGCACCGTCACCGGCACCAGATCGACGCGATATACGACTTCGTGCTTGAACTCTGTTCGGTAGCTGCCCGCGAACGCCTGCGGGTACGGCAGGAACCGGTGCTCGGGCACGAAGACATCCTGCGCCACGATCGTGTTGCTGCCGGTGCCCTTCATGCCCACCATGAACCACGTGTCTTCGATTGTCAGCTGACTCATGGGCATCAGCGAGAGACCGAAGTTCGCCATCTCGCCGCGCTCGTTCTTCATGTGGATCCCGCACGCACCCCACTGTGCATGCAGCGACCCCGAGGCCCAGGGCCACCGACCGGTGACACGCCAGCCACCATCGAAGGGAACCGCCGTGCCGTTCGGCGCCAGCGATCCAGCGACCCACGCATCGGGATCGGACTCCCAGATCTCACGCTGCGCGCGCTCGGGGAAGAGCGCCGCCAGCCACGCACAAACGTTGACCAGGCTCGCCACCCATGCTGTCGAGCCGCAGCCCCGACCGAGCTCGCTCATCACGTCGATGTAGGTGCGAACGGATGTCTCATAGCCCTCGAAACGCTTCGGCACCATCAACGCGCACAGGCCGGTCTCTTTCAGTGCCTGAACGACTTCGTCAGGCAGCCGTCGCTGTGCGTCGGTCCTGTCAGCGTTTCGCTCGAGCAGCGGTCGAAGCGATGCCGCGCGCGCCATGAGCGTGGCGGCGTCTGGCACATCGGACGTCGTGGTCACGAGGCCTCCTTGCGGAGGTGATTGTAGCGAGATCTCGGCGGGTCTGCCTTCGACTCCGCTCAGGCCAGGGAAGCCCGCCTCTACCGTCTACCGCGCCGTCCCGCCGAACTCGCGGATCTCTTCGCGCCCCTCGACGGCCTGACCGGTGTAGACCTCCATTCCCATCGTGCGGGGCGGAACCGGCAATCCCTTGGCCTTCGCCTCGGCCACCTTGCGGTCGTATTCGCGCTCGGCGCTGAGCGCGTACTTCACAGCGCCGTTGCCCTCGTGGCACGAGTACTCATACATCTCGTACCCGGGCTGCGATGTGATCGTCAGGCGCAGCGTGAAGGGCGCCGTATACGTCACCGGATCCTCGACACGAATGCGGTAGTCGATCATCTCGGGATCGATCCGCGTGAGCCACTCAGTGATCTTCATACGATCGCTGTGCCGCGTCCCGTTGCCGTTGGCACCGATGCTCGTGCGATCAGTGAAATGGCTCGTCTCGATCACCAGCGTGTCGCCCTCGAAGTGGCCACGCGAGCTGCCCATGTACTGCTTGATCGCCGGTCCCACGTCGGCGCGCAGGTCGCCCCTCGACTCCGCTCGGGGTGACACTGAGCTTGTCGTCCCTCGACCTTGCTCGGGACGACCCTGAGGCTCTCGAAGGGTCGAAGGGTCGATCGGGATGATGCGCGTGTCGTGCACCATCTCGTAGCTCAGGACCACTTCGTTCGGAGTCTGGAGAATCCGCACGCCGTTGCCATACAGCACCGGCAGGATCGATCCAACGAGGCCGCGCGTGACGCAGCGGTCGTACAACGTGAAATCCTCGAAGTCGTTGAACGGGCCGGGCCCGAACGTTCCGGCATCGCGGTTCGCGGCACGCGTACGGCCGGCTGCCATCATCGCAGGCATCTGTCCGTTTGGCGGATCGACGACGAACGACGTGTACCCGAACGTCCGCACGCCGAACTCATTGCGCAGAATCGTTTCCTGATTGACCGCGCGATCCCGCGAGCCTTCGTCACCGGAGGCGCGGCGCGTGAACTCCTCGGGCGTGAGCAACTCTCGCGTACCGTACTGCGGCGCGCGGCTCATCTGAACGCTGCGCATGTCGTCGCTCGTCCAGACGCCCTCGAGATTGGGCTGTCCCCACGCGGTCTTCGGCGCCTTCCAGTTCGGATCCTTCGCCTTGGCCGCCGTCGTCTCGGCGGGAATCGCGCGCAAGGCCGTCGGCGTCTTGCTGCCGAAACCTTGTGCCGCCACCATCGTTCCCGCGAGCAGCGCGAGTGCGCCCGCAACCGTCCAGGAAGTCCTCATTCCCATCCTCTGCTCACACTCCTCTGTCCACAACCTACGATTTTCTCACGTCCGATTCTTTACTGGACGAGGCGGGACCCGGTGACGAAGCGACGGTAATTGGTGAAAGTCTGCGTAGTACGTGTTCTCGGGCTGCCTGAGTTTCTGACGACCGTGGTGGTCTCGATGCTGCCAGGCAGGAGGAGGATCTCGTCCGGGTCGGTGAAGGAGACAGGACGATATCTGATCGTGCTGTCGGCACGTTCGATGGTCATGTACGTCGGGCCGCCGGGCCGCTGCTGCTTGCGCGGCACCGTGATGTCGACAAGCCCGATGATCCCCTCGTCGAGCCGAAGAATCTCCGATGTCTCAGGGTCGGCCCATATGCGGCCGCGCGCGCGCCCGGGAAGGTCGATGCTGACACACTCCTCTTTCCATTCGACCTTCGGTTCCTCAGGCTTGACCGATCGATAGTCGATCATCACAGCATCCCGCGCCCCGACGCGACCCAGACCGGCGGCCTTAAACACGAATTTCTCGCGACGCTCAGCGAGTAGAAAGGCCAGCGGTTCCGGTGAGGTGCTGCGAGGGTCGAGACACTCCGGCTCCTGATTCGGCTTCGGAGGCCGGCCGTTCACGGCGATCAGCTGCCTCGTGACCTTCGCAGGGCTGTCATCGTTGTCCGCATCAGGATTCCACTCGACCCGCAGTTCGTACGTGAGCCTGCGCGCGAACCCGTCGTGCCTCAGATCGGGCCCGAGCGGCTGGATGGTGACGTTTTCGTCGACGATAATGCTCTGCGCGCGGGCGTAGTACCGCTCGACGTAATCACCCACTCGTGCCACAGACGTATCAGCGGTGATGGACTGGCCGAGGACGCTGTGAACCGACACCGCGACCACCACCGCCAACACGGCAAACTGCGCTCCCCGAGCCCCGAACCGAGCAGCGGACGTCAACAGAGTGTGCTAACTTTACCCGCCTTTAAGCGAACGGAACACCAGAACCAATCTGAACTATGGCCGGGATCCGAGACCCGGGGTCCGGGACTCGGAAGAACTCAGGCCACAACCGAAAAGAGGAGACCGGCTCGCGGGTCGCAGATCCCGAGTCCCGAGTCCCGGGGAGGAAATCCGATGCGAAGGATGCGACATGTTCTTGCGGCGACTGCATTTGCCGCACTTGGAACGCTCGTGGCGTTTGCCCAGGCGCCTCAGCAGCCTGCTGGCGGGGCCGCGCCAGCGGGCCAGGGGCGAGGCGCCGCACCGGCGGGGCCAGCGTCGTTCTTCATCACCAGTGTCGGCAAGGGTGACGGCGCCAATTACGGCGGCGTTGCCGGAGCCGATGCCTACTGCGCGCAGATGGCTAAAGGTGGCGGCCTCGAGACGCCGGCCGGACGTACCTGGCGCGCGTACCTGAGCCAGCCAGCCTCTGGTGGTCAGCCGGCCGTGAATGCGCGTGACCGCATCGGCGCGGGTCCGTGGTTCAACGCACGTGGTCAGCTCATTGCCAACAACGTTGCCGACCTCCATGGCGACGTGCAGCGCGATCGCAACAGCATCAACAAGAACTTCGCACTGAACGAAAAAGGTGGGCCGGTCAACGGCGTGGGCGACATGCCGAATCAGCATGACATCCTGACCGGCTCGGATTCCACGGGACGCGCGGTCGCCGGTGACATGGATACGACCTGCACCAACTACACGAGCAACGGTGACGGAAAGGGCAGCGTGATGGTAGGTCACCACGACCGGATCGGCGGCGGCAACACGTCGTGGAACTCCGCGCACGGATCGCGTGGCTGCAGCCAGCCGAATCTGGTGGCTACGGGCGGTGCGGGGCTGCTGTACTGCTTCGCGGCGAATTAGAGACCTGAGCGATCAACTCTCAACTTCCAACTCCACTTCCCAGGATTCTTGATTCGCTTCGGGGAGATGGAGATTGGGAGTTGGGAGTTAGCCCAATCCCTTAACTCTCTTCAATCTGCCAGTCTGCGGGCGGCTGCGGCCCAAGCTTGATGTGGGCAATATCCGGATCGCCGTCCGCCTGGTCCGATCCCGTCGTCCCCTTCCGGTCTTTCGCGTCCTGACGACGTGCGGCTTTCTGCTGGCGCCGCTCGATGAGGGCTTTCTCTCGTTCGCGTTTCGCAGCGGTAGGTCTAGCGTTTCTGGCCATGCGGCGTCTTCAGCATACACCACGGAGCCCTCCTCGCGACAGTGCTAGCATGCGAGTTTCGGGTGAGACACATTGATCCCACTTCCTGAACGCATCAACCGCCTGGAGGCGCTTGCGCGCGATCTCTGGTGGAGTTGGACCCCGGCTGCGCGGAACGTGTTTCGGCAGCTCGACTATGCGCTCTGGCGCAGCACCGCGCACAATCCGGTCCGGATGCTGCAGCTGCTGACACCCGACGTGCTCGAGCACGCAATGGCCCGCCCCGAGTGGCTCGCCAACTACGATGCCGCGGTCTCTCGCCTCGATGCGATGCGGGCGTCGCACTTCACCTGGTGTCATCGCGAGCACGGCGATCTCGTCGGCAAGCAGATCGCGTACTTCTCGGCGGAGTTCGCGCTGCATCAATCGCTGCCGATCTATGCCGGCGGCCTCGGCGTGTTGGCGGGCGATCACTGCAAGGAAGCGAGTGACCTCGGCGTCCCGCTCATCGGCGTCGGCTTCATGTATCCGCAAGGCTATTTCCATCAGAGCCTGACGGCCGACGGATGGCAGCAGGAGGTTTACGAGAAGCTCAATTGGACCGGCGCCCCGGTTGAACCGGCGATCACACCGGACGGCAAGCCGTGCATCACGGCGGTGCCGCTCGGGAATCGAACGGTTCTCGTCGCGGTCTGGCGTGTCCGCGTGGGACGCGTCGTGCTCTACCTGCTCGACACGGATCTCGAAGAAAACGCTCCGTGGGACCGCGATCTGTCAGCGCGTCTCTACGGCGGCGATCGCGAGACGCGCGTGCAGCAGGAAATCATCCTCGGTGTCGGCGGTGTCCGCGTGCTGAAGGCCATGGGCTACAACCCCGCGGTCTATCACCTGAATGAAGGGCATGCCGCGTTCGTCGTCCTCCAGCGGATCCGCGATCTGTGCGAGGCCGGCGCGAACTTCGAGAAGGCGCTCGACGAAGTTCGCCGCACCACGGTCTTCACGACGCACACGCCGGTCGCGGCTGGTCACGATGCGTTTCCGTTTTCCCTGGTCGAAACGCATCTGGCAGGCGCGTGGGGCGACCTCGGCGGATACCGCGAACAGTTTCTCGCGCTCGGTCATCACGACAATGGCAGCGGCGCGATGTTCAATATGACCGCGCTCGCGATGCGGGCCAGCGGCGCCGTCAACGGCGTCAGCCGCCTGCACGGCGAGGTCACCAGGCAAATGTGGCAGACGATCTGGCCGGATGTCCCTGGGGAGAAGCTGCCGATCCGGTCGATCACCAACGGCGTGCACGTCTCGACGTGGGTGTCGTCCGAGATCGGAGCACTGCTCGAGCGTCACCTCGGTCCGAACTGGCTCGATGCGCATGACGATCCCGCCGTGATCGATCGCGTGATGGACATCCCGGACGACGAACTGTGGTCCGCGCGTCAGGCGCTGCGACTGTTCCTGTTCAACTTCATGCGCGAACGTGCGCGCACACGCTGGATGTATGAGCATGTGAGCGCAGCCATGGTCGTTGCGGCCGCGACGTTGTTCGACCACAACACGCTCACGATCGGGTTCGCTCGGCGTTTCACCAGCTACAAGCGTCCCGAGCTGATTTTCTCGGATGCCGATCGCCTCGCGAAGATCCTGACCGCACCAGGTCGCGCAGTCCAGATCGTGTTTGCTGGCAAAGCGCATCCTGCGGACGATGTCGGCAAGCACCACCTGCAGCAGATCTTCCGGCGTGCACTCGATCCGAAGTTCGGAGGCCGCATCGGATTCGTAGACGACTACGACCTCCACGTCGCGCACTTCCTCGTGCAGGGATGCGACGTGTGGATGAACAACCCGCGCAAGCCGATGGAAGCGAGCGGCACGAGCGGGATGAAGGCGGCCATCAATGGCACGCCGCACATGTCGATCGGCGACGGCTGGTGGGCCGAGGGCTTCACCGGGGAGAACGGCTGGCTGATTGAAGGGCGCGCCGATCCGAACGACCAGGGCGCGCAGGACTGGGCGGACGCGCAGGCACTGTACTCGCTGATCGAGGAACAGCTCGTGCCGACGTTCTACGAGCGTGACGCACATGGCATCCCGCACCGCTGGCTTCAGATTGTCAAGCAGTCGATCCGGACCGTACTGCCCGGCTTCAGCGCCCGCCGCATGGTCAAGGACTATGTGCGAGACATGTATCTGCCTGCGGCCCGGCGCGAAACGCTGACCATTTAGCGACCAGATATAATCGAGAGATGGCGCCGCGAAAATCGAACCTCGCCAAAACGAAGTGCGCGCTGTGCGAGGCGAAGGAAGTCTCCGAACCGCGCGGCGAAGAGCGCTACTGCAGGGACTGTTGGGAAAAGAAGATCGCCGTCGAGGAGATCGTCGCCCGCGAGTTCGCGCTCAAGCGCTATATCCGCGCGCACAGCGCCGAGAAGTACCTCATCTACCACTCGACCATTAAACGCCCCTGCGGCCAGATCCTCGTCGTCGACGACGGGTACGATCTGTTCCTCTCCGTGATCCTCTACCCGAACTTCGGCTGGGACGAACCCGCGTATCACCTCGAAGGCGATCCCGAAGGGCGGGCCTTTGCCGAGATCCTCGTGGACGTCGTTGCAACCGAGGTCATCGAGCCGTGGGGTGGCGGAAAGTGGCACCTGGAAATCTTCCGATCGCTCAATCCTGAGCCGGAAGACTGGAACGGAGAGATGTAGCTATAATGCCCGGGTTTAGTGGAGGTCAACCATGAACCGCTCTGGACGTATTCTCCTGTTACTAGCCGGCGTTACGCTCGTATCGGCGATCGCCTCGGCTGAGCAAGCCAAGCCAGCGGTCCCTCCTCCTGCCTCGACGACGCAGAAGCCCAGCGACGAAGGGGCGCCGAAGAAGCTGGTGCCGCCCGTCCGTGGCGAAGCCACGATCGGCTATCTGAAGCCCGTCACGAAGCAAGACAAGAACATGATCATCACGACGATCAAGATCAAGAACCTGTCGAACGGCGCGATTGCCGGACTGAAGGTCGACGAGTTCTGGTACGACAAGGACGGGAATCCGGTCACCGGCTCGCAGCCCTTCCGGTGGCGCAAGCCCCTGCAGCCTGGAGAGGTGATCGACGTCGTCCTGCAGGTTCCACGGAATCCGGCGATGAACCGGAATCAGTACAAGTTCGAGCACGCGAACGGCACGATCAAGGCGACGCTCCTGCCGAAGCTGTAAATCAACCGCGGCACATTCGGTCCGCAATCGACGCGGCAACTGGGATTCGCCACAGGCGGCCAGTTGCCGCGTGCCATATCGCAGCAACCCACAGCACGACTCCCGCGAACCAGATCAAGCCCGCGAACCAGATCCAGAACGCGAACGCGTTCGGCATGAACAGCAGCGACGTCGCCGCGATGCCCGACAGCAGTGCCACGACGACGGCAACGATCCCGAACACGACACATGACTGCGCAGCGTGGAAACGGACGTAGAGATCGCGGCGTTCGAGAAACCAGAACAACGCACCAGTGATCCACCAACCCGCGTACGCGAGCGGGGCCGCTACACGTCCCGGAAGGTTGAGAGAAAAGGGGTCGGGAGTCATTTGATCAGGACAGTCTCCATGTCGAGAGAAATTGTGTTGAAAGTGTCCTGATCAAATGACTCCCGACCCCATCTAACGCCCTAAGTTGATAGTGGCCGTGATGAGCAGACCGTTGACGAAGTCGATGCCAAACGCGCCAACGAGAGGCACGACGAGATACGCCTTCGGCGCAGGTCCATACCGTTCGACGAGTGCGCCCATGTTGGCCATGGCATTCGCGGTGGTCCCCAGCATGAATCCGCAGAAACCGCCGGCGATGACGACTGCGTCGTAGTCCATCCCCATGAGACGCGGAATCGCCCACACACAGATGGCCGCGACAAGCGCAACCTGCATCGCCAGGATGACAAACAACGGAACGGCGACGCCGGCGAGCTCCCAGAGCCTGAGCGTCATCAGCGCCATGACGAGGAACAGCGTCAACGCCACTTCTCCCAGGTCGTCCATCGTCCTCTGCGACATCCCGATCGCACCGGTCCAGTCGTCAAGATTGCGAATCAAGGCCGCGACGATCATCGCGCCGATGTACGCCGGGAGCCGCAACCCCATCCCCTCGATCCCTGCGCTGACCCACGCACCAGCGCCGACTGACACCGCAAGCAGCACGAGGTGTTTTATGAGCCCGTACGCCTGGACGTCTTCGCCGACGGGCGCCGTTTCCAACGGCTCGGGCGTTCGCTCCTCGACGAGGTGCATCAGCGGTTCTTTCGCCGCCTGAACGGGAATCAATCGCGGCCGCCGTTGTAATAAGTACGTCGCGACCGGACCACCGATCAGACCTCCGGCGACGATTCCCCCCATTGCTGCAGACACTGCGAGCGTTGCCGCGCCAGTCACGCCCGCCTCTTCGAAGAGCGGTGCAAACGCCAGGCCGGTCGCCGGCCCACCGGTAAGAGTCGTCGACCCTGCAAGGACACCCATCAGCGGATGCTGACCGAGCGCGAGCGCGGTGACACCCCCAACGACGTTCTGGAGCACGGCCGCCACAGACGCAACGACCATCATGATGGCGACAAGCGGGCCGCCCCGCTTCAGCACGAGCACGCTTGCACCGAATCCGATCGACGCAAAGAACGTGTTCTGCAGCGGCGTCTGCAGGGTGGTGTCGAACGTTGGTGCGGACCACTCCATCGCATGAAGCATCGCGAATAGCGCGGCCACCGGCAAGCCACCTACCACCGGAGCAGGAATGTTGTAGCGAGCGAGGACCGGCACCAGCCGCTTGAGGCCATAACCCACGAACAGCATCAAGCCGGCAAAGGCGACGGTCTGTATGAGATCCAGGCGCATTGGCGCGGTGAACTACGACTTCTCGTTCAGCGCACCCTTATCTGAATGTCGCGGCTAACGACGGCGTCCGGATTGGCGCGCGAGCGTCCTTCGACATGAATCACGTAGAGCCCGGATTCCACGGCGTCGAGTTGCAGACGCGCCTGGAAGCCGAAGCCGCCGCTCTTCCCTTGCAGTTCAGTCGAAGAGCGTTCGTCGTTGACCGCCTGCACGACTCGACCACCTTCTTCGCGAAGCTCCGCCTTGAAATCGAGCATATGCGGTGCGGCGCTGCGTACGTTTTCGTAGAACTCGGTGAAGAGCACGAGCAGGTCGCCCTTCTCGAATTCACGCATCGCGGTGATAGGCCCCGGGAGGAAATCAGCCAGCGGATCCTTCGGCTTGACCGTCGGTGCCTGCGCGGCGGCTGCGGACGTAAAAGCGACTCCGCTCATCATGAGCGAATCCTTGTTGAAGTCCGGAACCTCCAGATCGTAAACAACGCTGCCGGCCTTGCCCGCCTTGTTTCCGGCGGCGACGCGCATCTGGTAGCGCCCCGGTGGCAGGTTCGCCTGCGACAGCACGCGGAAGCCACGCGCCTTCGCGCGTTCGTACGTATCAGGCTTCAATGTGAGCGTAGCGGTCTGCCGCTCGCCGGGAAACACTTTCCCCGTCGTGTTCGTCGCGGTGTAAGCGACTTCGATCTGTTCGTTGAACGTGCCATTGCCCTCGACGAAGTCGAGATTCCGTACGTCGATTTCAAGCGCCAATGCAATGGCCGCATTCGGTGCGGTCCCTTTGAAAGGCGCCGCGAATACCTTAAGTGGTATGCCGCTCACAGGAAGCGGGCTGCCGAGCGCTTCGGTGAGCCCCGGCGCGATTGCGTTCGGTGACGCCGCAGGCTGGTTCGGCGCACGCCCGCGCGCCTCGTAATAGCCGGCACGATTGCGGACGCGCAGGCCGGGACGATTGACGCGAACTTCCAGCTTCCGGTAGCGGCCGTTACGCCGATCGTTGGTCGAGTAGAAACCCAGCATGTAGTAGCTGCTGTTCTCGGTGACGATGCGATCGAAGGCGCCGTTGAGGTCGTTGCGATTCACCGCGGCAAATCCGCCGGTCGCGTCCGCCAGTACGCGAAGACTGTCCTGCGAAAGCCGCATCTCGTTGGCAATCGCGCGGCCGTCGGCGTCACCGATCGTGCTGGACACCTCGATGAGGTCCGACTCCGCATTCATCAGTCCTCTCGGATCGATCGTGTAAATGGTGACGTTGCCACGGGTGGCCGCCGCGATCGCGTCGTGCGTATCGAGCAGCACCGACGAAGCCGTCGATCCCAACTGCCCGACGGCCTGGTAGATATCGAAATCCACTCCCTCACCAATCATGATCATCGTCTTCCGGCGACCGCGCACGCCGGCCATGAACTCCGAGAGCTTCCGGATCGAGTTGGCCATGGAGCGCGCGCGGAAGGCGCGATCCATCTGATCGATGTCATCGCCGGGCTCAAGGGCTCCGGTGCCGGGATTCACCCGCGCACCCTCGATACGATTGAGCGTGCCCGACCGCAGCTTGCGTCCGGTGAACTTGTTGATCGCGTTGATGAGGAGCCGCGGGTTGTTTGTGAAGTCCTGACCGTCGCCGGCTCGTCCTGTGTAGACCACCGCCGCCAAATCGTTGGTGCCGAAGTTGGTCTCGATGAACCGTGCTGCCGCCGCTTTGACCCGCGGAGTACGCGTGAAATCTGTGTGCACGTCATCAAGGACGATTAGATAGATGCGACCCTCGACGTGATCGTTGCTCTGCACGTCGGCCTCGACCGGCGCAGACGCAAAGAGCGGACGCTCCGCGCGTTCGATCGGGATGTTGACGAGGGAGAAGGTCGCGACATCCTGCTTCTTGCCATCCTCGTGGATCTCGAAGTCGTTCTTCGTGAGGTTGGTGATCGGCATTCCCTGCGCGTCGGTCACGACCGCATCGACCTCGACGTAGTTGACTTCCACGCGGAAGGTCACCGCGGGTTGATCCGCGGGCGGCGTCGGCGCCTGGGGAACTGGCTGCTGTTGTGCGGCCAGCAGGCCGCCACTCAGGGCGGCGAGAGTCAAGGCAAACGCAAGTCGCAGTTTCATAAGTTCAGTGCAGGGGCTGGCTTCCCGATTCTAGCCGGGATCCGGGGGTTCGGGGACCGGGATTCGGGACTCGGGATTCGGGATTCGGGATCGGGATCGGGATTCGGAATTCGGGGTTCGGGACTCGAGAGTCGAAGCGAGACAAGTCGAGCCGAGACAAAACGGCTTTCTCAGCCGCAATAGCGTCGAAAAGAACTACGCTTCAAACCTCGGGCCCCGGATCCCGGATCGCGAATCCCGAATCCCGGGCATAGAATCACGTTATGGCGCTGGATATCGCGGCAGTTCAGGATCGACTACGGAAGGCCGGCCTGGACGGATGGCTGCTGTACGACTTTCACGGGTCCAACCCAATTGCGGCCGGGCTGGCAGGGCTGACCAGCGGCACCCACATGACCACCCGGCGCTGGTACTACCTGATCCCGGCAACCGGTCAGCCGCGCGGTCTCGTTCACGCCATCGAACGCCACAACCTCGATGCCTTGCCGGGTGAGCGTGTTGTGTATTGCGGCCGTCAGCAGCTCGATGCCGGGCTCACTCAGATGCTGTCGGGCCTGAAGAAAGTGGCGATGGAATACTCCCCGATGTGCGCCATCCCCTATCTCTCCCGTGTCGATGCCGGGACGGTGGAGATGGTGCGCGTGCGCGGAGTGGAGATCGTATCGTCAGGAGATCTCGTCCAACAGTTCGAGGCGGCCTGGACGGACGAGCAGCTGGCCACACATCGTGCGGCGTCGGAATCGCTGTATCGCATCAAAGACCGGGCATTCGCGATGGCGTCTGATGCCATGGCTCGTGGCCGGTCGCTCAATGAATTCGAGTTGCAGCAGCAGAT
>Ga0247825_10001209_pt1 | contig 16876 bp, 17 predicted proteins | sample 13C_Vanillin_Day_FD_194413 | JGI IMG/M metagenome (GOLD analysis project Ga0247825, IMG submission 194413) | Soil microbial communities from agricultural site in Penn Yan, New York, United States - 13C_Vanillin_Day48 | ecosystem: Environmental > Terrestrial > Soil > Agricultural land | place... | reverse complement strand
GAAGGCCGCCCTCGAGGAAGTGACCAAGATCTCCCCAAGCGAGTTCGACAGCCGGTATCAGAAGATGCTCGAGTCGGTGCGCCAGGATGTGCAACTCGGGCAGAAGGTAGGCATCACAGGGACGCCGACCTACTTCATCAATGGCATCAGGCTCGGTGGGTTCCGCCCGGCGGCGTTCGACGCTGTTATCGCGTACGAGCTCAAGAAGGCAGGCGCGACCTCGTAGGAACCGGGATGGGGTTTGGCCCCGGATCTCCCGATAATCCCGATCAGGTATGGATGCGATCAGGACCGAGGGGCTGACTAAACACTACACAAAAGGATTCTGGCGCCCGCGTCCCTACGCCGCTCTTGAAGACCTGACGCTGCAAGTGGGGGCGGGTGAGGTCTTTGGTTTCCTTGGCCCCAACGGCGCGGGCAAGACCACCACGCTGAAGCTGCTCATGCAGCTGATTTTCCCCACCTCGGGGCGCGCCGAGATCCTCGGTCGCCCGGTTGGCGATGTCTCCGTGCGGCGACGTATCGGATACCTGCCCGAGAACCCGTACTTCTATGACAACCTCACCGCCGAAGAGCTGTTGATCTACTTCGCGCGGGTCTTCGGCTATTCGGCGCAGGACGGCCGCGCACGTGCGAGCCGCCTGCTCGACGAAGTCGGCATCGGATCCGAGCGACGGTTTCAGCTCCGCAAGTTTTCGAAGGGCATGGTCCAGCGGGTTGGCATTGCGCAGGCGCTCGTCAACGATCCTGAGGTCGTGTTCCTCGACGAGCCGATGTCCGGACTCGATCCACTGGGCCGTCGTGAGGTTCGCGAACTGATCCTGAGGCTACGCGACAACGGCCGCGCGGTGTTTTTCAGCTCGCACGTCCTCAGCGATGCCGAAGCCCTCTGCAGTCGCGTTGCCGTCGTCGTGAAGGGGAGGCTTGCCGCAACTGGGCGCCTCTCCGATCTCCTTTCGAATCGCGCGCGCGCCTGGGAGCTCGTTGTTTCAAATGTCAGCCAACCGGTGATCGACCGCATCAAGCCGCGTCTCACTGGAGTGACCCCGCTCGGTGAGGGGCGCTTCTCGCTCGAGCTCCCCTTGACGGTGGCGCCAGAGCAACTGTTGACGGAGCTCGTTGCTACCGGCGGTCACCTCGTCTCTCTCAACCCTGTTCGCGAAACGCTCGAGGACTTCTTCGTACAGCAGATCCGCGCGACCGACGAAGCGGGCATCGTGCGAGAACGGACCGCCTCATGAGCGCCGTCCTCATCGTCGCGCGCGGCGTCTTCAAGGACTCCATCCGTGACCGCGTTCCCTACAACCTGCTGTTCTTTGCGGTGATCCTGATGGCGGCGTCGTTCCTGCTGGCGCAGCTCACGGCCGGACAGGACGTCAAGATCATCAAGGACCTTGGCCTCGCCGCCGCCTCGTTGATGGGGGTGCTCATCGCCGTCTTCATCGGGATCGGTCTCGTCGCGAAAGAGGTGGAGCGGCGGAGCATCTACAGCCTGCTGTCCAAGCCGATCACGCGGAGCCAGTTCATCCTCGGGAAGTACCTCGGGTTGGTGTTTACGCTCGTGGCGAATCTCGCCGTGATGGCGATTGCCTACTACGGAATACTGGCCTACCTCGATTGGCAGACGCCTGCCAACGTGAAGCAGGGTTGGGAAGCAGCGGCCACCGATCCGATGCTGCTCAAAGCCTTCGCACTCATCGGCGTCGAACTGATGCTCGTGACGGCGCTCGCGCTGTTCTTCTCGACGTTCTCGAGCACGTTCCTGTCCGCGGCGCTGACGATCGCCATTTACGTGATCGGTCACTTCAGCGATGACCTGCGGACGCTCGAGTCGTTCGGCGCGTCACCGACGGTCGCGATGATCGGTCGCGGGTTCTATTACGCCTTCCCGAATCTGGCTCCGCTCAACGTGACAGCCGCCGTCGTGCACGGTCAGGCCGTGACCGCGCAGCACATGCTGCTCGCGAGCGGCTCGATTGGTCTTTATGTGGCCGTTTTGCTGGTTGCGTCCACGCTGATCTTCGAACGCCGGGACTTCAAGTAGATGGCGATACAAGCCCGAAGCCGCCGCGCCCTGCATTGGATCGCGTTCGTCGTCCTGCTGGTCGCAGCGATCGGCACGCAGACCGTGATCAACGGGGCGTTCGAACGCTTCACCCCGATACAAGAGGTGCAGTGGGTCCGGTCGCCGGGACTCATGCGCCGGCTCGTTCTCGGCTTCAACAGTGTTGCTGCGGACATCTATTGGATCCGCGCCGTCCAGTATTACGGAAGCACGAAGATCGCAAAGGCTGAAAACAAGGATTACGGGTTCCTCTTTCCTCTGCTCGATATCACGACAACACTCGACCCGCGTTTCAACATCGCGTATCGATTCGGCGCGATCCTGTTGTCCGAAGACTATCCCAACGGACCTGGCCGCCCCGATGAGGCGATTGCGCTGCTCGAGAAGGGCATCAGGGAATCGCCCGACAAGTGGGAGTACTACCACGACGCCGGGTTCGTTGAGTACTGGTGGCGTCGCGATGCGCGTGCAGCAGCCGACTGGTTCCTACGCGGATCCAAACTCCCCGCGGCGCCAAACTGGCTCCAGCCTCTTGCCGCCAGCGTTCTCGCTGAGGGAGGCGATCAGCTCGCCGCGCGTGTGCTGTGGACGCAAATGGCGCAGGCCGCCGAGCAGGAATGGATGCGTCAAACGGCGCGCACCCGTTTGCAGCAGCTCGATGCCGAAGCGGTGGTCGGGCAGCTTCAGCCGATCGTCAACAGCTTCTACGACAAAGCCAATCGATTCCCAATAGGCTGGGACGAGATGATTCGAGCTGGACTCGTCAGGGGCGTCCCACTCGATCCAACCGGCATTCCCTACACGCTGGACCCGGTATCGGGAGCGGTGGACGTCGCGAAGGACTCATCTCTCTATCCCCTGCGGCGCGGCCTGTGAACGTCGTGATCCCCAGCTGGATGCCGCCGCTCTTTGCAGTGCTGTTCGGGGCCTGCATCGGAAGCTTTCTAAACGTCTGCATCTACCGGCTGCCGCGCGGTGAGTCGGTCACGTGGCCGGGATCGCGGTGCACGTCGTGCGGTCGTGCGCTAACGTGGTACGACAATATCCCGATCCTCAGCTGGGTCACGCTCGGTGGACGATGCCGCACGTGCAAAGCGTCGGTCTCGTCCATGTACCCGATCGTGGAGGCCGTAACCGCGCTCGCGTTTCTCGGCGGCTATCTCCTGTACGGCCTCACGCTGCTCGCGCTCGTTCGCATCCTGTTCGCCTGCGCGCTCATCGTCCTCTTCGTCACTGATCTGCAGCACAAGATTCTGCCGAACAGGATCACACTGCCCGGGATCGTGATCGGGTTCGTGTGCAGTATCTTCTTGCCTCCGGGCCCTCGTGATTCGCTGATTGGCATCGCTGTGGGCGGTGGCGTGCTGTACGCGATTGCCGAAGGGTATTACCGCGTTCGCGGCGAAGAGGGGCTCGGCATGGGCGACGTCAAGCTGCTCGCGATGATTGGCGCCTTCCTCGGCTGGAAGCTCGTGCTGCTCACGCTCGTGATGGCGTCGCTCTCTGGGTCGATCATCGGCGTCGCCTTGATCGCATCCAAGCGCGGCAACATGAAATACGCGCTGCCGTTTGGGACCTTTCTCGCGATTGGCGCCGTGATGTCGGCCGCCTGGGGCACACCGATCGTGGACTGGTACTTCGGCTTCTATCAATGAGCCTGCAGGCCTACGCACTGCTGGTGAACACGGCGATAATCGTCCTGGTCATCGGCGTCATCGTGTTCGCCGGGCTCCGCTTCCTGTCGGCCGCGCGGAGGAACCGCTCTCACAGTCGCGAAGGTGGTGACTCGGCGCTGATGGCGGTTGCACTCCAGGACGCGATCCAGAAGTTGCGCGCGCAGGAACGCGCGATGACCGAGCGCGCTGAAGCCTCAGAGCTCCTGAACACCCAAATCGTCAACAGTCTCAGTGCTGGATTGCTCGTTGTCGATCGGATCGGCCAGGTGCAGATCCTGAACCCCGGTGGACGACGGATGCTCGGGTTCGATGCGATGGGCGAGTGGCCGCACTACACGAAGTTGCCGGTCGCCGCTGCACCGCTGGCCGGGGTGATTGAAGAATGCCTGACCACTGGCAAGGCGATCGTGCGACGTGCGCTCGAGATGCCACACGCCGGTGATGTTACGCATGTTGGTATAACAGTGTCGCCTCTCGGAACGGACGGCAACGGCGGCGTCATCTGCCTGTTCTCCGATCTGACCGCCGTGGTGCAGCTCGAGGAGCAGCTTCGGTTGAAGGAGACGCTTGCGAGACTTGGCGAGCTGACGGCTGGAATCGCCCACGAGTTTCGCAACGGTCTCGCGACGATCCACGGGTACGGGAAACTGCTCGACCCGGCAGCCATCCCGCCACAGTACAAGCCGTACGTCGAAGGCATTCGACAGGAGACGGTTGCGCTCGGCGAAGTCGTGACGAACTTCCTCAACTTCGCGCGGCCCACTCAGTTGTCGCTGGCCACGCACGATCTCCGCGCGATCGTCGAACGCGGCGTGGACGACCTCAAGTCCGACATCCGTCAACTGAACGGAAACATCGTCGTGGCAGGGGAGTTCGGGCGGGTGGACGCGGATGACGTCCTGCTTCGACAGGCATTCAGCAACCTGCTTCGCAACGCGGTGGAGGCGTGCCAGGGCGCGGGTGTCACTCCGGACATCCGCGTGGAGGGTGCGCTCGACAGGGCACAAGGCGTGGCTCGTGTCACCGTCCTCGATAATGGCCCAGGCGTTCCGCCCGACGCGCGCGAAAAGATCTTTCGTCCGTTCTTCACGACCAAGAAGACGGGCACGGGTCTCGGACTGGCTCTCGTTCAGAAAATCGTCGTCACGCATAACGGTCGCGTCCTGGCGACGACATCGCCTGCCGGTGGCGCGAGTTTTCAAGTGACGTTGCCGCTCGTCTAATACTTCGGCGAATTCGGTATCGGAGAAACTGCGATCTTCTCCGAGTGTGGGTCGCGTCTCTCCAGCCCATGCACCAGGCAACTCTCGACGACGTTATGACTTGCCCGGAGCGTGTTGTGCGCGACCGGCGTTGGCAGCACCGTTGCGATTCCTGTCTTCATGAAGGACGCGAAGGACGGATCGGCAACCGATCGAGGTTCGATGTTAGTAGAGGCCCTGGTCGCCACGCTCATTCTCACGACCGGGCTTCTGACGATGGCCGAACTGGTGAGAGTGGCCGCGGCCACTAACGTGGTCGCAAAGAACAGGACGCTCGCTGGAATTCTCGCGGAACAGAAGATCGAGCAGCTTCGCGCGCTGGCGTGGGAGTTCGATGCGAACGGCATTCCCGTGAGCGACGCGAGCACCGATACCACTGTTCTGCCTGAATCACCATCGGGCGGAACAGGCCTGCAATCGTCTCCGGGCTCGCTCCGGCAAAATAGTGTCGGATTCGTTGATCATCTCGATGGTGGCGGACGGGTCGTCGGTCGCGGCGTGCAGCCGCCGGCGTCCGCCGTCTATTCGCGCCGATGGTCGATTGAACCGAACCCGACGAGTACCGGCCCTGCTGTCCTGATTCAGGTGCTCGTAACCAGCATTCGCAATCGGGGCCGCGCCGATCAGGGCGCCGTCACGCGATTGCCCGGCGAAGCGCGGCTCGTGACGTTGAAGGTGAGGAAGCCGCGATGACGCGTCAGGAGGGCTTCACTCTCGTCGAGTTGTTGCTTGCAGGCCTGATCACCGTGATTGTTGTCGCCGGAGCCTTCGAGCTCGCGGCGCCCGCGCAACGCATGTTTCAAGCACAGCCTGAGGCCGCCGACATGCAACAGCGGATGCGCGTTGCGGTCGATGCGCTTCGGCGGGACTTAGTGATGGCAGGTGCCGGAACGTATGCCGGACCTGCTCTTGGTCCATTGAACGACGTCATCGCGCCGGTCATGCCGCTGCGAGCCTTCGGGGACACCCCCGATCAGGCGCAGAACACCTTCTTTCGCCCGGATGCGATCAGCTTTCTCTACGTGCCATCGACGCCGTCGCAGACCAGGCTGTCTGCGCCGCTCGCACCAGGCGCCCTCGATCCGCTGATTGAGACGCTGCAGAATTGCCCGCTCACGGCGTCGCAGCAGGTCTGTGGCTTCGCGAGTGGCGAACGCGTGCTGCTTACCAATACGAGTGGAGATTGGGATGTATACAGCGTCGATCAGGTCGTCAGTGGCGCGATGACGCTCCTGCATCGCGGTCAGCCATCGAGCGCGCCGTATCCAGTGGGTTCGGCGCTGTCTGCGATTCGGGCTGGCAGCTATTTCTTCAAGAGCGACATCACAGCGGGAACGTATCAGCTGATGCGCCACGACGGGTGGACCACTGAGCTTCCCGTTGTCGACGAAGTCGTCGCATTGGAGTTCCGCTACTTCGGTGCCGCGCCACCGCCGCAACTCACCGGTGCTCCGCTCGATGTCACGCCCGGTCCGTGGACGACCTACGGTCCGCCGCCACCACCGATCGCGATCACTCGCGGTTCATGGCCCGCAGGGGAGAACTGCATATTCGCCGTTGTCAACGGCGCTCATGTGCCGCGTCTGACGACGATTGCGCCGGGCGGTCTCACGCTCGTTGAGCTCACTTCCGCAATACTGACGGACGGCCCATGGTGTCCCGATTCGATTTCACCGAATCGATTCGATGCGGATCTTCTTCGCGTCCGCCGGATTCATGTGTCGCTGCGGGTGCAATCAGCGCTCGCGTCCCTTCGCGGGCCTGCGGGCGTTCTCTTCGCTCATGGCGGCACGGCACGCGCAGGCGATCGCTACGTGCCGGACTTGGTAACGCAATTCGATATCACACCAAGAAACCTGAACCTGGCACGCTGAACAGAGAACCAAGAACCATGAACCATCCCGTAGCCGATAGCCGAAGGCCTGCAGCACGATCAGACCGCGGCATCGCCCTGATCGTCGCGCTGTTGATCATGGTGCTCCTGTCGGCGCTCGGCTTGTCATTGACGATGGTGGCTGCGACTGAGGAGCGCGTGGCGCATTCGTACTCGAGCGCGAGCGAGTCGTTCTATGCGGCGGACGCGGCACTCGAGCTCGCAGTGAACGAGCTCGCTTTGCAACCTGATTGGAACCGCGTCCTCGATGGTACGGTGACGTCGTCATTTATTGACGCAGCCGAGTCGTCTCGTCCCTGGCCCGGTGGGCAGGCGAGGACGAGCTCGGAAGCCACGGCATTCGTGACCTGCGCGCGAACGATGTGCTCGTCGACCGACATGGACGCACGGAAGGCGGATCGGCCCTGGGGACCGAACAACCCTCGATGGCGGCTGTTTGCTTTTGGACCGCTGTCGGCCATGAGTCCGTCGGGCTCGATCGACTCGGCCGAGTACGTGGCCGTGTGGGTGGGTGACGACCCGCAGGAAAACGACGATAACCCTCTCGTTGACGGGGATGAGTCGGGAGGTCCCAATCCGGGCCGGGGAGTGTTGGCGCTGCGTGTTCAGGCGTACGGCGAATCGACGCTGCGCGAGGTGGAGGCGACCGTTGCGCGCGCCGGAAGTGGAGTACGGGTGGTCTCGTGGAGGGAGATTCGCTGAGTGCCGAATGTTGCTGCGTTTTGCACGTCATGACTCGGCTCGGCTGTAGAGTCCCGGCTTTGATGCCGAAAAGAAATGAGTGAGAATCCTCGGTATGGTGCGTCTTCTCAGCGTGGCGGCACTTGTTTTCGTTGGCATGGCCAATGTGCCCGCGGCTCAGTCCCTTGGCGATGTCGCAAAGAAAGAAGAACAGCGGCGAAAGACGGTCAAGTCCTCCGGGAAGGTCTACACGAACGACGAACTGAAGAGAGACCCGACTCCATCGGTTCCGGCTTCCGCTTCGAGTGGCACGACGTCTGCGCCCAGTGCGTCGTCAACACCGGCGCCAGCTCCGGCTCCGGCGCCGAGCGACAACAAAGCCGACAAGGACAACAAAGCCGACAAGGACGGCAGTGCCGACAAGAGTGATGAGAAGACGTGGCGGACGCGCATCGCGGACGCGCGGGAATCGCTGCAGCGCTCGCAGGGATTTGCTGACGCACTTCAGAGTCAGCTCAACGCGCTCTCAACCGACTTTGTCAATCGCGACGATCCGATTCAGCGACAGCAGATCGCGAACAAGCGCGACGGCGTGGTGGCCGAGCTCGATCGCGTGAAGAAGGAAGTCGCCGCGCAGACCAAAGCCATCAGCGATATCCAGGAAGAGGCTCGGCGCGCAGGTGTTCCGGTCGGCTGGGTGCGCTGAAGAACATTGGTGATTGTTGATTCTTGATTGTTGATCCCTTGTTGAATGTTGATTCTTGATTGTTGATTTATTGCTCGATGAGCGTGTCCGCAAGCCCCCCAGTAAATCAAAGATCAACAATCAACAATCAAAGACGAGTCGATAATCAAGAATCGCCAAATCATCAATGTCGTCCTCTCTCCCCGTACTCATAGTCGAAGATAGAGATTCCCTCCGGACCATGCTCAGGCACGCCCTCGAGGCGCACGGCCATGCCGTGCTCGAGGCGCGCGACGAGCCCGAGGCCATTCGCGAGCTCCGTCAAACCCGCCCCGTCGTCGTCCTGACCGATCTCAAGCTGCCCGTTGGCGATGGCTTCGGCGTTCTCCGCGCCGCGAAGGAACTCGATCCCGATCTGCCGGTCGTCGTGATGACCGCGTACGGCAGCATCCAGGACGCTGTGGCGGCGATGCGTGAAGGGGCGATGGATTTCCTGGCGAAACCGGTCGAGCCCGATCACCTGTTGCTCATGGTCGAGCGGGCGATCGCCCAGCGCCGGATGCTCACTGAGTACATCGTGCTCAAAGAGGAACTGGCTGAGCGCCGCGGCGCGCCCCGCATCATCGGCGAAGACGGCAAGCTGCGTCAGGTGTCACAGCAGCTCCATCGCGCGGCAGCGACGGATGCGACCGTCCTCCTCGAAGGTGAAAGCGGAACTGGGAAAGAACTCTTCGCCAGAGCGCTGCACGCGTTGAGCCCCCGCGCCGACGGACCGTTCGTCGCCATCAATTGCGCGGCGATCCCCGAGTCCCTGCTCGAGAGCGAGCTGTTCGGCTACGAAAAGGGCGCGTTCACAGGCGCCGCGCAGCGCAAGCCAGGACGATTCGAGCTGGCCCATCGCGGCACGCTCTTCCTCGACGAGATCGGCGATCTGCCACTCGCGCTCCAGGCCAAGATCCTGCGAGCCCTCGAGGAGAAGCAGTTCGAGCGTGTCGGCGGTACGCAATCGCTTCACGTCGACTCGCGCGTCGTAGCGGCGACGAACCGCAACCTCAAACAGCGAGTGAGCGAGCGTCAGTTCCGCGAGGATCTGTACTTCCGCCTGTCGGTGTTCCCGATCCAGATTCCGCCGCTGCGCGAGCGCGGCGACGATGTGCTGATCCTTGCGCGCCATTTCGTCGACAAGTTCTGCAAGGACCTGAACAAGAAACTGCTGATGCTGTCGCCAACCGCGCTCGACGACCTCACAGCCTACTCCTGGCCGGGGAACGTGCGCGAGCTGCAGAACTGCATCGAGCGCGCGGTAATTCTCGCCGACGGAGACTCCATTCATCAACGGCATCTCAATCTCTCCTTCCGCAATGCGCCGACCGGGCAAGTTCAGGCGGACCCCTGGGATCAGATCGATCTCTCGGGAACGATGACCGACGCGATTCGTCGTGTGAGTGGCGAAGTCGAACGGCGGAAGATCGAGACCGCGCTGCAGGAATATGGAGGCAACAAGGCGCAGGCGGCGCACGCCCTCCAGCTGGGCTTCAAGGCCCTGATGCAGAAGATCAAGGCCTACGGGATTCCGGAAGCGTAGGAGTTCCCGTGTCGACCGCGTCGCGTGCTGCCTAGTTTTTCAGGCCAAGACGCCCGAGCACGGCGCGGAGTTCGTCTTCGCTCACATCGTCCACGGTTATCGTCGCGCCGATCTCGATGGCGATGACGAAGTGCAGGCGACCGTGAACGACCTTCTTGTCTCGACGAATCGCTTCGATTGCTTCGGAAATCGGGAGATCGGTCACCGACGGCAGCGGGCCAAGCCCGGCGATCAGATTTGCCAGCGCCGTTCGCTCGCGCTCGGCCATCGCTCCTCGAGCGACGGCGAGATCGGCGGCGGCAAGCATGCCCAGGGCGATCGCTTCGCCGTGTCTGAACCGCCGGTAGTGTGTAACAGCTTCGAGCGCGTGGCCTACTGTGTGTCCAAAGTTGAGAATTCGTCGAAGTCCGCTCTCGCGCTCGTCCTTGGAGACCACATCGGCCTTGATGCGGCAGGAATCGACGATGGCGGGAACGAGCGCGGCTGGATCCTTTGCGAAGATCGCTTTGGCGTCGGTGTTCAGGCGATCGAACAGATTGCGATTCGCAATCACGCCGTACTTCACGACTTCATAGAGACCCGAGCGAAATTCACGTCGCGGCAATGTCTTGAGCAGCGCCGGATCGATGACGACGAGAGCGGGCTGGTGGAACGCCCCGATCAGGTTCTTGCCCAGCGTGTGATTGACGCCGACCTTGCCCCCGATCGAGCTGTCGACTTGTGCAAGCAGTGTCGTGGGCACGTGAACGAGGGCAATCCCTCGCAGGAACGTTGCTGCCGCAAATCCCGCAGAGTCGCCCACGACTCCGCCTCCGACTGCGATGATGGTGCTCCCTCGATCGGCGTTGGCCCGAATGAGTGCCTCATAGACTTTCGATATCGACTGCAGGTTCTTGTAGCGCTCACCGTCAGGAAGAAGGATGGGATCCCCGCCTCCGAGGGCTGCACCCAGCTGCTCGCCGTGAAAGCGCCACACGACGGGACTCGACACGATGAAGCGACGTGGTCCAACGCCGTGGCGATCGAGCAGTGACGGGAGCTCCTGGCTGAGACCTTCACCGATCCAGATTGGAGAGGTGCGGTTGCCAGTGGTGACGTCGATGCGGATCGGGGAAGTCAATAGCCCTTATGAGTTGATAGGATAACAGTCCGTGGGCGTGCGCGGCGACTTTCTGGTCATCGGCAGCGGCATCGCCGGGCTTCGCGCCGCGCTCTCGCTGGCGGAAACCGGCGACGTCGTCATGCTCACGAAGGCCGATCCGCGCGAGAGCAATACCGGCTACGCGCAGGGCGGAATCGCCGCAGCGATCGGCCCGGACGACTCTCCCGAGCTTCACTTCTCGGACACGATTGCCGCCGGGGATGGCCTCTGTGTACCAGAGGCGGTCAACGTGCTTGTCAGTGATGGTCCGCGCTACGTTAACGAGCTCATCGCGTGGGGCGTCGCCTTCGATCGCGATTCGGCGGGAGCGCCGGCGCTTGGTCGTGAGGCCGCGCACTCGGTTCGACGCGTGCTCCACGCGCGCGATACGCCCGGTCGCGAGATCGGTCGTGTGCTCTGGCAGAAGGTGCAGTCGCACGGGCGCGTGCGTGTCTTCGACGATGCGCTTGCCATGTCGCTCGTGACACGCGGCGGTGAGTGTCGAGGCGCGGAGTTCGTCGGTCGCAACGGAAAGCTCGAACAGGTCGAGGCTGGGCGAACGCTCATCGCGACGGGCGGTGCGGGCCAGGTTTTTCGTGAAACGACGAATCCTGCGATCGCGACCGGGGACGGCATCGCCATGGCCTTCGAGGCCGGTGCGCGCGTGACTGACCTCGAGTTCATCCAGTTTCATCCGACGGCGTTGAGTGTGGAAGGCGCGCCGCGATTCCTGTTGTCAGAGGCGTTGCGCGGAGAGGGTGCCTGGCTCGTGAATGGCGAGGGCGAGCGCTTCGTCCACCGCTACGAGTCAGCCGGCGATCTCGCATCACGCGATCTGGTCGCGCGTGCGATTGTTCGCGAGGTCGAACGTACGAATGCGCCCGTGTACCTCTCGATGGCGCATCTGGATCACGACTACGTGCGACGCAGATTCCCGTCGATCACCGACGCGTGCAAACAGGCCGGGCTCGATCTGGCCACTGACAGGATTCCGGTGAGCCCGGCTGCGCACTATGTAATGGGTGGCATCGAGACCGATCTCGATGGGCGTACGTCGATTGCGGGTCTCTTTGCCGCGGGCGAAGCCGCCTGCACCGGTGTCCACGGAGCCAATCGCCTGGCGAGTAATTCGCTGCTCGAAGGGCTCGTATTCGGTGCGCGCGCCGCGGACGCCATGATCGCTCCTGTCAGGCCTGGGTCCTGCTTCGCCGTGCCGGATCAAACAATGCCGCGAGCGTTACGTAGCGGCGGGTCGTCGTCGATCACTGGAGGCGAACCAGTAACCCAGACCGTACGCGATCTGATGTGGCGTCATGCGGGACTGCTGCGCTCGCGCGACACCTTGAGCGATCTGGTGACGCGGCTCTCTTCATGGTGGGCACATCTGAGCGATGTTCGTGCCCCCGCTCTGGGGAATCGGGATGTGCGCCGTCTGTCGAGCCTTGTGACTGTCGGCCTGCTGATCGCGCGCGCAGCGCTCAGACGCGAAGAGAGTCGTGGAGGACACTTCCGCACGGATTTCCCGCACCGCGACGATATACACTGGCAGAAGCACGTCTCCGACGTACTGACCTGATAACTCCAACTTCCATGTCTAAAGAGACCGAGATCCCAGACCTTCCGACCGAGATCACGCCACAGTCACAGGACTTTGGCCGTTGGTACATCGACGTCGTTCGACGCGCCGAATTGGCCGACTACTCGCCGGTCAAAGGCTGCATGGTAATCCGCCCGTATGGGTACGCCATCTGGGAACTGATGCAGCAGGCGCTCGACAAGCGCTTCAAGGCGACGGGTCACGTCAACGCGTACTTTCCGCTCTTCATTCCGGAAAGCCTGTTGATGAAGGAGACGGAGCACGTCGAAGGCTTTGCTCCGCAGGTGGCGTGGGTGACGCAGGGAGGCACAGAGGTACTCGAGGAGCGGCTCGTCGTGCGTCCCACCTCGGAGACGATCATCGGGACGATGTACGCGAAGTGGGTGCAGTCGTGGCGCGATCTCCCGATCCTGATCAACCAGTGGGCCAACGTCGTTCGATGGGAGAAAGTGACGCGGCTCTTCCTCCGTACGACCGAGTTCCTCTGGCAGGAAGGGCACACAGCGCACGAGACGGCGGAAGAGGCCGAGGCCGAAACGCAGAAGATGCTCGCTGTCTACAAGGACTTCGCGCACACGGAACTCGCGATGCCGGTTATCGACGGTCAGAAGACGGACAGTGAGAAGTTTGCCGGCGCCGAGCGAACGTATTCGATCGAAGCGCTGATGCGCGACGGTCGTGCGCTGCAGGCCGGAACGTCTCACAACCTGGGTCAGAACTTCGCCAAGGTGTTCGACATCAAGTTCCAGGCACGCGACAAGTCGGTGCAGTACGTCTACGGAACCTCGTGGGGCGTGTCGACTCGCATGATCGGCGGCGTGATCATGACGCACGGCGACGAGGGCGGCCTGATTCTGCCGCCGCGGATCGCCCCGTATCAGGTCGTGATCATCCCCATTCCGAGAGGGAACTGGCGCGAAACGGTCCTGCCGCGTGCGCAGGCGATCCGTGACGAGCTCGTCGCGCGCGGCGTGCGCGTGATGCTCGACGACCGTGATACACAGACACCTGGCTGGAAGTACAACGAATGGGAGCTGCGCGGCGTTCCGCTTCGCCTCGAGATCGGACCGAAGGACATCGAGAAGTCGCAGGTGATGCTCGCCCGTCGCGATACGCGCGAGAAATCATCCGCGGCGATGGACGGGCTCGCCGCGCACGTGGTCGGCATGCTGGACTCGATTCAGGAGGCGCTCTTCGCGCGCGCAGTGGCGTTTCGGGAGGAGCACACGACGCACACCGACTCGTACGATGAGTTCAAGCAGATCATGGAAGGGCGTCCAGGCTTCGTCGTGTCTCCGTGGTGCGGTTCAGCGATATGCGAGGCACAGATCAAGGCCGAGACGCAGGCGACGATTCGAAACATTCCATTCACCGGAACCACCGCTGCCGGAAAGAAGTGTCTCAGGTGTGAGGCTGATGCGACGGCGCATGCGTGGTTCGCTAAGTCATACTAGTTGGAAGTGGGAAGTTCAAAGGGGAAAGTGGGAAGTGAGTTGGGGAAGTCGATAAGTATCCTGATTCTTGCGACGACGCTCATCGTCTCGGGGTTCGGGGCGGCAGGATGCCGTCCGGGCGGACCGTTGCGCGTAACGACCATTCAGACGGGCAAGTCGCTGAACTCGGACAAGAGCGTCGGCAACCACACCACGCGCTTCAAGCCTGATGACACGATGTTCGCGTCAGTGCTGACCGACGGTCCTGGCACAGGAACGATTGGTGTGCGTTGGCGCTTTGCCGGACGACTGGTGAGCGAGGAGACGAAGAACGTCAGCTACCGCGATCACGCGGCAACCGAGTTCCACATCCAGAATTCGAGCGGCTTCCCTGATGGCGAATACACCGTCGAAGTCCTCGTCGACGGCCAGCCGTTCGCGACGCGATCGCTGCGGGTGGACAAGTAAAAGCGAGCCTGGGTTCTGATCTGTAGCCCAGAGCCTAGAGCCCAGAGCCCAGAGCCTAGATAAAGCCCGACCAGTTCGCGCGAATGCCTTTCACGACGGCATGGCGCCCGCCAAGCTTCGACCGCGTCACGATTCGTCGCGCCGCTTCTGACAACTGAGCTCGCCAGCCGGCGTCTCGCGTCGCGGACCAGGCGCGCGCGAGTGGCTCGAGGCAACTCGCGTCGCCAAGGTCCGCAATCGTCTCGATAAATCCCTGGGGCAGCGGAGCCTTCGCCGTGCTGAAGGTCTCGCGCGCGTCGTACAGCGCAAGGCGACTCCCACGAGCAGCAAGTGCGCAGTGCGCGGCACCGCGTGCCCTGAGCCACTCAGTTCGTTCGCCGCTTGTCTCCGCACGGTTCTCTACGTCGCGAAACGACTTGATCGCGTCGTGCAGCGTTGCGAGCGTCGCTCGTGAGCCATGCGCTTCCACCCATTCGCGCGCGGCAACAGGATTGTCGAGTGCCGGCCCGGCCGCTTCCGGAGGCGGCGCCTGGTCACGAATCGGACGAACGAGGTCGTCCGGCAGATCGGAAAGGGCGTCCATTGCCGCAACGCGCACGCGCGCGTCGCGGTCCCGGTCAACCGCCATTGCCGTGATGGCTTCGAGAAGACGCGTACCGCTCTCCTGCGGCACCCACGTGCGCAGCACGGTGAGCGCGGCAACGACGGTGTCAACGTCGGACGCACCGAGAGCCGCGAACGCGATCTCCACGGCGTGCGGATTCTCGAGGCCGTCGAGCGCGCTGATCGCCAGCGCGCGCGCTGGCGATCTGTCAGAGGACTCGATGAACCTGGCGAGTCGCGGAAACGCGCGTGCGCCAAGGACGCGCAGGCGCGCGACCGACGCGTCACGTCGAATCGGGTCAGGTGACTGGAGATCGGCGATGAGCCGATCCACTTCGCTGGGCCGTGAGCTCGCTGGGGTCACGTCGTCCACGACCGCCGACGCTACGAGGCTTCTTCGACCTTCTTTGGTCGTTTCTTGCCGAACATCCAGGCCAGACCGATGCTGATGCAGTAGAGAACGAGCATCGGCACCGCCATCAGCACCTGACCGGTGGGGTCGGTCCCGGGAGATAGCACCGCACCAATGATGAAGATGATGAGGATGGCGTACTTCATGTTGCGGATGAGGAAGCGCGCCGTCACGACACCCATTTTTGCGAGAAACAGCACAAGCGTCGGCATCTGAAAGATGGCGCCGAAGATCAGGACCAGCTTCATGTAGAGACCGAACGCGGGCTCGATTCGGGGTAGGAACTCAACCTGCTCGTTCGCAAAACTGCCGAAGAACTTCCACGTCAGGGGAAAGACGACGTAGTGGGCGAATGCCGAGCCGGCGACGAAAAAGACTGTCGCCATCAGCACGAACGGAATCGCGAGCTTCTTCTCGTGCGTGTACAGACCGGGCGCCACGAAGAGCCAGACTTGCGTCATGATGGCCGGCGTGGCGATCAGAATGCCGGCAATGAGGACGATCTTGAAGTAGAGCATCAACCCTTCGGTTGGCTCCGTGTAGATCATTTGCTTGCCGGGACCCAGTGCCTCCTGCATCGGGACCATGACGAAGTTGTAGAGATCCGTCATGAAGAACGCGGCGATGATGACTCCAACCACCAGCGCGATGACGGCGTAGATGATCCGTCGTCGCAACTCGTCCAGGTGGTCGAGGAACGACATCTTCCCCTGTTCGGATTCGGAGTCGTCGTCCTCCCAATCATCATCGTCTGCAGCCGACGATGTCGACTTCTTCGGAAACGGCACGAGTGCCATCGAGTCGACCCTAGGCGGACGTGCCGGTATTCGTGTGGCTGATCGTTGGCTCGGCGGATTCCGGTGTCACCGGATTCCCGGTCGACCCGGGTGTGATGGGCTGTGCGCTGGCCGCGAGCGCGGACGATTGCTCGGCCTGCATCTTCGCTTTCTGTTCCTTGTGTTCCTCGACCCTGACTTCTTCTTCGAGCGTGTTCCGCAGCTCGTTCGATGCACGCTTGAATTCGCCTAGGCTCTTGCCGAGCGACCGTCCGAGCTCAGGCAATTTGCGGGGGCCAAAGATCACGAGAGCGATCACCAGAATGATGACCAGCTCGGGCATTCCAATGGAACCAAACATAAGGCGTACTCCAGCCAGCTCGGGAGCCGGCGTTAAACCCCAGAATACACCCGCCAGCATCAAGAAAGGTGAACGGGAGTTCAGCCTTCCCGCTGCGGCTCTGGGTTGCCCGCAAGTGCTTCCACCGATTATAGAAATCCGGTCTGGACGGGGTCAAGGCGAGGGTGTACATTGCTTGTAATATGCCTGTGATGCGTAGCTCTCGTTTTCTGACCTTCGCTGGGCTCGTCATTATCT
>Ga0247825_10001208_pt1 | contig 16881 bp, 15 predicted proteins | sample 13C_Vanillin_Day_FD_194413 | JGI IMG/M metagenome (GOLD analysis project Ga0247825, IMG submission 194413) | Soil microbial communities from agricultural site in Penn Yan, New York, United States - 13C_Vanillin_Day48 | ecosystem: Environmental > Terrestrial > Soil > Agricultural land | place... | reverse complement strand
GGTCAGCGTGCACGCCGCCACCGATGCCGCGTCCGCCCCACTGGACTGGCGGCTGTTTCTGCCCGAGAGCTGGGACGATCAATCGACCGCCGACCCCGACGCCGTCGCGGCGATCACCGCCCGCCGGCGACGGTCCGCGATCCCCGACACCGAGCACCACCGCCCCAAATGGGCGATGGCGATCGAGATGATCGACGAGCTGACCGACTGGGGCCGGATCCCGCCGGCCGTGGTCGCAGACGCCGGATACGGCGACACCACCGCCTTCCGGCTCGCGCTGACCGACCGGGGCATCGACTACGTCGTCGCCGTCAAGGCCGCGACCAGCGCCCATCCCGGCGACGCGGTCCCGGAGACCCAGCCCTACAGCGGCCGCGGACGCCCGCCGACGCCCCGCTACGGCCCGCACACGACCTGCAAGGACCTCGTCCTCGCTGCCGGACGCAAGTCCCTGCGCACCGTGACCTGGCGCAAGGGAAGCAAGACCGACCCCACCAACCCGACCGCGTCGATGCGCTCGCGGTTCGCCGTGTTGCGAGTCCGCCCGGCGAACCGCGACATCCCCCGCGCCGAGGACGGCACCCTGCCCGCGGTGTGGTTGCTCGCCGAGTGGCCGACCGGAGCGGATGAGCCCACCGACTACTGGCTCTCCACCCTGCCCGCCGACACCCCGCTGCCCGAGCTGGTACGGCTGGCGAAGATCCGCTGGCGCGTCGAGCACGACTACCGGGAACTGAAAACCGGTCTCGGACTGGATCATTTCGAAGGTCGCTCCTGGCTGGGCTGGCACCACCACGCCACCCTGGTCACCGCCGCCCACCTGTTCCTCACCACCCTCCGGCTCACCGACCCAAAAGCAGCCGGGCAGGACTGACGCTTTACGCCGTTCTCCGCGAACTCCAACGCGCACTTGCCCGTTGGATCGGTACCTGCCCACTGTGCCACCACACCTTCCCCACATAACAAAGCCCTACTAGGGCGACGACATTCTCACCGTAACCCGCAGCCTGCAGCGTTGGGCGGATCCCCGCGGACATCGGAGGCCGCTCTCCGGTCTACTTCGAGTCCGATAAGGGACGCGGATAAACTTGCTTGACTGTACGTGCGGTCGGCAAGTTAGAGTGGTCGTAATCACAGGAATTGTGCTCGTTCGTACGAGAGGAAGCCCCGAGGATGGCGCCCCGTTGTCGACTCAGCTGACGCCCGGAACTCCCGGCCGGCGGCGCTCCGTCTGCAAGGGTGGCGAGTTTCGGGTCCAGCTACGTCCTGCAGCGCAGCACGACTCGCATTACATAGGGAGACAAAATGTCCGAGCCACGCACGCTGTGCGAAGGATTCCAGCGCACCGTTGCTACGAGGGGAGACACGATAGCGCTACGTGCTTTCGACACCGGCGAGGAGTTGACCTGGCGCGACTACGGCGACAGGGTGCGCTCGATCGCGGGTGCGCTGGCGGCCCTCGGTGTCCGCAGGGGGGACACCGTGGCCACGATGTTGACCAACCGCATCGAGTTCAACCTCGCCGAGACGGCGGCGTCGCACCTCGGCGCGACTACCTATTCGGTCTACAACACCAGTTCTCCCGATCAGATCGCCTACGTGCTGACCGACGCAGAAACTCGGGTGGTCATCACCGAGCGGCAGTTCGTCGACAGGATCCGGGACGCCGACAGGCAGGTGGAATACCTGCTGGTGGTCGACGACGGTGATCTCGACCGGCTCGAGGCCACACCCGATTTCGACTTCGAGGCAGCATGGCGCGCCGTGCAACCCGATGATGTCGCGTGTTTGATCTACACATCGGGCACCACGGGTCCGCCCAAGGGGGTCGAACTGACCCACACGAACCTCATCGCGCTGGGTAAGTCGATCACGGCGGTCTTCCCGATGGGGCCCGGCGACCGCGGGGTGTCCTACCTGCCGTCCTCGCACATCGCCGACCGGGGAATCGGCCACTACTATCCGATGCTCTACGGCTGCGAGGTCACCTGCGTCGCCGAACTGAAGGCGATCAGTGCCGCGCTGGCGACCGTGCGTCCCACCTTCTTCGTGGCCGTGCCCAGGGTCTGGGAGAAGCTCAAGATCGGCATAGAGGCGCAGCTCGAGGCAAGCCCCGACACGAGGTCGGCGTTCGAGGCCGGCAACGCACAGGTAGCTGCCGGAATCCGGGCGAAACTCGGACTGGACCAACTGACATGGGCATTATCCGGCGCCGCGGCCATTCCCCCGTCCGTGTATCAGTTCCTGTCCACACTCGGTATCCCGATCAGCGAGGTCTGGGGGATGTCGGAATGCGGTTTGGGGACTGGTGCGCGGCCAGAGGCTGCGAAGAACGGCACCATCGGCCCGATCCTGCCCGGCATGGAAGCGAAGCTGCTCGACGACGGCGAACTTCTCGTTCGGGGCGCGAACGTGATGAAGGGCTACCGCAACGCGCCGGAGAAGACGGCCGCCGTCGACGCCGACGGTTGGCTGCACACCGGTGACGTGGCCACGATCGACGAGGACGGATACATCACCCTCGTCGACCGGAAGAAGGAACTCATCATCAACGCCTCGGGCAAGAACATGTCACCCTCCAACATCGAGAACGCGATCGGTTCGGCGTCACCGCTGATCGGACCGGTGACCGTGATCGGAAACGGCCGGCCCTACAACGTCGCGTTGATCGTGCTGGATCAGGACGTAACCGCGGCCGCCGGACTGGGCACGGACGCCAAGGCACTCGCCGAGTCGGACACCGTTCGTCAGGCCGTCGCCGCCGCGGTCGAGGCAGGCAACGCCCGCCTGTCCAGGGTAGAGCAGGTGAAGAAATACACCATCCTGTCGACCTTTTGGGAGCCCGGCAGCGACGAGGTCACACCGACGATGAAGCTGCGCCGCCGGCAGATCTGCGCGAAGTATGCCCACGAGATCGAGGAGATGTACTCCTGAACACCCGTCAGTGGGGGCAACAGCGCCCGGAACGGCGCGATCCATCACCGGGTCGAGCCCAGTTCGTCGGTCAGTCATCACACGCAGGAAGGTCGAGGTGGTCGTGCCGTCGATTCGACACGGCCGCCGAGCCGGCACAGCGTGGGGCTGCGGTGGACGTCCACGTTTTCGTTCAGGCCGATCTTCGCCCGCTGGGCACCACCGGGGCGCAATACCCTCGCCAGACGGGTCGCCGACGGCGTCGCACCGTCGCGGTGGTCCGACGCAGCTAGATCTGGACATTGATGGAGAACGGCGGGTCGTGCACCTGGATGCACGCCGCAGGGGCGACCTCGAACTAGGCAAGACACCGGGCCGCGGTGGCGACGTATTGTGGCTGCACGGTGGTGGTCCCGTGTTCGGGTCAGCGCGGTCGCACACACCGCTCCGCAGCACGACTGTCCGCGGCGAGCGGAATGCGCGTGCGCCTACCTGACTACCGGCTTTCTCCCGAGTATGCGTTTCCGGACGGCGTCGATGATGCGCTCGCGGTCTACAGCAGCCTGCTCGCTACGGGAGCCGACCGAGCGAGTGTGGTCGTCGGTGGCGACGACCGGCGGCCACATGGCGACCTGCCTCGTCCACGACCTCATCCGCAACAGAGGCTGCCCCTACCTGCGGCCGTCGTGGTGTTTTCACCGGTTGCCGACCCCACCGCGACCGCCGCGCTGACCGCGGACCTGGCGCGGCCCGCCGACGCCGGACGGTTCATGCGGCGAACCCCAGACCTTGACTGACCGTCCGTACGGTTCATATACTGGTGGCATGAGCAGCCTCCAATACGCCGCGCCCGCCGGGTGGGCGCAACCAAGCATCCTCATGAACTCCCGCCCCCGGTCCCCGATCGCGGGTGGGTCGGGCCGCTGCCCATCCCGCTGGACGCTGGGGACGCAGTCATGACGGACAACGAGATGGTCATCCTCGAGCGCCACGGACCCGTCGCGGTCATCACGCTGAACAGGCCCGAGGTAATGAACGCGATCAACGCCGACATGTCCCTCGCCGCCGAGCGTGCGATCGACCGGTTGGTCTCCGACCCGGAGCTGCGGGTGGGTGTGCTGACCGGTGCGGGCAAGGCGTTCTGTGCGGGTGCCGATCTCAAGGAAGTCGCTGCGGGACGGCCGTTGATCGATCCGAGTCAGCGCGAACGAGGCTTCGGCGGATTCCTGAAGGGATTCATCGACAAACCGCTGATCGCCGCGGTCAACGGATTCGCCCTCGGAGGCGGAACTGAATTGATGCTCGGTTGCGACCTCGCGGTCATGAGCGAAGACGCCACACTCGGTCTGCCCGAGGTGAAGCGCGGGATCATCGCCGCCGGCGGCGGATTGATCCGACTCCCCCGCCGTGTCCCGCTCGCCATCGCCCTCGAGTACGCGATGACCGGCGCGCCGATCGATTCGGGCAACGCATTGAAGTGGGGTCTGGTCAATCGCGTCGTCCCCCAACACGACGTTCTCGATGCCGCCCTCGAACTGGCGAACATGATCGCCGCCAACGCACCGCTCGCCGTAGCGGCCAGTAAGCGCGTCGTCCACAACTCGATTGCACTGGGCTCTGATTGGGCACCGGAGGTCTGGGCATTCAGCGACGCCCGCATCAAGGACGTCATGAAGACGGCGGATGCGAAGGAAGGCCCCCGGGCGTTCGTGGAAAAGCGTGCACCGAAATGGGCGGGACGATGACCGCCGCGATCGCGGGCCTCGGCCTGACCGAGGTCGGCAAGGTCTACGACCCCAGCGCCAGCGATTTCGCCGCCAAGGCAGTCCGGTTGGCCGCCGCCGACGCCGGCCTCACCCTGAGCGATCTCGACGGACTACTGGTCAGCCCTGGCACGCAGGGCCGCCCCACCCTGTCACTGCAGAAGCAGCTCGGCCTGCGGGATCTACGGCTGCTCAATGAGATCCACGCCCTGGGCGCGAGCCCGGCCAATATGATCTCCATCGCCGCCGATGCGGTGTCCTCGGGTTCCGCCTCCGCGGTCGCCTGCGTCTTCGCCGACGCACCACTCACACCCAAGGGCTCCGCGCGCGACGCATTCGGCAGCGGGCCTCGGCGCACACCCACCGGATTCGCCGGCCTCAACGTCGGCCTGGGTGCCATCACCCCGAACGTCTTCTACGCCATGGCCGCACGACGGCACATGCAAAACTACGGCACTACCAGTGCACACCTCGGAGCCATCGCCGTCGGCCAGCGAGCCTGGGCGGCGGGCAACCCGGACGCGCAGTTCACCGAACCGATGACCGTCGACGATCACCAAAATTCACCGGTGGTGGCCGACCCGTTGCATCTGCTTGATTGCTGCCTGGTGTCCAACGGCGGCGCCGCCGTCATCGTCACCAGCGCCGAGCGCGCCCGCGATCTCGCGCAACCGCCGGTACACGTGCTGGGGTGGGCCCAGTCCCATCCCGGACAGGTGATGCTTCGCGGTTCGGACTTCGGATTGCGCACTGGCGCAGCACAGGCAGGACCCGCGGCGATGAAGATGGCCGGTGTCGGGGTATCCGATGTCGACCTCGTCGAATTGTACGACTCGTACACCTACACCGTGCTCGTCACCCTCGAAGACTACGGCTTCTGCGCCAAGGGCGAAGGCGGCCCGTTCGCCGCCGAGGGGCACCTCGCCCCGGGCGGGGACCTGCCCTGCAACACCGGCGGCGGACAGCTGTCCTCGTACTACCTCACCGGATTCACCCCCATCATCGAGGCGGTCACACAGGCCAGGGGCCACGCAGGTGAACGCCAGGTAGCCAAGCGCGAGGTGATCGTCGTCAGCGGCAGCGGTGGCGTCCTGGAACATCATGCAACGCTTGTACTCAGCCCGAACGCACCCGAGGGGACCCGGTGATGAGCGAGACCGACAACCGGGCGTGGCCGCAGTTCCAGCGGGACTCCAAGAGCGCCGCCTTCTTCGACGCCGCCGCTCGCGGCGAGTTGTTCATCCGTCGCTGCCTCACCTGCGACCAACGGCTCGCACCCGAATCCGGCACCTGCCTGACTTGCGACGGCACCGATTTGGAGTGGACGCGCGCCGAGGGCACCGGCTCCCTCGTGACATGGACCGTCGTCGAGCGGCCCCCCAACCGCGCATTTACCACACTGGTGCCGTACACGATCGCCGTCGTCGAGCTGACCGAAGGGCCGTGGCTGTACACCCGTCTGACCGAGGGCGTGCCGACCGCGGTCGGTCAGCCCGTACACGTTGAATTCCAACAAGTTCCGGGCGGAGAGCACTACCCGGTCTTTGCGCTGACAGAAGGGACACCGCAATGAGAATCGCCTTGGATCGCGACAAATGCACCGGAATCGGGCTCTGTGAGTCCTTCGCCTCCGACGTCTTCGAGGTGGACGACGACGGCGGCCTGATCATCCACGGGGAGACCGTCCCGGAGGAGTATCGGGATGCGGTGTTGCAGGCCATCGAGGGATGCCCGACCGAGGCGCTCCGGCTGGTCGAATCCTGATGGCAGCACAGCGATTGGTCGTCGTCGGGGCCTCCCTTGCTGGTCTGCGCGCGGTCGAGGCCGCACGCAAATCCGGTTTCGACGGCGCCATTACCTTGATCGGCGGCGAGGAGCACCTCCCCTACGATCGGCCGCCGCTGTCCAAGGCCTTCCTCGACGATGCGGCGCAACCGGTGCCGACGTATCGCGACAGGTCGGCGCTGGAAGGCGGACTCGGGGTGGACGTGCTGCTCGGCTCCCCCGCTCGGGCGCTGGATACGCAGTCGCGGGTAGTCGAAGCCGGCGACCGCAGCGTGCCGTACGACGCGCTGGTGATCGCCACCGGCGCCGCAGCGCGCAGGCTACCGGGAACCGACGATCTTGCCGGGGTCCATACTCTCCGCACTGTCGACGACGCCATCGCCGTCCGCGCGGCACTCGATGCGGGTGCCCGCACGGTCGTCATCGGCGCCGGCCTCATCGGCTCGGAGGTCGCCTCCGGGGCCCGGAAGCGGGGCCTACCGGCAACCGTCCTCGAAGCGCTCCCCACGCCGCTCGTCCGGGCAATCGGTCAGGTCATGGGACCGGCCTGCGCATCGCTGCACACGACGCACGGCACCGATCTGCGGTGCGGGGTGACGGCGACCGCGATCGAAGGGAACGGAAAGGTCGAGCGAGTCACCCTGTCCGACGGCACTACACTGGACGCCGATCTCGTGGTCGTCGGCATCGGCACCGTGCCATGCACCGACTGGCTCGCGGAATCGGGTGTGCAGATTGCCGACGGAATCGTCGCGGACGACACGCTGGCGACCACTGCGCCGGGGGTTTACGCTGCCGGCGACGTCGTCCGCTGGCGCAATCCCGCATTCGACACCTCGATGCGTCTCGAGCATTGGACAAGCGCCGCCGAACAGGGTGCGCTTGCGGCCCGCAATGCACTTGATCCGTCTGCCGCCAAGCCGTATTCGACCGTCCCCTATTTCTGGTCGGACTGGTACGGCACCCGCATCCAGTTCGTGGGCGTTGCCGGCGACGCCGACGTGACGGTGGTGGACGGCGATATCGAGTCACACCGGTTCGTCGCGCTCTACCACCGCGGCGATCGTTTGGTCGGTGCGCTCACGCTCGACCGCCCGACCGAGATCATGAAGTACCGCGGGCTGATCGCACGCCGCGTGAGTTGGTCCGATGCTCTCGCGTTCGCGGGCACTCGTAAGGCTGCGCGCGATAATCGCGGAGCGGCACCGGTCTGACGACGCGCACCCCGGGTGACATCGTTATGAGCAACGGCACCGACCCCGCTAGGGGTCGGTGCCGCGTGCGTCGTCAGGACGGCAGGAGCACCGGCTTGACGACGCACCGGACCGTATGGCCTGCTCGGCATCGTTGATTTGCACCAATGGGTAGGTCTGGATGAGCCGGTCAAACGGGAAGCGTCCCTGCTGCCACAGGTCGATGAGGCGTGGAACCAAAAGTCGCGGGACGGCGTCGCCCTCGATGATGCCCTTCACCGTGCGGCCGACAGTCAGCTGCGAGGGCCCGATCTTCAGGTCGCCTCGCTGGATGCCGACGATCCCGCACACCCCGTTTACGCGCAGCGCGTCGAGTGCGCCTGCGATGACCTTCGGCGAGCCTGTGGTGTCCAAGGCGAAGTGCAGACCACCGCGAGCGATGGCCCGAAGTTCTCGAATGATGTTGTCGGATGCGCCGTCGATCGTATGTGTAGCGCCGAGTTCTTTGGCCAGAGCAAGGCGTTCGGGGTTCAGGTCGATGGCGATGATCGTCGAAGCACCGGCGACGCGGGCGGCCATCACCGCGGACAGTCCTACCGATCCGGCGCCGAAGATCGCGATCGAGGAGCCCGGTTCGACCTCTAGGGAATTGAATACCGCACCGGCGCCGGTCAGGAAGCCGCAGCCGAGGGGGCCGAGCAGTTCGAGCGACAGGTCCTTGTCGACAACGACGACGCTTCGCGCGTTCACCACGGAAACGGTGGCGAACGACGATTGGCCGAACCAGCGTCCGCCGAGCGGATCACCGTGCGCATCGACGATGTTCGATGAACCATCGAGCCGGCGACCTGTCATGTTCCGCGGCCCGAAACCGTCGCAGTAGGCGGGATGAGCGGTCACACAGGACTCGCACGCACCGCACGAATCGAAAGACAGCACGACGTGATCGCCGACCTCGATTCCGGTGACGCCGGATCCCAGCGACTCGACGACGCCGGCGCCTTCGTGCCCGGCGACCAGCGGGAGCTTCGCGATGGGGACGACTCGCGGCAAGATGTCGGTGTGGCACAGGCCAACACCCACGATCCGTACCGTAATCTCGCCCGGACCTGGTCCGTCGACTACGACGTCCTCGATCACAAATGGTCCGTCGGTCGTTCTCAGTACCGCGGCCTGAGCCTCCATGAATCCAACCTTTCTATTGACCGCCCGTACGGTTAGCATAGCGGCATGACGATCGACTACGACAGGATCTACGTCGGCGGCGAATGGACGCTTCCGACGTCTAGCGACAAGATCACCGTCTCCTCCGCCAGCACCGAGGACATCCTCGGGAGTGTTCCCGCCGCCACCCGCGCCGATGTCGACGCAGCGGTCGGTGCGGCGCGTCACGCCTTCGACGATCCGTCCGGCTGGGCGCAGTGGGAGCCGAGCCGTCGCCAGGCCGCGTTGGAGCGGTTCGCCGTCGCGCTCGTCGCCCGCAGGGACGAGTTCGTGCACCGGGTTTCCGGACAGAACGGGATGCCCGCGAAGATCGGCAAACTCACCGAGGGCGCGGTCCCCGCCAACATCGTGCGTTACTACGCGACCCTGGCGACCAAGCTGGAGGGCGAGCAGACGCGCAAGTCTCTCGTCAAGGGGACGACCGTGGTTCGCAAAGAGCCACTCGGTGTCGTCGCGGCGATCGTGCCGTGGAACTTTCCGCAGATCCTGAGCTTCTTCAAGATCGCTCCCGCGCTCGCCGCGGGATGCACAGTTGTGCTCAAGCCGGCGTCGGAAACCGTGCTCGACGCCTTCCTCATCGCCGAGGCGGCCCACGAGGCCGAACTGCCGCCCGGAGTGCTCAACGTCATCGCGGGCAGCGGGCGCGTGGTCGGTGACCACCTGGTCACCCATCCGGGTGTCGACAAGGTGGGCTTCACCGGTTCCACCGAGGTCGGCCAGCACATCGGTGCTCAATGCGGACGGCTGATCCGGCCGGTGACACTCGAACTCGGTGGGAAGTCCGCCGCGGTCGTGCTCGACGACGTCGACGCGGATGCGTTCACGCGGGAACTGTTCGAAACCAGCCTGATCAACAGCGGCCAGAGCTGCTTCATCAGCACCCGAATCCTGCTGCCCCGCAGCCGGTATACGGAACTCGTCGAGGCCATCACCGAAACCGTCCGCCAATATCCCGTGGGTGATCCGTTCGAGCGATCGACGATGATCGGCCCTCTGGTCAGCTCCGCCCAACGTGACATCGTCGAGTCCTACATCAAGAAGGGCCAGGCCGAGGGCGGCCGGATCACGACCGGCGGCGGCCGGCCGAAGGGCCTCGACCGCGGATGGTATGTCGAACCGACGATCATCGCCGACGTCGACAACAAGGCTGCGGTGTCGCGTGAGGAGATCTTCGGACCGGTCCTCGCGTTGATTCCCTACGAGGACGACAACGACGCCATCGCCATTGCCAACGATTCGGACTACGGTCTCGGCGGCACGGTGTGGACCACCGACGTGGAGCGTGGCCTCAGTGTGGCGCGGCGGGTGAAGACGGGCAGTATCGGCGTCAACGGGTTCACGTTGGACCTCGGTGCTCCCTTCGGTGGAGTCAAGCGCAGTGGCCTCGGACGCGAACTCGGGCCGGAAGGCCTTGCTGCGTATCAGCAGTTCCAATCGATCTACCTGCCGGAGTAGGGATGACGACGACACAACCGGCCAACGTCGACTCCGAACTCGTCGACTTTGCGATCGTTGGCGACTGGATGGACGCCCACGGGCTGCCCGGCGGGCGATTCGAGAACGTCGAACCCATAGCCGGCGGCACCCAGAACGTCCTTTTGAGATTCAGGCGCGGCGGACGTGACTTTGTCTTGCGGCGTCCACCTCGCCACCTGCGCCCTCAGAGCAACGAGGTCCTCCGCAGGGAGGCACGGCTACTGGCCGCGCTCAACGACACGACCGTTCCAGCGCCCGGCCTGATCGCTGCCTGCACCGACGAAACCGTCCTCGGCGGCGCGGTGTTCTATCTGATGGAGCCGGTCGACGGGTTCAGTCCCGCCACTGGGCTGCCCGAGTTGCATGCCGCCGATGCGGCGGTGCGCCACGACATGGGTCTGTCGGCCGCCGCCGCGCTCGCGCAGCTCGGCGCCGTCGACTACGAGAAGATCGGACTCGGCGACTTCGGAAACCCGACCGGGTTTCTCGAGCGTCAGGTACCTCGTTGGATGTCGGAGCTGGACTCGTACTCGAAGAACGACGGCTATCCGGGACCGGAGATTCCGGGCATCGACGATGTCGCCGCGTGGCTTGAGCGTCATCGTCCTGACCGGTGGAGTCCCGGAATCTTGCACGGCGATTGCCATCTGGCGAACATGATGTTCTCCAGTGACGGTGCCGAGCTCGCGGCGCTCGTCGACTGGGAGATGTCGACGATCGGTGATCCGCTCCTGGACCTCGGTTGGCTGCTGGCCACCTGGCCGGACGGTTCCGTCGTGGACGTTCTCGTCGGTTCACTGGCCGCGGCGGGTGGTCTGGCGACGCCGGCCGAGTTGATCGCACACTACGGCGAGCACTCGGACCGCGATCTGAGCGCGGTCGACTGGTACACGGTGCTCGCTTGTTTCAAGCTCGGCATCGTTTTGGAGGGCACTCATGCCCGCGCGTTCGCAGGCAAGGCGCCGAAACCCGTGGGTGAGAAGTTACATGCAATCACACTGCGTCTGTTCGACAAGGCCCGCGCACTCGCCGGACAGTGAGCCCCGACTTCCGCGCTCGGTAGACGACACTTTTGAGGAGCCAATTTCCATGTTGCGCGATCTTTACGACGCCGACCACGAAGCATTCCGCGACAGCGTGGCCAAGTTCATCGAGAAAGACATCGCCCCCCACCGTGAGCGATGGGACGAAGTCGGCCTTATCGACCGCGATGCGTGGTCGGCGGCGGGTGAGGCGGGCTTCCTCGGAATCGCGGTACCCGAGGAATTCGGCGGCGGCGGGACCGAGGACTTCCGTTTCCGGACGGTGCTGATGGAGGAGTTCGCTCGGGCGGGCGCCAACTCCTTCAATGCCGGGACCAGCGTGCAAGACGATCTGGTCATTCCGTATCTTGTCGATCTCGGAACCCCCTCGCAGAAGAAGCGCTGGCTGCCACGGCTGTGCGATGGCAGCGCCATCGGGGCGCTGGCACTGACCGAACCGGCAGCAGGCAGCGACCTCCAGGGCGTGCGCACACAGGCCGACCGCGACGGCACGGACTGGATTCTGCGGGGGTCGAAAGTCTTCATAACCAATGGAATTCTCGCGGACGTCGTCATCGTGTTCGCGCGCACCGACCCCCAGAAAGGGTCGCGCGGCTTCAGCTTGTTCGTCGTCCCCACCGACACCCCGGGCTTTCGCCGCGGGCGCAAGCTGAACAAGCTCGGCCTGCGCGGCAACGACACCGCCGAACTGTTCTTCGACGATCTCCGGTTGCCGGCAGAGGCCCTTCTGGGAACCGAGGGCCGAGGCTTCGCACACCTGATGGAGAGACTGCCGCGCGAGCGAATGTCCATCGCGGCAACATCGTTGACGGCATCGCAGGCAGCCTTCGCATGGACAACGGCATACTGCTTCGAACGCAAGGCGTTCAACTCGGTGGTCGGCGACTTCCAGGCCACCCGATTCACCCTCGCGGAGATCTCCACCGAACTCGATGCCGCCACCGCGCTCTTCGACCGCGCAGTGTTGGCGCTCAACGCCGGCACACTGTCAGCGGTCGACGCCGCGAAGGCCAAATACTGGATCTCCGAGGTCCACCAGCGGGTGGTCGATCGCTGCCTGCAACTGCACGGCGGCTACGGCTACATGCTCGAATACCCCATCGCGCGGGCCTATGCCGACGCTCGCATCCAGCCCATCTACGGCGGCACCAACGAGGTCATGAAGGAGATCATCGGCCGCGAGATTGCCGAGCAGTCCAGACGCTGACACGCATCTTCGGGAAGGAAGCACCGTGATCGACGATCTCAAGTTCGACGAGAGCATGCTTGGCGTCTGGATGAAGGAAGGCGATCGTCTCGGTGACGCCGTTGATCATGGTCCCTGCGCTCTCGGCAATCCTGAAGGCACTGCACGACCACGCCGTGTACAACTCACACGAATTTCGGCTCACCGCCCGATCTGCGCCGGCGACAAACTGGTTGCCCGCGCCATGCTGGGCGGCTGGGAAGGGACCGAAAACGGAACGCGCGGCAGCCTCGTCGTCGAGACCCGCACCGAGGACCGCGAGCTCGTCAACGAGCAGCGCGGGACTTTCTTCGTCCGCGGATTCGATGCCGGCGAGCGGGTCGTCGAGGTTCGAGGTTCACCCCGCGCTGACGGCGGACAGGTCCGTTCGCAGACAGGCCCCCGTTGCGGATCCACCTTGATCCCGAAATCGCGAAGGCGGCAGGCCTTCCCGGCATCATCGTGCGCGGAATGTGCACCCAGGCCTTTACCTCGTGGGCAGTGCTGACCGAAGTCGGCATTCGGACGTGTCGATTGACGCGTTTTGCCCGCGCGATTCGCGTCGCCGGTCCTACCCGGCCAAGACCTCCTGACACGGATCTGGCGGGGCGGATCAGCCAACGGCACCATGACGTACGCGTTCGAAACCACGGTCGCCGGCGTCGCCGTCATTCAAGGATGGCTACGCCAAAATCGTGGACTGCCCACTCTGGCAAATTGCGGCGTTCGATCGAGCACCAGGTCACACCTGGCGCCGCGCCGACCGATCGTCGGCGCGGCGTGCGGTACGGCAACGGTCGGCCGGCTCGTGTGCTCGGGCGACAAAGCCTACAGCACCGGGTACCCGTTGATGTATCAGTCCAGGCCGAGGGTCTTCGCGATGATCTCGTTCATGATCTCGCTCGAGCCGCCGCCGATACCGAGGATGCGGGCGTCGCGGTAGAGTCGCTCGACCTCGTTCTCCCGGATGTAGCCCATGCCGCCGAAGATCTGGACCGCCTCGTTGACTACGTAGTCGCACGCGTAGACGGCGGTGTTCTTGGCCATCGCGACCTCGCGAGTGACCTTCTGGCCGTCGACGAAGCGAGCCACGACGTCGCGGACGAAGGTGCGGGCGGCGGTCGTCTGCCGTGCCATTTCCGCAAGTTTGTGGCGAATGACCTGACGTTGCGCCAGCGGCTGGCCGAAGGTGGTGCGTTCGCGGACCCATGGGATGATGAGGTCGTATGCGCGTTGGGCGGTGGCGTACGCCTGGACTGCCAACTGCAGGCGCTCGCCGTCGAGGCGAGTCATGAGCTGCCCGAACGCGGTGCCTTCGCTGCCCACCAGATTCGACACTGGGACGCGGACGTTGTCATAGGACAATTCGGCGGTATCCGAGCAGAGGCAGCCCATCTTCTGCAGCTTGCTTGTCACGGCGAAGCCGGGAGTGTCGGTGTCGACGATGAGCAGCGACAGCCCCTGGTACCCCGGTCCCCCTGTGCGGACGACGGTGGTGACATAGTCCGCGCGAGTACCCGAGGTGATGTAGGTCTTGGCGCCGTTGACGATGTAGTGATCACCCTCGCGCACGGCCTTGGTGGCGATCGACGCGACATCCGATCCTGTGCCGGGCTCGGTGATCGCAAGCGAACCGATCTTGGCGCCCGCCAGGGTGGGGCGGACGTACCTGCCGATCTGCTGGGGATCGCCGGCGGCGGCGATGTGTGGGGTCGCGATGCTGTGTGTGAGCAACGCAGCGCAGAGCCCGGCGCTGCCACCGTTGCCGATGAGTTCCTCGACCATAATCAGCATGTCGATGTAGTCCCCCGCCCCGCCGACAGATTCGGGGAAGGCGAGTTCGAGTAGTCCCAGTTCGCCTGCCTTCTCATGCAACGACCGCGGGACCTCGCCATCGCGCTCCCACCGGTCCATGAATGGAGCTATCTCCCGCGTCGTGAAGTCTGCAACCACCTTTCGCAGATCGCCGCGCTCGGTCGTCGACCATCGGTCGCTGTTTGTCATGGAGTGATTCCTTTCAGCGGGAAAGCCGGACGGGGAGTTCAGTGATTCCGTTGACGAAGTTGGACCGCAGGCGGACCGGCTCACCGATCACCTCGATGCTCGGGAACCGTTCGAAGAGCTTTGTCAGCAGCGTCCGGCCCTCGAGGCGTGCGACGCCGTTGCCGAGGCAGAAGTGCGTGCCGTGCCCGAACGAGAGATGCGGGTTCTCCGTGCGGGTGATATCGAAGGTGTCCGGGTTGTCGAAGACTGCCTCGTCCCGGTTGGCCGCGGCGTAGGACAGCACGACTTTGTCGCCGGCCCTAATCGTCTGACCGCTCACCTCGGTGTCTTCCACGCAGGTGCGGCGGAACTGCATGATCGGCGGGAACATCCGCAGGATCTCCTCGATCGCCTGCGGCATCAGGGTCGGGTCGTCGCGCAGGAGCTTCCACTGGTCGGGATTCTCCGACAGCAACACCACGGCTCCGTTGAGCATGTTGCGGGTGGTCTCGTTCCCCGCGATCACCAGCAGCTGAAAAAAACGATCGAGTTGCTCGTCGCCCAGCCGCTCCCCCTCGACCTCCGCGTTGACGACGGTGCTCCACACGTCGTCGGTCGGCTCGGCCCGCTTCTCCGCGGTCTTCTTGCGGGCGTACGCGAAGAGCTCCAGGAACGCCGTCACGTAGGACTTCTTATCGCCCGATTCGGGGTCGTCGAAGCCGACCATGCGGTTGGTCCAGTCGAAGAGCAGATGCCGCTCCGGCGACGGAATACCCAGAATGTCGGCCAACACCAGCACCGGCAACTCCGAGGAGACCTTTTCGACCCAGTCGATCTCACCGCCGTCGCCGAGGGAGGACACCAAATTGTCGGCATGCGCCGAAATGGAATCCCCCATACCCTTCACCACACGCGGGGTGAACGCCTTGCTGACGATCTTGCGCATCTGCCCGTGCATCGGGGGGTCGATGTTGAGCATCGCCTGCTGCTGGATCGCCAGCTCCTGCGCCGAGACATTCCGGACCCAGGTGCCACCGACCTGCGAGCTGAAGAGATCGGGCCGCTTGCTCGCCGTCAGGACATCGGCGTGTCGCGTGAGGTACCAGAATCCCGGTCCACCGGCGAAGCCTTCCGAGGCCGGCTCGGGGATCCACGCCACCGGCGTTTCCCGCCGCAGCGCCGCGACCTCGTCGTACGGGAATCCCGTCACGTATGTGCTGGGGTTGCCCAGATCGGGGATGTCCATGCCGCCTCCTTGATTGCCGTCATGCGGCCCTGTGCCCACGCGTTGTCGCCCTCGCCGTCGGCATCCTTGCCGGCGTTCTCGCGTGGGAACACCACATGCTCTTTTCCGCAGGCGAGGCGTGACCACCACTGTACTGACCGTACGAGCAGTCAGGCAAGTTTCTACGCCGATTCAACAAAGTGCCACGCAGCGCCGCGTCGGTTTTCGCCTTCCGCCGCCACTGGGGGGACATTCGATAAAGAAACGCATGACCTTGCTCAACTCGGCTTTCATCCGCATGGAGCGCCACGAGTCGCCCCAGCATGGCTCAGTACTGGTCATTTTCCGCATCCCAGATGGCGCGCCGCCGGACCACCTACGCCAGCTCGCCGCCCGCATGCGGCAGGTCCCCGCGACCGGGCCGCGCTTCAATTGGCGCCTGCCGAAAGGGCTGGTCGACAGGGTACTTCCGTCGTGGACAGTCTTGCCTCCCGAAGACATCGAGATCGACTACCATTTCCTCCATTCGACGCTGCCGCAGCCCGGTGGCGACCTGGAGTCGAGCCTGTTGGTGTCCCATCTCGTGACACATCCGATCAATCTGAACCGGCGGCCGTGGCGGATGCACCCCATCGAAGGCTTGCAAGGCGGCCGTTTCGCCCTGTTCATAGATGCACCATTCACTTGTCGACGGGGTTACCGCCCTGCGCATGCTGCGGAGCTGACTGTTCGTCAGGATTCGAACTGACAGCCCGCCGTTCCGGGCTAACGAAATGCCGGCCCGGCCAAAGCTGTCCGACCGACTTGGCAAGCCCGGCACCTCCAGATCGCCCGTGCACACGTGATCGATGCGGTCAAGGCGCCGCTGGCTTCGCTCTCTCAGATCGGCGACGCTGCCGGTACAACAATCGCGGCGGCACTAGGTGTACTGACCTGGGAGGTTGGGTACGCGGGTGGCGGGTGGTTGGCCGCCGAGTGCGGTGTGGCCTCGGTGGTAATTGTAGGTGTGCAGCCATCGCGGGAACTCGTCGCAGCGTTCGCGGTCGCTGGT
>Ga0247825_10001207_pt1 | contig 16894 bp, 13 predicted proteins | sample 13C_Vanillin_Day_FD_194413 | JGI IMG/M metagenome (GOLD analysis project Ga0247825, IMG submission 194413) | Soil microbial communities from agricultural site in Penn Yan, New York, United States - 13C_Vanillin_Day48 | ecosystem: Environmental > Terrestrial > Soil > Agricultural land | place... | reverse complement strand
GGAAAGGCGTTGGCCGGGTAGTGCAGCTGCGCGTCCCAGGCCACGTTCGTCAGCAGACCGATGACCGGCCGCCTGGGATCGATGCCGACGCTGTTCGCGCTCTCCTGCGGATTCTGCTGCGACGGCCTGTGGAAGACGATCCAGTCGAACAGCCCCTCACGCCGGCTCTGGAGGTAGCGCATCAGCTCGCTCTCCTGATCGGAGGAGAGCTCGAGCCGTTCCCAGTGCTCGGCCGGCTCGCTGAGCAGCGTATGGTGATATGTGTCGTCGTGGCTGAAGATGAACCGGCGCTTCCTGTAGGCGACGTTCCAGGTGGACACACGCACGTGCTCCTGGCGCGACACCTCCGCGATGATTCCCCACGGCACGTAAATCCCGTGCGTGACCACGGTTGACGAAAAGCGGAGCGCGCGCAGCAGCCGGCGGGTGGCAAACGCGGTGAGCAGTGCGGACTCGAGGTAGCGCCTGACAATCGGCCCGGCGAGCGGCTCCTCCTCGAGGCTGCCGGTGGCGAAGAACCGCAATGCGCCCGCATACGCGTGTTCTCCGAGGGCGAGACCGTCATGCGTGAAGGACCGGACCTCGCCCATCGGCACACGCTGCGCGATCCGCCCGGCTTCAGCGCGATCCTCTGGCGTCAGCCAGTCGCTGTACTTGTGAACCGTGATGCCAAGCTGGCGGTAGACACGCTCGGCCGGCCAGACGCAGTCGCGGCACAGGTCGCGCGACGGTCCGTGCTGCGCGAACTGCTCGAGCTTCGGATAGAGCGACGCCTCGCACTCAGCGCAGGCGGTCATCACGCCGTCGCAGAGGAGCGTGTGCACTTCGGCTCCCCTGAACGTCAGCGCAGCCGCGAGCGCGCTCTCGAGCGTGACGGCATGGCTGAAGGAGCCGATGGCAGTCGCCATCAGCACGCGCGGTCCGCCCCTGGCCTCGGTGCGCGCCGCCTGCCACAGCTCGTTGTTCGACTGCAGGACCTGCTGCCAGTCGGGATAGGCATCGCGACGTGCGTAGTACCAGCGACGCGCGAGCCGCGTGGCACGCCAGAGTGCGGGAAACCGGCGCAGCAGTCGTTGCGCTTTCACAGGCTTGTGGTTCCTGCGTCCCGCGCGCCTGAGGCCGCCGGCCCGTCGCCGTTGTGCCCGATCAGCCGCACGAACTCTTCGACCGACGGCAGCTCCGCGAACACGCGCCACGGCTGGTGCTCCGTGAGCTCCTCCACGGTGTAGCCACCGGTGCCGACGGCAATCGTCCGGGCGCCGATCGCATCGGCACAGTGAATGTCATGGGGAGTGTCGCCAATGACGAAGACCGCATCGTCTGCCACCGGTCCGGCGTTGCGCGCGAGCGTAAGCGCCCGCGCGGCGATCGTGGAGCGCGCGCCCGCGTCTTCAGCGAATGCGCCGTCAGGAAAGAAGTCCACGAGGCCGTAATGCGTCAGCTTCGCGCGTCCGCCTCCTCGCGTATTTCCCGTCAGGAGATACGAGCGGACGTCCGGTCGCGAGGAGAGATGCTCCAGAATCTCGCGGACGTTCGGCAGGACAGTACCCTTCTTCAGCGGAAGCGATGCTGGCAGCAGCTCTTCGTAGCGGCGCACCATTCGTCGTATGGCGGCCTCATCCGGCTCGAGCCCCAGCATCTCGAACGTTCGAACGGCGATCTGGTAGTCGGTCAGACCCGGGACCCGAATCGACGACAGCTGAAACTCGCGGCCGGTCACTTCGAGCACGGCGGCTTCCCACGCCGGCACGCCCGCCTTCCCGGTTGTCAGCAACGTGCCGTCGATGTCCCAGAAGAGAACCCTGGGCGCCGCGGCCTCGGCAAAGGCGGCGGTCATGTCAGCTGGGTGGCGCGCCGGTCAACGGCGGGCAACGAGAGCGCGCCCCGGAATGCCTGGATGAGCGAATCGGTATCGAGGTGATGGTGGGCGAGCACCTCGTCGTTGGTGCCGCACTCCGGCAGTGTCGCGACACCGACGGACGTCACGCGGGGCGCGGCCTCGAGCCCGAGCCCGGCGATGGCGGCGGCGATCATCTCGCCCTGCCCGCCGTGCACGTAATGGTTGTCCAGCGTGACGACGGAGCGGCACGTCCCGATGACCCCGCGCAGCCATGCTGCGTCGACGCGATTCAGCCATGGGAGATTCACCAGGCGAACACGCACACCCGTCTCTTCGAGCTGCGCTGCAGCGTCGAAGGCGTTGCCGAGCATCCACGGTCCGTAGCCGAAGACCACGAGGTCCGTACCCTCCCGGATCGTCCATCCTTCACCGACGCGAACGGTGTGATTCTTCGGATACTCGAACGGCATCGGCCACTTGACTGACACCAGCCGCAGATAGGAGCTCTCCGGGACGGCATTGACGAGCGCGTCCACGAGCGCGGTCACTTCATCTTCGCAGCACGGCTCCGCCAGCACGAGGTGCGGTACGGATCCCAGCGCACTGATGTCCCGTACCGACTGATGCGAATGACCGGGGCCGCCGGGCAGCAGTCCGGCGAGCGAGCCGACGTAGATGACCTTCGAGCTCTCGCTGCACTGGTTGTAGATCTGCTCGTTCGGACGGGCGGCGAGAAAGCAGGCGAAGGAATGCACGACGGGCAGCACGCCACGCCGCGCCATGCCGGCAGCCATCGAAGCCATGTCTTGCTCGGCGATGCCGCACTCGACGAACCGCTCCGGAAACCGGCGCGCGAACGTGATCAGGCCACAGTCCTTCACGAGGTCCGCGTCGAGCGCCATGAGATGTGGATGGCGTTCGGCCTGCGCGACGAGCGCGCGTTCGTAGGCGGCGATCAGGTTGTCGGTCTGGCGCGGCTCGCGTCGCGGATTCCGGACCCGCGTCTCCGTGGCGACCGTCTCCAGGCCGAGTCCGGCAAAGAGCGCGTTCGCGGCATCCAACAGCTCGACGAGCCCGGCGGTGTAGCTCTGCTCGTTCGGCGCACCCGAATGAAAGCCGTAGAGCTCGCCGGCCTTCGTCGCCGGACCTTCCATGAAGCTGACGCCCTTGCCTTTGACGGTGTCGGCGATGACGACCTTTGGTGCGTCCGTCACCGCGTCCAGCGATCGGAACGTACGCTGCAGCGCCGCAACGTCATGACCATCGCAGCGCGAGACGTGCCAGCCGAAGGCGCGGAATTTGGCCTCGACGTCGCCGAGATTGCTGACGGAGGACACCCAGGTGTCCGACTGGATCTTGTTGTGATCGACGATCGCCACGATCTCGCCGAGGCCCAGGTTCGCCGCCGAACCCAGCGACTCCCACAGCTGCCCTTCCTGCAGCTCTCCATCGCCGGTCAGCACGAATACGCGCCGCTCGATCTTCTTCAGGCGATTCGCCAGCACCATCCCCTTCGCCTTCGAGATTCCCATCCCCAGCGAGCCCGTATTGGCCTGAATGAACGGCGTCTCCACGTGCGGGTGCCCCGGCAGCCCGTGCAGGCGCCTCAGCTGGTGGAGCCTGTCGGCCGGGAGCAGGCCGAGAGCGATCAGCACGTTGTAGAGGGCTGGCGCGTCATGTCCCTTCGACGAGAAGAAGAGATCGCAGGCGTCCGGTCCCCTGTCGAGATCACGCAGCTCGTTGAGGAACAACCAGCTCATGATCTCGAGCGAGCTGAAGCTCGTGCCGATGTGGCCCGACCACGCGCCGGCAATCATGTACAGCGTGTTGATGCGCGCGAGGGCGGCAAACGCGCGCGCGCGCACCACGGGATCGGCGTCCGCGCGAAGCAGACGCTGGAACTCCGTGACGGGAACGTATTGAAGCTCGAGGGATTCGCCCTGATCGGTCTGAATATCGCCCATGTGGTCTGCTTAGAGGATCACTCTCATGTCGTGACGGCCGCGAAGGGCGACTGCCGTACAGCCGGCAGGCGCACGGCCCCATCGGCCACGAGCCGCTCGGCAATCATCCAGTCGTGAGGATCGTTGATATCGAACCCTTCGTACCCGTCGGTCAGGAAGGGCACCATCACGTCTCCGGCGATCGAGCGCCGCGTGGACACCACGCTCGTCCAGGCGATCTCGAGCGACGCATTCTGCACGTAGACGGACGGCAGCGCCTGATAGGGCGTGCTGTGCCACGGCTGAGAGCCGTTGCCGAATGGCAGAAGCGGAAACATCCGGTCGCCGCGGATCACCCACATCTTCCCGGGATGCTGCGCGCACTTTTCGACGGCGCGAAGCGAATCGACACCGTCCTGCGCCAGGAACTGCGCCAGCGCCCGGCGGATCGTCTCCGCTGATCGGAACGGGCTCGTCGGGCGCAGCAGGCTGAAACAGTCCCAGGTCCGGCCCTTTCGTCCCAGCTCGGCAAGCGTGTACTCCACCCATTCGATGTCTGGAGACGTGTCGCCGGCAAGCGCGGCCGGCCGCAGAAACGGCACCTCGGCGCCGTAATGCCGTGCGATTGCCGCCACTTCCTCGGAGTCGGTCGATACGATGACCGACTCGAAGACTCCGCTCTCGATCGCCGGCGCGATCGTGTAGGCCAGCACCGGGTGGCCGCCGAGCACGCGCACGTTTTTACCAGGTACGCGCTTCGACCCGTGCCGTGACGGAATCAGTGCGACGACAGAAGGAGTTGCCACGTCCTGTCTTTAGACCGCATCCGGATTGTGATTGATGTAGATGGTCTTCAGGTCGGAGTACACGTCGAGCGCCTGCGTGCCGGCCTCGCGCCAGCCGTTGCCCGACTGCCGCAGGCCGCCGAACGGCATGTGCGGCTCGCTGCCGTAGGTCCCGCCGTTCACCACCGCCACGCCTGCCTGGATGCGTCCTAGGAACGTCATCGCGCGGTTGATGTTCTGCGTGTGAATAGACGCCGTCAGCCCGAACGGTGAATCGTTGGCGAGCGCAATCGCCTCCTCGAAGCTGCTGACGCGGTACAAACAGGTGATCGGGCCGAAGAGCTCGCTTCTCGAGATCTCGTCGTTTGCGCCGACGTGCTCGATGATTGTCGGCGCCACGAAGAAGCCCTCGCCATATCCGGACCCGGTCAGCCGATGCCCACCGGTGAGCACGGTGGCCCCGGCTCCCTTCGCACGCTCGACCGCGGCAAGCATGTTGGTCATCTGCTCCTGATTGATCACGGGGCCGTAATCGTCTGCGTCAGACGTACCAACCTTCATCCGGTTCGTCGCCTCGAGGAGCATGGCCTTGAAGCGGTCGTAGACGGTATCGAACACGATGAGACGGCTGCCGGCCGCACACCGCTGCCCGGCATTGCTGAACGCCGAACCGATCGCCCACGTCACCGCATTCTTCAAATCGGCGTCGTCGCACACGATCAGCGGGTTCTTGCCGCCCAACTCGAGGCAGGTCTTGGCGAGCCTGCGTCCAGCGGTCTCGGCGATCCATCGTCCGACCTCGCACGATCCCGTGAAGCTGATGACGGCCACGTCCGGATGCTCGACGAGCGGCGCACCTGCCTCAGGGCCGAGGCCGTGAAGCGTGGTGTAGACGCCATCCGGTACACCGGCTTCCCGCGCGAGGACGCCGAACGCCCACGCCGAGAGCGGCGTGTCTTCCGCGGCCTTGAGGATCGCCGCGTTCCCGCAGAGGAGCGCCGGAAACGCCTTCCAGGCAACATTCGCAATCGGCGTGTTGGCCGCGATGATCAGTCCGGCCACGCCAAGCGGCTGGCGCACCACCATCGCCGACTTGTTGGCGACGGCGCTGGTGGTCGTCTGACCGTAGAACCGCCGGCCCTCGCCGGCGACGAAGAAGCCCATCTCGATCGCGGCGTCCGTCTCGCCGAGCGCATCCTTCTTCGACTTCCCCGTTTCCGCGACAACCAGGCTGGCAATCGCCTCTCGGCGCTCGCGCATCAGCAGCGCGATCTGCCGGAGAATGTCGCCACGCTTCACAACAGTGAGCGCGGCCCACGCGGGCTGCGCCCGTTTCGCGGCGTCCACGGCCAGTCGCACGTCGGCAGCGCTCGATCGTGCGACACGGCAGATCTCACGGCCGGTCGCCGGATCGATCTTGGCGAACGTGCGTCCGTCGGCAGCTGGCGCGTCGGCGCCGCCGACCAGATTCGGAATGACTGCGGGAACCGTCGAGATGTCCACTGGCTGGCTGTGCGCGTCCCTGGTGACGATCATGACCTCGTGGAGGTGACTAGGTTTGAACGACCGATCGCAGTTGCGACACGAGCCGATCCCACCCGTACTCGCCGTGCGCGACATCGCGCGCGGCGCGTCCGAGCCGCTGGGCATGCTCGAGGTCCGGAAGCCGATCGCAGAGATTGATGTCGATGACGTTCCGCATGTGCGCCAGGCCCGCCGGCGAATGCTCATCGAGGTTGGTGATGACCGCGCAGCCACACTCCATGGCGGCGTTCACCGTGGTGTTGTTGGCGCGCAGGCCGCGCTCGAAAAACGCCGCGAGGAACGTGCAGTCCATCAGGTGGTTGAAGACGGCCGTGTCGGACAGGTAGCCCATGAAGTACACCTGCCCGTTGAAGATCGACTGCAGCTCCTCGAAGCGGACCACGAACGAACCGTCGAAGCTCGTGTTCTCGTGGAGCGCGGTCGAGACGTACATCGAATAGCTCTTGCCGGTGGCATCGAGCAGATCGCGAAGCCGGCGATACAGCGGCACGCGGATCTTGTGTGCCATGCCAAACGTGAACACCTTGATCTCGGTGTCCTGGAAGCGCTGCGAATTGAGCAGCGTCCCCGGGCAGAACAGTTCGACGATGTCCGGCCGTGCCGGGGTGAGCTGGTGGGACAGCTCGCGATTGCCGCAATAGACCTTTGCCGCGGCAGCGAGCAGACGGTGCTCGAACGGCGTTCCGTCGAACGCGTGCAGAAAGATGTCGAAGCGGCCGGTGTTCGCGTTCACCCAGGCCGCAAGCGCCTGCGCGTCCTCAGGGGTGAACTCCGACATCTTGATCGAGAGCAGCGGCCGCCCGTAGTTGCTGAGCTCGGGTGATGCCAGCCCGACAACGGGCACGTCCAGTTCCTTGGCGAGGATCGCGTTGAACTTCGCGATCCCGCACGTCCACGGATTGAGGTGATACCCGGCAATGCAATCGTTCATGGGTTCGGTATGGTCCGATGAGAGGTCGCTATTGTAGCGTGCACGTCGGACGTCGCCGCTTCAATCAAGTACTGCGGCCGCCGCCGCGCCTCGGAGAGCGCGCTCCACACGTATTCGCCGACGATGGCGAGAGCCAGCAACTGAACGCCCGACAACCCGACGAACGCCGCCAGCACGATGAGGATGCCGCCGCCCAATTCCGGCAGAAGAGCAATGCCGCCGATCAGCAGCGCCAGTCCGGCGGCAAGCAGGACGGCACCAAGGTACGCGCACCAGCGCAACGGAGCGCTCGAGAACGCCGTCACCGAATCGATGACGAGCTGAACCTTCCGCGCGAGGCTCCAGCCTGACGCACCCGCCGCGCGCGGCTGCTTGTCGTACTCGACGTACTCCTGACGGAAGCCCATCCACGTGAGATGGTTGAACACGCTCGTCGTCCGCTCCGGGAAGGACCGGAAGGCGTCTACGACCCGACGGTCCGCGAGGAAGAAATCAGCTCCTCGCGCCGGCATCTCGCGCAGGCCGACAATCCGCCGCACGATCCAGTAGTAGATCGCCGCAAAGCCTGCATGCGATCGGTCACCAGGGCGTGCGCGCCGCACCGCCCAGACGATCTGCGCACCGCGGCTCCATCGCTCGACCATCGCACCGATGGTCTCTGGCGGATCCTGAAGATCGGCGGCCATCATGACGACCGCCTCGCCGGACGCCATCTGCATGCCACACCCAATCGCGACGTGAGAGCCGGAATTGCGCGCGAACCGGACGCCGCGCACCCGCGAATCGGCGGCCGACAGGCGCTGCAGGATGGCAAACGTGTCATCGCGCGAGTGGTCGTCGATGACGATCCATTCCCACTCCACACCCAATCCGTCCATCGTCTGGACGATCCGGACGTGCAGGGCCTTCAGGTTCTGCGACTCGTTGAACGCCGGCGTGATGATGGAGATCACGAATGTGCCGATACGGCGCGGAGCAGCGCGTCGATGACCCGGTCCTGATCCGGCTCACGAAGATCGTGAAACAGCGGCAGGACGATGGCGGTGTCCTGTGCTTCTTCGCTGCGATCGAGCCGCTGGCCCGGAGCAGCCTTCCAGGTGCCTGCTCCGTACGCCGCCTCTCGATGGGCGTTCATCACCCCTCGACGCGTCGAGATGCCTTCATCCAGCAGCGCCTGCATCACCGCGCGCTGCACTCCGGGAGGCACGCGCACGGCATAGCTCTGCCAGTTGCTGCGAGCCCATTCAGGCTCGAACGGAACCTTGATCGCGCCGCTTCCGCTCAACGCCGAGTGATAGCGAGCCGCCAGCTCCCGCCGCCGCTCGACGATGGACGGCAGGCGCTTGAGCTGCTCGCGCCCGATGGCACCCTGGATGTCGGTCATCCGGTAGTTGTAGCCGACGACCGGGTACTCCTCGAAAGTAACCTGCGACGACTGGTGGCGAACCGTGTCCGACACGCTCATGCCGTGCTGCCGGAGGAGACGAAATCGCCGATCGACATCGGCGTTCTCCGTCGTCAGCATGCCGCCGTCACCGGTAGAAAGCAGCTTTCGGGGATGGAAGGAAAAGCAGGCGATATCGCCGCGCGGCCGGCCGATCGGCTCCCAGGCGCCGTCCCAGCGAATCTGGCTGCCGATGGCACAGGCTGCGTCCTCAACGACAGGCACGCCATGGGCACGCGCGACCTCGAGGATCGACGCAAGGTCACATGGCATTCCAAGCTGGTGGACGGCAAGGATTGCCTTCGTGTGCGGCGTGATCGCCGCATCGAGTTGAGCCACGTCCATGTTGAACGTATCGAGCTCGACGTCTACGAATACAGGCATCGCACCGCAGTAGCGAACCGCGTTCGCCGTCGCGATAAACGAGTGGCTCACCGTGACGACCTCGTCTCCCGGGCCGACACCACACGCGAGGAGCGCAAGGTGCAACGCTGTCGTGCAGCTGGATACCGCGCAGGCGTGCGGCGCGCCGACGGCAGCCGCGAACTCGCGCTCGAAGGCGGCCACCTCCGGCCCCTGAGTGACCCAGCCTGAAAGGATCGCCCGGCGCGCGGCCTCCGCGTCCCGTTCGTCCAGTACTGGACGCGCCACCGGAATCATCGAAGCGGTCTTCGTCACACCCGCGCTCGATTCGTCACGCACGCACCCGCTGCGCACGCCACCACTTCACCAGTCGCGTCAGGCCGTCTTCGAGCGACACCGACGCCCGGAAGCCGAGCAAACGCTCGGCCTTATCGGTCGAGGCAAGCCGGCGGGGCACAGGGTTGACGCTGCGCGCCGGGCCATATTCTGGCGCCCGGCTCACCCCCATCACCCTCGACAGCGCCGCTGCCAGATCGTTCAGGCTGGTCTCGACGCCGGTCGCCACGTTGAACACTTCATCCGAGACGTCCGAGGCCAGCGCCGCGATGTTGGCCCTGGCGATATCGTCCACGTACACGAAGTCCATCGTCTGCGTGCCGTCGCCAAGAATCAGCGGCGGCTCCCCTGCGTCGAGCCGCTCCATCCAGCGGACGAGCACCTCCGTGTACTTCCCGTGAATGTCCATGCGGGGGCCATAGACATTGAAGTACCTGAAGGCCACATAGGGCAGGCCGAACATGTCGTTGTACGACCGCAGCAGCCCCTCGAGCATCACCTTCGACGCGCCGTACCACGTCCGGTTGCCATAGGGATGATGCTCTTCGGTCGTCGGAAAGTGCTCGGCCATGCCGTACACCGACGCCGTGGACGCGGCGACGACCTTCCGGACACCCGCGGCACGAGCCGCGTCAACGACGTTGAACGCACCCGCGCACATGACCTCGAACGCTTCGCGTGGATCCGCCGCGCACGCAGTGATACGCAGCGCCGCCATGTGAATGACCGCATCGGCCCCGGTCACCACTGCCGTCACCGCGTCGCGATTACGGATGTCGCCCTCGACGACGGCGACGCGTGGATCCTCGAGCACGGCAGCCAGGTTCGAGCGCGTGCCGCGTGAGAAGTTGTCGAACACGATGATCCGCTTTGGATCGTGTTCGACAATGAGCTGATCGATCGTCGTCGAACCGATCAGGCCGGCGCCGCCGGTCACGACGATGGTTGAGCCGGAAATCTTCACGCGATGGGTTCCTGGTGATCGCGCCGGCGCAGGAAGCGGGCCGGTACGCCTGCGACTACGGTGAACGGTTCCACGTCTTCCACGACAACGGCCCCGGCGCCGACGATCGCGCCTTTGCCGACGGTGACGCCAGGCAGCACGACGGCGTTGACGCCAATATCGGACCAGGCGCCGATGCGTACGGGACTGATGGTCAACGCGGTCTCGATGATCGGGACGTTCACCGGCACGGCGGTGTGCGTCGATCCGAGCACCTTGGCACCGGGCCCCCAGCCGACCGACTCGCCGATGACGAGGTCGCGCGCATCGAAGTAGCTCTGCGGCCCGATCCAGACGCGATCGCCGATCACGCACCGGCCATCGAAGCGCCCCTGGAGCACGGCCTGATCGCCGATGAAGACGTTCGACCCGATTTCAAACGTCTCGGGATGCTTGCAGAGCACGCCGCGGCCAATCTGGACGCCGTCGCCGAAGCTGCGTGCCAGCGCCCGCCATACCGCCCGGCGCATCATTGCGTCGAACTCCCCTTCACCGTAAGTGAACCGGCCGTACAACTCGAGCAACGCGCGCGGCTCATACCGGGACCGCATGGAATCGGCGAGTTCGCGCTCGAAGGGTGGATCCGGCACCACGGGCCGGCGGCCGTGGACAGCCTCGACGACGCGATCCTGTGTGTCAGCCATCGGCGTGCGGTCTCACCCCTGAGCAGAAGCCGCAGGCGTCCGTTCAGCCGCAAGAACTGCCGCGGCGACGGCGTGCACCTGCTCGGCTGTCATCTCCGGGAACATCGGCAGCGACAGCACCTGGGACGCGACCGCTTCCGAGACCGGAAAGTCTCCGGCGCGGTATCCAAGGTCAGCGTGCGCCGGTTGCAGATGGACGGGAATCGGGTAATGCACGCCGGTCTGAATGTCCGCCGACTGCAGCGCCGCGCGGGTGGCGTCGCGATGCGGCAGCTGCACGGCATACACGTGATACACGTGCCGGCAGCCAGGCCGCTCCACTGGTGTGGTGATGCCGCTCCCAGCAAACGCACGCGCGTAGTCCGCAGCACGCGCGCGGCGGGCCTCCGTCCAGGCCTCGAGATGGCGCAGCTTCACGCGGAGGATCGCCCCCTGGATGCCGTCCATCCGATAGTTGAATCCTTTCACGCTGTGCTCGTACCGCCGCTCTTCACCCCAGCTGCGCATGACCCGAATCTTCTTCGCCAGCGCAGGATCGCTCGTCACGACGGCTCCGCCTTCGCCGTAGGCGCCAAGGTTCTTGCCCGGATAGAAGCTGAACGCGGACATGACGCCCATCGATCCGCAGCGGCGCCCCTTGTACTCGGCGCCGTGGGCCTGGGCCGCATCTTCAATCACCACCAACCCGCGCCGGCCGGCGATCTCGAGAATCGGGTCCATGTCTGCGGCGTGCCCGTAGAGATGGACGGGCATGATCGCTTTCGTCCGCGATGTGATCGCGCGTTCGATCTCTGACGGCGCCATCGTGTATGTCTCGGGATCGATGTCGACGAACACCGGTGTGGCTCCCGCGTAGACGATGGCCGCGGCTGTCGCGACGAACGTGAACGGCACCGTGATCACTTCATCGCCGGGCCCGACGCCGGCCGCCAGCAGCGCGAGGTGAAGCGCGCTCGTACCGGAATTCACCCCGATCGCGTCAGCCGTCCCGCAGTAGGCGGCGAACTCACGTTCGAAGGCCACGACCTCGTCCCCGAGGATGAACTGGGTGCTGTCGAGCACCCGCAGGACGGCCGCGTCGATTTCCGGCTTGATCGCCCGGTACTGGCTGCGTAAGTCCGCGTATGGAATCACCCTGCCACCACTCCCTGAATGTCGACGGGCCTGCCCTGCTGCTGCATGGAGACCGTCGCCGCTTCCAGCAGGCGCACCACGCGCAGTCCTGCCTCACCATCGCTTTGCGGCGGTGCGCTTCGCGTCACGCAGTCGATGAAATGCGCCGCCTCGACGTGCAGCGCCTCGGTGACCGCAAGCTTCGGCGCCCACATGTCGCCGGTTCGGTAGCCGACGAGCATCTGGTAGATGTTCTCCGGATTCGGATCGACGGAGATGCCGCTGTCGTAGACCTTGATCTTCTCACCGGTCTCGAGGTCGTCGAACACAATCATGCGCCGGCTTCCGCCGAGCAGCGTCCGGCGCACTTTCACCGGCGCCAGCCAGCTGGCGTGCACGTGCGCGATCATCGGGCCGTCGAAGAACATCGTCATATAGGCGATGTTGGCGGGGCGGCCGGGCACGTGGGCAAGACCGGTGGCGGATACGGCGACGGGCTGCTGCGGCAGGACGAAATCCATGATCGACAGATCATGGACGGCGAGGTCCCACAGCACATCCACGTCCGGCTGGAACAACCCGAGGTTGATGCGCACCGAGTCGTAATAGTTGATGTCCCCGAGCTCGCCGCCGACGACGAGCTCGCGCATCTTCTGCACCGCGCCGGTGTAGATGAAGGTGTGATCGACCATCAGGACGAGGCGCCGGCGGGCGGCCTCGTCGATCAGCCGCCGCGCCTCATCGCTCGTGGACGTGATCGGCTTCTCGACGAGCACATGCTTGCCAGCGCGCAACGCGGCGTTCGCCAGCTCGAAGTGCAGCCCGACCGGCGTGGCAATGACCACGGCGTCGACCGAGGGATCGGCAATCAATTCCATGGGATCGCCTGTCGTCCGGATGCCCGGATATCGGCGTTGCGCCTGCGCCAGCCGCTCCGGGCGCCGGTCGCAGACGGCGGTCACCGACGCGTCAGCCAGATCAGCGAAGTTCCGAACGAGGTTTGGACCCCAGTACCCGTATCCGATGACACCAACTCGAATCATTCGATCCTCATCAGCCGGCAGCTGCAAAACACGGGAGTGACAACGGCTCGTAGGTGCCGGTCGGCATCCGGCGGCGGTCCACGAGCACGCGAAAGGTGAGGTTGGACGACCCGCCGAATCCAGTGGTCCCAGCCTCGCGATAGTGCTGCGAGAGGTACGTGTCCAGAATCGCGAGCGTCGGATCGAGAAACCGGTCCGGCGAGGCGCCGCCGGCAGTCTCAACGTCAATCAGGGCGAGCGGCGCCGGTCCCTTGCTCAGCGCGGCAATCGTCCTTCTCTGCTCGGCATCGCGCGTCCAGAACCCGCGCAGGACGACCGCCCGATCGGCAGCTGACGCGCGGCCGCTGAAGAAGAGCACCTCCGGATAGAACCCGTAGACGAACACACGATCGGAAGGCGCCGTACATCGCTGCAGATACTCGGCCGCTCCGCGCATGCCGGTCGCGGTCGACAGCAAGGAAAGGGGAGGCGGCGATGCGAGCAGCCACGCCATCTGCCGGTCGATCTCTTCGGACAACACCTTCCGATTGAGCACGGCGAGGCTGTCATCGACGCCACGACGCACGTTCGCAAACGCCGCCACCGCACCCGTGGTCGCGATAAAGATCGCCACGGCACATACGGCGAGAACGTTCCTTATGGCAGGACGACGGTGTCGGAAGGCCATCGCAAGCAGCCACGCTCCGAGCACAGCGCTCGGAAGCGCAAGGTCGGCCAGCCGCGAGTTCTCGTACATGTTTCCGCGCAACCAGAACGGTCCCGCAATCGCCGAGAGGCCAACGACAGGTGCAATCCGCATCCACGAATCTGGCGCAGGCTGCCGGCGAAGGACGGGCAGAACACAGATCGCCAGCACGACGTACGGAAGGGCCATGAACAGGTAGTACAGCCACGCGATCCCGTTATTGCGCGACAGCACACCCGGGGCGACGGCCACTGAAGGCGGTGTGCGGAGCGTCCGCCGCAGCCGGTCCACCAGCGAGTGTCCCGCGGTCGCTGGATCCGTGCGATCGATGTTTGCCGTGTCCTCGATCTGCGGATCGTTCACGATCGCGCGGATGTTCTCGAAGCGATGGTCCCGCAGCTTGTAGTTCCAGGTGCGGCCGTCATCCTGCGTCCCGTCGGCCAGCTGGTAGCGCCGCTCCCGCTCGACTCGCATCGACTCGTCCGCGCTCGCCGCCCACCGGATCTTGACCGGGAATCCTGGCGATCGCTCCAGCGCGGGACGGGATAAATCAAACGCGAACGTGGGCAGCGGATCATCGGACCGGCCGACCTCGCGCTCGATGAATCGCTGACTGGCTGCAGCGTAGGCGGGAATTCCCCCGAGCACCTGAACGTAGGCCAGATATGGCACCACGAAGAGAGCAAGCGCGATGACGTACGCGCGCACAGTGCCCAGAGGCGCGGTACCCGTAGCCAACTTGAGGGACACCCACGTCACCGACGCCGCGACCCCCAGATAGAAGCCGAGGTCGTGTCGAAACAGAAACGCGACACCCGTCAACGCGCCAAGGATCGCCGCATGCATCGCCGTGGGCCGGTGGATATAGCGCAGGCAGCCCCACAGGCCCAGCATGGGAAAGACAGCCTTCGGATAGTCGTACAGCCGGGGCGACATCAACACGCCCAGCGCAACGGCCGCGAGGCTGACTGCAATCGAACCAGAGACATCGCGGGCCACGAGGAACGCCACCGCCGCTGCCAGCGCCAGCAGCGCGAGATCGAAAAAGACCTCTCCGGCGAGGCGGTAGCCGAACACACTGAGCAGAGCCGCCGACGCCACGTTGTGGAGCGGATCGCCCTCTTCGACGAGGTCACGCAGCGGCCACTCGCCAAATTCCTGGACCTGACGGCCGATCGCGAGAAACTGGTAATCGTCGTCAGTCAGTTCCGCCGACAGGAATCGATAACCGAACGCCCCGACCGCGACTGCGCACGCAAGCACCGCAGGCAGCAGCCGTCGACGCATCAGCCGCGGCTCACTGCCCCGCGCCGGCTCCCCGCCGCATCACACGCGCCGGCACGCCGGCGACTGTTTCACCAGGCGCCACATCGTGCGTGACCACCGCACCGGCGCCGATCATCGCGTCTTCACCGATCGTCACGCCGCAGAGGATCGTGACGCCACTTCCGATCGATGCGCCGCGGCGCACGCGCGTCGGGACGACCGCCCAGTCCTTCTCTGTCTGCAGCTCGCCATTCGTTGTCGCGCGCGGCCGCCGGTCGTTGATGAACATCACGCCGTGACCGACGAAGACGCCGTCTTCGATGGTGACGCCCTCGCAGATGAAGGTGTGCGATGAGATCTTGCACCGTCGTCCGATGACGGCGTTCTTCTGAATCTCGACGAACGTCCCGATCTTCGTCTCGTCGCCGATCCGGCAGCCGTACAGATTGACCAGGCTGGGGTGATGAATCGTGACCCCTTCGCCAAGCACCACGTCGGGAGCTATCGGCACGAGGTCACCTCAGACGCGTACTGCATCGTGGAGCTCCGGGCGGCGCGTTCGCGCCAGTTCTTCAATGGCCGACACCAGAAACGGCGTCGCGGGATGGGACAGGCCACGGGGCCGGACGAAACTTTCGATGAAGGTTCGAATTCCAGCCGCGTCGTACTCGCCGCGGAGCGCCGCGGCCAGCTGGCGCCGGTGCGTCTGAAAATCCGGTGCGACCTCCACGAACCCGCCCTTCTCTTTGAGCAGGTACTCAAAGTGAATCGTGCCCTGCTGCCCCTCGGCGACCTCGGCCGGTGCAAGGATCGTGAACACGGGCCGGCCGACAATCCCGGCCTCGAGCTGCGCGCTGGTGTTCAGCCCGACAACGGCGGCGCTCTGCACGAGCGTGTCGAACAGCGTCTGATCGGCGTTGAGGGCGAGCGGAAACACCACAGCCACACCGGGTGGCGGCGTGAAGCTCCGCCACTGCTTCTGTTCACGCGGATGCGGCCGGATGAGCACGCCGCAGTCACGCAGCGCCGGATCGGCACGAAGGTCACTGATCCATCGCCCGACGAAATCGACTTCACGCTGCGCCACGAACTCCGACGAGCAGAGATACGTCACGATCGGCTTTGCCGGGTCGAGCCCAGCGGCGGTGCAGAACGCCTCCCTCGACTGCTTCGGCTGCATCCGGAAGAAGTCGTCGAAACGCGGTGCACCGGTGACGACGACGCGTTCGGCGGGAACGCCGTGCATCTTCACCGCCTCGTACCGCTGGCGGCTGTTCCAGACGAACACGCGATCCGGCACGACGTGTATCAGCCCCTTGTTGGTCAGGTTGTCCCAGCTGAAGACCGGAAAGCCGACCGGAATGTTCAGGGCCTGGGCGCTCTTGACGAAGTCAGCCTGGTAGGAGCCGAAGTTGATGAGCGGCGTGACGAGCACCACGTCGGGCGCCTCGGTGCGGATGAATGCGTCAATGTCCGCATCGCTGGGAATCGTCGATTCCATCAGCTCCAGCATGGCCGCCAGATTCCGGCGTCCTTCCTTGCGGAATGCCAGCAGCATGCGTCCGACCTGGTCATCGACCATGCGCTCATTGCAGTGCGGGCAGTGCATGGCAATGTGCGAATGGTGTTCGTGCGTGAGCGCCGCAACCATCTTGCGGAGCGCGCGCGTGCGCAGCTTCGGCGCGTGGTCGTAGCGGCTGTCAAGGTAGCGCAGGTAGTCGCGCAGCGCCCGCATCTCGTGAATGGGATGCCCCCAGGCGTCGCCGCGACGCGGCGGGGCCCTGACGAAGGAAATGGCTGGATGACCGGTCAGCGTCGCAGGCGGAACGAGATCGGGGCGGCGGTTGTGCAACGCGACGCGGACACGATGGCCCTTTTCGGCAAGCGCGAGCAGGACTCCTTCGAAATGCCGGAGCATCGTCATCAGCGTGACGGTCCTCTTCCACGTCACGC
>Ga0247825_10001206_pt1 | contig 16908 bp, 11 predicted proteins | sample 13C_Vanillin_Day_FD_194413 | JGI IMG/M metagenome (GOLD analysis project Ga0247825, IMG submission 194413) | Soil microbial communities from agricultural site in Penn Yan, New York, United States - 13C_Vanillin_Day48 | ecosystem: Environmental > Terrestrial > Soil > Agricultural land | place... | reverse complement strand
ACAGGCTGAGCTCCTGCCGCGCGCCGTCGATGGTGAAGTCGGCGTTGAAGATCTTGTGCCGGCAGTGCTCGCTGTTGGCCTGCGCGAACATCATCAGCTCGACGTCGGTCGGGTTGCGGCCCAGGCCCTTGAAGGCCTCGAGCAGGTAGTCGATCTCGTCGTCGGCCAGCGCCAGGCCGAACTGCTGGTTGGCTCGCTCCAGCGCGGCGCGGCCGCCGGTGAGGACGTCGACCTCTTCCATGGGCGCGGGCTCGAGCTCGCTGAAGAGCCGCTTGGCGCCGGCGCGGTCGGGCATGACGCTCTCGGTCATGCGGTCGTGCAGCAGCCCGGCGATGGCTTCGCGCTGCGCCATCGAAAGCTCGGCCTTGCCGCCCAGCATCCCGGACTTGAGCGCGACGCGGAACTCGACCGCGCGCTCCACACGACGCACCGGGATGCCGCAGTTGTGCGCGATGTCGGTGGCCTTGGACGCCCAGGGCGAGACGGTGCCCAGGCGCGGCGACACGAGGAACGGCTCGCCCTGCGCGGCGCCTTCGAACGGCTCCCCGTAGGTCAGCAGCGCGGCCAGCCGCTCGCTCTCGGACGCGGAAGGCGCGTGGTCCCAGGCGGCCAGGTGGACGAAGCGGGCGGACAGTCCACTGACCTTGTCGTGCACTTCCTGGAGTCGGGGGAGCAGTTGCCGGATGCGGAACTCGCTGAGGGCGCGGCCACCCTCGAACTCGGTGATGTGCAGGGACACTTTGAAGCCTGTGTGGGAGAGGAAGGCGCCGCCGCTGACTGGGGCGCGCCGTGAGGCCTTGCATTTTACCGGGCGCGACCATGCACCACTGCGGCGCATGGGTCCCTCTGGGATAATTCGAGGCTATGAGCATCACGTACAAGGACACGCAAGGCGTCCAGGGCATGCGCATCGCCGGCCGGCTGGCGGCCGAGGTGCTGGACTTCCTCACGCCCCACATCAAGCCGGGCGTCACCACGCGTGAGATCGACCGCCTGGCGGCCGAGCACATGAAGAAGCAGGGCAGCACCTCCGCCACGCTGGGCTACCAGCCACCGGGCTATCCGCCCTACCCGGCCTCGTTGTGCACCTCGGTCAACCATGTCGTGTGCCACGGCATCCCGAACGACAAGCCGCTCAAGAAGGGCGACATCGTCAACGTCGACGTCACCGTCATCAAGGACGGCTGGTACGGCGACACCAGCCGCATGTTCATCGTGGGCGAGGCCTCGATCGCGGCCAGGCGCCTGGTCAGCCTGACGTACGAAGCGATGTGGCACGGCATCGTCAAGGTCAAGCCCGGCATCCACCTGGGCGACATCGGCTGGGCCATCCAGCAGTTCGCCGAGAAGAACGGCTTTTCCGTGGTGCGCGAGTTCTGCGGCCACGGCATCGGCCGCAACTTCCACGAGGAGCCGCAGGTGCTGCACTACGGCAAGCCCGGCACGCTCGAGAAGCTGGAGCCCGGCATGACATTCACCATCGAGCCGATGATCAACGCCGGCCGCAAGGAGGTGAAGGAGTTCGGCAACGACGGCTGGACGATCGTTACCAAGGACCATTCGCTGTCCGCGCAGTGGGAACACACGGTGCTGGTCACCGAGACCGGCTACGAGGTGATGACGCTCTCCGCCGGCAGCCCGCCGCCGCCGTCCTTCGTCAACGCCGCCGCCTGAGCGGCCCGCCGGCCATGGCCTCGGCCGTCCTCCAGCCCGCCGCCGCGCCCTCCACGGCCGCGCTGCGCGATCAGCTCAAGGCCCAGAAGGCGGCCATCAACGCAGCGCTCCTGCAGCCGGGCAAGCCCAGCCGGTCGGTCGGCGCCCTGCTGCGCCGCCTGGCCCGCCACGTCGACGCCGCGCTCAAGACGCTCTGGAAGGACGCCGGCTTCTCCCCCGACATCGCCCTCGTGGCCGTGGGCGGCTACGGCCGCGGCGAGCTCTTTCCGCATTCCGACGTCGACGTGCTGGTGCTGCTGCCCGACGGCGTGCAGGCCGACGGCGACGGCCCCCTGAAGGACCGGCTGGAAGGCTTCATCGGCCGCTGCTGGGACACCGGCCTGGAGATCGGCTCCAGCGTGCGCACCGTCAGCGAATGCGTGGCCGCGGCGCAGGCCGACGTCACCATCCAGACCTCGCTGCTGGAAGCGCGCCTGCTGGCCGGCGACCGCGATCTGTTCGCCCGCTTCGGGGACGGCTACAGGAAGACGCTGGACCCGCGCGCCTTCTTCGTCGCCAAGACGCTGGAGATGCGCCAGCGGCACACCAAGTTCGAGAACACGCCGTACTCGCTGGAGCCCAACTGCAAGGAGTCGCCCGGCGGCCTGCGCGACCTGCAGGTGATCCTGTGGGTGGCCCGCGCGGCGGGCTTCGGCGGCAGCTGGGACGAGCTGGCCGCCAACGGCCTGGCCACGCCGCTGGAAGCGCAGCAGATCCAGCGCAACGAGGCGCTGCTGAGCCTGATCCGCGCCCGCCTGCACGCCATCTCCGGCCGTCGCGAAGACCGCCTCGTGTTCGACCTGCAGACCCCCGTGGCCGAGGCGTTCGGCTACCGCACCGAGCTCAGCCCGGAAGGCCGCATCGTGCAGCGCGCCAGCGAGGCGCTGATGAAGCGGTTCTACTGGGCGGCCAAGGCGGTGTCGCAGCTCAATCAGATCCTGCTGCTCAACATCGAGGAGCGAATCAACCCGAGCGGCCAGCAGCCGGTGGCGATCAACCCGCGCTTCTCGGACAAAGGCGGGATGCTGGAGGTGGCGAGCGACGACCTGTACGAACGCGATCCGCACGCCATTCTGGAAACCTTCCTGCTCTATCAGACCACGGTGGGCATCAAGGGCCTGTCGGCCCGCACGCTGCGCGCCCTGTACAACGCGCGCGGCGTGATGGACGCGAAGTTCCGCAACGACCCGGTCAACCACGCGACGTTCAAGGCGATGCTGCTGCAGCCCGCGGGCATCACGCACGCGCTGCGGCTGATGAACCAGACTTCGGTGCTCGGGCGCTACCTGTGGGTGTTCCGCCGCATCGTCGGCCAGATGCAGCACGACCTGTTCCACGTCTACACCGTGGACCAGCACATCCTGATGGTGCTGCGCAACGTGCGGCGCTTCTTCATGCCCGAGCACGCGCACGAGTACCCGTTCTGCTCGCAGCTCGCGGCCGGCTGGGACAAGCCCTGGATCCTGTACGTCGCGGCCCTCTTCCACGACATCGCCAAGGGCCGCGGCGGCGACCATTCCGAGCTGGGCGCGCAGGAGGTGCGGCAGTTCTGCCGCCAGCACGCCATCGACGCGGACGACTGCAAGCTGGTCGAGTTCCTGGTGCGCGAGCACCTCACCATGAGCCGCATCGCGCAGAAGGAAGACCTGAGCGACCCGGCCGTGATCGAGGCCTTCGCGCGGCGCGTGGGCAGCGAGCGCAACCTCACCGCGCTGTACCTGCTGACGGTGGCCGACATCCGCGGCACCAGCCCCAAGGTGTGGAACGCCTGGAAGGGCAAGCTGCTGGAGGACCTGTACCGCGCCACGCTGCGCGCGCTGGGCGGCCACGCGCCGGACAAGGCCGCGGAGATCGAGGCGCGCAAGCGCGAGGCGCTGGTGCAGCTGCAGCTGTTCGCCCTGCCCTTCGAGGCGCACCGGAAGCTGTGGGACACGCTGGACGTGGGCTACTTCATGCGCCACGACGCGGGCGAGATCGCCTGGCACACGCGGCACCTGTCGCGCCACGTGGGCACGGCCCGCGCGGTGGTGCGCGCGCGCCTGTCGCCGGTGGGCGAAGGCCTTCAGGTGCTGGTCTACACGCCCGACCAGGCCGACCTGTTCGCTCGCATCTGCGGCTACTTCGACCAGGCGGGCTTCTCCATCCTGGACGCGCGCATCCACACGGCGAGGAACGGCTACGCGCTGGACACCTTCCAGGTCGTCACCTCGATGCTGCCGGAGCATTACCGCGAGCTGATCAGCATGGTGGAGTCGGAGCTGGAGCAGACCATCGAGCGCGCCGGCCCGCTGCCCGCCCCCAGCCGCGGCCGCGTGTCGCGCCGCGTGAAGAGCTTCCCGGTCGCGCCGCGCGTGCAGCTCTCGCCCGACGAGCGCGCCCAGCGCTGGCTGCTGAGCATCTCGGCCAGCGACCGCGTGGGACTGCTCTATTCGATCGCCCGCGTGCTCGCGCGGCACAAGATCAACTTGCAGCTCGCCAAGGTGACCACGCTGGGCGAACGCGTCGAGGACACCTTCCTGATCGACGGCGCCGAGCTGCAGCAGAACCGGCGGCAGATCCAGATCGAGACGGAGCTGCTGGAGGCGTTGGCGGCGGCCTAGGGATGGAACGCCGCCAACTGGTCGAGGTGCTCAGCCGAACGAGCCTGCGGCCGGTGCAATCGAAGGGCGTGCGCTTCATCGGCCACGACCCGTTGACGCGGATGGCGTCGCCGGCCAATGGTTCCGGCCACCAGGTACGCACGGGCGGTCAGAACAGGCTGGACTTCAGCTTGCCCTTGCCGCCGGACCTGCCGCCTTGCGGATGGCCGCTATTTGCTTGGCCGAAAGCGGGCCTTCGTCCAGCTCGTACTTCGGCAGGACTTCCTCGGCGAGTTTCCGCACAGCGTAGTGCAGCACTTCCGATTCGCGCTCGTAACCGAGCTGCCGGGCCAGCCGAGTCACCGTCTCGCGCGTGACGCGGGTGGGCTGTCGACAGCCCGGAAGCGCATGAGCATCGAGTTGTGTTCAGACATGGTCGATATCGAAGTGATATCGAGATGGCAGCTCAAACCAGCGCGGCCCGCAGCCACGCCCGCCAGAACCCCACCAGCCTTCTCGCCGCCTCCTCGCGCCGATAAGCCCAGGCCGTCTCCCGCCCCGCCGCGACCATCGCCTCGTACTCCGTCCCGCCCTGCCCCGCCAGTCGCACCGCGCGCACGAGCTGGTCGGCGCAACCCAGCACGTCGTCCTCGCCCGCCCAGAAGCCGTTGGCGGCCGTGGCGCTGTCGCTGCCGCCGGCGCTGCCGGTGAATCCGGCCACCAGGCAGCCGCTGGCCATGGCTTCCAGCGTCGTCATGCCGTGCGCCTCCAGGCGCGCGAGGCCCAGGTACACGGCGGAGCGGCCCAGCACCTCGGCCACCTTGGCTTCCGACGCGCCCTGCAACACGTGCCAGCCTATGCCCGCGTGCTCGGGGCACAGGGCGCGGAACAGGTCGTGGATCGCGCCCATCTCCAGCGCCCGCTTGCGCGGGATGCAGGCGATCTGCAGCGACTTGGGCGTGGGCAGGAATACGCGTTCGTCGACGTGGAAAGGCGTGTGATGCGCCGGCAGTTCCGGAAAGCGCCGGCGGCAGAACTGCACCACCGTCACGCTGGGACACAGCAGCGCGCTCACGCCCCATTGCGCGAACGAGGCGCGGCCGGCCAGTCCCTGCCACGCGTAGTGCTGGTTCTGGCAGAACACCAGCTTGCGGTGCGGCGAGCCGGCGAAGCGCTCGAAGAGGCGCGGGTTGTTCTCGGGGAACACGAGCACGTCGCCGGGCTGCAGCGTATCGAGCGGGGCGACCGGCGCCGCGGTCTCGAACCAGCCGGGCCGGCGTCCGTCCTCGGTGGCGACCAGCGCATCGAACCCCGCTTCGCGCAGCAGCGCGACATGCTGGAAGGCCGCCTTGATCCCGCCCGAGATCTCGCCCGCCGGCCAGCTGAGGTAGACGATGCGCATGCGGCTCAGTCGTCCTCGGCCGCGTCGATCTCGGGGAACAGCACCTCGGTGTAGCCGAACTTGCTGAAGTCGCGCACCCGCATCGGGTAGAGCTTGCCGACCAGGTGGTCGCACTCGTGCTGCACCACGCGGGCATGGAAGCCGTCGACCGTGCGGTCGATCGGGTCGCCGAACGGGTCGACGCCGGTGTAGCGGATGCTCTTCCAGCGCGGCACCACGCCCCGCAGGCCGGGCACGGACAGGCAGCCTTCCCAGCCCTCCTCTTCCTCCTGGCCGATCGGCGTGATCGCCGGGTTGAGCAGCACGGTGCGCGGCACGATGGGCGCATCGGGATAGCGCGGATTCGGCGCGTCGGTCCCGAAGATCACCAGCTGCAGATCGACGCCGATCTGCGGTGCGGCCAGGCCGGCGCCATTGACGGCGCGCATGGTGTCGAACATGTCGGCCACCAGCAGGTGCAGCTCCGGTGTGTCGAATTCACGGACGGGCTGGGCCACGCGCAGCAGGCGCGGGTCGCCCATCTTCAGTATCTCTCGGACGGTCATGGCGGGAGCATACCGGCCCGCGACAATGGGCCATGGCCGCGCCTCCGCCCACCTCGACCACCCACCGACTGCCGCCGGTCGCCGTGCGCTGGGCCTACCTGGTGCTCGCGGTGATCAGCCTGATCGCGGGCATGATCGGACTGCTGCTGCCGCTGGTGCCAACCGTTCCGTTCATCCTGCTCGCGGCCTGGGCCGCGGCGCGCGGTTCGCCGCGGCTGCTGCATTGGCTGGAGACGCACCCGCACTTCGGACCGACCTTGACCGACTGGCGCCGCGGTCGCGTCGTTCGCCGGCGGGCGAAGTGGCTGGCCGCGGTGGCGATGGCGGGCAGCTGCGCCTCCATGCTGTTCATCGTCGGCCCGCGCTGGTACGTGCTGTGCGTGATCGCGGTCCTCGCGGTGGTGCTGACGTGGCTGTGGCAGCGGCCCGAGGCGCTGCCCGCCGAAGAACCGCCGCAGCCCTAGGCCGCGGTCGGCAGGTCGCCCGCCAGCAAACGCCGCAGGCCGTCCTCGTCCAGCACCGGCACGCCGAGTTCCTGCGCCTTGTCCAGCTTGCTGCCGGCCTCGGCGCCGGCCACCACGTAGCTGGTCTTCTTGCTCACCGAGCCGGCCACCTTGGCGCCGGCGGCTTCGAGCAAATCCTTGGCCTCGTCGCGGCTCATCGAAGGCAGCGTGCCCGTGAGCACCACCGTCAGGCCGGCGAGCGGCTTGGGCGCGATGGCCGCGGGCTCGCTGTCCTCCCAGTGCACGCCCGCGGCGCGCAGCTGCTCGACCACCTCGCGGTTGTGCGGCTGGGCGAAGAAGGTGTGGATGCTCTCGGCGACGATCGGTCCGACGTCGGGCACTTCCAGCAGCCGCTCGGCGCTGGCGTCCATGATCGCGTCGACGTTGCCGAAGTGCCGCGCCAGGTCGCGCGCCGTAGCCTCGCCCACGTGCCGGATGCCCAGCGAGAACAGGAAGCGCGGCAGCGTGGTGTTCTTCGATTGCTCCAGGCCGGCCAGCAGGTTCTGCGCGGACTTCTCGCCCATGCGCTCCAGCGCCACCAGGTTCGCCAGGCCCAGCTTGTAGAGGTCGGGCAGCGTCTTGACCACGCCCGCCTCCACCACCTGGTCCACCAGCTTCTCGCCGAGGCCCTCGATGTCCATCGCGCGGCGCTGGGCGAAATGCAGCACGGCCTGCTTGCGCTGGGCGCCGCAGAAAAGGCCGCCGGTGCAGCGGTAGTCGGCCTCGCCTTCCTCGCGCACCGCGTCGCTGCCGCAGACCGGGCAGCGGTGCGGCATGGTGAAGGGCTGGGCGCCGGCCGCACGCTTGTCGGGGACGACCGCGACCACTTCGGGGATCACGTCGCCGGCCCGGCGCACGATCACCGTGTCGCCGATGCGGACGTCCTTGCGCCGCGCCTCGTCCTCGTTGTGCAGCGTCGCGTTCGTCACCGTGACGCCGCCGACGAACACCGGCGCCAGGCGCGCGACGGGCGTCAGCTTGCCGGTGCGGCCGACATAGACGTCGATGGCTTCGACGGTAGTGAGCTGCTCCTGCGCCGGGTACTTGTGCGCCACCGCCCAGCGCGGCTCGCGAGTGACGAAGCCGAGTCGCTTCTGCAGCGCCAGGCTGTTGACCTTGTAGACCACGCCGTCGATGTCGAACGGCAGCTGGTCGCGCTTGGCGCCGATGTCCTGGTGGTACGCGACGAGGTCGTCGGCGCCCGTGGCCACCTTCGTCTGATGCGACACCGGCAGCCCCCAGCCGCGCAGCGCGTCCAACAGCTCGTACTGGGTCTCGAACGCGGGCCCGCCCTGGATCTCGCCCCAGCCGTAGGCGTAGAAGCTCAGCGGCCGCTGGCGGGCGATCGCTGGATCGAGCTGACGCACGGCGCCGGCGGCCGCGTTGCGCGGATTGACGAACGTCTTCTCGTTCTTCGCGCCGCGGGCGATCTTCTCGCGCTGCTGCTCGTTCAGCTTCTCGAAGTCGTCGCGGCGCATGTAGACCTCGCCGCGCACTTCCAGCACCGGCGGCAGCGGCGGCACGCCCTTGCCGCGCGCGGACAGCCGCAGCGGGATCTGCCCGACGGTGCGGATGTTCTGCGTCACGTCCTCGCCGATCTCGCCGTCGCCGCGCGTGGCAGCTTGCACCAGCACGCCATTCTCGTAGCGCAGGCTGATCGCCAGACCGTCGAACTTGAGCTCAGCGACGTACTCGACCGGCGGCTCGCCCTCGGCCAGGCCCAGTTCACGCCGCACGCGCCCGTCGAAGTTGCGCGCGCCGCTGGCCTCGATGTCGGTCTCGGTGCGGATCGACAGCATCGGCACCTTGTGCCGCACCTTCGCGAAGCCCTCCAGCACCGCGCCGCCGACGCGGTGCGTGGGCGAATCGGGCGAGCGCAACTCCGGGTGGGCTTCCTCCAGCGACTGCAGTTCCTGGAACAGCTTGTCGTACTCCGCGTCCGGGATCTCCGGCGCGTCGAGCACGTAGTACTGGTGGGCGTGGTGGTGCAGCAGTTCGCGCAGAGCATCGACGCGCTCCTGCACCTTCGGGGAGGCGGCCATGGCGAAGGAAGTTAACTGAAAAGACGGCGCGCCTGCGGCGAGCCGGCGGCGAGATCGCGCGCCTCGAGCGTGTCGTACAGCTGCTCCAGGTCGGCGGCGATCACGTCCATGCCCTCGCCCTGGATCGGCTGTCCGTTGTCGTCGGTGATGGCGCCCTCCATCGACTTCGCGAGGCCGATGGCCGCCTCGCACATGCGCGCGAACGGCTGCTCCTGGCGATGCACCTGCGGCACGTCCAGGCTCAGCGTGACTTCGCGGATGGCCGACTGCGAAGGGTCCTCCGACAAGGCGGCCTGCGTGTCGAACGAGAGCACCAGCAGCGGCGGATGGCCGGGCTGGGCGGCCGGCAGCACCAGCCGGCCCGGGATGGCGCCGACCACGAAGCCGAAGCGCGAGGCGTTCTGGTGCAGGTAGCCGGGGCTCCAGGCGGCATTGCGCGCGCGCAGCATGAAGCCCAGCTGGGCGTCGTGCTGGCCCGCGAACTGGTCGAGCTCGCGGGCCCGCGCCACCTCGTGGAGCATCTCGGGGAATTCCGGCGCGCCGTTCACCGCGTCGGCGAACGCCTGGGTCTTGACCACGAACTCGGAGAACTCGATCTCGTTGAGCGCGCCCATGCGGTTGGCCATCTGCACGCCGGCCTGGAAGGCGGAGTAGCGCTGGCCCGCGTGCGGCGTTTCCCAATGCCCGCTGGCGACGTTCAGGCCTTCGATGGCGAACGGCTTGCTGCCCGCGCGGCGCGTGGCCGGCAGGGCCGCGAGGGCCGCTTCACCCGAGACCGCCGCCTCCACCACGATGGGCGCGAGCACGTCGATCAGCGCGTCCAGCCCCGGCTTGCGCTCGGGCACCGGCAGCGGTGGCGCAGGTTCGGAGTCGAACACCGGCTCCACGGGCTCGGCCACCTCGACGGGCTCAGTGCGCTCGACCGGTTGCTGCGCCTGGCGCGGGGCCAGCTTGCGCGTCGTCCAGGCGTTCCAGGCCACCAGCAGGGCCAGCACCAGGCCGCCGAGGATGACGAGGCCGAGGGTGAAGCCGCTCATGCTGCTTCCGCCATCGACACCGCGGACTCCATGTCCACCGCGACGATGCGCGAGACGCCCTGCTCCTGCATGGTCACGCCGATCAGCTGCTCGGCCATCTCCATCGCGATCTTGTTGTGGCTGATGAACAGGAACTGGGTTTCCTTGGCCATCGAGGACACCAGCTTGGCGTAGCGCTCGGTGTTGGCGTCGTCCAGCGGCGCGTCCACCTCGTCCAGCAGGCAGAACGGCGCCGGGTTGAGCTGGAAGATGGCGAACACCAGCGCGATGGCCGTCAGCGCCTTCTCCCCGCCCGAGAGCAGGTGGATGGTCTGGTTCTTCTTGCCGGGCGGCTGCGCCATCACCTGCACGCCGGAGTCGAGGATCTCCTCGCCCGTCATCATCAGCTTGGCGTTCCCGCCGCCGAACAGCTCCGGGAACATGCGGCCGAAGTGCTCGTTGACGGTATTGAAGGTGCCGGCCAGCAGCTCGCGGGTTTCGCCGTCGATCTTTCGGATGGCGTCTTCCAGCGTGACCATGGCTTCGTTCAGGTCGGCCGACTGGGCGTCGAGGAACTGCTTGCGCTCGCGCGCGGTGGACAGCTCCTCCAGCGCCGCCAGGTTCACCGCGCCCAGCGCGGCGATCTCCCGGTGCAGGCGGTCGATCTCGCCCTGCATGCCGTTCAGGCGGACGTTGCCTTCCTGGATCGACTTGGCCACGGCCTCGAGGTCGGCGTTGGCGTCGGTCAGCTGCTGGCTGTACTGCTCCAGGCCCAGGCGCGCGGCCTGTTCCTTCAGCTGCATTTCGGTGATGCGCTGGCGCAGCGGGTCGAGCTCGCGCTCCAGCCGCAGCCGGCGCTCGTCGCTGGCGCGCAGCTTGGCCGTGAGGTCGTCGTATTCGCTGCGCTTGGCGCCCAGCGCCTTCTCGCGGTCGGACTTCAGTTCCAGCGCGTTCTGCAGGCCGGCCTGGGCGGCGGCGTCGGTCAGGCGCGAGAGCTCGGCGCGGGCGCGCTCCTCCTCGTCGCCGATGGTGGCGGCCTGCTGGCTGGCGGTCTCGATGGCGCGCTGCAGTTCGCCGCGTCGCGCTTCCAGCGAACGCTGCGAGAACTGCGCCTCCTGGGCCTGGCGCTCCAGGCTGCGCTGCTGCTCGCGCGCCTGGTTCAGCTTGCGCTCGGCGTCGATCACGCGCTCGTCCAGCTGGGCGTGCCGCTCCTGGCTGTCGGCCAGCTGCATGTCCAGTTCCTCGAAGCGGCCTTCGGCGGCGACGCGGCGCTCCTGCAGTTCCTCGAGCAGCGCATCGACCTCGCCGAGGTCGCCGGCGATCTGCTCGCTGCGGGCGCGGGTCTGCTCGGCCAGCTGGGTCAGGCGCAGGGTCTCGACCTGGAGTTCGTGGGCGCGCGACTGCGTCTCGGCGGCCTCGCGGCGCGCGGTGACCAGGCGCTGCGAAGCGTCGGTGTAGCCCGCCTCGGCGCGCACCAGGGCGGAACGCGACTCCTCGGTGATCAGCAGCTGGGCGCGCAGCTGCTTTTCCAGGTTCTCGATCTCCTGCTGGCGGGCCAGCAGGCCGGCGCGCTCGGAGTCCTGGGCGTAGAAGCTGACGCTGTGCGCGGTCACGCAGTGGCCGCTCTTCACGTAGATCACTTCGCCGGGCTGGAGCTTGTCGCGCGCGGCCAGCGCGTCGTCGAAGCTGGCGGCGGTGTAGCAGCCGGTCAGCCAGTCGGCCAGCAGGGCCTTCTGGCCGGCGTCGTTCAGGCGCAGGAGGTCCGACAGGCGCGGCAGCGCGCCGGCGGCTTCGGGCACGGCGGCCGAGGGCGGCGAGTAGAAGGCCAGCTTGGCCGGCGGCGTGTCGGCCGCGAAGGCCCGCACCATCTCCAGCCGCGACACCTCCAGCGAGGACATGCGCTCGCGCAGCGCCGATTCCAGCGCGTTCTCCCAGCCCTGCTCGATGTGGATGCGGGTCCACAGCGCCTGCAGGCTGTCCAGGCCGTGGCGGGCCAGCCAGGGCTTGAGCTTGTCGTCGGTTCGGACCTTGTCCTGCAGCGCCTTGAGCGCCTCCATCCGGGCCGACAGGTCGGCCTGCTTGTGGCTCTCGGCGTTCACCGCCTGCTGCCGGGCGCGGCGCTCCTCGTCGAGCTGCGGCACCTGCTCCTGGAGCTCGTGCAGCCGGGCGTCGGCGGTTTCGGCGGATTCCTGGGCGGCGGCCAGCTGCTGCTGCAGGCTGGCCAGGCGCGCCTCGTCGGGCGCGGCCAGGGCGTTGCGGTCAACCACCAGGCGCTCGCGGCGCTGGTTGAGCTGGCGGCTCTGCTCCTCGATGTTGCGCTGGTCCGCGGCCAGCACCTGGATCTGCTGCTGCACCTGGGCGACGCCGGTGCGCTGCTCGGCCGACTTGGCCTGGGCCTGGCGCAGAGCCTCCTCGAGGTCGGGCAGCGCCATGGCCTGCTCTTCCACCTGGGCGGCCAGCAGCGTGGCCTTCTCCTCGGCGTCCACGGCGTTGGCCGCGAGCGTCTCGATCTCGGCGGCCGCGTCGTCCTTGCGCGCGGCCCACTGGGCGGTCTGCTCCTTCAGCTGGGCCAGGCGCTGTTCGACGCGCTGGCGGCCCTCGACGACGAAGCGGATCTCCGCCTCCAGACGCCCGACTTCGGCGCTGGCCTCGTACAACAGGCCCTGGGCCTGGTTGACCTGGTCGCCGGCCGCGTAGTGGGCCTGGCGGATGGTCTCGAGCTCGTTCTCGACGTGCCGCAGGTCGGCCACTCGCGACTCGAGGTCGTTGACGGCCTTCTCGGCTTCGGACTTCAGCCGGCCCTGGTCGACCTCGGCTTCGGCGCGCTTGAGGAACCACTGCTGGTGCTGCTTGAGCGTGACGTCGGACTGCAGCGAGTTGTAGCGGGCGGCCACCTCGGCCTGCTTTTCCAGCTTCTCCAGGTTGGCGTTCAGCTCGCGCAGGATGTCTTCCACCCGCGTGAGGTTCTCGCGCGTGTCCGAGAGGCGGTTCTCGGTTTCGCGCCGGCGTTCCTTGTACTTGGAGACGCCCGCCGCTTCCTCGAGGAACAGGCGCAGTTCCTCGGGCTTGGATTCGATGATCCGGCTGATCGTGCCCTGGCCGATGATGGCGTAGGCGCGCGGACCGAGGCCGGTGCCCAGGAACACGTCCTGCACGTCGCGCCGGCGCACCGGCTGGTTGTTGATGTAGTAGCTGCTGGTGCCGTCGCGGGTCAGCACGCGCTTGACCGCGATCTCCGCGAACTGGCTCCACTGGCCGCCCGCGCGGTGGTCGGCGTTGTCGAAGATCAGCTCGACCGAGGAGCGCGACGCCTGCTTGCGGGTGGTGGTGCCGTTGAAGATCACGTCCTGCATGGACTCGCCACGCAGTTCGCTCGCCTTGGACTCGCCGAGCACCCAGCGCACCGCGTCCATGATGTTGGACTTGCCGCAGCCGTTGGGACCGACCACCCCGACCAGCTGGCCGGGCAACATGAAGTTGGTCGGTTCGGCGAAGGACTTGAATCCGGAAAGCTTGATGGAGTTGAGACGCACGGCGGCAAGCCCGGTGGAGGATTCTCGGCGGCGGGCCGCCCAGCGGCAGCCCTCGAAAAGTGGGTCGCATGATACCCGCTGAGCCGCGGGGCACTACACCGTGAAAGGCGCCACACCGCCTGCAACAGACGGTAAGTGCCGACAAGTCCAGCCCGGTCGTCTTGATAAGACCGGCACATGGCGGGCAAGGTCTTTGTCGGGGTCTCGGGATGGCGCTACGAGCCCTGGCGCGGCAACTTCTATCCCCGGGGCCTGGCCCAGAGCCGCGAGCTCGGGCACGCGGCCAGGCACTTCAACAGCATCGAGCTCAATGGCTCGTTCTATTCGCTGCAGCGACCCTCGAGCTACGCGATGTGGGCGGAGCAGACGCCGCCGGGCTACGACTTCGCGGTGAAGGGCGGCCGATTCATCACGCACATGCTCAAGCTGCGCAACATCGAAGCGGCGATGGGCAACTTCTTCGCGTCGGGGCTGTTCGCGCTGCGCGACAAGCTGGGGCCGATCCTCTGGCAGTTCCCACCGCAGATGCGGTTCAACCCGGAGCTGTTCGAGGCGTTCTTCGCAAGCCTGCCCAAGACCACGGCCGCCGCTGCGAAAGTGGCGCGGCAGCGCGACCATCGCCTGAAAGGCCGCGAACTGCTGGAACCGCTGCACCGGCAGCGGCTGCGGCACTGCGTGGAGGTGCGGCACGACTCCTTCGTCGACCCGGCGTTCATCGAGCTCCTGCGCAAGTACGGCATCGCCTGGGTGGTGGCCGACACGCCCAACCCCTGGCCGCTGTACGAGGACGTCACGGCCGACTTCGTCTACATGCGGCTGCACGGCTCGACCGAGCTGTACAAGAGCCGCTACACGCCCGAGCAGATCGCCGACTGGGCGGCGCGCATCGACGCCTGGCGTCACGGCCGCCAGCCCGCGGCCGCGCGGCGCATCTCGAAGATGGCGCCGCAGAAGCGCGAGGCGCGCGACGTCTACTGTTACTTCGACAACACCGACAAGCTGCACGCGCCGGACAACGCGCGCGAGCTGATGGCGGCGCTGGGGCTGCCGCTTACGCCATCGACGGCTGGCCGTTGGAGGCCGTGACGCCGCCGTCCACGGGCAGGCAGACGCCGGTGACCATGGCGGCGTCGGGGCTCGCGAGGAAGGCGACCACCGCTGCCACTTCGGCGGGCGTCGCCGGCCGGCCTAGCGGCATGCGCTCGCGGAACTTCGCCAGCAGCTGGCGGTTGCCGACCATTTCCTGCGTCATCGGCGTCAGCGTGAAGCTGGGCGCGACCGCGTTGACGCGCACGCCGTCGGGGCCGTGGTCCAGGGCCAGCGCGCGCGTGAAGTTGATGATCGCGCCCTTGGACGCGTTGTAGAACGACAGGCCCCAGTCGCCACCCAGGCCCGACACCGAGGCCATGTTGACGATGCAGCCCTTGCTGCCGATCAGGTGCGGCATCGCGGCGCGGCAGCCGTGGAACACGCCGCCGGCGTTGATCGCCATGGTCTCCTCCCACTCTTCCAGGCTGGCCTCGGTGACCTTGCCTTCGGGTGCCACGCCCGCGTTGTTGACCATCACGTCCAGCCGGCCGAAGCGGCGCAGCGCGGCCTCGACGAGCGCCTCGACCTGGCGGTACCTGGAGACGTCGCAGACCTTCACCAGCGTGCGTTCGGCCGGCAGCTCGGCCGCGACGCGGTCCAGCTTCTCCCTGGTGCGCCCGGCCAGCACCACCGCGGCGCCCTCGGCGGAGAACCGCCGGGCGATGCCTTCGCCGATGCCCGAACCGGCGCCGGTGACGATGACGACCTTGTCCACGAACCGCTGCATGCCTCGAACCTCTCGCTGAAAGTGGGAAGAAGCAGGCAGCTTGCGGCGCGCCGGGCCGTCGCGGCGTCAGCCGGGCACCCGAACGCGCGAGCGGTTCAGGCGGTTTCCTCGTGCAGGCAGAGGCAGTTGCCCTCGGTGTCGTAGAACCACGCGGCCTTCTCGGCGCCGAGCACGCAGATGTGCTTCTCGGTCTTCAGGCCGGGCATGTCGTAGTCCTCGAACTTCACGCCCGCCTGCTCCAGCTGCCGGACCGTCGAGTCGATGTCGCTCACCTCGAAGCTCACCGCGGTGTGCTCGGCCTTGGTGGCCGCCTCGCGCGGGAACAGCGCGAGGGTGGCGCCGCCGGGGTGGTACAGCACCTTGCCGTCGGGCTTGGGGCCGTCGGGCCGGAAGCCGAGCTTGCCCTCGTAGAACTCTCTCGCGCGGGACATGTCGACGACGGGCAGCATGGTGGTCACGGTGCTTTCCGACAGCATGGCGATGCTCCTTGAGGGCGGGCGGAGAAGGATAGTCGCGCGGCTCGGCGTTTCAAGGCGGCCGCGATAATCCCCTCCCATGAATCCCCTCCTGGCCCGCCTGCAGCCCTACCCCTTCGAGCGGCTGCGGCAGTTGTTCGCGGGCGTGACCCCGAATCCTTCCCTGCGCCCGATCAGCCTGGGCATCGGCGAGCCCAAGCACGCCACGCCCGCCTTCATCAAGCAGGCCCTGGTCCAGGCCCTGGAAACGCCGGGCAGCGACCTGACCGGTTATCCGCCGACCATCGGCACGCCGAAGCTGCGCGAGTCGTTCGCCGGCTGGCTGTCGCGCCGTTACGGCCTGCGGGTGGACGCGGCCACGCAGGTGCTGCCGGTCAACGGCTCGCGAGAGGCGCTGTTCGCTTTCGCGCAGACGGTGGTCGATCCGACCAGGAAGCCGGTCGTGGTCTGCCCCAATCCCTTCTATCAGATCTATGAAGGCGCGGCCTTCCTGGCCGGCGCCGAGCCCTACTACGCGCCGTCCGATCCCGCGCGCAACTTCGCGGTGGACTGGGACAGCGTCCCGGCCGAAGTCTGGGCGCGCACCCAGCTGCTGTACGTCTGCTCGCCGGGCAACCCCACGGGCGCCGTGATGCCGCTGGACGAGTGGCGCAAGCTGTTCGAGCTGTCGGATCGCCACGGCTTCGTGATCGCCTCCGACGAGTGCTACAGCGAGATCTACTTCCGCGAAGAGCCGCCGCTGGGCGGCATGGAAGCGGCCGCCAAGCTGGGCCGCAACGACTTCCGCCGGCTGGTGTCGTTCACCAGCCTTTCGAAGCGCAGCAACGTGCCGGGCATGCGAAGCGGCTTCGTGGCCGGCGACGCGCAACTGCTCAAGGCCTTCGCGCTGTACCGCACCTACCACGGCAGCGCGATGGCCCCGCCGGTACAGGCCGCCAGCATCGCGGCCTGGGGCGACGAGGACCACGTGGTGGCCAACCGCGCCGAGTACCGCCGCAAGTTCGCCGAGGTGACGCCCGTGCTGGCCCAGGTGCTGGACGTGCGCCTGCCCGATGCCGGCTTCTACCTCTGGGCCGGCGTGCCCGGCGGGGACGACCAGGCGTTCGCCCGCGACCTGCTGGCTCAATACAATGTCACGGTCTTGCCGGGCAGTTACCTCGCCCGCGAGAGCGGCGGCCGCAACCCCGGCGCCGGCCGCGTGCGCATGGCCCTGGTGGCCGAGGCCGCCGAATGCCTGGAAGCCGCGCAACGCATCGTCCAATTCGTCCAGAAGAACCACTCCT
>Ga0247825_10001205_pt1 | contig 16908 bp, 14 predicted proteins | sample 13C_Vanillin_Day_FD_194413 | JGI IMG/M metagenome (GOLD analysis project Ga0247825, IMG submission 194413) | Soil microbial communities from agricultural site in Penn Yan, New York, United States - 13C_Vanillin_Day48 | ecosystem: Environmental > Terrestrial > Soil > Agricultural land | place... | reverse complement strand
GCGGAGCGCGCTCTCGAGAGGAGTCAGCGGACAGACCCAACCGAACAATTCGACGGCCACGCCCCAGGCCGCCGCTGGCAAATGAGCCATCGGCACCCAGTGCCAGCGGAACGCCAGGAGGCCGCCGAGCAGCACGAACACGATGAACACGACGTGAAGGAGGAGAACGAGATCCGCAAGGCTCTGGTAAACCATCTACCCGAATCGGCTGTTTACGAGGCCGACCGCCCAAGCCGCGGCCAAAGCAGCGACGCGTGTCCATGTCTCGGCCATGTCAGCAGCACGGCGCCGAGCCTACCACCCCAAGACCACTCAGGTGCTTACCCACGGGAAGTCGCGTAATGACTTCCGAAAACACGTCGCGGATCAGAAGTCCCTGCGCCGTCACACGTTACTTATCTGCGCCCTGTTCGGTATCCCCGTATAATCACACCCGTTTCCCGCCCCGTGTCCCTCATAGCAGGAACTCGTATCGGCTCCTATGAAATCGCTGCCCAGATCGGCGTGGGCGGCATGGGTGAGGTATATCGCGCGACTGACACGAACCTGAAGCGGCAGGTCGCGATCAAGGTCCTGCCTGAGGCCGTTGCGGCAGACGCCGAGCGGTTGGTGCGGTTCCAGCGCGAAGCCGAAGTCCTCGCGTCGCTGAATCATCCCAACATCGCGATCATCCACGGCCTCGAGAAGAGCGATGGTGTGACCGGGCTCGTCATGGAACTGGTCGAGGGGCCGACGCTCGCCGACCGAATTGCACAAGGCCCGATTCCAATCGACGAGGCACTGCCAATCGCGAAGCAGATCGCCGAGGCGCTCGAAGCGGCACATGAGCAAGGGATCATCCATCGCGATCTGAAGCCCGCCAACGTGAAGGTGCGGCCCGACGGCACGGTGAAGGTGCTCGACTTCGGACTCGCGAAAGCGATGGAACCGGCTGGTGCCGCAGTGAATGCGACACTGTCACCGACCATTACCACGCCGGCGATGACGCAAGCCGGAGTCATTCTCGGTACGGCGGCCTATATGAGCCCCGAGCAGGTCCGAAGCAGGAACGTGGGCCGGCGCAGCGACGTGTGGGCATTTGGCTGCGTGATGTACGAGATGCTGACGGGCCGTCAGGCGTTTTCGAGTGGAGAGACGGTCGCCGACACGCTGGCCGGTGTGCTGACGCACGAGCCAGACTGGGACGCACTCCCGGCCACCACCCCACTAACGGTGGGATCCCTCATCCGCCGATGCTTGAGAAAGGATGCGCGCCGCCGGCTGCCCGACATTGCCCAGGCACGCATTGAACTCGAAGATGCGGCCGGCGATCCAACGCCTGCATTGCCGTCGACTATCCCCACGTCACGTCGTCACGAACGGTTGTGGGCAGCCGTCGCGATCGTGTCTCTGATAGCGGCCGCCGCGTTCGGAGCGTGGATCACTCTGATACCGAAGCCAGACGCCCGCGTCATACGGTTCGACGTATATCCTCCGCCCCGCGCGACCTTCGTGACGAATCCTGGCCTCGGCCAGGGGACGGGGCAGCCGCTCTCTCCGGATGGACGCACGTTAGCTTTTGTAGCGGTCGAGGGCGGCCGCCGGCAGATATGGGTGTACCCCCTCGACTCGGCGGCGCCTCGACCGCTGCCTGGGACGGAAAATGCGACACGCCCGGCATGGTCGCCAGACAGCCGGTCTCTCGCGTTTTTCGCGGAGGGCCAACTGGAGAAGGTGAGAGTTGACGGCGGGCCGTCTACGGTCATCTGCGATGGACAGGGTCGCGGAGATGTGGCCTGGGGTACGGACGAAGTACTCCTGCTCGGTGGACGTGGCGGACCGCTGCTTCGGGTGCCGTCGAGCGGAGGTCAGGCGGTGCCCGCAACCGAATTGGGCCCGGACGAGACCACTCATGACTACCCGGATTTCCTCCCTGACGGCCGGCAGTTTGTCTATATGGCGCGACGCGGAACGACGCCGGACCGTTGGGACGTGTATGTCGGGAGCCTCGACTCGGCCGACCGACACCTTCTGCCAGGCATTCATGCCGCTGCGAGGATTTCGCCGACCGGGCACGTCGTCTTCCAGCGCGAAGGCACGCTGATGGCCCAGCCCCTGGACCTCGGCACACTTGCGCTCTGGGATGAGGCGCGGCCGCTCGCCGAAGGGGCGTACACAGGAGCCAATGCCCCGTTCTCGATGTCAACGAACGGAACCCTCGCCTATGTGGTGCAAGAGATGATCGCTGAGTCGCACCTCGTCTGGATCGATCGGAACGGGAAGCAGCTCGCCGAGACCGGCCCGGCCGGTGAATACCGGAACCTCGATCTGTCGCCCGACGGCAATTACGTGGCGTTTGACCGCGGAAGTTTGGCCGGCGCTGACGTCTTCGTGCTCGATCTCGAGCGGGGGTCGACCGTCAGGGTTACGCCCACAGCCGGCCTGGATGCAGCGCCCCTCTGGTCGCCCGATGGTCAGTCGATCGTGTACATGTCGAGTCGTGACCCGGCCGGCGGCGCTTTGAGCATCGGCAACGCCGGGGCGGGCGATCTCTACGCGCGTGGGGTGGGCGTGGTTGCAGATGACACGTTGCTCCTCAAGACCAATACCGGGAAGACACCCACCGACTGGTCGCCGAGCGGGTACCTTGCCTACACCTCGCGCGACGACGTGTGGGCGCTGTCGCTGCCCATTTCTGGTGATTCGAAGCCGATACAGGTCACGAACACGAGCTTCCGCGAGAGCAATGCGAGAATCTCGCCGAATGGTCGTTGGATCGCCTACCAATCCAACGAGTCCGCGTCTGAGGGCCAGCAGGACGTGTACGTTCAGTCCTTCCCGCAGCCGGGATCCAGACAGCAGGTGTCCACGCGCGGCGGCGGCGTCCCGCGCTGGAGCCCGGACGGACGCGAGCTCTTCTACCTCGCACCAGACCTCACGCTGATGTCGGTCTCGATCGAGTCGGTGGACGCGAGGCTGCGGCTTGGCCCGCCCGAGCGATTGTTCCAGACGGAACTGAGGAATACCGAAGGGAGAGATTACGATGTCGCTGCCGGAGGCCGCTTCCTCTTCAACGTTCCGTCCTCGGAACCACCGGCGGTGCCTATCACCGTCATCCTGAACTGGCCAGAGATTCTGGCAGCGACGCGCGCCGGTTCGTAAGAGGACCGTCATTCACTTCGCTTCCTGAGCGCAGCTCCGACACGGCGTTGGAGCAGCGTGAACTTCCCGGTCCCGCCCGAGCAATCACCCGCTCTGACTCGTGCCGATTCTGCGGACAAGATTACCCGCGATAAGTCGGCAAGTGTATTTCGACCGATGTCGGCCGCGGATCGAGAGCCGCTGCGCCGTTACTCGGGACCTATTTGGTGGACCAGAACAGCGCCAGTTGGAACCGAGTCAACAGCTGGTTGCACCAAATCGATCGCCTAAGGCAAGCAGCGTGAGTTCGAATCCTGACTTGTCTCAGTCACTTCCAGCGTCGGGTGATTGCACTATCGAACTGGATGGGCCCGTCATCGGCGCGCTGGGCAGACAAAGTCGGGCGGTTAAGCGCGTGAATCGTGGATCCGCACGCAGATCATCGAACTCGGGATCGCCTACGCCGATAATCCTCATGATGCGCTGGTCAACCGCCTGCTCGAGGTAATCCAGCGCCGACGCACGGTCTCCAATGCCCGAAAACGCGACCGCGAGATCGTACGGCGAGACATAGTCATGCTGGGCACGATCGACCAATGCGGAGAGCAGCCTCATTGCTGCGGCACGATCACCAGCCCGCGCGTACGCGAAGCAGAGTTCCGCGTCCCACATCGTTGCTGACGCGGTGAGCGCGGCCGCGCGATTCAACGCCGTAACCGCATGCTGCGCCTGGTCCGAAAACAGATACGCCCGACCGAGTTGCCAGTGCGCTAGCGGGGAATATGGTTCTAAGCTGACTGCTCTTCGGGCCTCGCGAAGTGCTCGCTCGTGCTGGCGTCCGGCCAGATATATAGCTGGCAGGTATGCATTGATCGCCGGCGACACGGGATCGGCACGCCGGGCCTGCTCGATGTGCCACACCGCTTCCGGATACCGTCCCAGAGTGGCCAGGAGCTGTGCGTACCACTGGTGTGCCGTGGCGTAGCCTGGTTTGAGCGCGAGTGCATGTCGGAAGTGGCGCTCTGCGAGCGCCCAATTCCAGTCGTAGTCTTTGAACACCTCTGCGAGCGAGGTATGGGCGTCGGCGAGGTTCGGGTCGAGCTCGAGCGCTCGGATGGCGGCCCGGCGTGCCAAGTCGAATGCCGTATCCGGCGATTGGAGTCCCCAGATGCCCAGCACCAGGTTCGCGTCGGCCAGGCCTGCGTAGGCGACCGCGCAGCGACTCTCCGCCTCAAGGCCCAGATCGAAGTACCGAATGCTGGAACACAGATCGGCGACCGTCCTTCGATTCCAAAGGTATCGCCCGATCGTACAGGCCACGTGCGCGTCAGACTGCAGGTCTCCTTCTTTGGCGGGTAGCGCACGCGGCGGGGTGCGTTCGACTGAACAGACGAAACGATAACCGCGTTTCGAGAGCGTCTCAATGAAGCGTGGCGCGGACGCGGAATCCCCGAGCACATCACGCAGTTCGCTGACGGCCTTGTTGATGGCCCGATCGAACTCGACAAATGTCCCATCGGGCCACAGTCGTCGGCGAATCTGCTCCCGTGTCACCACGAGGCCCGCGTGCTCAATCAGTGTGAGCAACAGGCGGAACGGTTGCTCACGGAGCCGAATCCTGGTTCGGCCCTTTCGAAGCTCGCCCGCCTCGACGTCAAGCTCGTACACGCCAAACCGAAACGCAGACATCAGCTTTCTTTCCAATCACTTCCACAGGAAGAAAATCGGAACATCGACGAAACACGGTGGGCGATTATAGTCACAACCGTCGAGGAGGAATAGTGCAGCACGATCAGCGAGCTCTGAGGTGTCTTCCACGCGTCTCCCGCCGGCGCATCCTTGGCGCCCTCGCCGCCGCGCCGCTTGCGGCCGCAATGGAGGCTGTCCCCATGTCAGCGCAATCGCAGTCCGTACGGTGGCAGCACCTCGCTGTGGACGATGTCGTGATTGAGTTCACAGAACGGGGACGAGGTGACCTAATCTTTCTGGTTCATGCCGGTGTATTCAGCGACTGGTTTCGGTTCGTCGGCGAAAGTCATCATCTCGATCGTTTTCGAGTCGTCCGACTACGGCGCGCGGGATACGGTCAGATTCAGCCAACTCGTCATTTGCCGTTAGCAGACCACGGTCGACATGCTGCGGCTCTTGCGGAACATCTTTGCGACGGCGAGCGGATTCACTGGGTTGGCCACTCGTCGAGTTGTCAGATTGGTCTTGAGCTTGCTGTTGAGCGGCCGATGCTGGTGGGAAGCCTGACATTGCTGGAACCTGCGGCCGCCGGCGCATTCCAGGTGCCCGCGAGCGCAGCGCTTGCTCCACTCCTCGACCCAGTAATGGCGGCGTTCCAGAGCGGAGACGTAACAAAGGCCTTCGACAGTTTCATGCGTGGTGTTTGTGGAGAGGGTTATCGAGAAATCATAGAAGCACGGCTTGGCACTAGTGGCCTTGAGCAGGCGATTCGCGAATCGGCTTTCTTTTTTCGTGACGAGATTAGGGCTGTGCTCGAGTCGCCATTCGGTCCTGTGGAGGCCGCCAAGATACGGCAGCCAGTACTTTGTATCGAGGGAGGCGCACAACCACCACACCTCGCGTCAATGAGCCGTCAGATTTCCGAACGAACGGTGGCGTTGTTGCCTCAAGCAGAAGTCATGATCATCCCTGGAGTGAACCACGCGCTACCGTTGCAAGATCCGGAGGCCGTGGCAAAGGCCGTTGCGTCGTTTGTCGATGCTCGCTCAGAGCGTTCGCTGGCCGCCGGAGGAGACGCTGAGCCAGGAAAACCTTGAGGAGTGGACGAACATGTGGGAGAAGGCCAAGGGCCTCAATCCACTACCGCCCGGCTCTTGAACTTCATGGCGTCAGGGTGCAGAGGTCGGCGATCGCATCCATCTTGTGTCGAACCTTGTCCCACTTCGGATCTTTCCAGGGCGTGCGCTTAAGGCCTGCAGAACTCGTCGAGCGCTGTCGACAGCTCCTTGACGAAACTCGTAGCGTTGATTGTTAGCGTGGCGGGTTGCAGCAAGGAAGTCCTTGCGTCGTCTATCGAGAGCGACATCTGCTTACGGGGCGAACGCCGCTCGCGTTCGGTTAGGCTATCGAAATGATCGCTTCCGAAATCCTGGATTACTACGGTGAGGGAAAAGAAGAGCAGCGGCTAACGGCGTCGCTTGGCCGCCTTGAGCGGAACCGGACGTGGGAGATCATGGAGCGGCATCTACCGTCAGCGCCCTCCTTCGAGGGACCGAGTGGCAGCCGAGTACACAATGTGTTCAACGGCCAAAGCGCCGTCGACGCTCACCTGCGAAGACGTGAAGACGAACTCGAAACGACTGCGCTTGAACAGTTGCTCAAAGTAGGCCCTGATCGCCTGATGTCCTTGCACTGACACGTGCCCCGGCGGCATCAGGGTTCCGCTGTCATCCCAGATCGCCATGGACGGCCTCGAGATCAGACGTGTCTACGGCTCGAAGCAGCGCCGACGTCGCCTCATGGATCGCTTGTTCGCCTGTCTTCTCCATGGTCGGTTCGCATAATCGAGCCGCCGGGCGCCGCCGCTTGATTACCCGCGACATGTCGCTAAGGGCCGACGACCAGGCCTAGCAACGCTGAGTCGTGGGCTCGACGCGTGTGGGTCAGCCGTTGACGATGGGATGAGGTCATTCATTTCGAGAGGGTGAAGGGCAGCCTCGTGCCGCCGATGGCGAGCGCCAGCAGCCCGCCCAACACGGGCGGCCCGTAGGCGTTGGTGAGGTAGCTGTAGTGGAACAGTACGTCGCTCGCGAAGTGGAAGTTGAGCACCATCAGGAGCGCCACGCTCGCGGCCCAGCGGACTTTGATCCCGCACAGGAGCGCCGCACCTGCCGCGAACTCGCCGACGAGTACGAGGCGCGCAAAGACGGGAGCGCCAGGAATCGCAATGGTGTCGAGATACCACCGGACCATCGGCTGAGCCGACTCGCGCCACTCCTGCAGACGCCTGACCAGAAGGCTACTGTCCATCAGCCAATCCACTTTGTCGAGCCCCATGAAGATCAGGAACACACCGAGCGCGATCGACAGCACACGAAGGCCACTCGCGCTCGTCACGTCGTCCCTTCCTTGTAGAGCGGGTTGATCGGCCCTGATTCAATGCCCTCAAGTGGCTCAGGGCTGTCAGTTCTTAGCTCCGGGGTGCCGTCTCGTTTCCAGCGGCGCTGCTATACATCGCTGTCTGTGACTTAGCCCAGCCTTGTCGACAAAGGGCGGCAAAGTCCCCGAACCATTGTGTGCCGGCCAGCGGATCGCGGATCCCTGCGGCGTTACCCGTAACGCCTCGTGCCGCTGAACTGAGGCAATCAGGCGGTCGGGCTGCTGGACGGCGTTGACATGAGCGCCGGATTACTCTCGTGTAGTCGGCAAGTGTATTTCTATCGGCTCCGCAGTCGATCGGAAAACACTGCGCCGTCACTCGATACCTATCGTGTTCGGCTGCGTGTCAGGGACGGAATTCGTAGTGACCGCAGTTTTGGCCGAGTCTCGGCATTCTCTCAGTCGAACCAACGATGCAGATGCGCAGGACATCCGAGAGGTGAAGGTGTATAAATGGCCGCCTGTTCACAGCACACGACGGCTGCTACGTGCAGCACCCGACGACGAGGGAGGCGCGGCTGGCCCCCGTGCGTGAGGTTCCAGGAGGATCTGACCGATGTCTCTCCGTCTGCTGACACTCGCGCTGGCGGCTGCCGTCATGCCCGCGGCTGCGGGAGCGCAGGACTACACCATTGCCTTTGCCCGCTTCGGGCCGCTGAACTCGGACATCTTCATCGCCGATCGCGACGGGGCGGGCGCGGTGCCGTTCCTGCCGCACCCGGGCCTCGACTACAACCCGTCGTTTTCACCCGACGGGCGCTGGGTCTTGTTCACATCGGAACGGGGCGGGTCGGCCGACATTTACCGCGCGCATCCCGACGGCAGCGGCCTCGAGCAGTTGACCGACGCCCCGGCGTTCGATGATCAGGCAACGCTCTCACCGGACGGCACGACGCTCGCGTTCGTATCGTCGCGGAGCGGCAACGCGGACATCTGGCTGCTCGATCTCCGGACACGGCAGATGCGCAACGTCACCAGCCATCCGGCCGGTGACTTCCGCCCCGCGTGGTCGCCGGACGGCCGTCGTTTGGCGTTCTCGAGCGATCGGGACTCCACGCACCCGCGCGTTCAGTTCGGCGAGGGGCACTCCACCGAGGTCTACGTGGTCGAGCTCGACGGCGGACGTGTCCGGCGGCTGACGCACGCCAACGGGGCATCCGGCGCGCCCTCGTGGTCGCCCGACGGCCGCCGCATCGTCTGCTACACCGCGCCACAGCAGGAGATCGGGCCGCTGGCGCAGCGCGTGACGTCCGCCGGATCGACGCGGATCGTGGAAGTGGATGTGGAGACAGGGGCGTCGCGCGTGATCGCTGACGGGCCCGGCGCGAAGCTGTTCCCGCGCTATCTTGGCGCCGGCGTCGCGTATCTGGATCGCCGCGGTGACGGGATGCTGCGGGTGCCTGGCCAGGCCGTCGGGGTGACCGGCCCGTTCCATGCGCCGTCGTGGACCGCCGACGGCACGTGGGTCGTGTTCTCGCGCGACGTCAGCACGGCATGGCCTCCGTTCCAGCCGGCCTTCAGCGGCGACACCGGCTTTCGCCTGATTCGGGCCGGCATGTTTCCGCAGTTCACCCCCGACGGGGCGCGCGTCACCATGGCCGACTTGCCCGTGGCGCTGGCGAAGAACTCGGTGCTGATCATGAACGCGGACGGCGCGTCACGCTCGGTGCTGTTCTCGGACCCGGTCCGCAACGTGCTTGCCCCAGTCTGGTCGCCGGACGGATCGTCGCTGGCATTCGGCCTCGGGCGCTTCTTTCCGATGGTGCAGGGCTTCGGGCCCGCGGATCTGGCGGTGCTCGACGCTAAGAGCGGCGCCCTGCGCGTGCTCACCGACGGCAAGGAGAACGTCGGCTTCCCGAGCTGGTCGCCTGACGGCCGGCACATTGTCTACCGCGAGTGGAACGACACGAGCTCGTCGCTGCGGATCATCAATGTGGAGTCGCGCGCCGTCACGACGCTCTTGCGCGACTTCGGCCGCGTGAACTTCCCCGGGTGGTCGCCGGATGGCCGCCTGGTCCAGTTCACCAGCGATCGCGACGGCAACTACGAGCTCTACACCATCGAGGTGGAATCGAAGCGCATTGCGCGGCTCACGGACTCGCCCGGGAGCGACGCGCACGCCACCTGGTCCCCCGACGGGCAGTGGATGGCGTTCTCGAGCGTGCGCGGTGGCTTCAAGGACGAAGCGGCACTCAACCCCGGCAACCCGCAGGCCTCGGGCGATTTGTACGTGATGCGTGCGGACGGCACCGACGTGCGGGCGCTCACCGACAACCCGTTCGAAGAAGCGACGCCGGGATGGGCGCCGGTCCGGCGGCCAAGCGCACGATAGACCGAGGCGGGAACGGCCGTTCAATCCGCCGACCGCCGTTCAGAGGTGCGATAGTTGACTCACCCTGACCTCGAGCTCATTGATAACGCAGGTGATTTTGTGTGGCTGGCTGATGAGGATTAGATCTCGCGAGAGTTACTGCGCCAAGCGCGTTCCCGGGAGTACCGCACATCAATTCGTGATTCGTCCCGAGTAGCGGTCCATGTGACGTTTGCCACGGCTCATCGGCCGAGAAACAGGTGGTGATGCGAGCATCCGGGCTGCTTCGGACGTAGGATGCTGGCCGCATCCGGGCGCCGAGGCCGTGCCGACACTGGTGCGGAAGTCGTGCCCGTCGAGCAGCGTGGTCCGGGGAGTGACGTTCTGATCGTTGGTGACACCACGTCGGTGGTGATCCCGTTTGGGAGTCTGGTCGTTCTCGTACTCCCTGTGCCCGGATGCCTCTACCCACTGGAGGTGTCCGATGGCCGAGTCCCGCCCGCGTCGTCCGCGGCGTCCCCGACGGACGTCGCCGTCTGTGTTAGAGCGCATTAACCCGGATGCGGCCGGCATTGACTGCGGTGCCACGACGCATGTGGTCGCGGTGCCGCCGGATCGCGACGACGAACCGGTGCAGTCCTTTCGGACCTTCACCACGGACCTGCAGCGCCTCGCTGATTGGCTCGTGGCGTGCCGCGTCACCAGCGTGGCGCTGGAATCGACCGGCGTCTTCTGGATTCCCGTCTATGAAATCCTCGAAGCGCGCGGCCTGGCCGTCCATCTGGTGAACGCGCGGCACGTCCGCAACCTGCCCGGCCGGAAGAGCGACGTGTCTGATGCCGAATGGCTGCGCGACCTGCACAGCGTCGGCCTGCTGCACGCCAGCTTCCGACCCACCGCGGCGATCGTGACGCTGCGGACGTACATGCGGCATCGGCACACCTTGGTCGAGCTCGCGGTGATGCACGTCCAACGGATGCAGAAAGCGCTGGTGCAAATGAATCTCCAACTGCCATTCGTGATCAGCGACATCACCGGGCAAACCGGTCTGCAGATCATTCGCGCCATCGTCGCGGGGGAACGTGACCCGGCGCAGCTGGCGCGGTTTCGCCACGGCCGGTGTCGGGCCACGCCCGCCGAGATCACCGCCGCGCTGACCGGCCACTACCGGCCAGAGCTGCTCTTTGCGCTCCAGCAGAATCTGGCACTCTACGACGCCTGCGAGCGACAAATCGCCGAGTGCGACCGCGTCATCGAAGCCCACGTACGCACGCTGACCGCGAACATCACGCCACCGGGCCCGCTCCCCGCGGCACGTGCGGCCCGGCAACGCATCGAACCGGCCTTCGAGGTCCGAGCCATGTTGCATCACCTGACCGGCGGGGTTGATCACGCAGATTGACGGGATCGGAGCCTACACGGCGCTGAAGCTCGTCGCCGAGATCGGCACCGATATGCGACGGTGGCCGAGCGCGCAGCACTTCACGTCGTGGTTAACGCTCGCCCCGAAGAACAAAATATCCGGGGGCAAGCTCCTCAGCTCGCACACGCAGCCCTCGGCGAATCGTGCTGCCTCGGCGTTTCGGCTTGCCGCGGCCAGCCTCGGGCGAACCCAGACGGCCCTCGGCGCCTTCTACCGCCGATTGGCCGCCCGCACCGGGAAACCGCAGGCGGTCACGGCCACGGCGCGCAAGCTGGCCGTCCTCGTGTATCACGTCCTCAAGGGCGACTTCGTGTATCGCGATCCCGGTGCCGACGGCTACGACGCGCAACAACGCGCACGGCAACTCCGGCAACTGCGTCAACGTGCGACACGACTCGGCTTTACCCTCGTCAGTCACGAGACCGGTGAGGTACTCGGCGGTTAGTTTCTTGGGAGTCGGCAACGGTATTTCGATCGGGTTGCGATGGAAAGCCAGATCGCCACCTGCAGCGCCGCCGAGATCTGACGTGCCGACATGCCGGCGCAAGTGCCACAGTGTTGAACGTGGTGCCATAGCCAGCCCGCCCATCATAAGAAGACCGAGCCAAACAGAACCGCCCGTGAGGTTCCCAACCGCTGGATCACTCGCGAGTAGTCGCTAGTGGCCACCAATCTCTGACACCGGGGCGGAAGATGCAGTCTTGACACGCCTCAACGGGTTCTTCGTGTTGTTCGTAGGTTCAATCTTCCTGGTTCATCGCAATCGGGTGGGCTGAGCGATCGGTTCGAGTCCTGTCTTCTGGATAGTGGCTGCCGCCGCCGGCGACGCGAGAAATTCGATGAGCGCCTTTGCCGCTGACGGGGCGGTTGCTTTTGTGGCGGTGGCCGCGCTGATAATCGAAACCTGCTGAACCGCGGCTGGTAGCAGGCCCACGTAGTCGATGCCGGCGATTGGCAGCAGTTCGCTCCCTTGCTGAAAGCCGATCTCTGCATCGCCGCGCGCGACGACAGCGCCGACGCGCTCGCTCTCGATGCGCCTCGCCTTGTCCTTGACTTGATCGGCGATGCCGAGCCGCGTGAACAGTTCAGTGGACACGTACGTGCCGCTTGCGCTCGCTGAGTACGCAATCGACTTCGCCTGAAGCAATGTCTGGCGCAGCGCGGCGATGGTGCTGATGTCAGGCCTGGGAGCACCCTTTCTCACGGCGATCCCGATCATCGACCGCGCCAGTTGGACCCGGCTTGCGGTAACGACCTGTCCCTTCTTGATCAGGGGCTCGAGCGCAGCGTCGATGACAATCACCACATCGACCGGCTCACCGCGATCGAGCCGAACTGGGATCGAATCCTGCGCCCCACCCATCGACGCCCCGTACGTCGTGACCACCGCGTGTCGCGTCGCCTTCTGGAACTGCGCGACGAGTTGCTGGTAGGCCTCGGTGAACGCACCTGAGGTCATCACCTTGATCTCGTCAGCGCGCGCGGGCGTCGCGACGAGCAGCGCAAGGGCTGCGAAAAGACCGCAGATCTTCTTCATTTCGATGTCAGCATGAATCGCTGTGCGCGTCGATTCGTGACGATCTCCGCCGTGTACAGATTCCCCTTCGAGTCGGCCGCCATGTGATGGACGATGTCGAAGTCGCCTGGCTTGGGTCCTCGCATGCCGATCGCACCGATCTGCGTCAGCTTCTCGCGATCGAAGATCACCACTCGCATCGGGCCGGAATCGACGACATAGAGGTACTGCTGTTTGCGATCCGCAGAGAACGAGAAGCCGGCGGGTACCGGCGTCACTCCGCCCTCGTTCGTCACCTTCACCTGCCGCAGATACTTGCCCTCGGTCGTGAAGACCTGAATCCGGTTGTTGACGCGGTCGGCGACGTAGACCATCCCGTCGTTGGAGACCTTCACTGCGTGGACGAGACCGTACTGTGACGGGCCATCGGGATTAGCGGCCGCCGGCGCAGAGCCCTGAGCACCCGCCGGCGCGGGTGGCTCCGGCTTCGCGCCGAACGCGCCCCACGTGCGCTTGAACGTGCCCTTGTCCGCGTCGAATACGATCACGCGGTGGTTGCCGTAGCCGTCGGCCACGTAGAGCTCATTGCTTGGTGCATGCACGAACACGTCGGCGGGCTGATGGACGTTCATCGTGTCCGAATCACCGGTGCTCTGGCCGCGCTTGCCGATCTGCATGACGAACTTCCCGTCCTGCGTGAACTTCAGGATCATATCGTCGGTGCTGCCGCCCGGCGCCGGCTTGGGCCAGCCGCCGTTGCCGCTGATCCAGACGAATCCCTTCGCATCGACAGAGATGCCGTGCTCGCGCTCGGGCCAGTCGAATCCCGCACCGTCGCCGCCCCAGCTGCGCAGCAGCTTTCCCGACGTGTCGAACTCGAGGACCGGCGGCGCGGCGTTCGCGCGCTTCTCGGCTGGAATCGATCGCGGACGATGCAGGACCCAGATGTGATCCCGGGAATCGACAGCAATCGACGAGACCTCACCGAGCACCCAGTTACTCGGGATCGTGGGCCACTTCGGGTCGAGCTCGAACGACGGCGCCTTGAGCGTACTGGCCTGCTGAGCGCTGGTGGGCGCAGAGGGCGACATCGTGATACCGAGGACCATCACGGTCGCAGCGAAGACGGCGAGGGATCGGTGGGTCGTCGTGAGCATGTACGTCTCCAGGTCGGCGAAGCCTACTTCGATTGGAAGAATTCCGCCAGGATGCGGCGAAACGCATCGGGCTGCTCGAGCCACGGGAAGTGTCCGCACTGGTTCAGGTACGTCAGCGCGGACGATTTGATGGCGGCGTGAATGTCTTCGGCGGTCTTGTCGCCAACCGGGTCCTGATGTCCCTGAACGATCAGGACGGGACGATCGAGTTGGCGAAGACCCGGGCGCGAGTCGTAGCCCCTGGACATGTCGCCGAACAGCAGCGCGTTCACCTGCAGCGTGAGCGTGCCATCGGGCAACTGCGACGCGAACGCCAGCCCTTTCGCGCGTTCGAAAAAGTAACCCGGCGTGATAGCCCGCACCTGTTCGAGCCCTGCTTTATCCGGATCCACGCCGCGCTTGGGCGCTTCAGTCCAATAACGCTCTGCCTCGAGGTCTTCCGAGCGCAGCCGCATGCGGATGTTGTCGTTGAACCACTCCGCGAATTCGAGCGTCGGTCCACCGGGACCTATGAGAATCATCCGGTCGATACGGACCGGATGCGCGGCGGCGTACGCCATTGCCAGCATGCCGCCCCACGAGTGTCCGACGAGAAACAGCCGCTCCTGCTTGAGATGAACGGCAGCGCCTCGAGGTCCGCGACGACGTGCCGCAGGGTCATGTTTTCCGCGGTCATCGTGGCGATCTTCGAGCGTCCTGTCCCTCGCTGCTCGTAGAAGACGCGTTGATAGGACGCCGGCACGAACTCGCCGACAGGGACCATGTAGTCGACGGTGAAGCCGGGGCCTCCGCTCAGAAAGATGATGGGCGCGCCCGAACCGCTCGTGCGATAGAAGAGCTGAACGCCGTCACGCGTGAAGGAACCGTCCTGTGCGAACGCCGTCGGGCTGCCGACGACCAACGCAATCCACAGCAGCAAACACGATTGTCGCGGCCGAATCATCGGGATAGCATACGTCCACCCAGCCAAGGGCCCTGTCCTTCTATCCCGTTGCACGCCCTCGGCTGGTCTCCAAGGAGAGCTCATGCGACCGCGAACACCTCTTACGATCGCCATCGCCATCATCGCTACCGTCGTTGCCATCCACGCGCAGATTACGTCGAATCCTCTGCCGGCCGCTGTCGAGAAGAAGGGACTCGCCGTCGAGATTCGCGATCTCACACGACTGCCTGACACGCGCTCGATGCTCGCCGCCGGTCAGGATGTGAATCCTGCGGGCTGGGCGCGCGTGCAGTTCGTCCGCGATCTGCCGGACGGGCGCCGGTTCGTCAACGACTCGCGCGGGTTTCTCTACCTGCTCGACAAGGACAACAAGCCCGCGGTGTACGCCAACGTCGCCAAGGAATTCCCATTTGCCATCTACAACAGGCTGGAAAGCGGGTTCATCGGCTTCGACTTCCATCCCGAATTCGCGAAGAACGGGTTGTTGTACACCGTGCACGGCGAGCGCGCGATGGGCAATCCGGCGAAGCTGAATTTCATCCCGCCGGGGTACACCGAGAACGATGTGACCTACCACAACGTGATCACGGAGTGGCATGCGAAGAACCCGGCCGCAAACACATTCGAGGGCACGCGACGCGAGCTGCTGCGTGTCGCCCACGTCGTGATGAACCTCACGCATCCGTTCGGGTTCGTCGGCTTCAACCCGACGGCGAAACCAGGCAGTCCCGACTACGGTCTGCTCTACACGAGCGGCAGCGACACAGGCTTCAGCAACGGCGGCGGGCCGAACGCCAACAACCCGAGCCAGACGCAGCGCCTCGACTCCGTCATTACGGCCATCCTGCGGATCGATCCGCGCAGTCCGTCCGTGTCGAAGGGAACGAAAGGTCTCGGCGACTACACGATTCCGCCAGGCAACAAGTTCGCTGCCGACAACGATCCGAAGACGCTCGGTGAGATCTACGCGTACGGTTTCAGGAACGCGCACCGGCTGTCGTGGGACCTCACTGACGGAACGATGTACGCATCCGATATCGGGATGAACCAGATCGAAGAGGTCAACATCGTGCGCAACGGTGAGAACTACGGATGGATGAAGCGCGAGGGCTACTGGGAGAACGGCATGATCAGGCCTGGTGGCGCGCTCGATCAGTTGTTCACGCTGCCGGCCGAGATCCTCGACGGACGGAAGAAAGATGAGTTCACGTATCCGGTGGCTATCTACGACCACGACGAGGGGCAGGCGGTTTCAGGAGGCTTCGCGTATCACGGTCGCATCGCTGCGCTGCGCGACAAATTCATCTTCGGCGACGTCCAGCGCGGACGGGTGTTCGCGTCCGACCTTGCCGAATTGAAGAAGGCGGACGATGGTGTGCCGCAGACGGTGGCACCGGTCCAGGAGATTCAGCTGTACGTGCGCGACGCCAGCGGCAATCGAACGGATGTCTCGCTGCCGGAGATGATCACGAAGGTGATGGGAACCAAGCTGCCGCGGGCCGACCTGCACATCAGTCAGAGTCGCGACGGCGAGCTGTTCGTCACATCGCGACAGGATGGATGGATTCGGATGTTGGTGCCCTAGGGCAACGTGAAGAGGGCGACTGACGAGACGTCCTTCACGAAGATGCGTTTTCCCGAAATGGCTGGCGCGGCCCACGTGGCGGCGTCAGCCACCTTGTATCGCTTCAGCTCCTGAAAGCTCGGTCCGCTCACGCGCCCAACCATCAGCTCGGCGTCCTCCTCGAGCGAGAGGATGAGATCCCCGGTGTGCGCGATTGCCGCGTTCTCGGCCTGACGCGGCATCCCGGTCCACAGCGTCTTGCCGGTCTTCAGATCGAGCAGCATGTACTGACCGCGATTGCGATGTGACAGCGCGAACAGCTTGTCTCCGACGACGACTGCGTTGGCCATGTAGAGAGATGTTGCCGAATTCTCCCACACGACCTCCGTCATCCACTGCTCGCCTTTCTTGACGATGCGGAGCGCGGTGGTTGGCTTCTGGTAGCCGGAGACGATGAGCGTCTATCCTGAGAGAAGAGGAGTGATGACGTTCTGTGTGTACTCCGTCGAGAACGGCCGCTGCCAGAGCAGGCGGCCATCGCTCTCTGAGACGCCGATGATGTTTTCCTGCGAGAGCGTGATCACCTGGCGGACACCTTCGATGTCCGCAACGATTGGCGACGCGTACGACGGACCATCCCCTGTCCAGGACCACTTGACGTCGCCCGTGTTCGCGTCGAACGCGGTGAGCGCACCCTTTCCGTGACCGCCCACGTGCACGATCACGAGACCGCGATCCTCGAGCGG
>Ga0247825_10001204_pt1 | contig 16908 bp, 14 predicted proteins | sample 13C_Vanillin_Day_FD_194413 | JGI IMG/M metagenome (GOLD analysis project Ga0247825, IMG submission 194413) | Soil microbial communities from agricultural site in Penn Yan, New York, United States - 13C_Vanillin_Day48 | ecosystem: Environmental > Terrestrial > Soil > Agricultural land | place... | reverse complement strand
CATCCGCCACCTTTCTCGTCCTGCAGGGCATCGGCGAGTACGACTTCGTACCGCTGGTGCATGAGAAATCGGTGAATCGCGATTCGTGAAGAAAAAAAACGGGCGGTCGCGGACGGCCGCTGAACGAACGCGCTTTCCGGGTATTTTGCACGCCTTCAAGCGTATCCTGATTTGCGCTGTGTGACCCTCAGCGCTTAGAATTTGCGCTTTGCCGGGCCGCGTCCAAGACGAGAAATAGCGCGGCCGACCGCACATCGCCGATGCCCGCCGTGACCGCCTCGCCGCTCGAAGTCGTGCTCGGCATCGTGCTCTTCTGGCTTGCAATCGGACTGGCGGGGCTTCTGCGGCCGCAGCGCCCCGAATTTCTCGGCCGCCTGCTTTATCCCCTGGGCGCAGCCGGCGGCATCGTGCTCGCGGTGGTCGGCGTGGCCTCCATCGCCCTGCCGTGGAAGGCCATGGTCCTCCCGCTCGGCCTGCCGGACCTGCCTTTTCACGTGCGGCTCGACGGACTGTCGGCATTTTTCCTGCTGCTCCTCGGCGGCGCTTCCGCCGGCATTTCGTGCTACGCGGCCGGCTATTTTGCCGACGTGAAGCAAAGCGGATGGGGACTGACCTGCCTGCAGTACCACTGGTTTCTGGCTTCCATGACGATGGTGCTCATTGCCGATGACGCCTACCTCTTCATGGTCGCGTGGGAATCCATGGCGCTCGCTTCCTACTTCCTGGTCACCACCGATCACAAGATTCCGGAGATCCGGAGCGCCGGATTTCTCTACCTCCTGATCGCGCATGTCGGCGCCATCGGCATCCTGCTGTGCTTCGGAGTGATGCGGGGCGAGGGGGGGGAATACACCTTCGACTTCATGCGCAGGGCGGATCTCCCGCTGTTCTGGGGCAGCGTGGCCTACCTCCTCGCGCTGTTCGGTTTCGGCGCCAAGGCGGGACTGCTGCCGATGCATGTCTGGCTGCCCGAGGCACACCCGGCGGCGCCGTCGCCGGTGTCGGCGCTTATGAGTGGCGTCATGCTCAAGACCGCGATCTACGGGCTCCTGAGGGTCACTTTCGACCTGCTGCCGTTCCAGATCTGGTGGTGGGGCGTCATCGCGCTGGCGTTCGGCCTGATCACGGCGCTCTTCGGCGTCATGTTCGCCGCGGTCCAGACCGACATGAAGCGCCTGCTCGCGTATTCGTCCATCGAGAACATCGGCATCATCGTGGCCGGCGTCGGCCTGGCGATCATCTTTCACGTCTACGACAATCCGCGGCTCGCGGCGCTGGCCTTCGTCGCCACGCTCTACCATTGCATCAACCACGCCTGCTTCAAGAGCCTGCTGTTCCTCTCGACCGGTTCGGTCCTGCATGCCACCCGCGAGCGCAACCTCGGCAGGCTCGGCGGACTGATCCGCAACATGCCGTGGGTGGCGGCGCTGTCGCTCGTTGGCACCCTCGCGATTGCCGGCGTGCCGCCCCTGAACGGCTTCGTCTCCGAATGGTTGCTGCTCCAGGCGTTCCTGTTCTCGCCCGGCCTGCCCAACCCGTATCTCAACATGCTGGTCCCGGTGTCCACCGCGGCACTGGTGCTCGCCGCCGCCCTGTCGGGCTATGTCATGGTCAAGTTCTACGGCGTGATCTTCCTGGGGCTGCGGCGCGAAGAGCGCCTGATCGAGGCGCACGACGCCGGGCGCTGGGAGCGTGCCGGTCTCGCGTGGCTGGCCGTAGGGTGCGTGGCGCTCGGAATTTTTCCGGTCGCGATCATCCATATGCTCGATGCGGTAACGCTGCCATTCGTCAATTACGCCATCGGTGAGAACCCGGGCGCGGCGGGGTGGCTGCTGATCGCGCCGATTGCGGCCGAGCGCGCGAGCTACGGCCCGCTCCTGTTCCTCATGGGGGTGGTGGGGGCGGTGCTGCTGACGTTCCTCACGGTGCGCTGGGTGTACCACGGCCGCCTGCGCCGGAGCGACCCGTGGGATTGCGGCTTCCCCGAGCAGAACGCCCGCATGCAGGATACGGCGGAAGGCTTCGGTCAGCCCATCAAGCAGATCTTCGAGCCGTTCTTCCGCATCCGCAGGCACCTGCCCAGCCCCTTCGACGCCAAGCCATCCTATTCCGCGATCGCCGAGGACCGGCTTTGGTACTGGCTGTACGTGCCGGTCGCGCGCGCCAACGAGAAAATGGCCTCGGTGATCGGCATGCTGCAGCGCGGCCGGATCCACGTCTATCTCCTGTACAGCTTCGCGACTCTGATCGTGCTGCTGATGTTCGTGCGCTGAGCCATGGCCTATCTCGAGTCCTTTTCCTACCAGCTGGCCCAGACGCTGATCGTGGTGGTGATCGCGCCGCTGCTGCTGGGCTGGGTGAACCAGTGCCGGGCCTGGCTGCAGAACCGCAGCGGCGCGGGCGTGCTGCAGCCCTACCGCGTGCTCGCCAAGCTGTTCCAGAAGGATGTCGTGCTCGCGCACGGCGCCTCGCCCCTGTTCCGGTTCTCGCCCTACCTGCAGTTCGGCTGCATGGTGCTCGTGGCGAGCATCGTGCCGGTGATCGAAACCAACCTGCTGTTCGCGCCGGCGGCCGACGTCATCGCGCTGGTGGGAATCTTTGCGCTGGCGCGAATTTTTTCCGCGCTCGCCGCCATGGACGTCGGCACGGCGTTCGGCAGCCTGGGGGCGCGGCGCGAGATGCTGGTGGCAAGCCTCTCCGAGCCGGCCCTGCTGATGGTGTTCTTCACGCCGCTGCTGATCGTGCAGTCGAGCTCGCTCAACACCATCGTGGACACGCTCGCGCACCGCGAATTCGCGCTTTATCCCAGCCTGGCTTTCTCGGCAGTCGCCTTCACGATGGTGCTGCTCGCGGAGAACGCGCGCATCCCCATCGATAATCCCGCCACCCACCTCGAGCTCACGATGATCCACGAGGCGCTGATCCTGGAATACTCGGGGAGACATCTCGCGCTCATCGAGTGGGCGACCGCGGTCAAGCTCACCGTCTATTGCGCGCTCGGCATTGCGCTGTTCGCGCCCTGGGGCATGGCCCAGGCGGGCCAATGGCAGCTCGTGCCGGTCGCCGTGATGGTCCTGGCGCTGAAGCTCGCGCTGGCCGGCGCGGGACTGGCGCTGCTCGAGACGCTGTCCGCGAAGATGCGGATCTTCCGCGCGCCGGAGTTCCTAGGCATGGCCTTCCTGCTGGCGGTCCTGGGGATGCTCATCTACCTGCTCCTGGGGGCGTAGCGATGCCGATCAGCGCCCAGCTCATCAATCTCATGGCGGCGCTCCTGCTGCTGATTGCCTTCGCCATGCTGTCGCAGCGCCGGATCCGCTCGCTCATCTACCTGTTCGGGTGGCAGGGCGCGGTGCTCGCCGCCAACTGCGTGATCGTCGCCTGGTCGACGGGGCAGGGCCATCTCTACTATTCCGCCGCGCTGACCCTGGTGCTCAAGGTCATCGTGCTGCCGCTGATCCTGCTCTACCTGATCCGGCGCCTCAATGTGCAGTGGGACGTCGAGACGCTCATCAATATTCCGACGACCATGCTCTTCGGCATTGTGCTGGTCGTGTTCGCGTTCAACCTGTCGCTGCCGATCTCGCAACTCGCCGGCACGATCACCCGCAGCACCCTCGGCATCGCCATGGCCATCGTCCTGCTGTCGTTCCTGATGATGCTCACGCGCCGCAAGGCGGTGCCGCAGGTAATCGGCTTTCTCGCGATGGAGAACGGGCTCTTCTTCGCGGCGACCAGCACCACCTACGGCATGCCGATGGTCGTGGAGCTGGGCATCGCGCTCGACGTGCTGATCGGGGTGCTGATCCTCGGGATCTTCTTCTTCCAGGTGCGCGGCGCCTTCGACAGCCTCGATCTGCGCCACATGGAAAAGCTGAAGGAAGACTGAGGCATGAACGAGATCGCCCTGGTGCTCGTTGCTCCGCTGGTCGGCGGCCTGGTGCTCGCCTTCAGCGGAGGCTGGACGCGGGCGGCGCTCATCAACGTGCTCTTCAGCCTGCTCACTTTCGTGTTTTCCGCGCTGCTGACCGCGCGCGTGATCGAAGAGGGGCCGATCACCGGGTTCGACGCGCTGTTCTTTGTCGACCCGTTCAACGTGTTCCTGGTGGCGCTGACGGCATTCGTGGCATTCACCACGGCGCTGTTCAGCCGCCCCTACATGCTGAACGAGCAGCAGCGCGGCAAGCTGACGGCGCGGATGATGCGCCTGTATCACAGCATGTACCAGATGTTCGTGTTCACCATGCTGCTCGCGCTGCTCACCAACAACATGGGCGTGCTGTGGGTGGCGATGGAGGCAGCGACGCTGACCACCGTGCTGCTGGTGAGCCTCTACCGCACGCCCGCGAGCATCGAGGCGGCCTGGAAGTACTTCATCCTGTGCGGCGTGGGCATCGCGCAGGCGCTGTTCGGGACCATCCTCTTGTATTTCGCGGCGGAAAAGGTGCTGGGTGCCGGGGGCACGGCGCTGCTGTGGACGCAGCTGAACGCGGTGAAGGGCAGCCTCGAGCCGACGGTGCTGTCGCTGGCTTTCGTATTCCTGCTGGTCGGCTACGGCACGAAAGTGGGTCTCGTGCCGCTGCACAACTGGCTGCCCGACGCGCACGCCGAGGGCCCGACGCCCATCTCGGCGGTGCTGTCCGGCCTGCTGCTGAACGTCGCGCTCTACGCCGTAGTGCGTTGCAAGGTCCTGGTCGACGGCGCGCTCGGCACGCGCTTCGCGGGCGATCTCATGATCGGGTTCGGCCTTCTGTCGGTGATCGTGGCGGCGTTCTTCCTGTCGCGCCAGAAAGACGTGAAACGCCTGTTCGCCTACTCCTCGATCGAGCACATGGGGCTCATGACGTTTGCCTTCGGCATGGGCGGCCCGGTGGCGACGTTCGCGGCGCTGCTGCACATGACCGTGCACAGCCTGACCAAGTCGGCCATCTTCTTCGCGGTCGGGCACGCCGCCCAGAAGAGCGGCACGCAGATGATGGACCAGATCCGTGGGCTGGTCATCACCAACCCGACCATCGGATGGGGACTGATGCTGGGCAGCCTGGCCATACTCGGCATGCCGCCGTTCGGCGTCTTCGCGAGCGAGTTCCTGATCCTCAGCACGGCGATGCGCGAAGTCCCCTGGGCCACGCCCATCCTGCTGCTCGCCCTCGGCGTCGCTTTCGCCGCGATCTTCGGAAAGGTCCAGCCGATGGTGTTCGGTGAGACCTCGTTGCCGCGGCTGCCGCATCCGCCCGCGTTGATGCCGGTATTCGTGCACCTGGGACTGGTGCTCATGCTGGGCCTGTTCATCCCGCCGTACCTGGCGGAGTGGTACCGCCAGGCCGCGGCGCTGATCGGGTAAGGCGTGGATCGTGTCCGTGAACGGTGATCCGTATGAAGCTTGAGGGGCTCGACATTGAAGTCGTGACGATACCGGGGGCGGTGCCGGCCTTCGGCGCGGACGTCGATGCGTCGCAATGGACGCGCACGTGCCTCCAGGCAAAGGAGCAGGGCGGGCGCCTGGTCGCTCTCTGGGGCAGTGACTCGGCTGAGGGCGGGCTGGCCGTGCATGCCGCGCTGGTAACGCGCACCGGCCTGCTGGTGCTGGCGCTGCCGGTCGCCGACGGTTTCTATCCCGACCTGAGCGAGCTCTTCCCGGCCGCCAACCGCATGCAGCGCGCAGCCTTCGACCTGCTGGGCATCTCGGCAGAGGGCGCCGCGGACCGCCGCAAGTGGCTGCGCCACGCGGCCTGGCGCGCCGACGAGTTTCCGCTGCGCAAGGACTTTCATGCCGGCCGCCAGCCGCCGGCCTCCGGTCACGCCGCTACCGCGGACGCGTATCCCTTCGTCCGCGTCGAAGGCGAAGGCGTCCACGAAATTCCCGTCGGGCCAGTGCATGCCGGCACCATCGAGCCGGGACATTTCCGCTTCTCGATCGTGGGCGAGCGGGTGCTGCGGCTGGAGGAACGATTCGGCTACAAGCACAAGGGCATCGAGAAGCGCTTTGAGGAGATGGACTACATGCAGGGCGCGAAGCTGGCGGGCCGCGTCTCGTGCGATTCCACCGTGGCCTACGCCTGGGCCTACGCGATGGCGGTGGAAAGCGCTTCGGGCACGTCGCCGTCGCCTCGAGCCTCGCTGTTGCGCGCATTGATGCTCGAGCGCGAGCGCATCGCCAATCACCTGGGCGACCTGGGCTTTCTCGGCAACGACGCGGGGCTCGCGTTCGGGCTTTCCCAGTTCTCGGTGCTGAAGGAGGATGTGCTGAGGCTCAACGCCGGGCTGTTCGGGCACCGCTACCTGATGGACGCCGTCACGCCAGGGGGCATTGCTCGGGACCTGCACGCGGATGGCGTCGCGCTCATACGCGAGGAGTGCGACGCCCTGGAGGAAACCGTCCGCCGCCTCAAGAGCGTCTACGACGAGCATGCGGGCCTGCAGGATCGCTTCATCGCGTGCGGACGCGTCACGCCGGAGCTGGCCGCCCGCCTCGGGCTCATCGGCTGCGCCGGCCGCGCGAGCGGGCAGTCCTGGGATCTGAGGGTCGAGTATCCCTGCATTCCTTACCACGAGCTCGAAGTCCGGATGGCGACGCACCGCAACGGCGACGTGGCGGCGCGCGTCACCGTGCGCTTCGAGGAAGTGTTCGAGTCGCTGCGCCTGTGCCGGCTGCTCCTCGAGCGCCTGCCGCTGGGCGAAGTGATCGTCCCGCTGCCGGCGCCGGCGCCGGGCGCATTCGGGGTCGGCTGGGTCGAGGGCTGGCGCGGCGAGGTGTTCATCGCCTTCGAAGCCGGGGCGGGCGGCCGCATCCAGCGTTGCCACCCGCATGACCCCTCATGGCACAACTGGCCTGTGCTCGAGCATGCGGTGATCGGCAACATCGTTCCTGACTTTCCGCTGATCAACAAGTCGTTCAACCTCAGCTACAGCGGTCACGACCTTTAACAACAAGCGACTCACGATCACTATGTTCCACCTGCTGAAGCAGATCGCCGTCACGGGAATCAAGACCGAGGCGCCGCCAGAACCCGATGACATGCTGCGCGCCACGGTCGACCGGCTGCGCGCCGACATTCTCGAGCACTTCGCCGGCGCGCTGACCATACGCCACGTGGACGCCGGTTCCTGCAACGGCTGCGAGCTCGAGATCAACGCGCTCAACAATCCGTACTACAATCTCGAAGGACTCGGCATCAAGTTCGTGGCCAGCCCGCGGCACGCCGATATGCTGCTCGTAACCGGGCCGGTTTCGCGGAACATGGAGGTCGCGCTCAAGCGCACCTACGATGCGACGCCCGAGCCCAAGCTCGTCGTGGTGGCGGGGAATTGCGGCTGCACCGGCGGCATTTTCGGGGAGAGCTACGCGAGCCGCGGATCGGTGGCCAATGTGATTCCGGTGGACGTGGCCGTGCCGGGATGTCCGCCTACGCCGCTTGCGATCATGCAGGGAATCCTTACGGCAATCACCGCCAAGAATTCTGAGCTGCCGAGGACGCGGAGAGAAACAGGCATCGAATAGCGCCTGACGAATTCTTGCTTTATCTAGCCCTCTTCGGGCACGATTCACGGTCGGGAGACCAGGCGATGAAGGCGATGGTGCTGGAGCAGTTCGGCGCGCCGCTGAAGCTGAAGGACGTGCCGATGCCGAAAGTGGGGCCCAACGAGGCCCTGATCAGGGTGCGGGTCTGCGGCGCCGGGCTCACGGTCGTCATCATGGTCGCCACGCCGGGCCGCATTACCGCCTATCCTCGCATTCCCGGCCACGAGATCGCCGGGGAGATTGTCGAGGTCGGCTCCGAGGTGCGGACCTTCAAGGTGGGCCAGCGCGTCACCAATCACTACTATCTGACCTGCGGTCATTGCCGTTACTGCCGCAGCGGGCGCGAGACGCTGTGCGAGAACTTCCGCGGCAATGTCGGCAGCGGATGCGACGGCGGCTACGCCGAATACGTGGCGCTCCCCGAGCGCAACCTGGTGGCGATACCCGACGGCGTGACCGACCTCGAAGCATCCGTGGCGAGCGATGCGATCGCCACCCCGTACCACGCTTGCCACGCGGAGGCGCAAGTTAGCCCGGGCGATGACGTTCTCGTCATCGGGGCCGGCGGCGGCGTGGGCATTCATATGCTGCAGATGGCGCGGCTCTGCGGCGGACGGGCGATCGCTGCCGAAGTGGGGGAGGAGAAGCTCGAGCTTGCGCGCGAGATGGGCGCGGATGAGCTGGTCGATGCGCGGCGCGGCGACATCGCGAAGCAGGTGAAAGCGCTGACCGGCGGGCGCGGGGTGGACGCGGCCATCGACATGGTCGGCAGCAGCGAGACGCTTTCAGCCTGCCTGGCATCGCTCGCGCCCGGCGGGCGCATGGTCATCATCGGTTCCAAGCCGAAGTCGGTCTATGGGAAGGACGCCTCGTTCGTCGTAAACCCCCAGGAGTTCATGCGCCAGGCGCAGGAAATACACGGCTCGCGCTACGTGAACAACGAAGAAATCATCCGAACGCTCGAGCTCGTCAGGCACAAGCGTATCAAGGCCGTGGTGAGCAGGACGTTTCCGCTGGAGGACGCCGAGACCGTGCACGAGTTGCTGCGCAAGAACGCGATCGCGGGACGGGCCGCCCTGGTCGTGCAGTGAGTGCCGCATGGCCGGCAACAGAACGGTCGCAGCTGCCTGGCTTGCCGGATTCGTGGCGCTGCTGGCGGCCTTTCCGGCTGGAAACGCCGCCTGGGCGCAGTCCTCCGGCGGCGGTGACGTCGCTCGCTATACCGTTTTCATCGTGGTACGGGAGCCCGTCGCCGCCCAGCGCGCGCAGTTGCAGGCGCTCTTGAAGGCCGACGGCTACCCATCGCACGCCGAAGGGGAAAACGAGATCGCGCTGGTCCTGACCGCCGCCGATCTTCGCCGGCTTTTTCAGGCCCATGTCCGGTTTCACAGCGTCGAGGCCGGCGCTTCGCCAGGAACGCGACGGCGGCCCCACCTCCGGAACGTGACCATTCCGCCGCGGCTGCGGGGCCTGGTCGAGAAAGTCTATTTCGACCCCCAGCGGAGCTGAATGCCGCGCGGGAAGCGGGCTTCGCCGCGGTTAGAATGGGCGCATGAAGATCACAAGACTCGAAGTCCATATTCTGCGGGCGCCCGACACGGGGCGCCCTCACTGGGTGAGCAATTTCATCGTCCCCCGGGCCAATGAAATCCTGGTGCGCATGCACACCGACCAGGGCGTCGAGGGCGTCGGGATTGCAACGAGCTACACGCCGATCGAAGCCGCCATCAAGGCCTTCAAGAGCGGCATCGCGGAGCTCGTGGTCGGCGCCGATCCGCTGGCGCCCGAGCGGCTCTACCAGAAAGTCTTCGCGGCCACGTCCCAGCGCATTGCCAGCGAAAGGGGCTGGACGCGCGAGGCAATCGTGCGCATCTCGGCCGCGGTGGATATCGCGGCCTGGGACATCGTCGGCAAGGTGGCCGGCCTGCCCCTGTACCGGCTGTTCGGCGGCTACCGGAGCGAAGTGCCGTGCTACGTCACGTGCGCCTACTATCGCGACGGCAAGGACATGGCCGAGCTGCGCGACGAGATGCAGATGCTCAAGGCGCAGGGCCATACCGGATTCAAGGGCAAGGTCGGCGGCGCCCCGCTCAAGGAAGACATCGAGCGGATGGCGCTCGTGCGCGAGATCATCGGCGAGGACAAGGAGCTCATGATCGACGTCAACCGGGGATGGGATCTGGCCACTGCCATCGAGGGCGCGCGCCTGCTCGAGCCTTTGCGCCCGCGCTGGCTGGAAGAGCCGGTCCTGTGGGCGGACGACCGCCGCGAGCTCAAGCTGCTCGCGCAGCAGACGCGTATCCCGCTCTCGGCGGGGGAGAGCGAGCTCACCAGCTACGGCTGCCGCGCGCTGCTCGAGGAGCAGGCGATCCAGATCCTCCAGTTCGATTGCACGATGATGGGAGGCTTCACCGAGGGGCGCAAGCTCGCGGCGCTGTGTGAGCTCAACCACGTGCAGGTCGCGCCACACCACGACTGCTTCATCCACGCGCACATCGTCGCGGCGAGTCCGGCCGGATGCATCGTCGAATCCTTCACCGACCCGGAGCGCGATCCGCTTCAGGCGGAGCTGTTCGAGGATCCGCCCCGGATCGCGAAAGGGAAGCTCACGCTCAAGGAGGCCCCGGGTCTGGGGCTCAAGCTTTCGGAAGCCGCGGTCAAGAAGTTCGGCGAGCGGATACTCTAACGGCTGTGATCCGTGACCCGTGATCCGTGAATCGTGACTCGATTCATGGTTTTCTGCTTCTCTTGGCGGCCTTGGCGGTTCTCTTTTCTAAAGGCCCAGCAGCGCTTCCAGGTTCTTCCACAGGATCTTCTCCTTCTCCTCCTGCGTCAGGGATTTGAGCCCCTCGACCCAACCGGCGGGTGAGGGCTTCCACGGCACGAACGGCCAGTCGCTGCCGAGCACCACGCGGTCGGCGCCGACCCGGTCGAGCAGGAAGCGCAACTCTTCTTCGCTACCGACGACGGTATCGTAGTACAGGCGCCGCTGGTATGCGCTCGGCGGCTTCGGCGTCGAGCGCGATTCCGCGCGGCCGTGCCAGGCGCGGTCGAGCCGTCCCATCGTGTAGCAGGTTGGCCCGCCGCCGTGCGCGATACAGATGCGTATGTTCGGGCAGGCCTCGAGCACGCCGCCGCAGATCAAGACCGAAGCGACGATGGCATCGTCGAGGATGACACCCAGGCTGTTGAACAGACCGTGCCGCTTGATCCGGTCGCGCAGGAAGTTGTTCTGGGGCTGCGGATGAAAGAACAGCATCGCACCCATCTGCTCGGCCGCCTTGAAGAAAGGCAGGAACTTGGGCTCGTCCCACTGCTCGCCGTTCACGTTCGTGTCGAGCGTGGCGCCCTTCAGCCCGAGACGGGTCACCGAGCGCTCCAGTTCGTCGATCGCCGACTTGACGTCCTGGGCGGGAAGCGTGGCGAGGCCGGCGAGGCGGCGGGGCTGCTGGCGGACGGCCCCTGCGATTTCGTCGTTCACGTCGCGCGCCAGCGCGAGTCCCTGGGCCACATCGAGGTGATAGCCGACGAACGGCATGTGGGTCGACAGCACCTGTACTTCAACGCCCTGCGCGTCCATGTCCTTCAGCCGCTCCGCCAGCGTGTAGCGCGTCTTGGGCGTGGTGAAGTGCGTCCGCATGCCGCCTCCCACGACCGTGCCGAGACCTTCGCCGGGCTCGTGCCGGAAGCCGAACCATTCCTTTTTCTCGTCGGCGGCTTTCCACAGCGAGCCGGGAATGATGTGCGCGTGGATATCGATGGATCTCATGATTTCCTTTCAAGTGCGTGAATCGTGATCGGTGTCCGTGATCCGGGAGAGATGTGATCCGTGATTTTACGGCCCACGGATCACGCTGTTCAGGCGACGCGGTAGCGCTCCACCATCTCCCAGTCGAGCTGGAGGCCGAAGCCGGGCCCTTCCGGTACCGCAATGTGGCCGTTGCGGACCGGCGGCCGGTTCGACCACATGTGTTGCCAGACCGGATCCCGCTCGGGGTCGGCAAAGCATTCGACATAAGTGCCGTGCGGCACCCCGGCGAGCAGCTGGATGGCGATCTGCGACTCCTCATGGTGCGCCATGCGGATGCCGGCCGTGCGGCAGAGCTCGGCCGCGCGCCGCCAGTCGGTGACGCCGCCGCCTTCCGAAACGTCGAAATTCACCAGGTCCACTGCACCGGCCTCGACCAGGCGGCGCACCCCATGGCTGGTGATCTCGCATTGGCCGGCGGTGACCGGAATGCGCGTGGCCTGGCGCACACGCGCCATCAGCGCCACGTCGTCGTACCAGTGGCACGGCTCCTCGAACCAGGCGATGTCGAGAGGCTCGACGAGCTGCGCGAAGCGGATCGCATCGTGCACGTTCCACCCCCGGTTCGCGTCTACCGCCAGCAGGAAATCGGGACCCGCGGCCTTGCGCGCGGCTTCCACCCGCTTGAAATCGTCCTCGGGCCGCAGCCCGCCGACCTTGAACTTGCAGCCCGACATGCCGGCCGCCCGGTACTGCTCCATTTCCGTGCCGTAATCGGCGAGCGTCTTGCCTTCCATGTAGTAGCCGCCAATGGAGATGATCGGCAGCTGCCTGCGTTCGCCGCCGAGGAGGTCGCGCACGTTGCGTCCGCGCGCCCTGCCGACGAGGTCCCAGATCGCGCAGTCGACGCAGGCAATTGCCTCGAGCAGCGTCTTGCGGTCCGCGCTGGTGTGCGTCAGCTCGAACATCGCCTGCCACGCGCGCTCGACTTCGAGAATGTCGATGCCCGTCACCCGCGGGGCAAGCTGCTCGCGGATCAGCCGCGCGATTGCCGCGCCATGCTCGCGGTTGTCGCCGTTGTAGACCTCGCTGACGATGCCCTCATCGGTGCGCGCGCGGGTGATGACGGTGCTGCGCTTGAGCACGGCGTACGTGCTGCCGCCGAAGTTCTTCTTCAGCGGAATGTCGACGGCGACGGCGTCGATGCTGGCTATTCTCAAGGGGGGATGAGTGGTGCGTAGTGAGTGCGAAGCAGGGAGGCGGCAAACGACCTGATGCGAGCCGGCTCGCTACTTACTATTCACGACTCACCGGTATGGATCAGGCAAAGACGATGAAGGCGCCCACCGCGGTGGCGCCGGCGACGCTGGCCAGGAAGATCACCTTGTCCTTCGCCGTCCAGCCCGGTCCGCGTCGCATCTCAGCGACGATCGCGCTGGGAGACGGCTCCAGGCTCGAATCCTTGAGCGCATCGATCATGCCGGTCTGCGCGGCGAGCTTCATGGTGGCATCCAGCGAATTGAACGCCTTGGACAGACCCAGGGTCGGCGCCGTGTCGATCACCGGTCCCTGGCCATCCGCCCGGCGCTCTCCGGGCATGCTGCGCGCAAGCGCCTGCGCGGCTTCCGTGTCGAGCACCGGCTGGGCGGGCGCGCGCGCGATGGCGGGTCCGGCGCCGGCCGGCGCGGCTTTCGCGCTGCGCAGGTCGCGCGAGAACTCGGCCGCGTCCTGGTAGCGATCGTCGGGGGTCTTCGCCAGCGCCTTGGCTACGATGAAGTCGAGCATCTCGGGCAGGCCGGGTACGAGGGTGCTGGGCGCCGGCGGCGCGACGTTGAGGATCTGGAACATGACCGAAGTGACGTCGTCGCCCGTGAAGGCCGGCTTGCCGGTCAGCATCTCGTAGAGAATCACGCCGAGCGAAAAGATGTCGGAGCGCGGCTCTGCGCGCCGTCCCGAGACCTGCTCGGGCGACATGTAGCGCGGCGAGCCCAGGACCACGCCGGTCTGCGTCCGCACTTCCGCCGTCCGCATGCGCGCGATGCCGAAGTCCATGATCTTGGCCATGCCGCTGGAGAGGATCATGATGTTCGCCGGCTTCACGTCCCGGTGCACGACGCCGTGCTGATGCGCGTAAGCGAGGCCGTCGGCGACCTGCGCCGCGAGCTCCACCGCGCGGGCGTGCGCGATCGGCTCGCCGGGCTTCATCAACGCCCGCAGCTCGACTCCGTCGAGCAGCTCCATCGCCATGTAGGCAACGTTGCTGCTCTTGCCGATGTCGTAGATGGTGACGATGTTGGGATGGTTGAGGCCGCCGGCCGCCTTCGCTTCCTGGTAGAAGCGCGCCTCGTATTCCGCCATTTCCTGCGGGTCCGAGGACATGTTGACCGTCTTGATGGCGACCTCGCGGCTGAGGAGCGGGTCGATCGCGCGATAGACGACGCCCATCGCCCCCTTGCCGAGTTCGGCGAGGATCTCGTAGCGGCCGAGCATGCGCTTTTCCATCATTTCATTTCACCACCGGCTCTTACCACAGAGGCGCAGAGAGAAGCAAAGGCACACTAACGCTATATGGCAATGTCGGCTTCCTGGTCTTTTCAGCCGTCATTTCAAGTCATGTCTCTTCTTATTGTTCTCTCCGCGCCTCTGCGGCTCAGTATCTGAGGACGTTAACGACGAGATTTCACGCTGCGGAATACCGGGCCCCAGATCGGGTGACCGGCTTCGTTGGCGGCGAGCTCGAATGAAGGGTCGAGCTTGAGCGTATTGCGGAATTCTTCGCGGCAGCGCGATTCGCGCCCGGCGACGCAATGGATGAAGGCGAGGTGCTTGTGCGCGCGCACCTGGTCGGGGCGGGAAAGACCCTTTTCAAGGCTGGCGCTCAGCAACCGGCTCGCCTCGGCGTAATTGCCGTCCTCATACTGCCGGATGCCGCTTGCCAGGTCGGGCTCGCCCGCGTTGGTCTGGAACAGGCTGCTGATCCCCTGTCGCACCTCCTTGATGGGCGCCGTCTCGCAGCCGGCCAGCGCCAGCGCGGCGCTCGCGGCCAGGATCAATCGCATGATAATCACGGGCTCTTCCTCCCATTTCACCGGAACCGGTGCCTGATTCTAATCCGGCTGCCGGCTTTGACATCAACGACTTCCGTATAAGGCGGGAAATCGGCGTTGCGGATTTCGATGCGGTAGCGGCCCGGCTTGAGCTCGGTGTTGCGCAGCGGCGGTGCCACCCCCAGCATCTTGCCGTCCACGTACACCTCGCCCCACGGCAGGATCGAGAAATTGACCGTCGCCGGTCCTGCGGCGGCCGGCGGCTCGGCTGCGGGCTGCGCGGAGGGGGCGCTCGCGACCGCGGGCGGCTTGCCGGGCGCGGTCGCGGCGGCGGGCTTGCCGGCGTCCTTCGCCGCCTGAGCGGGTGATGGCGGGAGCGCGGGGGGCTTGACTGCATCGCGACCGGGCGATTTCGGCGCTGCGGCAGGCGGGGCGACCGCAATGGTGGGCGCCTCCCGGGCGGCGGCCGGTGTCGCGGGGGGCTCGCGATACGCCCTGAGGACGAACGAGAATGCGAGGATAGCGACGACCGCAAGCGCCGTTCCGACGCGCGGCTTGCGGCGCAGGTTCTGGGTGACGAAGGATGCCGATTGAGAGAGCCTGTCGATGACGACCGGCTTGTCATGGCTCCCCGTGGCGTCGCGCGGCGCCGCCTGGGCAGCGGCCAGTTGCAGCGCCGCACCGGTCGCCTGGACGGCGTACACCTCGTGCTCGCGCACGTGCTTGTCGGTGCGCGAGCCTTCGTAGTGGAAAAGCTTCACGTAGCCCTCGGACAGGCACGACACGACTTCGTAAAAGGAGCGGGAAACCAGGATCTGTCCCGGATCCGCGAAGCTCATCACGCGCTGGGCGACGTTGATGCCGTCGCCGATGATGTTGGGTTGGCCGTTGATATCCTTGACCAGCTTGACCGGCCCGAGATTGATGCCGATGCGCATCTTCATCTCCGGCCCCTCGGTCGCCGGGGTCGCCGCGAGCGCGTCGCGCAGGGAAAGGCTCACGAAGAGGGCATCCTCCGGGTCACCGAGAAAGCTCAGCGCCGCGCCGTCGCCGGTGTCGAGGATGATGCGATCGTTCACCGCGACGTTCGCCAGCGCTTCCGTGAGCAGCGTGTTCAGCCGTTCCTTGAACTGGATCTGCTCGGCGACCGGCTTTTTCGAGTACTCGACGATGTCGAGGAACACGACGCTGCAGATGAAAGTGCGGTTGCTCGCTTGCATGGCTAAAAGCAGCAATGAGCCGCCAATGAACGCCGATGAACGCCGACGTAGATCGGAAAGACCATGAGCAGGAAATGAACGGGATTCACAATATTTCCGGTGTCAAGGCCGATTGGCAATGGAGTGGACGTTGCTTCATCAGCCCATCCATTCTCACTCCATCATATCGGCGTTCATCGGCGTTCATCGGCGGTTTCAAATTATTTGACGCGCATACCGGGCTCGGCGCCGGAATCGGGCGACAGTATGTATATGCCGGGCCCCTCGCCGGAAGCCGCCAGGACCATGCCCTCGGACACGCCGAACTTCATCTTGCGGGGGGCGAGGTTGGCGACGACGACTGTCAGGCGGCCCTTCAGCTTTTCGGGATCATATGCCGACTTGATGCCCGCAAAAACGGTCCTGGTGCCGTTGCCGGCATCCAGGGTGAGCTTGAGGAGCTTGTCGGCGCCTTCGACGGCCTCGGCGTTCACGATTTTTGCGATCCGTAGGTCGATCTTGCTGAAATCGTCGATCGAAATCGTGCCGGAAGCGGGCGACTGGGATGCGGGGGCGGCGGGCGTAGCGGGTGTCGTCACTTGCAGGGTTTCCTTGTTGGCTTCAACCAGTAAGTCAATCTGTCTTGGATCGAGCCGGGTGAGCAGATGCTCGAAAGGCTTGATGCTGGAGATAGGGGTGGTGAGGTTTTCCCATTTAAGGGGCCACGGCAAATCAAGCATCCCCGCCACCCGCTTCGCGGTGACGGGAAGTATAGGGGCGAGATAGATGGTCAGCATCCGGAATGCGTCGATGCAATCGGAGCATATTTCCTGAAGTCTCTGGTGCCGGGCGGGGTCCTTCGCCAGCTCCCAGGGTTTCTCCCGATCGAAGTATTGGTTCACTATATCCGCAATCCGCATGCATTCGCGGATGACTTTTCCAAACTCGCGATTGGCGTAGGCATCGGCAATCAGATCGTCGGAGCCGATCGTGACGATTGTCTTGCCGCCTGTTGCCACAAGCCGGTTTCTATCCACGGGCGCGAGGCGGCCCGCGAAGTGCTTTGTGATGAAGCTCGAGGCCCGGCTTGCGATATTGACGTACTTGCCGACAAGGTCGCTGTTAACTCTGGCGACGAAATCCTGCAAGTTGAGGTCGATGTCCTCCATCGTGGGCCCCAGCTTGGCGGCGTAGTAATAGCGCAGCCACTCGGGATTGAGTCCCTGCTTCAGGTAGCTCTCGGCGGTGATGAACGTCCCGCGCGACTTGGACATCTTCACGCCGTCCACCGTCAGGAAGCCATTGACGTAAAGGTGCGACGGCGTGCGGTAGCCCGCGAACTTGAGCATCGCCGGCCAGAAGAGGGCGTGGAAATAGAGGATGTCCTTGCCGATG
>Ga0247825_10001203_pt1 | contig 16924 bp, 13 predicted proteins | sample 13C_Vanillin_Day_FD_194413 | JGI IMG/M metagenome (GOLD analysis project Ga0247825, IMG submission 194413) | Soil microbial communities from agricultural site in Penn Yan, New York, United States - 13C_Vanillin_Day48 | ecosystem: Environmental > Terrestrial > Soil > Agricultural land | place... | reverse complement strand
CCTGGGCGGGGTGGCTTCAGCCTGCGCCGCCGGGCTCGCCGCGTCCGGCTTGGTTTCGGGCCTGGTTTCAGCTTTGGCGTCCTGATTTTTGGCGTCCTGATTTTTGGCGTTCTGCGCCGGCGGGTCCTTGGCCGGAACGGTGTCGGGCGGGGCTGCGCCGGCCAGCGGACCGCTGACCGGGGCGGCGCCCTGCGGAAGAGCGATCGGCGGGCCTCCGCGGGACGTCACCGGCGTGACGTCGACCACGTAGTTCGCATCCTCGCGGAACGAGCGGACGTCGGCCGGCTGCGCGAACGAGAACTTCACGTTCGACCTGGCGCCGTCGTTGTCGGCGTCGATCGCCTCGACCGTCTTCGGCAGCGAGAGCTTGGCGTCCGACAGATCGAACCGCAAATGTGCGGCGAAGCTCAGCGTCAGCTTGTCCCTGGAGCGCTCGGAGCCGACCGGCGTCAGCTCCGGCAGCTCGAAGATGTAGCGCGTGAATGTCGACTGGCTGGCGACCCGCACCCGCACCACCGGAACGCGGCGCTGCGCTTCGAGCGCGAGCTTCTGCTGCGCCTGCTGGTCGGCCGCACGGGCGCGGCGGGCCAGGTCCTCGACGACCTCGCGCGGCAGTCCGGGCGGCTCGCCGGTCCAGCTTTCCGGCATGAGGTCGACGAACAGGCGTTCGCCCGCCGTCATGGTGCTGACCTTGAGCTTCTGCTGGAGCGCGAAACGCACCGCCTTGCCGTCCGGATCGCGGCGCGCGGCGCCGAAATACTGGCCGGCGCCGGCCGTGATGCGATCGACGGAAATGTCGACCGGCCGCTTGAACTGCACGATCAGCACGCCGCTCGAAATGCGGACTTCGGCTTCCATCTCGACGTCGAACCGGACGACGAGGCGGCCATAGCCGCCCGTGGTGCTCATGGTCATCTCGCCGCGGACCGGCTGGACCTGCGCGCCGGCCGGACGTTCAAAGCAGGTCAGCGGGACGACAAGCGCCGCGGCGAGCGCAAGCCGCGCTGCCATCCGCAGGCGGCCGAAACGGCCGAGGGCTTTCCCGATCCTCATATGACTCAACATACGCACACGCCGGCGCCACGCCTGACCCGCTCGACCCTAGCCGACAGCGTTTAAGCCACCGTTACCAAAATAGTTAGGTTAACCAATCCTTTACGGTGTCCAACGGGGGCAAGAGCGGCCATTGAGTTGCAAGAGGATTTTCCGGAAGCGTCTAACGTGAGGCGCAAGATCGCAGTTCGTTCGGGTTGAGGGGCCGGATCCAAAACCGGGTCGCGCCTTGCGCCGGTTTTGTCCGGTCGCCCGCATCTCCGAGTCAACGTGGCCCCATCGGCGTTCCAGGGGCCGCTGCAAGGCTGGCTTGGTCAGCTACAGATCCAGACACGGATGGCTCGTGGCCCATGCCGCGTGTAATCGAGCTTGCTGAGCGCGGTTTGCTCGACGTCCGCTTGACCCCCGATAGCGACTGCAGAGCGGATATCGGATGTCCGAAAGGTCTGCGACTTTGGACTAAGGAACGGGGAGCGCCTGTCCGCAGTTGAACCGGCAATCGATCGACGCGGCAGTGAAAGTCGCTCCATGCCGTCCGGGTGCGCTTAGGCTTATGGCGTCCTGGATGGCATGAGCTTGCGTCTGCTCAGTCAGGTGGCGCGGGTGAGCGCCCGATTAAAAATCGAGTGAAAAGGGGTTTTGAATAAAGCGACCGCCACGGCGCTGCTGGGGGCTGGGGGATCGGGCGCGCCGTGACGGTCGAAGGTAAACACTGAGGAGTCGTTGTCGCAAGCTAGATCGGTCTGCGCCGCTGTCCCATTGAACCTAGGGAAGACCGTACTAGACGTTGGTATATCGACCAGCGAACCCGCTTGTTATCGCCCACGAAACGACCGGGCGGATGGACCCAGCACCGGGGCCAAGTGTTCGCAAGAGTGACCGCCGCGCGTCTTGCGTCCCCGCCAACCAGGGCACACACCGTCTGGTCACCTCGTTCCAACTCCCCCACCGATCTTCATGCAGGTCGTCGTGTTCCCGACCCGGACAAAGCCTGCACCGTATTGCGCACAAGGGTTGTTCTTGGTCGGACGCAGTGCGCTTGATTTCGGCTTCGTTGGTTTGTGACTGGACTGCTGTGCCACCACGAAGGTCGGCAGAAGCAAAACAACCATGAACGCCAACAAGAGTTTTTGCATCGTGCGTGCGCCGAGGCTTACGTTGAAGTCGGCTGCGCAAGCTGCCCGCAACCATCGAGGGGAAGTCGCCCGACACGACCACGGTAGCAGATCGTGAGACCAGGGCCAGTTGCCCTCAACGAAAAGTCCGTCCCTCGGAGGCGGCTTCTGGCCCCGGCTGGGACCCAGAGGCGCACATGCACGGACGTGATCTGCCGTGTCCACAGTCACGGCAACTGGCACAGGCAAGCAAGCCTTTGGCAGAAAGCAACAACGCACCTTCGAACGGAAACACGTATATCACCGCCAACCGACGCGCGCCTCGTCAAGGTCGTCGGCTCAGCAGGCACTTTGCATCCATCCCGCGACTACAACAAAGCCTGGGGTGTGCGAGTGGGGTGGGGCTTAACTTCCCCGGCCCCGGAGGAACCAAGCCGCCAATTCTTCCGGGGCATTTTTTTACCGCGCTCACCACCCTTTCGGCGCGAACTGCACCACGTTCTCCGCCACTCGATACTCCGCCAACGGCCCGAGCTCCGCCTCCACACATTCGCAAGGCGTTGGCACGAAATAGCATGGCGTGCTGCCGGAGACCCACGTATCTCAGCGCGTAAAGTAGCGCAGGCAGTCGGCGCCTTCGTGGAGGAGATCAACAACCGTTCCGCTGCGCCCGGACCTTCGTCTGCGTCACCGGCATGACTGGCGCGCCAAGCAACAGCTATTTTTCGAACACCAGTTGCAAGAGCTTTTGGTGGTATTCGAAATTAGCTTGAACCAGGGCCCCCTCAGCCTTTTGCACTTTCTCCGCGGCATCAATGGCGTCGTTGTCGGCCTTGCCCTTCTTGGCCATCAGAGCGTTGATCTGGTCGTCGAACCTCTGCTTCTGGGCGAGATGGATCCCGCCCAAAGCAGCCTTCGCCATCTCTTTGACTTTCTGCACATACTTGCCGTCCGCGTCCGACTTGGCGCCATCCGCTCGCACGTTAGCTCTCCTGGCGGCCTTTAATTTCGCCCATGCGTCGTGAACCTTTCGAAGCACAGGCGTCAGGTCTGCGGGCATGGCAACACCTCCCGATTGAACAAAAGACGCCTGTCCGGTTTACCTGATCGCAGTCACGATGCTCGCAGCGAGGGCGTGGGCATTTCCGCGGTCGCGGGCGCGTGCGCCGCGCTATGACCGACCGACTTCGCCCCACCACAAGGCTGACGTCGGTACGAATATGGTTGCCTGTTTTCCCTCGTCGGTGGCGAGCCACTCCGTCAGCTCGCAGTCACTCCGGGGCGGGCGGCCCTTCATGCCCTCAAAGGCGTTCCGAGGAAGATCGCGCTCGGCTGCGCAGTAGACCGCGATGACGCGGAGGAAAAACTCGTCGGAGATACTGTCTTCACGCATTGGGTGGGGCCTCCACTGCGGAAGTTCATTTACGTCGCGAACGTAAAACTCGCGAGAAGCGAGGCCCAGCTCGGGCGGGTTCAAACCAGCGTGAGCCACCCTTTCAGCGCGAGCTGGACCACGTTCTCCGAAAATCTCAGCATCCGAGCTTTTACTGCTTGGTGCCGTCGGTCGACTTTGCGCCGTCGGTCGTCTTTGTGCCGTCGGTCGTCGGGGAACCTCCGCGCCGTTCGTCACGCCGTTCGTGGCGTCCAGCGCGCCGATCCTGACGCCGTTCGTGGCGACCAGTGCGCCGATCCTGACGCCGTTCCATACCGGCTGTTTGCGCCTCGGCATCCGATGTCACCAGCATCGCAGTTGGCGCTGCGAGCCCCAAGACCACCCCAAGCCCAAGAAGTGAAAAAACCCCTCGCCGCGAAATTTGGGATTTGTCCGGTTTATTCATCGCTACCTCCTGTCAAAGGACGACCTACGGTCTGATCCTGCTGTCGGTCTGCAAGCAAATGATATCCGGCCTGCTCGCGACTGCTCTATTGAGCGTAAGGAGTACGGGTCTAGATGTTTGTATATGAGCGGTAGCGCAGTAGCGGCCGCGGGCGCCGTCAAAGGGCTTTCGCTGATCGGAGACGAGCGGGGGCGGCCGATCAAGACGCCCTCACCCTTCGCATCCGGCGCGCGGCGAAGCTCGCCGGGCTCCCTCCTGAGTGCAAGGCGCACGGCCTGCGGAAAGCCCTCTCGCGCCGACTGGCAGAGTCGGGCGTGTCGGCAAAAGAGATCGGCGCCATGACCGGCCACAAGACCTTGAAGGAGCTTGTGCGTTACACCGCGGCGGCCGACCAGGCGAAGATGACCGAACAGGCGATGTCTCATCTCTCCCGCGTTGGAGACTCACCCAAGCGCAAATGATTGATATGGCTCCGAGGACAATGGCGCACGCCGTTAACCTGCCGGACGCCCGGCGCTTGAGCTGCCGGCCCGGAATGCTCAGCCGCCCGGCTTGCCGTCGATCTTGGGCAGGTTCGCCGGATTGACGGTCCGGTCGGACGGGCCCTGGGTCGCAAGCTCGACGGTCAGGCGTTCGGCGGCCTCGGGCGACATCATCGCCATGATCTCCGACATCCGCTGCGGCTTGATCTGGCTCGCCACCTCCAGAAGCACCTTGGGATCGAGCCGGTCGAAGATCTTCGCGGCGTCCTTGGGCTTCATCGTCTCGTACATGGTGACGACGCCCTTCATCCGTGGATTGGGCTCGTCCCTGGATTGTCCGCTCGCGCCTCGCGCGGCCTTGTCGCCTTCCGGAGACCCCGCCTCCAGCTTCTTTTCCGCGGCTTTCACCAGGCTTTCGCGCAGCTCGAGCTCGCGCATGCGCGCCTCGAGCTCCTGGCGGCGCTCCTGCAACCGCTCCAGCAAGGCGCGCTCGCCCGGGGAAGCCGGGCGCTGCTGGTCCATCGATACCACGGTGCCGCGGGCGGCGATGCTTTCGGCGCCGACCGGCACCGCCGGCTCCTTGTTCGCCGGCGGCTCCTCCTTCTTCTCGTCTTTCTTCTCGGCGGGTTTGGCCGCGACCGAACCGGTGATGTCGGAATTGCGGCCACCGGCGATGGCGGGCCGCTCGCCGCCCGGATAGCCGAACATCTCCTGCATGAAGGAGGGCTGCTTCGGCGCGCCCGGCTGCTGCGGCATTTCGAGCGGGACCGACGGCGAGCGCATCTGCTGGGTCTGCGCCATCGGCACGGTGGTCACGGTCAGCGTGCCGCCGCTGCCGAGCCGCTGCCCCAGCGTATAGCCGCCGTCGAACAGCAGCCCCATCGTCTTGAGCACGAGCAGGCACACGATCGCCATCAGCACAATCGGCATCAACCGGACGTCGCGCGCCCACTTCTTCATGCGGCTGGCTCTTTACTCATGTCTCACGCGGCCTTTCTCACGCCGCCCTGGCGCGGGCATGGGCCCGCTCGGCCAGCGCCTTCGCGGCCGCCATGATGAGCTTGGGATCGGGCGCCGCGGGATCGGGCTTGGGCTGCGCCGGCGCCACGCCGAGCAGCCACGGCCGCGCGCCGGCGATCTGGCTGATGCGGTTGAGCACGTCGGCGCCCGCCTCGGTGCTGGTCTTGATCTCGATGCAGAAGCGCTCGGCTTCTTTCAGATGCTCGCCGAGCGTGTCGTCGGCCTCGCGCACGGTGCTTCGAAGGCCCGCGATCGCGCGCTCGGCCTTCTCGGTCGAGGCGATCAGCTCGCCGATGATCCCCTTCATCGCCGACTCGTCGGCCTTCAGCCGCTTGAGCTGGGCGTTGAGACGGACGCAATAGAGGATCGTGAACAGCAGCAGGATCGCCACCATCGCTTCGATCGTGATCGGAAGAAAGTTCATCACGGCGCTTCCACCCGTTTGCTGGGATTATCGGCTTTCTCGAACATGGCGAACGTGGTCTGCGGCCGCCGCAGCTGCTTGGCGACGCGCACGGCGACGCGGTCGCCGACCCGGCCCATGCGCCCCTCGCTCAACGTCACGTTGCCGCAACGCACGCTGACCAGCGCGTCTGACTTGAGCTCGAGCATCAGCGTGTCGCCGACCTCGAGATTCATCATGCGCTTGAGCGGCAGCTTGCCCTCGTAGAGCACGGCATCGACGGCGACTTCGGCCTGGCCGATTTCGGTGGCGAGATGGCCTTCCCAGATCGGATCGCGGCCGAACTTCTCGCCCATGAACATCTGGAGGAGAACTTCGCGGATCGGCTCGATCGTCGCGTAAGGCAGCAGCAGCTCGAGATCGCCGCCGCGGTCCTCCATGTCGATGCGCAGCCGCACCAGGATCGCGGCGTTGGCCGGACGCGAGATCGCGGCAAACCGCGGATTGGTTTCCATCCGGTCGACGTTGAACTTCACCGGCGACAGCGGCTTGAAGGCAAGCTCGGCGTCGGCCAGCACCACCTCGATCATGCGCTTGACGAGGTTGGACTCGATGGTCGTGTAGGGGCGGCCCTCGACGCGCACCGTGGTCTGGCCGCGGCGGCCGCCCAGCAGCACGTCGATGATCGAATAGATCAGCCCGGAGCTGACCGTCATCAGCCCGTAGTTGTCCCACTCCTCGGCCTTGAACACCGCAAGGATGGCGGGCAGCGGAATGGAATTGAGGTAGTCGCCGAACCGCACCGAGGTGATGCGGTCGAGCGAGACTTCGACGTTGTCGGAGGTGAAGTTGCGCAGGCTGGTCGTCATCAGCCGGACCAGCCGGTCGAAGACGATCTCGAGCATCGGCAGGCGCTCGTAGGAGACCATCGCCGAGTCGATGATCGCGCGGATGCCGGAATTGTCGTTGAGAGAAACGTCGGCAAGGCTGAAGCCGAGGAGGCTGTCGATCTCCTCCTGGCTGAGCACTCGCTCGGTGCCGCCGCTTTTTCCGACCGGCACGATCTTGGTCGAGTCTTCCGCCGCGACCGCGGCCGGCGAAAGCGGTCCGCCGCCGGGCCCCGCGGCGTCGGTCTCCAGCGCCCGCCCCCACTCGGCGGCAACCGATTCCTGCTCGTTCTGGTCAGCCATGTTTGGTCACGCCGTCATTGCACGACGATTTCCTTGAACAGCACCGCATTGATGCGGGCCGGAGCGATCGAGGCGTTGACGCGGCGTGTCAGCTCCTCCTTCAGCCGATAGAGTCCCGCCGAGCCTTCAAGGTCGCTGGGGCGCAGTTCTCTCAGATAGGTCTGAAAAGCGTCCATGACGCGCGGCATGATCGGCGTGATCTGCGTGACCACCTTCTGCTCGGCCACCTCGAGCACGATCTTGACCTTGAGATATTGCGTGCGCTCGGAGCCGGTGTTGGAGAGGTTCACCAGCACCTCCGGCAGATCGACGAACACCGTCGGCTTGACCGCGGACTCCTCGACCTTGGGCGCGGGCTTCCTGGCGAAGAACCAGTAGCTGCCGCCTCCGGCCGCGACGAGGACCAGCAAGGCGGCTCCGCCGATGATGAGAAACTTCATCGGCGGCAGCGAGAACTTCTTCTTCGTCTGCTCGGCTGCGCCTTCGGCGCCGTCTTCGACTTCGGCCTCGTCGGCCGTCGCTGCTTTTGCATCTGCCATTGGATCGAAAGCCCCGGATCACCTGTCTGCGAGAGCCGGCGGCGACGCGGGATGGGTCGCAGGCGCCGGCATCAGGCCGCCCTGCCCACGACCGTAGGTAACTATGGTTAACGGAATCTTTCCCGCGAGGTTCGAAAGGGAACTTTTTGCCTAGTTGCACCCGGCAAACGGTGAATGCTGCCGGGCCTATTTTCGACGACCTTTCTCTAACAAATTGATTTCATTAACCATTTTTTCTGGCACGGCGCCTGCAAAGGACACCCCGATCGAGCCGGCTTGGGAGAGCCTGCGGGATCAGCCGACGGGTGCTTCGCCTGGGAGGGCACAGCATCCTTCGGACGGTCATAGGCGCGCGAAGCCACGCCGTCCTTTGGACGGCTATCGGGGAGACCTGGATGAACAACGCCCTGCTGATCGGGCTGTCGCGCCAGACCGCGTTGCGACGCGAGCTGGACGTCGTCGCCAACAACCTCGCCAACATCAACACCACCGGCTTCAAGGCCGACGGCGCGGTGTTCGGCGAATACCTGCAGGACAAGGCCCGCACCCAGCAGGCGGGCGAGGCGCGGCGGCTGAGCTTCGTGCAGGACCGCATGAGCTGGCACGACTTCGGCCAGGGCACGATCCATCCGACCGGCAACCCGCTCGACGTCGCCATCGACGGCGACGGCATGCTGGTGGTGCAGACCGCCAACGGCGAACGCTACACCCGCAACGGCGCATTGCAGCTCAACAACCTTGGCGAACTGGTCACCAGCACCGGCGACAAGGTGCTCGGCGACGGCGGCGTGATCGTGCTGCAGAACACCGACCGGGACATCGAGATCGCCAAGGACGGCACCATCAAGGTTCGCGAGGGCGTGAGCCTCAACTCGGACACGACGCGCGGCAAGCTCCGCGTCGTCCGCTTCGACGACATGCAGCAGCTCCGCAAGGAAGGCCACAGCACCTACCGGGCGCCGGAAGGGCTGACGCCGATCGAAGTCGAGAAGCCGAACGTCATTCAGTCCGCGGTCGAGAAATCCAACGTCAAATCCGTGATCGCGATGACGCGCATGATCGAAGTGTCGCGTTCCTACACCGAGGTCGCCACCATTCTCCAGCAGCAGAGCGAGATGCGGAAGAACTCGCTCCAGCAGCTCGCCGAAGTGCCGGCGTAACGCTCAAGAGGATATCGTCATGCGCGCACTCCACACCGCCGCGACCGGAATGATGGCCCAGGAGCTCAACGTCCAGGTCATCTCCAACAACATCGCGAACATGCGCACGACCGGCTACAAGCGCCAGCGTGCCGAATTCCAGGACCTGCTCTACGAGCACGTGCGCCGTATCGGCACGCAGACTTCGACGCAGGGCAACATCCTTCCGGTCGGCATCGACCTCGGCGGCGGCGTCAAGACCGTCGGCACGCCGCGGCTGATGACGCAGGGCACGATCTCGCCGACCGGCGGCGACCTCAACGTCGCGATCCGCGGCGAAGGCTTCTTCAAGGTGCAGATGCCCGACGGCACGTTCAGCTATACCCGCGACGGCTCGTTCCAGATGGACGCACAGGGCCGCATCGTCACGCTGCAGGGGAACGTGATCCAGCCCGGCGTCACCATCCCGACCAACGCGCAGGCGATCACCATCAGCCCGGCGGGCCAGGTGTCGGCGCAGATCCCCGGCCAGACCACGCCGACCATCCTCGGCCAGATGGTGATGACGCGGTTCATCAACAAAGCGGGCCTGCAAGCCATCGGCGACAATCTGTTCGTCGAGACGCCGGCCTCGGGCACGCCGCAGGACGGGGTGCCGAACACCGACGGCTACGGCGACCTGCAGCAGGGCAGCCTCGAGCAGGCCAATGTCGAAGCGGTCACCGAAATCTCCGACCTGATCGCGGCCCAGCGCGCCTACGAGATGAACGGCAAGGTCATCAGCGCGGCCGACCAGATGCTGCAGGCAACCTCCAACCTGATGCGCTGAGGCAGAGCCATGATCCGCATCGTCACCGCTCTCGCGCTGCTTCTGGCACTCGGCCACGAGGCCGCCGCCAACCCGCAGTCCAAAGCGCCGCGGCTGAAGGAACTGGTCTCGGTCACCTCCGAAGTGGTGCGGATCGGCGACCTCGTCGAGAACGCCGGCCCCGCGGCCGGCGTGCCGATCTTCCGCGCTCCGGACCTCGGCCAGACCGGATCGGTGCCGGTGCAGCGCATCGCCGATGCGCTCCGCCCGCACGATCTCGCGGATCTCGACACCGACGGCCTGAGCGAGGTCATCGTGACGCGGCTGTCGCGCACCATCACCGCCAAAGACGTCGCCGACCGCATCGCCCGCGCGGTGTCCGGCCAGTTCGGCTTCGGCGACGCGCAGAACATCGCCGTGGTGGTCGATCGCGACATCCGCGTGATGCACGTCGAGGCGACCGCGACCACCGACCTGATGGTGACGCGGATGAACGCCGACCCGCGCACCGGCCGCTTCGACATCGCGTTCGAACTGCCCGGCAGCGCGATGTCGCGCCGCCTGCCGCTCCGCTTCACCGGCACGGCGCGCGAGATGACCCAGGTCGCGACCCTGACCCGATCGCTGCGCCAGGGCGAGACCATCAAGGGCTCCGACGTCACCATCGACCGCCGCCCGAAGAACGAAGCCGGCCTCGATGGCATGTCGCCCGAGCAGGCGATCGGCATGGCGACCCGCGTCGCGATGCGCGCCGGACAGGCGGTGCGCGGCAACGACCTGATGAAACCGCTCGTGGTGCAGCGGAACGAGCCGGTCAGCATTCTCTACGAGATTCCCGGCATCGTGCTGACGGTCCGCGGCAAGGCCGTCGAGGCGGGCGCGGTCGGCGACATGATCAACGTCCTCAACGTGCAGTCGAACCGCACGGTTCAGGCGACCGTCACCGGACCCGGGCGCGTCAGCCTCACCTCCGCCACGCCGCTCGTCGCAGCCGCGCAACCCTCCGAGTCCGCCGATCAAACCGCCGGCATCACCCAGTGAGTGTGAACCCCATGAATTCGCGTCTCGCTGCTTCGAGTTCCAAAACCTCGCGCCTCGTGTTCATTCTCGGGGTGGCGTTCACCGCCTCGTCCGTCGCGGGCTGCTCGACGATCGACCGCATCGCCGCGCTCGGCGAACCGCCGGCGCTCGCCGCAATCGAAAACCCGACCACGCAGGCCGGCTACAAGCCGGTGCAGATGCCGATGCCGACGCCGCAGCCCGCCTCCTACAGCCCGAACTCGCTGTGGCGGAACGGCTCGCGCGCGTTCTTCAAGGATCAGCGCGCGCACCAGGTGGGCGACATCCTGACCGTGTCGGTCAACCTGAACGACAAGGCGGTGATCGCCAACGAGACCCAGCGCAGCCGCGAGAACAAGGAAGACTCCGGCGTCGACAACTTCTTCGGCAAGACGAAAGTGCCGATCATGAACACGCCGGTGCCGACGCGCATCTTCACCGGCGACTCCTCGTCGTCGAGCGAAGGAAAAGGCTCGGTGAACCGCTCCGAGGCGCTGACCACGAGCGTCGCCGCCGTCGTCACCCAGGTACTGCCGAACGGCAACCTGGTGGTCGAAGGCAAGCAGGAGGTGCGGGTCAACTTCGAGATCCGCGAACTGATCGTCGCGGGCATCGTGCGGCCCGAGGACATCCAGAGCGACAACACGATCGATTCCACCAAGATCGCGCAGGCCCGCATTGCCTATGGCGGCCGCGGCCAGATCACCGATGTGCAACAGCCGCGTTACGGCCAGCAGTTCCTCGACGTGTTGCTGCCGTTCTAGCGTCTCCGTTCGGTCGAATTCCTGACGGCGAACCGTTCGTACCTCGCCGCGTCAGTTCGGTTGCGTAGGAGCATGATGGCGTCCGGAAAGGTCGGGCGTCCCGGACACCATCATGCCCCGCATCGCAAGAGCTCCCACGCCGATCCGTTCGCGAGCGGGCCGGCGGTCAACGCGGCCTCCGGCAGCTCCCCGCCGGGGGCCGCTTCATTTTGAGCCGGAGCAATCCCGGCATCGGGGATCACATACGCAGGCGCGGCGTGTATTCTCACCCCCGTCGGCAGACCGGCAAAACCCGAGAGGCAGCCCGTGGCACTTCAGCAGAACACCGACCGCATCCAGACGACGCATATCGGCAGCCTGCCGCGGCCGCACACACTCCTCGACATCATGAAGGCCAGGCTCAACAAGCAGCCCTATGACGAGGCGGAGTATCGGACGAAGCTCGCCAGGGCGGTGACCGACTGCGTCCGCAAGCAGGTCGAGTGCGGCATCGACATCGTCACCGACGGCGAGTTCTCCAAGCCCGGCTTCTTCACCTATATCCAGGAACGGCTCGAGGGCTACGAGGCGCGGCCGAACCAGAAGCTGATCCTGTTCCAGCAGGAGGTCGAGGCGTTTCCGGAATACTACGCCGAGTATTTCAAGCAGGCGATGATGGGCGGCACGCTGATCCCGATCACGCCGGTGGTGTGCGTCGGGCCGGTGAAGTACCGCGGCGAGAAGCTTCTGCAGATCGACATCGACAATGTGAAGGCTGCGGCCAAGGCCGCGGGCATTTCCACGGGCCGCGTGTTCCTGCCGGCCACCGCGCCGTCCGGCGTCGGCATCAACGAGTACTACAAGACCGACGAGGAGTATTTCCAGGCGCTCGCCGCCGAGCTGAACAAGGAATACCGCGCGATCGTCGCGGCGGGCCTGCTGGTGCAGGTGGACGATCCGTTCCTGCCCGACATTTTCTTCGAGCCCGGCCTCGACGACGCGCAGAAGAAGCGGCGCGCGCAGATCTATGTCGAAGCGACCAACCGCGCACTGCAGGGCATTGCGCCCGACATGGTGCGCTTCCACACCTGCTACGGCATCAACGAAGGTCCCCGGCTCTACGAGGCCGCGCTGTCCGACATCATCGAATACGTGCTCAAGATCAACGCCGGCTCCTACAGCTTCGAATGCGCCAATCCGCGCCACGAGCATGAGTATCACCTGTTCGAGCGCGTGAAGGTGCCGGACGGCAAGGTGCTCTGCCCCGGCGTCATCACGCACGCGAGCAATATCGTCGAGCATCCCGAGCTGATCGCCGAGCGCATCATGCGCTTCGCCAAGCTGGTCGGCCGCGAGAACGTGATGGCGGGCGCCGACTGCGGTTTCTCGTCACAGGCGCTCTACCGCACCGAGGTCCACGACACGGTGGTCTGGGAAAAATTCAAGGCGATGCGGCAGGGCGCCGACATCGCAACGAAGCTGCTCTGGAAATAGCGCGGCGGCATCGCTGCAGATGAAGGGCGGTCACGCGGAAATCGTCGGCGCGGGCTTCGGCGGGCTCGTCGCGGCCATCGCGCTCGCCGAGCGCGGCTGGACGGTGCGCGTGAACGAGCGGCGCGACACGCTGCGCGGCGAAGGCTACGGCATCGCCATCCACAACAACATGGCGCGTATCTTCGCGGCGTTCGGCATCCTCGAGCGCGTGCTCTCGGGCGGCATGCGGATCGACCGCCGCGACTCGCTCGACCGGCACGGCCGCGTGGTGATGACGCGAAAGACCGTGCGCAGCCCCTATCGCATCGACCGCCAGCACATCATCGCCCTGCTCGCCGGGCGCGCGCTCGAGGCCGGCGTGGAGATCGCATTCCATTCGCCGGTCGCGTCGGCGAATCCGGCCGGCGCGATGACGCTTGCGAGCGGCGAAACGCGAAAGGCCGACCTCGTCGTCGTCGCCGACGGCATCAACTCCGGCATCCGCGACCAGCTCGGTCTGCTCGACCGCCGCATCTTCGGCCGCGACTGCGGCGCGCGCATCAACATTCCGCGGCGGCCGCAGGAGATCGCCGCCGCCGACCGCGACGGCACGGTGATGATCGAGGCCTGGGCCGACAAGCGGCGCGTGCTTTATTGCCCGGTGACCAGGACCGAGTTCTACGTGCTGCTCACCTGCACGATGCAGGACAAGGACGCCGCGGTCTCGCCGATCGATCCCGACGTGTGGGCCCGCTCCTACCCGTTCATGCGCGAGCTGTTCGTGCGCATGCGCGACGAGGCCGACTGGCCGCAATCGCACTGGGCGCACTTCCAGACCATCCGGCTGAAGCGCTGGTCGGCGGGACGCGTCGCGGTGCTGGGCGACGCCGCGCACGCAATGCCGCCCTATCTCGCGCAGGGCGCGGGCCACGCGATGATGAATGCGCTGGGGCTGGCCGAAGCCTTGCGCGAGGCCGACGCAATCGAGCCGGCGCTCGCCGCATGGGAGCGCCGCGAGCGGCCGCTGACCGAGCACACCCAGCTGTGGACCCGGATCTACGGCGCCACGATGTTCCTGCCCGCGCCGCTCAAGAAGGTCTCGATCCTGATCGAGCGAATCCCGTGGATCGCGGCGCAGTATGTGCGCGCGGCGAACCACGTTCCGACCGGGTGCGATGCGGGGCTCGACATCAACGCGCGATCGGGGGCTGAAACCGTGAAAAATCTCGGCAGCGCACGTGAATCAACCACACGTTTCTAGTCTTACTGCGTCAGAAGAGCCGAAGCGCTTGTTGTCGTGCCCACTCCTTTTGGAAGAGGGCTACACCAAACGTGCAGCGGGCTGAGGCGGGTGAGGGGTTGCGGTCTATCGATGAACCGTAACCCCTCCCTCACCCATTCGAATGTATTGCACAGTTCGTGGTGCCCTCTCCCAAAAGGAGAGGGCACACTAACGAGCGCCGGCTTTTTTTGACGCAGCAAGACTAGTCCAATGCCGCCAACAGGTGTTCAGCGGCTTTCACGTCCGTCGTGTCCAAGCCTTCGACGAATTGCTCGAACACCGGCTGCAAAAGGCTGCGGGCGTTTTCGGATCGTCCCTGCCCGGCCCAGAGCGATGCAAGATCGGTCGCGGTTCGCAACTCCCACGCCCGCGCCCCCTGACGACGGCTCAATTCGAGCGATTGCGTGAAGCAGGATTCCGCGTCGTCAACGCGCCGCTGCGGCATCGACAGGAGAACGCCACCCTTCACGCGCAGCAATTCCGGCATGTACAGGCCGTCGCCGTTCGCCTCGACGCGCCGGATCATCCTGTCGGCCAATACGGCAGCTTCGGCGAATTGCCCGGTTGCAGCGAGGCCGTGCACGAGCGCGATGTTGAGCTCCGTGGTCAGGAGCTCGTAACCCAGCGCGTGGACGGCCTTCAGGCATGTTTGCAGGCTCTCGACCCCGTCTTTTGCGTTGCCCCGGCAGATGGCGAGTTCCGCCCGGCGGGCTCGTCCGATCGCGACGAAGGGGCCAAGCGAGTTGGATTCAGCCTGGTAGATGGTCGCATCAATGCATTCCTCGGCGGTCTTGAGATCACCGGTCCAGAGAAACACGGCGGCTCCCCAGGCCAGAACAACAGCGAGCGATGCCGGATGATCCATATGCCTGGCGCTGTTGATGACCTCATGGGCGCGTTGCACGGCCTGGGCCGGGTGACCTTGCACCCACAGCGTCCGCGCGAGCGTGACGACGGCCGGATAATGCAGATCGTAGGCCAGATAGACCGTGGTGCGCCGGGCGCGCGACCAGTGTTGCAGGCAAGCCTCGAGCTCGGCGCGGGTGCCATTCAGATCGCCCATCATGTGAAGCGATCGCCCTAAAAGCGAATGGGCCAATGCGATCGCGGCCGGCTCCTCGATGGTTTCGGCAAGCGCCCGGCAGCGCCTGGCGAGCATGAGCGCGGTTTTGAAATCTCCGCCGCGGAAGTGAGACATCCGCAGCATGCCCAGCAGCCCGATCTGGTTGACGGCGTCGCCGCGTTCCTCGGCAATCGCCAGGCATCTGGTGAGCGCCGTCCGCGCCGCATCGCCCTCCCCGTGCAGGTGCATCGAGGAAATCCCAAGGCCCGCCTGAAGGTGCATCTCGTCGGCCCCGCCGCGGGCCGCATCGTCGAGAGCGAGAATCGCCCGCTCCGACCAGCGATGACATTCGGGCAGGAGCGACATCGCCAGAAAAACCGGCGCGGCGGCGGCGGCAAGGCCTACGCCGACTCCCACGTCGCCGTTCTCACCAAAGCACCATTCCAGAGCCGCGCGTACATTGTTGAGTCCGGCGAAGTGCGGCGCCCGTTCGATCCCGGTCGACAGTGTCGCCCATTCGGTCGCGGTCTGTGCCAGCCATCGCCGGTAGTAACACGCGTGGCGCACGGCCAGGTCGGTCAGCTCGGCATCGTCAATCCTGATTTCAAGCGCGTAGGCGCGTGTTGTGTCGAGAAGCCGGTAGCGCACCATGGCCCCGATCGGCCGGGTGGCCAGCATCGACTTGGAGACCAGGGTGTCGACCGCGGCAAAAACCGACGCCCGATCGAGCGTCGCGCTGGTGACGACTTCCAGCGCCGCATCGAGCGTAAAATGTCCGACGAATATTGCGAGCCGGCGGAGCACCGCGCGCTCCAGCTCGGACAGGAGCTCGTAGCTCCAGTCGAGCATGGCTTGCAACGTCTGCTGGCGTGGCGGCGCCGTGCGCGACCCGGGCCACTGCAGTGTCAGACGCTGGTCGAGAAGCGCCGCGGTCTGCTGCAGGCCGTAGGCGTCGACGCGCCTCGCTGCAAGCTCGATCGCGAGCGCCACACCGTCAAGCTTCCGGCAGATGCCGGCCACAATGGACGCTTCCGCATCGCTGAGGTCGAGGCGGGCGCCACTTGCGACCGCGCGCTCCACGAACAGTCGTGTTGCCGGAAATTCCTGAACCGCCGCTGCCGTGAGCCCCGGGGCGTCCGGCGGACAGGCCAGCGCGTCCAGCCGGTACACGTGCTCGCCCTCGATCCGCAGGGCCTCGCGGCTCGTGGCCAGGATGTGGACCTGCGGTGCGGCTTCCATGATGCCGGCGGCAAGGGCTGCAACCGCTTCGACGAGATGTTCGCAGGTGTCGAGGATCAGGAGCATTCGCTTGTCGCGCAGATAAGCCATCAGGCTCGGCCGTACATCGTCGGACTGCACCGACAGTCCCAGCATCGAGGCGGCGGCCGTGGTCACCAGATTGGGATCGCTCAGCATCCCAAGATCGACGAACAGCGCGGCCCCCGTGAAGGACTCGATCAGGTGATGTCCAACCGCCACCGCGATCGTGGTCTTGCCGACGCCGCCGGCGCCGACGATGGTGACAAGGCGCGAAGCGGTCAGTTGAGCCGACAGCTTGAGGACATCGTCGTCCCGTCCGACCATCCGGTTCAGGCGGGCCGGAAGATTGGCGTGCGAAAAACTCGCGGCAGCAAGCGGCGCAACATCGCGCGGACGGCTTGCCTTCGAGACCGGCGCGACGAAGCAATAGCCCCGGCCGGCGATCGTCGTGATGTAC
>Ga0247825_10001202_pt1 | contig 16927 bp, 13 predicted proteins | sample 13C_Vanillin_Day_FD_194413 | JGI IMG/M metagenome (GOLD analysis project Ga0247825, IMG submission 194413) | Soil microbial communities from agricultural site in Penn Yan, New York, United States - 13C_Vanillin_Day48 | ecosystem: Environmental > Terrestrial > Soil > Agricultural land | place... | reverse complement strand
CACCAAGGCCGAGGCATTCTCCGAGCGCCGTCACGGTGCCGCCGACGACGCGCTCGGAGAATGCCTCGGCCTTGGTGACGGGGATGTGCCGGAAGCCGAGACCGGCGTCGGCTGCCAGGCGCGCCGTCTCGGCCGCCGCGGGGTAGGCCGGCAACTCGCCGTCCGGCAGGTTCGAGACGATGGACCGGAAGCCCAGTGCGGCAGCCGCCTCGAAGTCGGCCGGCTCGAGCGCACCGGTGACGGCAAAGTGCGGCGTGATGCGAACGATCCGTTTCATGAGCTCTGCTCGAGGTTGCTAGAGACGGGCACAGATGAGGCGACGTCGGGCTAACCATGAGAAAATTGCAGTGGTGGGAGGCGCCTTGACGCAATACGACTACTACCATAGGTAGCCATCTCCTGGACAAGCGGAAAAATGTTCCAACTGTCAACCGAGCCCTCCAATCGCCGTCCCGAGGCGGCTGCCCCCATGCTCGACGAGATGGACGTAAAGATCCTGAGGATCCTGCAGCAGGACTGCACCCGGTCGGTGGCCGACATCGGCAAGGAGGTGGGTCTGTCGACCACGCCGTGCTGGCGCCGCATCCAGAAGCTCGAGGAGTCGGGTGTCATCCAGCGCCGAGTTGCCATCCTCGATGCGTCCCGCGTCAACGCCGGCGTCACCGTGTTCGTGTCGATCAAGACCGACCAGCATTCGCTCGACTGGCTGGAGCGCTTCCACCGCGCTGTCATCGATTTTCCCGAGGTGGTCGAGTTCTACCGCATGAGCGGGGAGGTGGACTATCTCCTGCACGTCGTGGTGCCCGACATCGCCGCCTACGACACCTTCTACAAGAAGCTGATCTCCAGGATCGAGATCTCCAAGGTGTCCTCGGCTTTCGCCATGGAGCAGATCAAGTACACGACCGCCCTGCCGCTGGACTTTGCCCTGCCGCAGCCGGAGCAGAAGACCAGCCCGCGCAAGGCCCGGGCCTAGCGGCAGCTGGAACCTCAGTCACGGGAGCGGAGCAGGATGGAGCGAGCTACTGCCAGGATCGGCGTGCCCCCGCTCGACACCATGAAGACCATGAGCGGGCTCGACTTCCTGCGCGGCATCGTCGAGGGAACATTGCCCGCCCCGCCGATCACCGAGACGCTGGGCTTCACGCTGGCGGAGGTCACCCCAGGATTCGCGCTATTCACGATGACGCCGGCGTTCAAGCACTACAATCCGATCGGCACCGTGCATGGCGGCGTCGCCGCGACGCTGCTCGATTCCTGCATGAGCTGCGCGATCCAGACCAACTTCGCCGTCGGCACCGGCTACACGACGCTCGAGATCAAGATCAACTACGTGCGGGCCATCACGCAGGACACGGGCCCCATCCGCGCCGAGGGCCGCTCGCTCTACGTCGGCCGCCGTTCCGCCACCGCCGAAGGCAAGATCATCGATGCCAAGGGCACGCTGCTGGCGCACGGCACCACCACCTGCCTGGTGTTCGGTATCTGACGCGGGCGGCTTGCCCGCCGGGCAGGACGATCAAGGCTGGACGCCGCCAATCGGCCGGCTGACTGTGGCGCCGGCCCAACGTCCCTCCGCCAGCAGCATCAGGACGGCGACCGGCCCGACGAAGGGCCCGACCTGCGGAAGCCCGCTCATGGTGAGCCAGAGATCGACCACCGGCGACGCCCACAATAGGAGAAGCACCGCCCGCGCCGATCTGTCCAGCCGCCCATCCGCCGCGACGACCGCCAGGGCGGCGATGGCAACGACGGCCTGATCGTAGATCGCGACATAGGGAAGGGCCGCGACCGTGCCGGCCGCCAGCACGAATAGGCGGTGCGCCGGCAGCATGCCGCGCCGGAACGCGATCGCGACGGCGGCGAACGCCAGACACCCCAGCAGGGCCTGGACGATCCGCGCCGCGGTGGGGTCGAGACCGGCGATGACGAGGCGGTCGCGGATGGAATGGGCGATCGGCAGATAGCTCGAGGGGTCGGAGGTGATGGCGACCTGGGCCGGCAGCGTCACCTGCAGGAAGTCGGCCCAGGCGCCGATGCCGAACGCCAGCACGCTCAGCACGCCCATGCCCGCGACAGTCAGGCCTGCCGCCGCGAAGGCCCTCCAATGCTGCCCCGCCAGTAAGGCGACCGGCACCAGCACCCCGAACTGCGGCTTCACCGCCATCAGCGCCAGCAGCACGCCCGCAAGCGCGGGGCGCCGGTCGAGGAGCAGCACGCCCATCGTCATCAGCGCCGCGATGATCGCGCCGAACTGTCCCCACGGCAGGGTCAGCGCCAGGGCCGGCGCGGTGACGGCGATCAGGAGCGCGAGCCTGGTTGCGAGAAAGCCGCGCGTCGCCAGCAGCAGCGCCGTGGTGAAAAGGCCCACCTGCAGCAGCGACCAGAGTGCGAGCGCCACCGGATAGGGGACGAGCGCCAGCACCGCGGCAGGCAGCAGCGTGGTGGGCGGGTAGGAGAAGATCTGGGGCACATGGGGCGCGGCGGCAAACTCGGCGCGCGCGGCCGCCTTGAACAGCTCGGGGACGAACACGTCGTGGATGCGGCCTTCGAGCGCCAGCCGGCCGCCGAGCCAGATCTGCGCGAAGTCTTCGCCCACGACATTGCCGTTGCCGTTGACGAGCCCGCGGATATCCAGGGATGTCGCGACCAGAAAGTAGATGCCCGGAATGGCCGCCAGGGCGATTGCGAGGAGGCATCCGGCCGTGCACTGGGCGTTATCGCGTGCCATTCCCGCCAAATCCGCCGATCACTGCTCTGGGCGCCCTTGGGCCGGGCAGTCTTGCCTGATGCGCCCTTTCAGTCTTAGCGGGCGCGGGTAACAATGCCCTTAAGCCCCGCGGGCCACTTCCGGCCGGACCCTCAGAAACTGATGGTCACGGGGCCCAGGAAGCGGACGCCGACGGCGTCCTCGATACGGCGCACGACCTCGCACTCGACCTCGGTGCCGTCGGCCTCGATCTTCAGGCGAAAGCGCGATGGCAGCCAATGCGGATGATCGACCAGCAACAGCGCGCCGCCCTCGGACACGTCGCGCATGATGCAGGGGACGGAGGGCCGGCCGCGGGCGTGGATGCGCGCGTGCACATAGGTCTGACGGCGCCCGAACTGGCGTCGTTCCGCCCCGCGAGGAAAGCTCACCGCAAACTCCCTCCTCATCGGTTCCGCCCCCCAGCTTGCCCGTGAGATCGAGACTAGCGCCGCGACCCTTACCCAAGCCTCTGCCCGGTCTCGCAAATTTTACGGGTCATCAACTATTTGCCGCAGCAGGCGTGCGGGCTCAGGCCGGTTTCCCGCCGTCGGCCGCGAGAGCTTGGTAAATGCGCCGCAGCAGGCGCGCGCCCTCCGGCGGCTCGATCGGGGAAGATCGGCACTCGGACGCGCGCTATGGCTCAGTGGTTGTCGCGCGGGATGCCCTTGCTCTTGGCGATCCTCTGGTACTTGACCGCCGGCTTCAGCACCATGCCGTTGGAGAGCTCGTCGACAATCCCGCGCTGGATCTCCTGCCACGGCGTCTGGTGCTGCGGAAACTTGAAGCCGCCGTGGCCCTGCAGGTCGGCGCGGCGGCGGTCGTACTCCTCCTTGGATATCAGGATGTCGGCGGTGCGCTTGTTGAGGTCGATGCGCACCTTATCGCCCGTCCTGAGGATGGCGAGCCCGCCGCCGGTCGCAGCCTCCGGCGAGGCGTTGAGGATCGACGGCGACCCCGAGGTGCCGGACTGGCGGCCGTCGCCGATGCAGGGAAGCTCCGTGACGCCCTTCTTGATGAGGTAGCTGGGCGGCCGCATGTTCACGACCTCGGCGCCGCCGGGATAGCCGACGGGGCCCGTGCCGCGCATGAAGAGGAGACAGCTGTCGTCGATCTTGAGCGAGGGATCGTCGACGCGCTTGTGGTAGTCCTCCGGCCCGTCGAACACGATGGCGCGGCCCTCGAAGGCGTTGGGGTCCTTGGGGTTCGACAGGTAGCGCTTGCGGAACTCCTCGGAGATGACGCCCGTCTTCATGATGGCGCTGTCGAACAGGTTGCCCTTGAGGTTGAGGAAGCCCGCCTTGTCCTTCATCGGCTTCTTGTAGGCGCGGATGACGTCGTGGTCGCCAATGGGCCGCTGGGCGCAGTTCTCGCCGATGCTGCGGCCGTTCACGGTCAGCGCGTGCTGGTGGATCTTGCCGGCCTTCATCAGCTCGTTGACGACGGCGGGCACGCCGCCGGCGCGGTGATACTCCTCGCCCAGGTACCGGCCAGCCGGCTGCATGTCGACCAGCAGCGGGATGTTGTAGCCGACCTTCTCCCAGTCGTCGTTGTCGAGCTTGACGCCGATGTGGCGGGCGATGGCATTGAAGTGGATCGGCGCGTTGGTGGAGCCGCCGATGGCCGAGTTGACGACGATCACATTCTCGAACGCCTCGCGCGTCATGATCTTGGAGGGACGCAGGTCCTCCCACACCATGTCGACGATGCGCTTGCCGGTCTCGTAGGCGAGCTGTGCGCGCTCCTTGTGGGGGGCGGGCGGAGCCGCGCATCCCGGCAGCGACATGCCGAGCGCCTCGGCGAGCGAGTTCATCGTCGATGCCGTGCCCATGGTGTTGCAATGTCCGGGCGAGGGCGCAGAGGACGCGACGACCTCGACGAACTCCTCGTAGTTGATCTCTCCGGTCGCGAACATCTGCCGCGCCTTCCACACGATGGTGCCCGAACCCGTACGCTCGCCGCGGAACCAGCCGTTGAGCATCGGCCCGCCGGACAGCACGATCGCCGGGATGTCGACGGTGGCGGCCGCCATCAGCTGCGACGGCGTGGTCTTGTCGCAGCCGGTGGTGAGCACCACGCCGTCGAGGGGATAGCCGTACAGCACCTCGACGAGGCCGAGGTAGGCGAGGTTGCGGTCGAGCGCCGCGGTCGGCCGCTTGCCCGTCTCCTGGATCGGATGCACGGGGAACTCGAAGGCGATGCCGCCGGCCTCGCGGATGCCTTCGCGCGTGCGCTCCGCCAGCACGATGTGGTGCCGGTTGCAGGGCGACAGGTCCGAGCCCGACTGCGCGATGCCGATGATCGGCTTGCCGGAGGACAGCTCCTCGCGCGTGAGGCCGTAGTTCATGTAGCGCTCGAGGTAGAGCGCGGTCATGTCGGGGTTGTCGGGGTTGTCGAACCACTGGCGCGAGCGCAGCTTTTTGATCTGGGCTGCGCTCGGCTTCTTTCCGTTGGCCATGGGGAGTCCTCCAGATTGTCTTGGTCCCAGGCTGCGGGAGCCCGGCTGATTGGTCAAATTCGATCCTGTCATCTGAGCATGCCCCGCGCCACCGGAATTGCGCAGGTATTGCGTCATTCCGCCGGCAGCGGCTTGGGCACCGCCAGCACCGTCTCGTTGCCGAGCGTGGGATGGCGCGGCACCAGGAACGACAGGCTGAGCGACACGGTTGCCACGCAAGCCCCCATCCAGAAGATGATGGCGGGATCGATCATGCCGAGCGCCCCGAAGGCGACGGGCACCACGACGGCGGCGATGTGGTTGATGGTGAAGGCGGCCGACATGGTGGAGGCCATGTCAGCGGGGTCGGCGATCTTCTGGAAGTAGGTGCGCTGCGCCAGGGTCAGCGTGAAGAAGATGCCGTCGATCACGAACAGGCCGCCGGCCACCTGCCAGCTCGAGGTGGTGGCATAGCCCGCAAACACCAGGATCAGCACGATGTTCTCGAGCATGATGGTGCGGCGCTCGCCCGCCCGCATCACCAGCGCGCCGAGCCGCGGCGCGAGCGCCGTGTTGAGCAGCGTCGTCACCAGCATCAGCAGCGCCATGTCGGTGACCGAGTAGCCGAACTTCTTGACCAGCAGGAAGCCGCCGAAGGCGAAGAACAGCTGCCGGCGCGCGCCGGTCATGAAGGTCAGCGCGTAGTAGAGCCAGTAGCGCCGCTTGAGCACGATGTGCTTCTTCTGCGGCACCGGGCCCTCGAACCGGGGGAAGAAGGCCATTGCCGCAATCACCAGCGCGGCGCAGGCGAGCCCGAGGACGAGATAGAGCTGCTCGTAGGACCGCCAGCCCAGCCACCACGCGAGCGCCAGCCCGCCGTATGCCACGAACGAGGCCGCCGCACCCGCCGCGGCTATGTACCCCATCAGTCGCGGCGCCTCGGCCTTTGGGAGCAGCTGCATCTGCAGCGAAGCGTTGGCGGTCTCGAAGTAGTGGAAGCCGACCGACATGACGAAGGTGGTGATCAGCACGCCCGTCAGCGTCGGAAACTGGCCGGTGAGCGCCACGCCGAGCCCCAGGATGAAAAGCGCGGCATAGGCCAGCACCTGCTCGCGCATGAAGGCGAGCCAGAAGATGGCCGTGAAGGCGAGGAAGCCCGGAATCTCGCGCACGCTCTGGGTCAGGCCGGTATCGGCCCAGTCGAAAGCCGCGCGCTCGACCGTGAAGTTGTAAAGCAGCGCCGACCACCCGGCGAAGCCCAGGTAGTTGATGAAGCTCAGCGCCATCATGAAGGCGATGGGGCGGCCTGCGAGATTTGCAATCATGGAAGTCCAACCGCCGCCCAATTGTCATCCCGGCCGGAGCGCATCAGCGCGCAGAGCCGGGACCCAGCCGCAAGTCACCTCCCGGCTGCCCCGGGGTGACCACTGGCTACTTCTTCTTCGCATCCAGCGCGGCGAAGGTGCCCCCCTCGGCTGCGAGCTTCTCGATCAGCGGCGCGATCTTCCAGCGGGCGCCGTACTTGGCCTCGTAGGCCTTGATGCGCTCGGCGGCCTTCTTCATGCCGATGACGTTGTCGACCTGCCACATGGGCCCGCCGCGCCAGGCCGGGAAACCGTAGCCGTTGAGGTACATGGTGTCACAGTCGCTGGCGCGCAGCGCGATCCCCTCCTCGAGGATCTTGGCGCCCTCGTTGGCGAGCCGCAGCAGGCAGCGCTCGACGATCTCGTCCGCGGGGATGGTGCGCTGCTTGATCTGCAGGGCCTCGGCCTCCGCGCGGATCAGCGCCTCGATCTCGGGATCGACCATGCGCTTGCGGTTGGCGTCGTACTTGTAATAGCCCGCCCCCGTCTTCTGGCCGTGCCGGCCCATCTCCACGATCTTGTCGGGGATGCGCGCGAACTGCGCCGCCTCGCCGGTGAGCTTCCTCTCCTTGCGGATGCGGTAGCCGACATCGAGGCCGGCGAGGTCGCTCACGGCGAGCGGCCCCATGGCCATGCCCCAGCCTTCCAGCGCGCCGTCGATCTCCTGCGGCATGGCGCCCTCGATGTTCATGGCCTGCACCTCGCCGCCGTAGGCGGCGAGCATGCGGTTGCCCACGAAGCCGTCGCACACGCCGGCCTGCACGCCGACCTTGTTGATCTTCTTGGCGATCGACATGGCGGTCGCCATCACGTCGTTGGCGGTCTTCTCGGCACGCACGATCTCGAGCAGCCGCATGATGTTGGCGGGCGAGAAGAAATGCAGGCCCAGCACGTCCTGCGGCCGCTTGGTGACCGCGGCGATCTCGTCGACGTCGAGTGTGGAGGTGTTGCTGGCGATGATCGCTCCCGATTTGGCGATTCTGTCGAGCTTCTGGAAGATCTCCTTCTTGAGCGCCATGTTCTCGAACACGGCCTCGATGATGAGGTCGACCTTGCCGAGGTCCGCCATCTCCAGCGACGGCGTGAGCTTGGCGATCCGGTCCGCCGCCTGGGATTCGGTGATGCGCCCGCGCTTGGCATTGGCCGAGAGCGTGTCCTTGATGCGGTCGACGCCACGGTCGAGCGCATCCTGGGTGGTCTCCACGATCGTCACGGGGAAGCCGCCGTTGAGGAAGGCGAGGCCGATGCCGGTGCCCATGGTGCCGGCACCGAGAATCCCGACCGTCTTGATGTCGCGCAGCTTGGTGTCGGGGCCGATGCCCGGCAGGTTGGCGGCCTGGCGCTCGGCGAAGAATGCGTACTGCAGGGCGCGCGCGAAGGGGCTGGCCGCCGCCTCGCGGAACACCGCCCGCTCGCGGGCCTGGCCCTCGTCGATGGGCAGCGTGGTGGCGGCCTCCACCGCATCGATGGCGGCCTTGGGCGCGACCGGCCCGCTCGGATGGCGGCCGAGCGAGGCGCGCGCCTTCTCGAACAGCCCGGCGGGGAACGAGGCCTTGTCGATCTTCTTCTCGCCGATGCGGCGCGGCGGCTTGCCCACCTGCGCTTGAGCGAAGGCAACGGCCGCAGCGACCACGTCGCCATCGGCAAGCTTGTCGATCAGGCCGGCCGCGGCCCCCTTCTGCGCGTCGATGAACGTCCCTGTCATGATGAGCTGCAGGGCCTGCTCGACGCCGATGGCGCGCGGCAGGCGCTGGGTGCCGCCGGCGCCCGGGATGATGCCGAGCTTGATCTCGGGGAGGCCCAGCTGGCGCACGTCCTTGGTGGCGACGCGGTAGTGGCAGCCCAGCGCCAGCTCGAGCCCGCCGCCCAGCGCGGTGCCATTGACGGCCGCGACGACCGGCTTGGCGGACGCCTCGATGCGGTCGATGAGCTGCGGCAGGTAGGGCTCCTTCATCTCCGAGCGGAACTCGGTGATGTCGGCGCCGGCCGAGAAGAAGCGCCCCGTACCGGTGAGCACGATGGCCTTCACGCCCGGATCGGCGTTGGCCTCGTTGAAGGCCTTCTCCAGCCCGACCCGCAGGGCATGGCCCAGCGCGTTGACCGGCGGGTTGTCCATGCGGATGACAGCGACGTCGCCCTGCTTTTGCGTCTCGACTACGGCCACGATGGATGCTCCTCTTTCCCCGGCATCTGCCAGCACCTTGCCTAGCGCCGGCTTACGGGGGAAGTTACTCTTTCACAACGATGCATACCAGGGAGATACGCCGATGCTGCGCGGGCTCATGATGGATCGGCCGCTGCTGGTCTCGAGCGTGATCGACTTCGCGGCCGAGGTCTACCCTTCCGTGCAGGTGGTCTCACAGACCGTGGAGGGCGGCCTGCACCGCTACGGCTACGCGGAGGCCAGAGAGCGCATCGGCCGGCTCGCCAATGCCCTGGTCGGGCTCGGCGTCAAGCCCGGCGACCGGGTGGCGACGCTGGCCTGGAACGGCTACCGCCACTTCGAGCTGTACTATGCGATCTCCGGCATCGGCGCCGTCTGCCACACCATCAACCCGCGGCTGTTCCCCGAGCAGATCACCTACATCGCCAACCATGCCGGCGACACGGCGCTGTTCTTCGATCTGACTTTCCTGCCGCTGGTCGAGAAGCTGGCGCCCGGCCTAAAGACCATCCGCACCTACGCGCTGATGACCGACCGCGCGCACATGCCGCCCAAGACCACCCTGCCGGGGTTGCTTTGCTACGAGGGGCTGCTCGCCGAGATGGACTGGGCCTTCACCTGGCCCGAGTTCGACGAGCATGCGGCCTCCGCCCTCTGCTACACCTCCGGCACGACAGGCGAGCCCAAGGGCGTGCTCTATTCCAACCGCTCGACGCTCCTGCACACGCTGTTCCTGATCGCCACGCGGCCCGATCTGTTCGCGGGCAATCGCAAGATCCTGCCCGTCGTGCCGCTGTTTCACGCCAACGCCTGGGGCCTGCCCTACATCACGCCGCTGACGGGGTGTCCCTTCATATTTCCGGGCGCCAAGCTCGACGGGCCGTCGATGTGGGAGCTGATGGAGGGCGAGGGGGTCGAGGCCGGCTGGGGCGTGCCCACCGTCTGGCTCGGCCTGCTCGACGAGTTCGAGAAGCGCGGCCGCAAGCCCAAGGCGCTCTCCCAGATCCTGACCGGCGGCTCGGCCATGCCGCTCGCCATGATGGAGATCTTCACGCGCGACTACGGCATCGAGGTCACCCACGGCTGGGGCATGACCGAGATGAGCCCGGTCGGCACGCTCACCCTGCTGCGCGCCGAGGAGAAGGCGCTGAGCCCGGTCGAGCGCGCGCACCTCGCCTCACGGCAGGGCCGGCGCATGTTCGGCGTCGATCTCAAGATCATCGACGAGAAGGGCAACCGCGCGCCTCCCGACGGCGAGACCTCGGGCGAGCTGTTCGTGCGCGGGCCCGCGATCGTGTCGGGCTATTACAACAACGAGGAGGCCGGCAAGAAGCAGATCGATGCCGAAGGTTGGTTCGCCACCGGCGACGTCGCCAAGATCACCCAGGACGGCTGGCTGATGATCGTCGACCGCACCAAGGACCTCGTGAAGTCGGGCGGCGAGTGGATCAGCTCCATCGATGTGGAGAACGCGGCGCTCGCCGTGAAGGGCATCGCCAACTGCGCGGTGATCGGCGTGCCGCATCCCAAGTGGAACGAGCGGCCGCTGCTGGTCGTCGTCAAGGCACCCGGGGCAGACCCCACCAAGGCCCAGATCCTGGACGTGCTCGCCTCCAAGATCGCCAAGTGGCAGCTCCCCGACGACGTGGTGTTCGTCGACGCCCTCCCCATGACGGCGACCGGCAAGATCTCCAAGAAGGACCTGCGCGCCAAGTTCGCCGACCACAAGCTGGCCGAGTGAACGCCGCGACGACGAGCCCCACAGCCGCCGTCATCCCGGCGCCGCGAGTGCGCGACAGCGCGCTCGCGGAGGAAGGCCGGGACCCATGCGCCTCTCGTTTCCCAACTCCCCCCGATGTGCCCCGCGCTCACGGGAATGACGGCGCGGGAGCGCCGAGCGTGCGACTGCACGCCGCGACGAGTCGCGGCCATCGGGTGGCGCCAACGCCGGTGCGCCTGGCACGCGCGCTCAGCGCATGTCAGCTGAAAAGAAGGACGGGGCGTTGAGCCGCCGGACCGTGTTTAGAGGCCTGAGCGTCGCCGCGATGGAAGCTGCTTGACCGATCCGATCACCTAGCCCCAAGCGCACGGGTTCGAACCGTGTCGCCTTTACGCGGCCCCCCGGCTGCCTTCTGACGCGTCTCCGCTGCAGCGGCTCGCATCCAACCGAGTTGCCGGGCAGTATGCCACAGCTGGCGACAGCGGGGATTAGGGCTGCCGAGGTTAACGCGCTCGATCCTCAGCGCGAGGTACGCCCACCATCCGCGTAGCGCAGCACGATGTCGGCGGCGGCCTCGCTGGGCGTGCCTTGCGGCAGCAGCAGGCATCCCGGCACCTGCGCGAGCGCGGCGACCTGCGCCTCGCGCACGGGCCCGCCGTCGATGAGCGGCGCCAACGCTTGCGCGAGGTTGGCGGGCGTGCATCGCTCCTGGATCAGCTCGGGGAACGCGTTGTCGCCCAGCACCAGGTTGGCGAGGATGATCGAGCGCGCCTTGATCATGCGCCGCAGCGCCGGCGCCATGACGGCATCGACCTTGTAGGCGACCGCCATCGGCGTGCCGCCGACGGCGAGCTCCAGCGTCACGGTGCCCGATGCGGCGAGCGCCGCACGCGCCAGCTTGAAGGCGCGGAACTTGTCTTCCTCGCCCTCGACGAGCAGGGGACGCTTCGGCCACGCCTGCAGGCGCTGCTCGATCAGTCCCCGCACGCTCCCCACCACGGGCATGACGACCTCGAGGCGGGGCCGCTCGGCCGCCAGCTGCGCGACGGCCTCCCCGAACGGGCCGATCAGCCGCTTGACCTCCGAGCTGCGGCTGCCCGGCAGCACGACCAGCAGCGGCGTGTCGGGCGCGAGCCCCAGGCGCCTCGTCAGCGGCGCCGTGTCCAGCTCGGCGATCCAGGACAGACGCTCGACGAGCGGATGGCCGACGTAGCTGCAGGGCGGACCGCCCAGGCGCTCGTGCGCGGCGGGCTCGAAGGGCAGCAGCGCCAGCACATGATCGATGTAGGCGCGCATCCTGCGCGCGCGGCCCGGCCGCCAAGCCCAGACGCTGGGCGAGACGTAGTCGATGATGGGCACGTGGGGCGCGCGGCGCCGCACGCGCCTGGCGATCGGGTGCGTGAACTCGGGGCTGTCGATGATGAGGAGCGCACTGGGCTCGGCCGCGACGGCTGCGGCGGCGGTCGAATGGATGCGGCGCAGGATCGTCGGCAGGCGCGCGAGGATGCCGCCGATCCCCATCACGGCCACATCCTCCATCGGGAACTGCGACACGAGGCCCTGCTGCGTCATCAGCGGGCCGCCAACGCCGAGGTAGCGGATGCGGCCGCGGCGGCGCGCGTTGAGCACCGACATCAGCTTGGCGCCCAGCGCGTCGCCGGAATGCTCGCCCGCCACCAGGAAGAGCCGCAGCTCCTCGGCCTCGGCAGGAGGCGCCCTGTCCCACATGCCGCCGCCCGCCGTCATGGGCAGTCCGTCCTCCGCGCCGCGATACCCCTCATGATACCTCGCACAGCACCAGGAAGAGGCCATGGCCGTCCGCCAGCCCCGCGGCCTCCTCGTAGGGCCCGAGCGCGTCCGCGGTGCCGACCACGGCCACGCCCGCACGCTCCTGCGCCGACGCCTGGGCGAGGATCGCCTCGAGAATGCCCGCCTCCGTGCGCGCGTCCTCGGCACGACGTACCATGACGCCCGCCTTGCGCCAGCGCACACCCCACTGTCGCAGCTTCGCCGTACGCTCGAGCATGGCCAGCGGACCCTCGGCCGCCTCGATCGCCAGGATGTAGCGGCGCACGACCACCACGCCCGCGCCGGTGCCCAACGGGGCCAGTGCCGACACGGCCGCGAGCCCCGTCTCGATGTCCCCGGCATCGCGCGGGCTCGGCCTGAAGCGGCCGATCACGCGGCCGGCGGGCGGAGTTGGCGGCACGCCTGCCGGAGATCGCGCCGGCTCCAGGCCATAGAGGGCGCAGCCCACGGCGTCGGCGGCGCGGATGGCCTCGGCGCGATCCAGCACCAGCACGCCGCCAGCCTCGACCACGACGCCCGCGAGCCCCGCAGCTGCCGCCTGCTCGACCGTGCGCGGTCCGATCGCCGGCATGTCGACGCGCAGCTCCTGGCCCGGCTTGGGGCCCTTTGCCAGCACCCCCCGCCGGACCCCGGAAGCCTCGCGGCCGGGCAGGCCGGCGACCCGCCGCAGCATCGCATCCGTGCCTTCCGCGCCCTCGATGGCGAGCACCTTGCCTTGCGCCACCGCCACGGCTTGTCCCGCATCGACGGCGCCCAGGGCCTGCCGCACGGCAAACCCCAGCTCCGCGTCGGCGCGGTCCTGCGCCCGAAGGTCCACCGCGCCCATGCGGCCCTCGCCCGCCAGCAGGTCGGGGGCCACCTCGTGCACGCCGCGCACGGTCAGCCCCTTGCCCTCGAAGAAGCGCACCACGCGCGAGAGCACGGAATCATCGCCGCCCGCCAGCAGGCGCACGATCTGCGGCAGGCTCGTGAAGAAGCCGGCATCGGGCCGGATGCGCCGCAGGTCCGGCCTGGTCACGCCGCCCGCGATCACGAGCTCGGTAGCGCCCTCGGCGCGCAGCGTCGCCACCATGCGGCCGATCTGGCCCCAGTTGACCCAGGTGTGCGGGAAGCGGGCGACCTCCAGGTCCGCCTCGCCCTCGATGGCGACGATGTGCACGCCGTCCCCGCGCGCGGCGACGCTCTCGGCGATCATCAGCGGCAGCCGCCCTCCGCCCGCCAGGATGCCGACGCGCGTCATGCCGGATCAACGAGCCTGAAGGGTCGCGGCGGCAACGACCTACGCTTCGGGATGGGGCACACACAGCGAGCGCTTGCCGCCGGCCCGGATGAAATCGACGATTTCCTTGACGATGGGGTGGCCCGCGAACTCCTCCTCGACGTCATCGAGGCGCTCGACCAGCGTGCCCTCGTCGGCAAACAGCAGCCGGTAGGCGCGGCGCAGGGTGTGGATGTCCTCGCGCGAGAAGCCGCGCCGCTGCAGGCCGATGATGTTCAACCCCGAGAGGTGGGCGCGGTTGCCGAGCGCCATGCCGTAGGGGATGAGATCGTTCTCGAGGCCGGACATGCCGCCCAGGAACGAGTGCGCGCCGACGCGCGAGAACTGGATGACGGCAGCGCCGCCGCCGAGGATGGCGAAATCCCCGACCGTCACATGCCCCGCCAGCATCACGTTGTTGGAGAAGATGACGCTGTTGCCGACGTTGCAGTCGTGCCCGACGTGGCTGTTGGCGAGGAACGCGCAGTCGTTGCCGATGACGGTCTTCATGCCGCCGCCCGCGGTGCCGGGATTGAGCGTGACGCCTTCGCGGATCAGGCAGTCGCTGCCGACCTCGAGCGTGGAGGGCTCGCCCTTGTACTTGAGGTCCTGGGGCTGATGGCCGATCGAGGCGAAGGGAAACACGCGCGTCCTGGCGCCGATGCTGGTGCGGCCGGCGACGGCCACGTGGCTCACCAGCTCGACCTCGTCGGCGAGCGCCACGTCCTTGCCGACCAGGCAGAAAGGACCGATGCGCACTCCCTCTCCGAGGCGTGCCCCCGACTCGACGATCGCGGTCGGGTGCACCTCACACTTTGGCATCATCCGGATCCAGGATCATGGCGCTGACCTCTGCCTCGGCCACGGTTTGGCCGTTGACCTTGGCCTCGCCGTAGAACCGCCAGGCGCGGCCGCGGCTGCGCACCTTCCGGACATGATAGTGCAACAGGTCGCCGGGCAACACCGGCTTGCGGAACTTGGCGCGGTCGATCCCCATGAAATACACGAGCTGGGGCTTGTAGGTGGTGTCCAGGTTGCTCACGCACAGCGCGCCCGCCGTCTGCGCCAGGCCCTCGATGATCAGCACCCCGGGCATGATCGGGAACTGCGGGAAGTGGCCCTGGAAGAACGGCTCGTTGATCGTGACTGCCTTGATGCCGACGGCACTCTCGTCGCGGTCCATGTCGATGATCTTGTCGACCATCAGGAAGGGATAGCGATGCGGCAACAGCTTCATCACCCGGGCGATGTCCGCGGTGCCGAGCTTCTTCGTCGAATCAGAGTCTGTCATGGTGCTACCCGCTCCCAACACATTTCCGGCGCCCACGATAGCCGGCCCCGTTAATCACTGCCGGAACGCCCTTCCTTTTGCGTTAAACGCTTGATGGCCGCCAGCTGGCGCGCCCATTCCGTGAACGGTATCGCCGGCGTGCCGCCCATGCGGGCACCCGCCGGAACATCGTCCTTGGCATGCGAGCCGCCCGCGATCTGGGCGCCGGAGCCGACCTTGATGTGCCCGACAAGGCCGGCTTGGCCGCCCATCACCACGAAATCCCCGAGCTCGGCGGAGCCTGCTATGCCCACCTGCCCGACGATCACGCAATGCCGGCCCATGATGACGTTGTGCCCGATCTGCACGAGATTATCAATTTTCGTGCCTTCGCCGATCACGGTGTCCTTCAGGGCGCCGCGATCGATGCACGTGTTGGCGCCGATCTCGACGTCGTCCTGGATGATGACCCGGCCGATCTGCGGCACCTTGAGATGGCCCTTGGGGCTCATGGCGAAACCGAAGCCGTCCTGGCCGATCCTGGCGCCCGGGTGCAGCACGACCCGGTCGCCGACCAGGGCGTGCACGACGGAGGCGCCGGGGCCGATGTAGGAGCCCCGCCCGATCGCGACCCGGTAGCCGATGACGGCGCAGGCGGCGATCCGCGTGCCGCGCCCGATCTGCGCCTCGCGGCCGACGACGGCGCCGGGCTCGACGATCACGTCCTCCTCCAGCCGGGCAGTCGGGTGCACCAGGGGCTCGCCGTCCCTGGCCATGGCGGCCTTGGAGGTCATGGCGTCGGGATAGAGGAGTTGGAGGGCTTGCGCGAACGCACGATAGGGGGCCGGGACGACGAGGGCGACCGCGCCGACGGGCACGCGGGAGGCGAACGCGTTGGCCACCAGGCAGGCCGAGGCCCGCGTGCCGCCGAGAAGGCTCAGATATTTGCGGTTGTCGAGGAAGGTGACGTGGCCTGGACCGGCATCGGCGAGCGCCTTCACGTCATGGATCAGCAGGGAGGGATCGGCTCCCGCCGGAAGTGCAGCACCCACCTTCTGCGCCAGCACATCGAGGCCGACGGGCGCCGCTCTCTCGAAGAACCCCGGATGCTCCATCCAGCCACCTTGCGAACAGGGAGACGCCCGACGCCGACATGGGCGGAAAAGCGAGTCACACTAGCACGGGGCAGAGGGCCTGTCGCCGCATGCGGCCAGGCCAGCAGGCAGGCCGGGGAAAGCGGCTCTAGAACCGGGTCGAGGCGCCGAAGCGGATCAGCTGCTCGCTGTCGTAGGACTCTTTCTTGAGGGCCTTGGCGACATCGAGACGCAGCGGACCCAGCGGCGAGTTCCAGATCAGGCTCACGCCCGCGGAAGCACGCACCGCGCTGCTGTCGGCGAGGCAGATGACGTTGGTATTGCCCGCTTCGCAGCCCGCATTGGCAGGGTTCTTTGCAAACGCGCCAGCACCAAAGAGCGAGCCGGCATCGGCAAACGCGGCACCGCTCAGGCCGATATCCTCGGGTATGAACGGCAGCGGGAAGCGCACCTCGGCGGTCGCGGACCAGAACGTATCGCCGCCCAGCGCGTCGCCTGTGTTCAAATCGCGCGGGCCGAAGCCGCCGCGGTTGAAGCCGCGGATGGTCTCGCCGCCCTTGTAGAACAGGTCGATCAGGCGGAGGTCCTGGTCGCCCCAGGCGCTGATATAGCCGCCGAGCACGCGGCTCACGAACGTGATCTTCTCGGTGATGGGGTAGTAGTAGCGCCCTTCGCCGCTCAGGCGATAGAACTGCACGTCGCCGCCAAGGCCCGCGAACTCGCCGCTCGTCACCCAGTAGAAGCCCGAGGACGGGTTCTTCGGATGGTTGCGGCCGTCATAGGCCACGCTGGTGCCCCATGAGGACGTGATGGCGTCACCCTCCGCTTCCCTGATGGCGCGCGAGGCTCTCAGCGTATCGACGTCGTAGATGCTGCTCGTGGTCAGATTGTAGCTGTTGGTCAGCCACAGGTTCTCGGTGATCGGGAAGCCGGCCCGCAGGGCGCCGCCGGTCGTCCTGGTGCGGAACGCGGATGCGGACGAGAGGTTGACGTCCTTGTGGAACAAGTCGAAGCCGGCGGCGATGTTGGTGTCGAGGAAGCGCGGCTCGGTGAAGCCCAGGT
>Ga0247825_10001201_pt1 | contig 16930 bp, 10 predicted proteins | sample 13C_Vanillin_Day_FD_194413 | JGI IMG/M metagenome (GOLD analysis project Ga0247825, IMG submission 194413) | Soil microbial communities from agricultural site in Penn Yan, New York, United States - 13C_Vanillin_Day48 | ecosystem: Environmental > Terrestrial > Soil > Agricultural land | place... | reverse complement strand
CGATGCACTCCGCCAGCGTTGGCCATCGACCAGCTCCATCACCAGCGCCGTCATGCCGGACGCCTCTTCTACTCCGTAGAGGGTTGCGATGTTGGGATGGTTGACGGCCGCCAGCAGACGACCTTCGCGATCGAAGCGGGCGATTGAGTCGGCGTCGGAGGCGACGTTCGGCGGCAGAATCTTCAACGCCACCTCGCGCCCGAGCTTCAGGTCACGGGCGCGGTACACGACGCCCATTCCACCGACGCCGACGATCGAGACGATCTCGTAGTGACTGAGACGGCTCCCGACATCCAGAGCCATGGCGGCAATCCTCTGCGATTCGCCCCGATTATACGTAACGGCACGCGGAACCCAGGACTTCTCCCCCGACTACGGGGGTCCGATCGTGGCCGAGATTCCGATACCCTACATGCATAACTCTCGTTCAAAGGGGTGCGTGTTTGTTGCTTTCTAGACGCTCGATCCTGCTCGTCATACTCGCCGGAGTGCTCGCATGCAGTCCTCTGGCCGCTCAGTGGATTCGCTATCCCAGTGCAGGAGCGCCTCGCAAAGCGGACGGCACCGTCGACATGTCCGCCGCCACGCCTCGCAGCGCAGACGGCAAGCCCGATTTCTCCGGGATCTGGACCAGCGACGAAGTCGATCCACGCAGGCCAAACGTCCCGCCCAATCCCCGTGACGCCACGACATCGCGCCGCATGATCAACATCGGTGTGGAGCTTCCGGGCGGACTTCCCTATCAACCCTGGCTCGCTGCGCTGGTCAAGGAGCGTTGGGCCAAGAACGCGGTCGACGACCCGCACGTCAGGTGCTTCCCCGACAACTTTCTTCGCGCTTACGGGACGCCGCACCTCCTGAAGTTCGCGCAGGTGCCAGGGCTTCTGATCGTCCTCAATGAATGGAATGCCGGGTATCGGCAGATTCACATCGACGGGCGTCCGTTGCCCGAGGACCCGAACCCCTCGTTGATGGGGTACTCCTCGGCAAAATGGGACGGCGACACCCTGGTGGTCGATACGAATGGAGTGCGTGACGATACGTGGATCGATTGGCAAGGCAGCGTGCTGACCGAGGCGGCGAAGGTGCGCGAGGAACTGCGGCGAACAGACTTCGGGCACATGGAGATTCGCGTGACCGTGGACGATTCCAAGGCCTACACGAAACCATGGACCGTCACGATCAGGGAACGCCTGATCGCCGACGCCGAGTTGATCGACGAGATCTGTCTGGAGAACGAGCGCTCTCTCAAACACATGAAGTGATGTCGAAGCTGGAAGCTCCGCTGCGCATGGCCTCGGCAGACTCGTTGGCCGAGTTCGTCGAGCGCCATCCCAGACTGTTCGTGCTCACCGGTGCCGGCTGCAGCACCGACTCGGGCATTCCCGATTACCGCGACGCCGCCGGCGAGTGGAAGCGTCGCCCTCCGATCATGTTCCAGGCGTTCGTCGCGGACGAACGCGCGCGCAAGCGTTACTGGGCGAGGAGTCTTGTCGGCTTCCGACGCATGCGGTCTGCGCGCCCCAACGACGCGCACACCTCGCTCGCGATTCTCGAGCGACGCGGGCGGATCGTTCAACTCGTTACGCAGAACGTCGATGGGCTGCATCAGGCGGCCGGCAGTCAAAACGTGATCGATCTGCACGGCCGCATCGATACGGTGCGCTGCCTGGGCTGCGAGCGCCGCTGCTCGCGCGAGCAACTGCAAGAGGAGCTCGAGCGGCGGAATCCGGACTTCGCCTCTCTCGATGCAGTCGAAGCACCTGACGGCGATGCCGATCTGGACGATGCCGCGTTCGAGACGTTCGACGTGGCTGCCTGTGATGCGTGTGATGGGCTGCTAAAGCCGGACGTCGTGTTCTTTGGCGAGAACGTTCCTGCCGAACGCGTGCAGCGCGCGATGGCGGCCATCGAGCTCTCCGACGCGATGCTCGTCGTCGGCTCGTCGCTGATGATCTACTCCGGCTATCGCTTCGCCACAGCTGCCGCCGACGCGGGCAAGCCGATCGCCGCAATCACTCTGGGCCGTACTCGAGCCGACGACATCCTCACGCTCAAGATCAGTGATCGCTGTGCGAACGCGCTACACGTGATCACGGCGCCTTTGGCGGATAGATAAACACTAGCCGACTACACAGGAGTGATTCGCGGCGAGCCCCCTCGACGGCAGCCAGGCACTACGCTATCCAGCGCGCCCTGCGCGACGCACGCCGCCGCGCAGTCGGACGAACAGGATCGCATTTCAACCGGCGGTTTCTACGGCTTTGGCTTCCAGTTCAGGACAACCGTGATGGGAAGGGTGACTTCTCTGAGTGTATCCAAGAGAAAGCGCTGCCCGTCGCGCGACACCATGTAGTGGCGGCCGTTATCATTCTGCGGGATGCCCGCCAGAGCGGTCGTGAAGAGCGCCATGGGCGTTCCCACGTCCACCATGTTCCGTTGCGCGTCAAGCTGAATCGGTACCGCCATCAGCCGTTGATCGGGCGCGAGATAGAACAGTTCCTTCCCATCGCCGCGCCATCGCGCTTGAATGCCTCCATCGGTGGAGATTCGCACCTTCTGCCCTGGCCGCCGAAAGGGCTGGACGTAGATCTCGGGCCGGCCTGATTCGTTCGACTGAAACGCGATCCACTTCCCGTCCGGCGCGAACTGCCCGTTCGTCTCGTTGAAGGGCGTCGCAACCACTGGTACTGACGTGCGGTCGCCCTCCAGCGGCAGCGCCATGATGTCCCTGTCGCCCTTCAAGCCCGCGATCGTATAGAGGATGAATCGTCCGTCCGGTGACCAGTCGTTGGGCCCCAGCGCCTTCACCAGCAGCTCGTCGTTTCCCGTGCCATCGGTCGCCCGCATATACAACGCGAACTCGGACGGCCCTAACCGATTCGAGCTGAACACGATCCGACGGCCGTCGGGAGACCACACCGCACCCAGGTCGAACGCCGGGTCGGTCGTGAGCCGCGTCGAGACACCGCGTTTCATGTCAAGCAGCCAGATATCGGTGGTTCCTTCAACGAATGATGAAATCGCGAGACGGCTTGCGTCGGGTGACAGCGAGCTGTTGAATCCGTCACCGAAGTCGGATCCGGGGATGGTCTCCAACGGGGCTCCTGACCGGTCGAACCATACGAAGTGGTGCTGCGAGGTAGACGGTCCCGTTCGGTACGCGAACGGGCCAGCAGCAGAAGTGGACAGCGCGGCAGTGGCGCCGGTGCCGCTGCCCGCGACGATCTGCTCGGCGATGGCGACAGGGCTGCCCGCGAGCGCGAGCCGTACTGGATCGAACACCTGCGCAAAGAGCGTCCCTCCGCGAACGAATAACAGATGTCCCGAGGACACGTACGACGCGGCCTGTGCATCGACGATCCGCCGTGGCGGCTCGGGCGCGCCGAGGACGCCGCCGTAGATGCCCGGCACTGTGCCTGTGGCATAGATCAAGTAATGGCTGTGGTCCGGAAGAAACTGCGGCGACCAATGGTCGTTCGCTTCTGGAGTGGGCTGCGTCACTGCACGCGGTTCGCCGCCCTCGGCGGAGACGCGGAACAGCGAAGGACCAGGGACCCTATCGAACAGGATTGTCCCGTCACGGTTCCAGGCGCCACCGAGTGCCCCGCCGGAAGCCAGGACGCGCACCGCACCGCTCTCGATATCGACGCGCTTGAGCTGAGCATCTGCCGCAAATCCGACGGACCGGCTGTCGGGCGACCAAAATGGGAGCCTCGCGTTTTCCGTTCCCTCCAACGGTCTTGCCGACACCGCGTTCAATCGCCGCGCCCACAGCCGCGACAGCCTGTTGGTTGTCGCTACGAACACGAGCATTTTCCCGTCCGGTGACAGCGCGATCGAGGTCGGCTCGGTCGTTGGCGGCGCATGGATTTCGAAGCGGACTTCCTCGGGATCTGGCGCCGGACGGCGCGAGGACCACAAGGACACAGCCACGGCAGCAGCACTGGCGATAATCACCGCTGCTACCGACCATGTCCGCCGAGCCGGCGCACTGAACGCGGTGGTGCGGCCCGGCGCGGCGTCGCCGGAGTCGCTCAGCGCGTCCTCGATTTGGAATCGTGCGTCCGCGGCGTCGCGAAGCCTGCGGCTGGGATCCTTCTGCAAACAACGGCGCAGCAGCGATCGCACGACGGTTGGGGTCTCGGTGGGAAGCGCGGCCCACTCGGGATCAGTCTTCAACACATCGCTGATCACCTCGACGGCGCTCGCCCCGTCGAACGCGCGGCGCCCGGTCAGCATCTCGTACAGCACGCATCCGAAGGCCCAGATATCGGCGCGCCTGTCCAGAGTGTTGCCGCGCGCCTGCTCCGGCGCCATGTACGCCGCCGTGCCGAGAATCATCCCGGCGCGCGTCATCGCGGGCGTCGTGATCGTCGGTGACATCGACACGCTCGGCGACGACCCGGCGGCCGGTTCCATTGCCTTCGCGATGCCGAAGTCGAGCACCTTCACCGCACCGTCAGCGCGAACTTTTACGTTGCCCGGCTTGAGATCGCGATGAACAATCCCTCGCTCGTGTGCGGCTTCCAAGGCTTCGGCGATCTGCTTCGCGATTCCCAGCGCCTCCCCGATCGGAATCGCCCCACGTCGGATGCGATCCTCGAGCGTCGGCCCCTCAACCAGCTCCATCACGAGCGCACGGATGCCATCGGCCTTTTCCAGGCCGTGGATGATGGCAATGTTCGGGTGATTCAGTGACGCCAGCGTCTTGGCTTCGCGTTCGAATCGTGCGAGCCGATCGGGATCCTGTGCAAAGGCGTCAGGAAGGATTTTGATCGCGACCTGACGACCAAGGTGGGTGTCGGTGGCGCACCACACCTCCCCCATGCCGCCACCTCCGATTTGGGCGGTGATCTCATACGGGCCGAGGCGGGTGCCAGGAGCCAGAGCCATGGTAAGTCGCCGCGATTATAGGAGATGCCGTGGCGAGAGCGGATAGGTCACGGGTAACGGCGCAGGGATCCGCAATCAACGATTGCGAATCGGTCGTCACTTGCCGACTACTCGTTTCTGAATCATCAGGTAACTAGAATCGTCAGGGCCCAGACGTATGAACGCTCGCGCTGCGCTCGTCACCTCCCGTCCCGGTGCCGTGCTGTACGCGCGCGCACTCGCAGAACTTCCGCCCACTGTCGTCGGGCTCGAGGCGCGCCTCTCGGAGCTCGCCATCTTCCCTGTCAAGGGGCTGGGCGCGGTGCGGCTCTTGAGCGCCCGTGTTGATCACCGCGGCCTCGTCGATCCCGCATCGGGACTCGCGGATCGCGGCGTCATGCTGGCAGTCCGACAGCCCGGCGCAAGACCCGATGGCGTGGCGTACGACGCTTTGGGCTTGGCCAACCGGAACGAGGCGACCTTGGCTCTGGCGCGCGCGTTTCTTGAAGACGGCGTGCTGGTATACGACGCGCGCGGGCTCGTGCCGCTGCGCCTCGCGCCAGCCTCGCTCGCGCCGGCGAGCGAGGGCGCGCGTATCCGGGTGAAGCTCCCTTATACCGGCGGCCCCGTAATCGAGGGCATCGTCGACGAGGGGCCACTCGCGACGTGGGTCCGTGACCTCCTGCGGGCACATCCGGCCCAACGCCGCTATGACGTCCGGGACGTCGTCGCCGTACGCGCGGCGGACGACCACCGCCGCTCGGTCGCCGAGCGGCATCTCGCGGGCCAGGACGCGCAAACGCTCTTCGGCGACGGCGCACATGCGCTCGTCGCGTCTGCTTCGACATTGACGTGGATGAACGATGTGCTCGTGGCCGAGGGGCAGCGCGCGATCGCGATGGAAGCGTTCCGGCCCAACATCGTCCTCCAGGGCCTTCCGCCGAATGCCGAGGACGTGATCGGCGAGGCGCATATCGACGCCGAGGGCGGTCTCGTGCGCCTGGTGTTTTCGAGCCTGTGTGTGCGCTGCGACGCGACACGCGTCGACTACACGACCGGGGCGCGTGCCGACTCGCAACCGCTTGCGTGGCTGGCACGCAACAGGCCGCCCCGCGACGCGGACGCGAACGCTGCCACCTTTGCGATCAACGCCGTATTTCCCCGGACCGCGCACGCCCGCATCTTGCGTTTGAACGACGACGTGCGCATCGTGTCAGATCGGGTTTGATGGCACTCACGTTTGATGAATCGAACCATGAAGACGGTCTACGAGGCCGCAGGCGGTCTCGACGGGCTCCTGAAACTGGCCAGCGCGTGGCACACCCGGGTGTTAGAGGACGAAGTAGTTAGCCATGCGTTCAGCCACGGTTACCACCCGCAGCACACGGAGCGCCTTGCCTCGTACTGGGCGGAGGCACTCGGTGGGCCAACGACCTACTCCGACCGGTATGGTGATGAGACCTCTGTCGTCCGGATTCACAGCGGCAACGGGCTGCACGAGGAGATGGACCAGCGGGCGATCGCGTGTTTCGATCAGGCGCTGGACGATGTCGGACTTGCGCACGACGAGCGCCTCCGTCGCGTGCTGCACGACTACTTCGCGTGGGCCACGACTACCACGATGGCTCGTTACCACCACTCGGCAGAGGATGTGCCGGATGGTTTGCAGATCCCGAAGTGGTCCTGGCACGGACTCGTCAGCGGAGGGGAGACAGCTCACCGAGGCGGGCCGTTGATGGACGCCGTCGCGCTTGTCTTGGAACACTCGGTGGAGGCAGATGTCAGCCGGGCCTTCGCCTGGAAGTTTCGCACCAACGTGGCGACCTGGAACGATCCCCCGGCCACGTTTGTGCTGGACGGCGCATTCACCGATGGCTCGCAGGGCAGCACCGTGCTGCCCGGGCAAGCACCGCTGACGTGGTGGATTCGCGACGTTCACGAGGAACGATCGTTCGCGATCGAAATGCTGTTGGATCGAGCGACGCTGCGATTCGAATGGTATTTCGATGTCGTCGGCGGCGGTGGCACGAAGTTGACCCAGCGTATCGTGCTCTCGGGCACCAACGCGCCGGCCTATCGCGAGCAGGTCGAGGCGGGGTTCAGGCCGACTCTCGCCGACGGTATGCAGCGACTTGCGGCTGACATGGTTGCTGCGCAGAGGGGCTCGAAGGATGCCGGCTAACTGCGCGGCACCCGACGCCGCGATCTTTCCAACACGGAGCAACTCAATGGCCGAGAACAAGACCAAGCCCACCACGCCAACGTCGACCCTAGATCATGGATAGCTGACAGGCGACGGAACCGCGAAGATCCCCTAGCGGTTGTGAGGTTCGGGTGGCGATAACACCATTTCGGCATCCCACACTCCTCGCCGCGAGACGGCGAGCCGCACCTGAAGAAGCTCGGTGTTCATGTCTGCGGCTTTGAGACCAGTCCGTACGGCGTCGAATGGATGCGCTTCGACACGCACTGCCAAGTGCCAGAGATCGTGAAGACCGTCCCGCACCTAGCGTTTGTCGTCGACAACTTGGACATCGCGCTCCAAGGAAAGCAGATCCTCATTCCGCCGACCTCGCCGTCACCCAGCGTGCGGGTCGCGTTCATCTTGGATGAGGGGGCGCCGATCGAACTCCTGGAATTTGCTCCAGATTCCGACTAGCCGGCGGACGGGACAGACCGTTGCCACGTCCTGTCGCTCCACTGGCGCATTGTGGGTAACGAGTAACGGCGATCTAGCGATTGATGCCAAGTCGTCGCATCACTCGCCACAAGCCGACGACTCATTTCCGAAATGCAGACCAGCAACTGGTCGACGCTGGTCCGGGGCCAGCTTGCTCCGTCACGCCGATTCGCCTCAGCGACCAGATCCCCCTCCATTCGCGTCTTCGTCAGGCGCTGCACGCCGCGCGCCCTGACGAACGGAGGAAGAGATGGCCAGGCTGGTCCGGGGGTCTCACTCGTGCTGGTGCTAGCCGTGCCCTCGTCGGTGTCGTGTTCGTGGCTAGTCGAGCACTCAGTGTTCAGTTAAGTCAGCAATCCAGATGTTGCTACGGCGTTCGTCGATGGTGAAGAAACAGCGCCCTCCTCCGATTGCGAAGTCAGTCCGGCTGGAGGCCCGGGCGGGATCCGCGAACTTGACGAGCAGGCGCGGTGACCCGCCGGCGAGAGGGACCGACCAGATAGATGCGCGCCCTTCGGCATCATGGCTCTTGAAGTACAGGGTCTCGCTGTCCTCTCCGAACAGCACGTCTTCGGCCTTGGGCTCTGTCGAATGTGCTGCCGGCACATAGACGACTCGACTCTCCCGGGACTCTGGCGACACGACTTCCACCGCGTCGCCGCGCGAATACGCGAGAAAACGACCATTCGGCGACCAGGAAACTTTCCAAGCTCCGGCGCGGAGCGCTACAGGAGCACTCCAACGGCCGGTTCCGTCACGACGGGTCACGAACGCGCCACGAAAGAGCCCGCGATCCTCAGAGAGATCAACGAATGCCAACGACTGCCCATCGGGCGACCATACAGGAAAGGCTTCCTGAGACGACGTAGCGGTCACCTGCTCCGGCGGCCCACCGTCGAGCAGCTGGACGAAGATGTCTCGAGACTTGGTGTGCCATGAATGGTACGCCAGGTACCGCCCATCCGGCGATAGATCCGGCACGAACTCGTCTAGGGGATCCATCGTCAGGCGTTCAGCAGGTCCACCATTGATGGTCGTCCGAAAAATGTCGAAACTCCCATTGAGATTCGAGTCGTACAGCAACCACTTCCCGTCGCGCGATACCCGCATCGATTCGATGATCTGGTTGGCTCTGGTGATCGGCTCCGCGTCGGACGCATCCACGACCCCCGTGGCAGGAATGGGCACAGACCAGATGTTCGCGCGCGCGGAATAGGCCACGTACGCGAGGCGCTCGCCGTCGGCTGAAAATCGAATGGAGTACGCTCCCAGCCCGGTCGTGATGCGGGTTGCGGCGCCGCGGGCGCGGCCATCTTCCCCGAATTCGAGCGAGTAAACGTCGCTGGTGCCCTCTTGGTTCGAAACGAAATACAGTTTCATGCTGTCAGGAGCCCACACCGGGCTGCTGTTCATCGCTTGGCGATCGGTCACCTCAATCAAGTCGCCGCCTGTCGCAGCCACGACCACGATCGCACTCGGCGCCGCGTTTCCAAAAGTCCACCCCACGCCAGCAAAGTGCCAGTTACCCGACGTGCAGGCGATCCATTTGCCATCGGGGGACCAATCGCACGAATGCAGCTCGTACTGTGACGTCGTGATCACGCGCCGTCGACCATCGTCAACGGACACGAGCGAGAGGGATTTGTCGCTATTGTCTGCGACTGCCACACGCTTCCCATCGGGCGCCCACGCGGCCCCACTGATTCCGCTGCGCATCCTCACAACGAGGTCCCTCTCTGGGACATCGGCTCGAGAGACTAACTGCCGCGCATTGCCTCCCGTGAAGGGAGTCACGAAGACACCTTCCGGCGAGATGTATAAGAGCTGCGTCCCATCTCGCGACCAACGTGGCTGAAATTGGGGCGTCGTTGCCTCGTGCAGAGGTGTAGCTAGGCCCCCGTTGACAGATCGCACATAGATTCTCACTTGCGTCGGTGTTCCGGCGGCATACGCGATCAGGCTGCCGTCTGGCGAAATGGCTGGGTCGATTTCTAGCCGGTCCTCTCCGGTCAGGGGCCTCATGTTCCCGAGCCGCAGCGGCGCGGGAGGAACTTCTGCGTCCCGTGCGACCAAGCGCGCGAATCCACCGACAAGCCCGCCCCGCCATGCCGCCGTACCACCAACCAGCAGAGCGAGGGTGAGTAGCGACAACACGATCGCAGCCTGTTTCCTTGGCAACAGTCGCCGGGTTCGACCGGTCGCGACGGCCGCAGCAATCGCGCGTAGCTCGTCGGCCATCGCGCTCGTGTCTTGCCACCGCGCGACGGGGTCCTTCTGGAGGCACTTCTGAATGAGCGCATCCAATGCCGGTGGTGTCTCGCTGAGCTTCGATGAAAACGGGCGTGGCAGATCGTGCTCGAGGAGGGCCGTGGGGCTCTCACCGTCGAACGCCTTATCGCCGGTGACCATCTCGTACAGGACCGCACCGAAGGCGAACACATCCGCCCGATGGTCGATGTCCTGCCCACGAGTCTTCTGCTCCGGCGCCATGTACGCGAGTGTCCCGGCTACGGCAGTCGATGTTGTCTGCTCACCTACCTCAGAACCCGTGTGAGTGGATGCTCCTCCTGTCTCGCGAGGCGAGAGCATAGACAGCTTCAGCTTCGCCACCCCGAAATCGAGCAGCTTCGCTCCAGATTTCGTCACCATGATATTGCTCGGCTTGAGATCACGATGAGTGATCCCCCTGGCGTGGGTCTCCACGAGCGCGTCGCCGATTTCGAGTGCGTAGCGAAGCACCTGATCGAGTGGCATGTGGCCTCGGGATAGCCGCTCGGCTAGCGATTCACCCTCGAGGTACTCCATAACGAGGTAGTCGATGCCATCCTGTTGCCCGACGTCGAAAACTGGACAGATGTGCGGGTGGCTGAGCGCGGCCAGCGCCCTGGCCTCGAGCTCGAAGCGGTACCTCAGGTCGGCATCCATCGCGACGTGCACGGGCAGCACCTTGATGGCGACCGTGCGACCCAATCTCGTGTCGGTTGCCCGGTACACCTCGCCCATTCCGCCCTTACCAATCAGGGCATTGATTTCATACGGGCCGAGGCGGGTGCCAGCAGTCAGAGCCACGGCAAGTGGCCGCGATTATAGAAGAAGATGCCATGGCGAGAGCGAAGCTGGCGAGACGACAGAGTACGGGCAAAGGGCGCGCCCAAATAGCTCCACGACAAGGGCTTCGAGCGACGTTTTCCGGATAATCCTGATCGCTGCTGATGATGCGAGGAAGTCGATGAAGATCTTGGCGACAACGGGGTTCGTTGACGCGGTGCCCACACCAGCAGAGAAAATCGTCACGCGCTGCACTTCCGGGGGAAGCGGACCGACAAAGTCGATACCGTCTATCGGAAGCAACTCACTGATCTGCTAGTCATTCAACCCTCGGCCATCAGAGTGCCTTATCGGTGAGCATACAGGATTCACATCTCCGTGAACGCGCCCGCAAGGATATACTCCGGCGTACTTCTTCTCATCGAAGACGCGCTCACGCCACCGCCTCGTAGACATGCTCGCCATGCTCAGAAAGATCGCATTTGCCGTGACCGTCTTGCTAACGCCAGTGTCCCTGGCGCTCGCGCAGCAGCGCCCTGCATTCAGCGTGGTGGAAGCGACCATCGACGACATCCGTGGCGCGCTCGAATCCGGGCGCGCCACGTGTCAATCGGTGGTGCGTGACTACCTTGACCGTGTCGAAGTCTATGACAAATCTGGTCCAGGGTTGAACGCCGTGCAGACGGTCAATCGTCATGCGCTTCAAGACGCCGAACGTCTCGACTCGCTGTTCCGTGCGTCTGGCCCGGTGGGTCCGCTGCATTGTGTGCCGATGCTCATCAAGGATCAGGTCGAAACGAGCGACATGCCGACCACGTACGGATCGGTGCTGTTCAAGGACTTCATTCCGAAGCGCGACGCGACGATCGTGGTACGTCTCAGGAATGCAGGTGCTGTGATCGTGGCGAAGACGACGATGGGCGAATTCGCCTCCGGCTATCTCGGATCGGCGTTTGGCATCGTGCGCAACGCCTACGACCAGACCAGAATCGCAAGCGGCTCCTCCGGCGGAACGGGCGCCGGCATCGCCGCGAATTTCGCGACGGTCGGAATCGGCGAGGACACCGGAGGCTCGGTGCGCGGACCCGCGGCAGCGAACAACCTTGTGGGTTTGCGGCCGACGACGCAGCTCGTGAGCCGCCATGGCATGCTGCCCGCTAAGCCGAGTAGCGACACACTTGGGCCAATCGCCCGTTCCGTCAAGGACGCCGCCATCGTGCTAGACGTCCTCGCTGGTTACGACGTGAACGACCCGATTACGGCGGAGGCCGTCGGGCGCATGCCGACGACGTACACCCAGTCGCTCGACTCCTCGGCGTTGCGCGGCGCCAGGATTGGGGTGATCCGTCAGCCGCTGGATCCGAAAGCCGATGCCACGTCAGAAGAGTTCCTGCAGGTCCGAGCGGTCATCGACCGTGCGCTCGCGGATTTGCGTCGACTGGGCGCGGAGGTTGTAGACCTGGCTGCGATTCAGGACATCGCGGGCCGCTCCGCGCGGATGTACGACGACAACGTCTACGAGACAGAGGCCGCGACTGACGCGTACCTGGCGAAGCATGCGAACGCTCCGGTCAGGAGTCTGCGAGAGATTCTCCTGTCAGGAACCGTCGTGCCCGGCCGCGCGCGAACGCTAATCGCCTCCCTTGGCCACACGACCACCGAGCAGGGGTACCTTCAGCTGCTGCTAAAAAAAGAGGCACTCCGGCAGGAAGTCTTCGGCCGGATGGCTGACCAGCGCCTCGACGCGGTCGCGTATGCGACGTTCGACCATCCGCCGCTGCGGATTGCGGCCGATGCGTTGACGCGAAGGGATGTCGAACTGACCGGATTGGGCAACAACAGACGTTTGAGCCCGGTCATCGGGTTTCCCGCGATTACCGTTCCCGCCGGATTCACGAGCGAAAGTCTTCCCGTCGGCCTCGAGTTCATGGCGCGGCCGTTTGCGGAGCGCCTGCTCTTAAAAATCGCCTACGCGTATGAGCAGGGGACGCACCATCGAAAGCCCCCATCTTCGACGCCGGCACTGGCGCCCCGCCCGACCGCCCGCTAGTTACCGAAGGCGGCAGTTGTTGGTACCACGGCGCGACCGCGTCATCGTCGTAGCCCGCGATAAACGGTACGACTCTATCGGGAGTGACCCGGCGTACAGACGCACCCATTGAGCTCGACGTTCACTCGCCGGGTCACTAACGGCGTAGTGTTGGGGAAACCTGGCCTGGGGACTTGGCCTCGAGCCCGAACAGGTTCCAGAAAGACTCTTTTGTCGAACGCGTGACGTTTTCGTCAGTCGATAACTGGCGACTACAGATTATTTTGGCCATCGTGCGACGCGCATCGCTCTGACAGGGAATCCACTGGAGTCGCCGCGCGATGGACTGTGATGGCGCTTGTCATACGGGTGGCGATGCTCGCCCTGGTCTGCGCTTCAGCGTCGACGCCACATGGCCAGCCGTCCGCGCCGCATAGCTGACCAGTTCGGCAGCTGTTCGATCGGATGCCTACTCTCGGCCGCCGGTGCTGCCGTCCAATCTCGTCATTGATGTCCAGTGTTCCTGTGACCGTCGCGGCTCGCTTCTGTCCGCTGCGCCGGCGCCTTCCGCCGGGCATCGTCGTCCGCAATCCCCGCCAGCAGCGTTGCCAGATCGTTCACGAGCTGCTTCATTTCCTCCCGGGTAGGCGTGTTGGTCAACGCTTCCGTAATCATGGCTTCGTGCTTCACCATGACGTCGGCGATGATCGCGCACAGTTGCCCCAACTGCTCGGTGAGCCGCGGGTCCGGCGGCACGAGTCGCCTCTCCATGCACTCCCGCTCGTGGGCCATCGCCTGTGTCATCCGGGCCAACCAGTCGTCCAAGTCGCGCGTTTCCTGCTCCGTCAACTCGTCACCCGGTTGATGCGCGTCGGCTCCCATGGCACCCTCTCCTTGTCGGCGTGTCGCGTCGTGTGTGCTCGCCGCAACGTCTTCGGGGCGCATCACTCGTGGGCCGATGCGAGCCGGCGCTCGCCAGGGCATGATCGAGGATGGCCTGCCGCCGAATCGCCGAAAGTGCAGACACCGTGCCGAGTTGGCGGATAGATTCAGGCCGGATCTGACTCCACAACTGCGCGATCTGTGGCCTGGGCCAGACAAACGTCTGGCAGGAGGCAGGCGATCAGCCGTAGGCGCCCACCGCACTGCGGGATACGCGAGGACGTCAACCCCGAAACTGCGGCGCATCAGACGTCAGAACGATTAAGGCCTCCCGGTACTGAATGAGTTAAGTTTTCGAAGGGCCTTTCAAGACGTCTCGCCCGCACGGAGTGGGGCAAGTGATAGTGCCTAGCAAACGCAGTTTATTGGGAGGCTGAACCACATGCTCGTGGTCTGAGGCGCAGCCTCGCTGATGCTAAACAATCCCCCGTTAAGCACGACCTCACTGTAGAATCGCCCCGACAGTGGCGCTTTCCCCGGAGTGTCAGGCTCGGCCCTTACGAGATAAACGCCCAGATCGGCGTGGGTGGCAGGTGTATCGGGCGAAGGATACCCGCCTGCGTGAGGTCGCCATCAAGGTATCGGCACAACGATTCAGCGAGCGATTCGCCGGCGAAACGCGGACCATCGCCTCGCTCAATCATCCCAACATCAGTGGTCGTGAACTGGGGCAGCCGCATTGAATCGGTAACGCTCGAAACACAACTGGGCCCTCGTGGCCCGATACAGGAGGTTTCCATGAAGCTACACGCGACTGTCGCAATTGCAGCACTCGTCGTTGGTCTCGTGGTGAGCGCCGCGGCCCAACAACCGCAGGATAAGACGCTGACGGCGATAGGACCAGTTTTGAAGATCTCGGGTGACTCTCTCGTCATCGACCTTGGTAAGGGGAAGACCATGCAGTTCGTGACCAACTCGGACACCCTGGTCAAAGTCTCGACTGGCGGTGCCCAGGCCCAAGCCGCACGGGCAGAGGGCAAGAAAGGCTTGAAGATCACGGAGGTCGTCCACGAAGGCGACCAGGTCTTCGTCCGATACTCGAACGCCAGTGGCAAGATGGTCGCCGCTGAGGTCGATGTGAGAGAGCGTCGGCCGCAGAGCGCTCAGCCTGTCAAGTAGACCGATCGAATCGCAGCCGAGCATTCACGACACTCTTTCCAGGCATGCCCCCTCCGGCAAGAGGGGGCTCGCGTCGTAATCCTGCACGAGCGGTTCTTCAGCGCTGACGCCGGCCGGCAGCGACACCGACCGCCGGAGGTTCTACTCGACGACGCCGGTGTGGACGGGCGAGATGTTCATCGAAGCCATCTACGCTGATCTGATGCGCGCTCGGCGTCGGTGATCACTTCTTGGTCAGCATCTTGAGCTCCTCGTCCCAGTGTTCGACAACAATGAGACCGGACGCTGCGGACGACGCGTCGTTTCGGGACGGCTTGAGCATCACGAGCCGCTGTCCGTCCGGCACGACGTCGTAGGTCCGCGCGACTTGCGTGTTTCCGCCTGAGAAGTAGAGCGCGTCGAGCAGCTTCTTTGGTGGACCAGCGCTCCATCGAGGGCTCTGCCCGTCGAATTGGACCTCCATCAGCGCTTCGTCCGCCTGGAAGAAGTACAAGTGGTTGCGGCTCCACGCGGGCATTCGGCCACCGGTCGTCGACACCGCCCATTGGCCTGCTGACGTATTGGGAAAGGGTCGAACGTAGATTTCAAAACTGCCCGATCGGTTCGACTGATAAGCGAGCCAGCGTCCATCGAGCGATATGTTCCCGTTTAGCTCGCTGAATGAGGTCTCGAGCAGCGGAGATACCTGCATACTTGGCAGCACGAGTCGCGAGATGTCGAACAGTCTCGGCGGCGCGTTTTGGAAAAATACGACCTCGCGTCCATCGGCGGAGAGACTCGTGGGCCCTTGCGCGTTGGCACTGGTCGTCAGCCGCTGCGCGCTACCGGCACCGTCTGCCGTCTGCCACCAGAGATTGAAGCTTCCGCCGTCGCGCTGAGAGGCAAAGATCAGGCGCTGTCCATCGGAGGTCCACACGAGCCCCGCGTCGTTGGCAGGATCGGAAGTGACGCGCGTGAGTGTCGCGCGATCGATATCCCACACCCAGATGTCTTGATCCTGTTCGGCGATGGTCACAGCGATGCGTGCCCCATCCGGCGAGAGCCGTGCTTCCAAGTAGGCACGTTCGGGGGCACCCAATGGCGTTTCCCTGCCGGTGCGATCAACCCAGACCAGGGTCGAGGCTGCAGACGTCGCGCTCAGCGGGTCGGCATAGACGAGAGTACCATCCGTTGCCACTGCGAACTGGCCGCTTCCGTTGACGGTTGTCAGCAAACGAGGGAGGACCCGAACTGGTGTCCCGTGGACGTCGAGCCTCGCAAGGTCGAAAGGAACTGCCCACAACGCTCCCGCGGCGATGAACACGAGGTGGCCGCTTGCGACGTATTGAGCGTGACTGGCATTAGGAATCAGTATCTTCTGAGCGTGACGCTGGAGATCGAGCACAGCAATCTGAGCGCTGTCGTCCCCACCGATCTGCGATGTAATCGTGAAGAGGACGGCGTTCCCGCCGGGCAACGATTCCGGCCAGATATGAGCAGCCTGCCCGGCTTTGCGGTCGACGTGGGTCAACTGGCTGGCCAGCCCTCCGGCCGCTGAGACGCGCTGCAAGCCGGCTGTGTCGTTAGTCGCAAAAATTATGGCGTCGTCCGGCAGCCAGGTTGCGCCCAGCACATTTCCTCTGAGGCTGGCAATCAAGATCGGTGGCCCCCCGGTGAGAGCCACCTTTTTGAGGGCATACCCATCGGCGAATCCCACCCATTGGCCATCCGCTGAGACGAATGGAACAACGAGCTCTCCCCCTACGGCTAACTCCACGGGGTCGAATGCATTCAACGCGCGAGCGAAGAGACGAGTGCTGTTGCCGCCGATGTAGACGATCGACGAGCCATCTGGCGTGATTGTCAGGGATCGGTAGGCTCGCGCAGTGTTCGGGAGCAACGCGGCAGCCGAAGCGGTTGATGGTATGGACAAACGTGACACTCGCCGCTCGGACGGACGCGTCCATATCCGCGAGGCGGCCGCGGTGGCAAGCACGGCCACGATGACGGAGATCGCTGCGACCAGGACCAGCTGCCGCGCGGATGTGGTCGCCGGCTTGCCGGTAGCACTCGCGTCTTTTGGCGTGTCGAAGGCGCCACTCAAAGCCATTTGCGCGTCCTCGACGATCCAGGTCAACTCGCGCACGAGATCGCCGGCACTCTGCCACCGGTGCTCGGGATCCTTCGCGAGACAGGTCTTCACCACACGATCCAAAGAGCGCGGCGTCACGGGCTGTCGCGTTGAGAGCGGCGGCGGC
>Ga0247825_10001200_pt1 | contig 16934 bp, 9 predicted proteins | sample 13C_Vanillin_Day_FD_194413 | JGI IMG/M metagenome (GOLD analysis project Ga0247825, IMG submission 194413) | Soil microbial communities from agricultural site in Penn Yan, New York, United States - 13C_Vanillin_Day48 | ecosystem: Environmental > Terrestrial > Soil > Agricultural land | place... | reverse complement strand
TACCTACATTGTCGGATTTGTGCGCCTGGAGTTGCGTGAAGTGGAACATGAATCAGCATTCATTTTTCCCTCTGCCTCACAACCCATTGAAATGACTGGGCTTAAAGGGGCCGCAGGTGCTCGACAATCTTCCCCGTGGCGAGCAAATCCCAGAATTCGTCCCCCAGGCGCCGGCTCTCGGAGAGCACCTGCCGCCAGGCCCGGATGCGCTCGTCGTCCGGGAGCCGGTAGAAGTCGTCGCGGTCGGGGATCTTCCCTCCTGGGAGGCGGGCAATGAGCTCGGGCGAGGGGGCGATGATCAGCGCCCGGCGGAAGTTGATCGGGCGCCCCCGGCGCCAGCGCAGGGACTTGTCGAACCAGCCGGGCACCACGTACGGGTAGAAGTGCGGGTAGAGCACGAGCCCCTCGCCCGGCCCGAAGTCGAGGTCGAGGTGGTAGTCGATGATCCCCCCGTCCCGGTACACGCCGGGCTTCGCGCCCGGGATGCGCACCCCGCTCAGCACCATGGGGATCGAGCCCGAGGCCAGCAGCGCGGGCCGCAGGTTCTCGCGCGTCAGCGGCACGTGCACGGAGGGCAGATCCTTCAGCCCGGCGAACGGGCTGGTGTCTCCCGCCGAGTGAAAGATCACCCGCTCCATGTGAAGTCCCAGCGTCCGCCGGCTCACCAGGTTGGTCATCGCCGCGAGCGCGAGCCCGAGGAGCTGGATGCGCGGGTGCTCGGCGGCCGAGAGGCCCCGGCACAGCGCGGTCACCACATGGAGCCGTGCCCAGGGGTGGTGGAGGATCTGATCCGCGCCCTCCTTACCCAGCACGTCATCCAGGATGCGGTCGCTGGTGGCACTCACGAGGGAGGGCGGCGGCCTGGGTGGATAGCGCTGCTCGACGTAGGCGGTCTCGAAGCGGTCCAGCGCGGCCACCGGATCCGCCTGGGCCAGACAGGACAGCCGCCAACTCCCGATGGAGCTGCCGATCAGGTGCAGCGGGCGCGAGCGGCCCTGGAAGAGTCCGCCGAACAGCACCCGATCCAACCCAGCAAGTACCAGCCACTTGGGCCCGCCCGAGGCTCCAGGGACTACGTCGACGTCATCGCCTCGCAGGCCGCGCTCGCGGATCCATCGCAACGCATCAGGTCCAGCAAGCAGGGAGAGGTTAGGGCTCATGCACTGTGGATTTGTGTGCAGAAACGGGCATGGACTACAAGGGCGCTCGCTTTCCGTTGCCCGGAGAACAAGCCCCTATGCGCTCATCTTTCCTCGCCGCCGGCCTGCTGGCCACAGCGCTCGCCCTCAGTGCCTGCAAGAGCGATCCGCCCGACACGGGCTCGCCCACGCTCACGGACACCCCGCTCCCCGAGACCACCGTGGGCGCGGGCTACTCCGCGGGGTTCAGCGCGAGCGGTGGCAAGGAGCCGTTCACCTTCTCCGCCCAGGGGCTCCCCTCCGGCATCAGCCTCGCCAGCGACACCGGCAGGCTCTCCGGCACGGCCACCACGGCGGGTGACTTCCAGGTGCAGGTGACGCTCAAGGACGCCAACGACAAGCAGGACTCGAAGGCGTTCGCGCTCAAGGTCTACCCGGGCGTGTACTTCAAGCAGAGCACCCTGCCCCAGGCCACCGCCGAGTCCTCCTACAGCGCCACCATCGAGCTCGACGGAGGCAAGGCCCCCCTCACCCTCAAGCTGGCCACGGGCGAGCTGCCGGCCGGGGTGACCTTGAACGGTCCCACGCGGCGGATCGAGGGCACGTTCCCCGCCGCGGGCACGTTCTCGATCACCGTCGAGGCCACGGACGTCCACGCCTCCAGGGCGACCCAGGCCTACACCCTCACCGTGGCCGAGGCGCTGCGCCTCACGGCGGCCCTGCCCCCTGGCAACGTGGGCCTGCCCTACTCCCAGAGCATCGTCAGCAGCGGCGGGCGCGCGCCCCTCACCCTCGCGATCGAGAACGGCGTCCTGCCCCTGGGCCTGACGATCAGCAGTGGGGTGATCTCCGGCACCCCCACGACTGGCGGGCGCTTCGCCTTCACGGTGAAGCTGACGGATGCCAATGGCGCATCGCTCTCGTCGGCCGTCACGCTCGACATCTTCTCCAACCTGCCGCCGCGGATCTCCAACACCACTCTGCCCAACGGCATCGTCGGCAGGGACTACACGGAGTTGCTGCTGGGCGCCGAGGGCGCTCCGCCGTACACCTTCGCCGTCACCTCCGGCTCGCTGCCGGCCGGGCTGAGCCTGTCCTCGGCGGGTGTCCTCACCGGGACGCCCACCGCCGCGGAGATCCAGTCCTTCCAGGTGACGCTCACTGACAGTCAGGGGCAGCGGGCCCAGCGCGCCTTCACTCTGTCCACCCATCCGCTGCTGGTGGTGCAGACCACCTCCCTCGCCGAGGGCTACCAGGGGCAGTTCTACAACCAGACGCTGATGGCCTCGGGCGGCAAGACGCCCTACCGCTGGGAGGCGCAGGGCTCACTGCCCACGGGCCTGACGCTCACTCCGGCGGGCATCCTGTCCGGCACGCCCACGGTGGCCGGCTCCTACGGGCTGACCTTCACCCTCACCGACGCCTCCGGCCAGCTGGCGACGGGCGCCTTCCAGATCACCCTCTACACCCCGCCCGCCATCACCAACACCGTGCTGGCGGACGGTGCCGTGGGCGTGACCTACAACCAGCGGCTGCGCGTCTCGGGCGGCAAGAGCCCCCACACCTTCGCCCTCACCGGCGGCGTGCTCCCTCCGGGCCTGCAGCTCACGGGTGACACGATCAACGGTACGCCCACCAGTGCCGTCATCAGCAACGTCACCTTCCAGGTGACGGATGCCAACGGAAGGACGTCCACCCGGGATCTGGACGTGCGCATCTTCAACGGCCTCACCATCACCACCGGCGTTCTGGATGACGGCTACGTGGGCCGCGGCTACGCCATGACGGTCACCGCGGTGGGCGGCGACACGAGCCAGCCGTACACCTGGTCGGCCATCGGAGCCCTGCCCGCCGGGCTGACCCTGAGCCCCTCGGGCGTCATCACCGGTACCGCCACCACCGCGGGCACAAGCCGCTTCACCATCCAGGTGAGGGACAACAGCGGCGCCACCACCACGCGCGTGTTCGACCTGCGAATCCTCGCCCCGCCCTCGGTGACGACCACCACGCTCCCCGAGGCCTACGTGGACGCGGCCTACAGCACCACGCTCGGCGGCACCGGCGGCCTGCCGCCCTACCAGTGGCGCGTCTCCGGTGGCACCCTGCCCGCGGGGATCTCGCTCTCCAGCGGAGGTGTGCTCAGCGGCACTCCCACCGTGGCCGGCACCTCGTCGTTCACCGTCGAGCTGAGCGACAGCAACAACGTGCAGACCACGGCCAACCTCTCGCTCACCGCCTCGGTGCTCACCATCACCAGCGCCTCGCTGGCCGATGGCTACACCGGCGAGTCCTACTCGCACACGCTGACCGCGAGCGGCGGCCCCGCGCCCTTGACCTGGAACGTGACGGGCCTGCCCTCCGGCCTGAGCTATGACACCAGCACCGGCGTGGTGAGCGGCACTCCAGTGGCCGCGGGCACCACCTCCATCAGCGTGCGCGTGACGGACGCCCTCAACCGCGTGGCCACCCGCGGCCTGTCGCTCACCGTCTACGCCCCACCGCAGATCACCACCTCCGCGCTGCCCGATGGCTTCGCGAACGTGGCCTACACCCAGGCGCTGAATGCCACCAACGGCAAGCAGCCATACACCTGGAGCATCACCTCCGGCACGCCGCACGCAGGCCTCACCTTCAACGCGGGCACCCTCGGCGGCACTCCCACCGAGTCCGGCACCCGCACCCTCACCTTCCGCGTTACCGATACCAACGGCAAGACCGCCTCGCGCAGCCTCGATCTCACCATCTTCGCTCCGCTGGTGCTGACCACCACGACGCTCGCGGATGCGTACGAGGGCAGGCCCTATGATGAGAGCCTCACCGCCACTGGCGGCAGGCCGGCCTATGCGTTCGATCGCGCCTCGGGAGCGCTGCCGGGAGGCCTCTCGCTGAGCCCCGCGGGCCGCATCTCCGGCGACGTGGCCGCGGGCGCCACCACCAGCACCTTCACCGCTCGCGTCACCGACGCCAACAACACCCAGGCCACGCAGAGCCTGACGATCGCCGTCTACCAGATGCCCGTCATCACCACCACGGGCTACCCCGAGGCCTATACGGGCGAGCCCCTCAACGCCACCACCACCGCCATGGGCGGCAAGGCGCCCCTCACCTGGTCGGTGGCCAGCGGCGCGCTGCCCGCGGGCGTCAGCCTGAACCCCGCCAACGGGCAGCTCACCGGCACTCCCACCCAGGCCGGCAACATCCCCTTCGACCTCAGGGTGCGCGACGCCAACGGCCGGGAGGCCACCCAGCCGCTGCGGCTGATCCTCTACGCCCCGCCCACGCTAAGCACCCCGCCGGTGCTGCCGGGCGCCTATGCCGGTGAGCCCTACCTGGCCACCGTCACCGCCACCGGCGGCAAGGCTCCGCTCACGTTCAGCCTGGCCAGCGGCACGCTCCCCTCCGGGCTCTCATTCTCGGCCACGGGTACTCTCAACGGCACTGCCGCGGCCGCCATCCCGCATGGCACGCGCAGCACCTTCAACCTCCAGGTCGCGGATGACAACGGACGGAGGGACGTCAGGCCCTTCGAGATCACCACCTACAAGCTGCCCGTGATCACCTCCTCCTCGCTCACCACGGCCACCGAGGGCGTCAGCTATCGCCGCTCGGAGGCCAGCGCCGAGCGCATCGATGCGCAGTTCGGGCAGGGTGCGCTCACGTACACGGCCACTGGCCTTCCGGCGGGGCTGTCCATCAGCGCGTCCACGGGAGATCTGACGGGCATCCCCGCCCAGGGCTCCGCGGGCAGCTACACCATCACCTTCGCCGTGACAGACACGGGGGGCAGGAGCTTCAGCACGGCGCTGCCCATGCTGGTGGTGCTGCCCAAGCCCACCAACAACGGCGGCGTGGTGGGCCTGGCCCCCGAGGGCAGCCGCATCACCGACGTGCTCACCGTCTTCACCCTCAACGGCCGCGTCCCCCTGCCGGGCGTGGGCGTGCGCGTGCGCAAGAACGGCGTGGAGTACGCCCCCCCCAAGCAGGCCCTCACCAATGCCGAGGGCAAGGTGGTCCTCACCGGCCTGGGCCTCAACGGCACCACGGACACCGTGGACGTCACCGCCAACGGCGCGGAGCTGGTGAACACCACGATGGCCAACGTGAACGCCGCCATCGTCACGCTGCGGATGACCCCGAGCCCCGTGCTGGGACCACGCTCCTTCAGCGGCACCGCGTATGATCCTTCCAGCCAGCGCCTCCTGGTCTACGGCGGCAACGACACGAGCGCGAACAACTCCCTCTTCTTCTCGTCGTGCATGAACGACACGATCGAGGCGGTGGACATCACCCAGCGGAACTTCACCACGCGCGTCCCTGGCGGCCTCACCACCTCTCCCTCTCCTCGCCTCGAGCCCTCCATGGCCGCCGCTGGCGGAGTCGCGGTCCTCTTCGGTGGCCGCAACTGCATCGACGCCGGCGATTCTCTCGGCGACACCTGGGAGTACAACCTCTCCAGCAACACCTGGACCCAGGTGAATCCCTCCATCCAGCCCGCACCTCGGCGCGGCGCCTCGATGGTACGCGAGCCCTCCGGCAACTCCGTCATCATGGTGGGCGGCTTCCGCAGCCCCGCTTACAGCAGCTCGGTCTGGCGCTACACGCCGTCCACCGACACCTGGTCGCTGATTAGCAACGCACCGTTCAGCCGCTCCTGGATGGGCGCCGCCGCGAACACCAACACCGGTGAGCTGTGGTTCTGCGGCGGACGAAGCAGCTCCTACTCCAACGAGTGTCACTCCTTCAATCCCACCACGCTGGCCTGGACGCCCCGGCCACCCCTGCCCGCGAGCATCGCCGACCTCGGGATGGCCTTCGATCCATTCACCGGCAACCTCTACGTCTTCGGTGGGCGGACGCAGTTCCTCACGACCACCAGCGATCTGCTGGTGCTGCGTCCGGGCGCCCCGCAATGGGAGGTGGTAACCCCTGCAGGGGCCGTCCCGCCAGGGCGCTACGGGCACATGATGTACTTCGACACAACACGGCGCGAGCTGGTGGTTGGGGCCGGCCTGGCGGAAATCTCTCCGGGAGGCCAGACCTTCAGGCGCCAGGGGGATGTGTGGACCTATAACGGCGTGACATGGACCCAGCGGGGCCCCATCACCCCCACGCCTCCGGGCCATACGGTGAGCGGCGAGATCTCCAATGGTCCCATCCTCGGAGCCGCGGAGCTTCGTCTGGCCACCACGAGCGGCCACTTTGCCTTCGCGTCTGTCTCCTTCGACAACACGGGCTTTGGCACGTACTCGTTCCCCGGCGTCCCTCCGGGCGAGGCGGGCTTCATCACCGTGACGGGGATCAATACCGATCTGGCGTTCCCGAACGCCGTCTGGTCGTACACCGAAGCGGAGCTCACGCCCCTGACCGGTGACAGGATCATGAACCACACCCTGCCGTTTGGCCCCATGGCGATCCTTCAGGCCAGCGGCCGGTACCAGCTCCCGGCGAGCTGGCGCGGCTACGTAGAGAACAACTTCAACGAGCCGCAGATCGATGTCCCAGGCCTCCCCTATCTCGCCAACGGGCTGGGCGGCGGCGACGCCATCAGCGACCAGTTCGCCGTGGCCTACTTCCCAACGGCCGCGCCCAAGGTGCAGCGCATCAACGGCTATCTCGTCAACCCTCTCCCCTGTGAGGATCACGGCTTCTACAAGGTCATCTCCCCGGGCAACCAGAACATCCCCGTGGTTGGCAATGTCACGGGGATGAGCCCCGGACAGCCGGAGTGCATCCCCGCGGGCCCGCGCGGCATCAGCACGGCGCGCTCCCGCGTCTTCGCGGTCGCCCCCGAGCGGTTCACGGCGGATGACCTCGACGGCGACACCTTCCCGGATGTGGTCATCCCCTCGGAGTTCGACACGGGGATCAGCGTGCTCTGGGGCAATCCCACCACCACCTTCCTCTTCGCGGAGTTCGACTGCTGTGACGTGGACTCCACGCACAGCGTGGCCACGGGGGACTTCAACCGGGACGGGCGGAAGGATCTGGCCATCACCGAGGTGTCCGGCATGCTCAAGGTCAAGCTGGCCCAGGCCAACCCCCCACGCACCTTCGGGCCGGCCGCCACCTACAGCGTGGGCCTCAGCGCCTCGGGCATCGCCACCGCGGATGTCACTCAGGATGGCAACCTGGATCTGCTCGTGGGAAACCCGAACAACAACACCGTCGTGCTCCGGCCGGGCCGGCCGGATGGCACCTTCGGCATTCCCCAGACGATCACCCTGGCGGGCACGGGACCCAAGGACGTGCTCATCACGAACGTGGACGGCGACAGCCGGTTGGATCTCGTCGTGGTGGTGAACGAGGGCATCTCCCTCGCGCTCGACGGCAACACCCAGGGGCCGTTCGGCGGCTCCACGCTCCTCTCCATCGGCACCCAGCCGAGCGGGGTGGTGGTGGGCCGGCTCGACGGCGACACCTTCCCGGACATCGCGGTGTCCGCCGAGGGCAGCAACAGCCTCTCCATCGTCTTCGGCACCGGCGGCGGCGCCTTCACGCCCGCCGTGCACTTCCCCGGGGGCACGTCGCCCGGGGGGATTGCCATGGGCGAGCTCACCGGCGACACGCACGTCGATCTGGCGGTGACCAGCCTGAGCGACAACGCCGTCACCCTGTTCCAGGGATCCTCGACCCGGACCTTCACCGTGCACTCGCGGATCCCGGTGGCTGGAGCGCTGACCGGCGTGGCCGCGCTCGACTTCAACCAGGACGGGCTCAACGATCTCATGGTCGCCCAGACGAGCATCACCGGGGTGGCCCTGCTGCTGGGCCAGACGCCGCTGCCCACCTCGCCGGGCACGGCGTTCTCCTTCACCGCGCCCGCGCAGTCCGGCTTCATGTGGTCCATGCACCGCATCAACGGGCACCGGCGCTACTGGGACTACTACTCACCCCTCCAGGCGGGCCCCGTCTCCTACTCGCTGCCGTTGGCGAGCACGCTGGCGCCCTCCTCGGCGCCCGTGGCGCCCGCGACCGGGAAGGTGGAGTTGAACTGGACCCCCTGGGTGCGTAAGTGGGAGCCAACCTCGAGCCATCCGTTCAACGCTCGTCAGTTCGCCCTGTCGAACCTGGGGATGGACTCCGATACGCAGCCAGGAGCCAGTCATTACCTGTGGCCTTAGGGCCAGTGCTGCTAACCTGCGCCCCCATGAGCGAAGAACCGAAGCAGCCCGGCGGTCCCGGTCCTTCAGAGCCGGCCACCTTCCCCGGGATGCCCATGGGGGAAGACCACGAGCAGTTCACGCCTCAGATGGCGCGCGAGTTCTTCCTGTCCGTGCTGGACTACGGGCAGGAGGAGCACGCCGCCAAGGCGGGCATCCTCCAGGAGCTGGCGGATCTGCTCATGCCCGAGGCCCGGGCCATTGCCCAGCCCATCCGCCCCCGCAGCGCCTCGGACGCGCGCACCCCCGAGGCGCTCGAGCAGCAGTTCGGCGTCACCGTGCGCGAGCGCGCCGCCGCCTGGCTCCATGAGCCCGCCGTCCGCCTGGCGGGCAGCACCCGGAAGCTGGAGCCGCGCACCGCCTCCCCCGAGGAGAGCGGGGGCGAGCTGAGGCGCGAGCTCTTCCTGCTCACCGACGGGCGGCTCGTCACCGTGGAGACGGTGGCCACCTGGCACCTGGAGAACTCGCAGCAGGTGAGCGGAGACACCCTGGTGGGCGCGCGCGAGGTGGATCCCGGCGAGGCGCTGCGCAGCTATGACTTCGTCTCCATCCTCAAGGTGATGCTGGAGACGCTGTTCGACGGCGCCCAGACTCTCAAGAACCGCAACGAGCAGTCCAAGGACATCGTCGAGCGCAGCGGCCGCTTCTTCACCATCATCGCCCAGGTGGCGGTGAGCATGAAGGAGAGCGCCGATCAGCTGCGCCGCGTGGGCGACACGCTCGCCTGAAGCTCCCCTCTCTCAGCCCTCACATCCATAGGAGAAGAAGCACTTGGCCACCTCCACGCTCGCCGCGCCTCAGCTCGTCATCAACAGCCGCATGCTCTACTCCAGCTGGGTCCCCGCGGATCCCGACGGAGCCGCGAAGCTGCTGCCCCAGGGGCTGAAGCCGGCCGCCAACAAGGCCATCTACATGAACCAGTACGTCGTCGACTCGGCGGATCAGACGTCGGGCTTCGGCGCCTACTCGCTGACGTATATCGGGTTGGATCTCGATGGCCGCAAGGCCCCGGACGGGGTGACGCCCTCGCGCTTCTTCACCCACTACTTCAACTCCTCGGAGGGCATGCGCGACTACGTGCTCCAGCGCGGCGTGCCCGCCTCCGAGGGCCTCACGACGCTCGAGTCCAACGGCCGGGAGCTGATCGCCACCACGAGCTCGGGCGGCGTGCCCATCATCCGGGCGGTGGCGCGCGTGGGCACGAAGATCGCCGCCGTGGCTCGGGGCCAGCTCACGTACGTGACGAAGGTGGGCGGCAAGCTGATCGGCGGCAACTACCCGTACGTGGGTGAGATCGCGGACTCGTTCGAGCTCATCTCCCTGGAGTTCCTCGCGAAGGACCACCCGGTGTACGTGCTGCGGCCGGCCAGCCCCCTGCAGCGCATCGAGAGCTGGTGCTGGTACTCGCCCCGCGACTCCTTCGCCTACCCGGGTGGCGAGTACGAGTTCACTGCCTGATCACGGCCTCGGCGCTCCTCCTCCGCGGGCGGCGGAACGGCCGTGGGCAGGAAGACCTGGAAGGTGGTGCCCCGGCCGACCTTGCTCTCCACCGTGATGCGGCCGCCCAGCCCCGTGATGATGCCGTGGCAGATGGACAGCCCCAGGCCCGTGCCCACCCCCATGGGCTTGGTGGTGAAGAACGGATCGAACACCTTGCCGAGGTGCTCCTCGGGGATTCCCTTGCCGGTGTCCTGGACGGACACCACCACGGATCCCTCCTCGTGCCACGTGGCGATGCGGATCTCGGCCGAGTCGCCGCCCTCCTCCGGCAGGGCCTGGGCCGCGTTGACGATCAGGTTGAGGAACACCTGCCCCAGCCGGGACTCGTTGGCCTGGACGGGCGGCACCGGGCCGTAGTTCTTCACCAGCCGCGCCCGGTGCTTGATCTGGCTCCAGGCCATCCTCACGCACGAGTCGAGCAGGGGCGGCAGCTGCACCAGCCCGTGCTTCTCGTTGTCCACGCGTGAGAAGAGCTTCAGGTTGGAGACGATGTCGCGCACGCGGTTGCTGCCCACGAGCGTCTCCGCGAGCGCATTCAGGATCTCCTGTCCGTGATCGCCCGAGAGGCTTCCGCCGGCTGGGACCAGCGCCTGCAGCTCCTCGCTCACGTAGCTCAGGTTGCTCAGCATGTAGGCCAGCGGGGTGTTGATCTCATGCGCCACACCCGCCGCCATGGCGCCCAGCGAGGCCATGCGCTCGTTGAGCAGGAAGCGCTCCTGCATCTGCCGGCGCTCGGTGATGTCACGGGCGAGGCACACGGTGGCGGGCTCGCCATAGAACTCGAGGAGGACGGTCACCACCTCCGCCAGGATCTGCCTCCCCTCGCGGTGGAGGAAGCGGACCTCCGTCGGAGCGCTGGCGCTCGAGAACTGGGTGAGCGCAAGCTCCTGGCCGGGCTGGACGAGCCCCGAGATGGGCTGCCCCTGCAGCTCCTCCGCCTCGGAGGCGCCCAGCAGCTTGGCTGCCGTGGTGTTGGCGAAGACCACCTTGCCCTTGCGGAGGATGAGGATGGCATCCGGAGACTGCTCGATAAGAGCGCGGAAGTTCGCCTCGGAGCGCCACACCTCCTGCTCGGCGCGGCGCCGCTGCTGCTCGCTGCGCAGCCCCACCAGGAGCGAGCTGCAGGTGGCCAGGAAGGGCGCCAGGAACTGGATGATGGCCTCGTCATAGCCGCCCGGGCGGTTGGCCACGCCCACCATCCCGATCATCTCCTGGTTGGAGTGAAACGGCAGCCCCAGGAACGCGCGCAGGGGAGGGTGGCCCTCGGGGATGCCAGCCCGGCGCGGATCCATGGAGGGAGTGTTGCTCACCACGGACTGGCCGGTGGTGAGCACGGAGCCGAAGAGCGTCTTGAGGTTGTGGAACTCCAGCCCCCGAGGCGCCTCGCGGGCATAGAACTGGCGCAGCTGCTGCGTCCACGCCACGTTCGTGATGGCGTGCGTCTTCAGATAGGGTTGTCCCTCGGGGTTGCGCCTCACCTCGCCGATGAAGCCGTACTCGCTGGCCGTCAGCTTGAGCAGGATCGACAGCAGCGTGTCGAAGAGCTGCGAGCTGGGACGGCCGTGGATGAACCCCGTCTGGACCTCGGTCAGCGCCTGCAGCAGCTGGTTGCTGGCCAGCAATTCCCGCTCGAGCTGCGACGGCTCCTCTCTCTTCTGGAGGAGCTCTGCACTCTCAGATTCTGAGAGAGCTTCTGACTGTTTCATGGTGTTCCTCCAGCACGGAGTGCGAATTATGTCACAGGCCGCTCAGCGGCTGATTGATGCCCCGACGCTTGTCCTCCGGGCAAGCGAGAGCGTCCGCCTTGTAGCATTTGTCCAAGAATTCCCTTTTTTCTTTTCTGCCGGAGAGAGAAGAGCAGGGGCACTTGTAGACTCCGGTGCTCCGTAGCAGAGAGGCGCTTCATGCATGTCACCCTGTTGGGGATTTCCGAGAGCGTCAGGGACCAGCTCGAGCGTGGGCTCCAGGCGCAAGGGCTGCTGGAGGGGTGCCACCGGTACTACGCCAGCAGCCTGAAGGAGGTTCCCCCACGGATCGCGGAAGGCCTGGTGGTGGTGGGAGATCCGGGGCGCTCGCTCGGAGAGGTGGAGGAGCTCTGCCGGGAGCTGCACTCGCGCCGGAGTGTACTCCGGACGCACCTGGTGTTGCTGACGCAGCGGGCCATGCCAGAGCAGAGGGTACTGATCCAGGCCGGGGCGGACGAGTGCGCGGCACCTCCCGGAGGGGACTGGGTGGCGCGGATGATGGCGCTCTCCCGGCGCCTGATCGCGATGGGCGTCTCGGGCCCCATACCCGTGATCGAGGAGCGCTCGTCCGAGCGGCTCTCCCTGCGAGGCGCCCTCCAGGCGGTGCTCGAGAGCACCCGGGCGGATCTGGGCTACCTCTTCTTCAGCAACCTCGTGGAGCACCTGGCGCGCACCTATCAGGCCTCCTGCGTGCTGGTGGGGGAGCTGCTGCCGGATCAGCAGTCGATCCGCACGCTGGCCTTCTGGCTCAACGGGAGCCTGCAGCGCGGCGTCATCTACTCCCTGAGCGGCACGCCCTGCGACGTGTCCATCCGCAAGGCCGTGTGCCACGTCCGGGACGGCGTGGCCGAGCGCTTCCCCGAGGACGAGATGCTCGGGAAGCTGGGCATGCGCGGGTACCTGGGGGCGCCGCTCAAGGACGGGAATGGCAACGCCCTGGGGGTGCTGGCCATCATGGACGACAAGCCGTTGGAGGCGGACGCGCTGGAGCACTCGCTGCTCGCGGCCTTCGCGGCGCGCGCGGGCGCGGAGCTGGAGCGCATCCGCGCGCAGGAGGAGGTGGAGCGCACGCGAGACTTCTTGCGCAACACGCTGAACGCGGTGCCGGATCCGCTCTTCGTGATGGACCGGTCGCACCGCCTGGTGGTTGTCAATCGCGCCTTCTGCGAGCTGGCGGGCCGCGGCGAGCAGGAGCTGCTCCACACCTCCGCCCAGGACTTGCTGCCCGCCGACGAGACGCAGGCCTTCTGGGATCAGGACGAGCAGATCCTCACCACCGGCAAGCCCTTTCAGGGCGAGTTCACCTTCACCCATCCCGCCGACGGCCAGCAGCGGACGATCGTCATCCGCAAGGGCATCTTCACCGAGCCCGGCGGCGGCTCCTTCCTCATCGCCGTCCTGCGTGACATCACGGACCGCAAGCGCCTGGAGACGCAGCTGGTGCTGGCCGACCGGCTGTCCTCCATCGGCACCCTGGCGGCGGGAGTGGTGCACGAGATCAACAACCCGCTGGCCTACGTCTGCTCCAACCTCTCGTTCCTGGAGGAGTCGCTCGCGCATCCGGCCGTCTCGCCCGAGGCGCTGCCCGAGCTGCGCGAGGTGCTGGCGGAGACGCAGGAGGGCATCAACCGCGTCAGGACGATCGTCCGGGGAGTGAAGACGTTCGCGCGCTCGGACGAGAACCGCTCCGGGGCGGTGGAGGTGCACCCGGCCATCGACGGGGCGCTGCGGCTGGTGCGCAAGGAGCTGGAGTACCGCGCCCAGTTGGAGCGCGCGCTGGAGCCGGTGCCCGCCATCCTGGGCAACGAGGGGCGGCTGGGGCAGGTGCTGGTGAACCTGCTGGTCAACGCGCTCCAGGCCTTCCCGCGGAAGGACCCCGGGCGCAACCGCATCCGCGTGTCCACCCGGAGCAGCGGGGAGGGCACGGTGATCATCGAGGTGGAGGACAACGGGCCGGGCATGAGCCCCGAGGTGCGCCAGCACATCTTCGATCCGTTCTTCACCACCAAGCCGGCGGGAGAGGGCTCGGGCCTGGGGCTGTCCATCTGCCAGTCCATCATCCAATCCATGAACGGGAAGATCGAGGTGGAGAGCGAGCAGGGGCGCGGCAGCCTGTTCCGGCTGGTGCTCCCCGCGGCCCAGGCGCGCCAGGGTGCCGAGAACCGCACGCAACCCTCCCAGGTGGAGCGCGCGGGGCCCCGCAGGCGGCTGCTGCTCATCGATGCCGAGCCGGCGGTGGGCACCTCGGTGCGGCGGCTGCTTCAGGAGGCGCACGAGGTGCACTCCGTGCAGGACGTGCGCATGGCGCTCAAGCTGCTCTCCCGCGGCGAGCGCTATGACGCCATCCTGTGCGACGTGGTGCTGCCAGGCATGAGCGGGGTGGATCTGCTGCGCGAGCTGGAGCAGCACGAGCCTGGGCTCGCCCGGCGCACGGGCTTCATGACGAGCGGAGCGTTCTCCACGCCCACGCGTGAGATCATGGCCTCCTACTCGGGCGAGCTGCTGGAGAAGCCCTTCGAGCCCGAGTAGGAGGCCATGATCGTCCAGCGACTGCTGGCCTGAGCCCAGGCCTGGCGCCTCAGTGGCCTGGCAGGGGGGGCTCCGCGTTCACCGGCTCCCGATCCACGTTGGAGTGGGCGCGGGGAGGCAGGGCGCCTCCGTCATCGTCCACCTCCAACACAGCGACCGCCCCGGGCTTCAGGAAGACATCGTGCCCGCGGACCATGTCCACGTCGCGGAACTCCACCAGGTAGTCGCGCCGGGGTATGGACACGAGCCCTGGCTCGAGCTCGAAGTGCTCCTCTCCCACGGCGGCCACGAGGCCCAAGCGCGTCCCATCCGACGCCCGCACCGTCATCCCCTCGCGCACCTTCTCTGGCTGAACCATTCCTTCCTCCTCGGCTGGTGGCCCGGCCTGACGCCCAGGCCTCTTCACCGGTAACACCGGACGCGGCCCTGGCCCTGCCCGTACGCCTGGCCTCCGAGCGGCTCGCCCAGGGCCTCGCCTCGAGCCATGGCTTGCTCTGGGGGATGGCTAACGTTGGACTGAGGAGGAACACCATGCTCTTGGAACTGTCCACACTGGAGGCCCGCGAGCTGAAGCAATCCGTGGAGAGCTCGCTGCGCACACTGCTGGAGGAGATCGCCCACGCCGACCAGCGCGCCTACCGCGACATGCTCCGGGAACGCTATGAGCGGCTCGAGCAGCTCAACCGGCGCATCGAGGTGTCCGTGGAGGGAGAGTCCGTCTACGCCTGAGCTCAGGACGCGTCGGCCTTCGGGCGCCTGCGGGCGAACCCGTCCAGCCACGCGGCGATGTCATTGAGCGGCAGCACGTGACGGACGGCGCCCAGGCGGATGGCCTCGAGCGGCATGCCGAAGACGACGCAGCTGGCCTCGTCCTGGGCCAGCGTCATCGCGCCAGCGCGCCGCAGGATGTGCATGCCCTCGGCGCCGTCCCGGCCCATGCCCGTGAGCAGGCAGGCAATGGTCCGGGAGCCCAGCTCGCGCGCCACGGACTCGAAGAGCACGTCCACCGAGGGGCGGCTCGAGTGCCGCTCCTCCTCGGCGGACAGCCACAGCCGGCCTTCGCGCATCACCAGGTGCCGGTTGGCCCGCGCCAGGATGAGCTGGGGACGGCCCACCTGCGGCAGCGGCTCCCCGTCCATCACGTGGCGCACGGGGAAGGCGGTGCTCTTGGCCAGCCAGTCCACCATGGAGGCCTCGAACTGCTCGGACAGGTGCATCACCAGGAGGATGGGCAGGGGGAAGTCCGCGGGCAGGTGCTGCACGATGGTCCGCACCGCCGCGGGCCCTCCGGTGGACGCGCCCATCACCACCACGCGCGGAGGGTGTACGGGCCAGGTGGGCTCGGGCTTCAGGTGCTCGGGCACGTGCGCCGCGGAAGAGCGCGCGGCCTGCTTGACCCGCATCAGCAGCTCCCCGGCCCACTCCGACGTCAGGTAGCGGGTGGGCTTCTCCACCGCGTCCACCGCGCCAGCCGTCAGCGCGTCCAGCAGGTAGAGCCCCATCGTCCGGTTCTCCATCCCGGAGAAGACGACGATGGGCGTGGGGCAGTGGGTCATGATGCGCCGGGTCACCTCCACGCCGTTCATCCCCGGCAACATGAGGTCCATCGTCACCACGTCCGGACGCAGCTGCCGGCACAGCTCGAGGGCCCGCTCGCCATCCCCCGCCTCTCCCACCACCGTGAAGGAGGGATCATCGGAGAAGGCGTCCGCCAGGCGCCGGCGGATTGTCACCGAGTCTTCGACGATGAGGACACGGAGCGCTGGCACCCGTTACCTCCCTCTCCCGGCCCGCCCAGCGGTGCCACGGCGTCCAGGAAGCCCTCCTGGTCCTTGGGAAGGATCTACGCCAGGAGCCCCCTCGCCCGCCAGGGCTCTTCGACGGACTTCCGATGAGCCGCCCCGGCGGAGGCAGACCTCGAGCAGCAGGACTCCCAGTGCGAGCCAACCGCTGCCCGCGGCGTGGGCGGCACCACAGCCGCAGCCCACCTGCAGCGCCGTGGGAGTCGTGCTCACAGTGAAAGTGCGGCCCTCCGAGAGGGCGCTGCGCAGCCCCAGCCGATCGGAGGTCGCTCGCAGCGCCTGAGGGCCCTCGAGTAGATCCTTGTCGGGTTGGAGGGTGAAGCTCCCATTGTCGGCCGCCACGACTTCGCCGAGCAGCTGGTCGTTGAGGAGCACGCGCACCTTGCTTCCCGGCTGGGCCGTCCCCTGGAGCTGGGGCCGCGGCCCTGTCACCTCGCCCTCGGCGGGCATGACCCAGGTGGGCGCATCCGGCAAGGCGAAGGGCTCGGCCACCGAGGTGGTCATGCCCTGGTTCGCGGACTGCGTCTCCGCGCTGGGCATCGCCCCGTGCGGGCCTCCACCCTGCGAGCCAGCCGCACTCCCCGCGAGCCCCGAGGCCACCGACATCGGGCAGGTGATCGTCTTGCCCTGCATCAGCACCACCCCGCCACCGCCGCCTCCACCGGGCCCATGCACCTTCGTCGCATCCGTGTTGTTGCCGCCCGCACCGCCGTTGACTTCGAGGTTCCCGCAGTCGAGCCGATCCCGCACTCGTATCGTGACGTGGCCGCCCGCACCGCCTCCTCCTGCTCCATCGTTGCGAGCGTTTCCCGCGGACTCGCCATTCGCGGTGATGACTCCCTGGTTGCCCTGAAGATCCCGAGCGCGCACGTAGACAATGCCGCCTCCCGCGCCACCGGAGGTCCCTTGACTGAGACCCGCGCCCTGACCCGCGCCGCCGCCGCCGCCAAACATCAACCGCGCTGTCGGGGCGTAGCGCAGCGCGAGGCCTCCGCGGCCGCCCACGTCACGCGAGCCATCCGTGTCCGTGGTGAACCCCCCCTGGCCACCAACACCTCC
>Ga0247825_10001199_pt1 | contig 16936 bp, 12 predicted proteins | sample 13C_Vanillin_Day_FD_194413 | JGI IMG/M metagenome (GOLD analysis project Ga0247825, IMG submission 194413) | Soil microbial communities from agricultural site in Penn Yan, New York, United States - 13C_Vanillin_Day48 | ecosystem: Environmental > Terrestrial > Soil > Agricultural land | place... | reverse complement strand
ATGTTCTGGTCGGAACCTCTCAAGGTAGTGCTGGCGTCTGTTCACGTGCCGATTGCGGATGTGTCTCGGGTGCTGACGCGCGAGCTCGTCGGAGACATCATCGAGATCACCGCACGCGAATTGCCGAGATTCGGCATCTCAGCGCCGAGGCTGGCGCTCGCGGGCTTGAACCCGCATGCCGGTGAGGACGGCCTGATCGGCGGAGAAGAACAGCAAGTCTTGCGACCCGCAGTCGAGTCGGCTCGTGAGCGAGGGGTGAACATCGCCGGGCCGTTCCCCGGGGATACGATCTTCGTGCGGGCAGTGCGAGGCGAGTTCGACGCGGTGATCGCTTGTTATCACGATCAGGGGTTAATCCCGGTCAAACTCCTGGCCTTCGGCACCTCCGTGAACGTCACGCTCGGCCTGCCGATCGTCCGTACATCGGTGGATCACGGAACCGCATTCGACATCGCTGGACGGGGAATCGCGGATCCATCGAGCATGATCGAAGCGACCCTCCTCGCTGCCCGCCTGGCGGTCATCAGGCGCGGAAGTCTGTCCCCGGTCAATTCGGCAACCTGAAACACGGCCAGCCGGTCTCGGCATCGGTCGCAAGGGGTACCCGCGCGCGGTGCACCAGAATCGGCACCGTTCCGCCGCCTTCCACGGGTACGTCAGTCATGCTTCGGTACCCTTCAGCGACGAACTCCTCAATCAGCGGAAACCTGGAGCGGAACGCCGTTGTGTCCAGATATGCCACGAACAGCGGCGGTCGAGCTCGGAGCGCCTCGACGGTACGGTCCTGATGTTTTGCGGACGAGTACCACGCGCCGAGGACGACCCCGTCGCTCGCGAAGCGGCGTCCGGCCAGCACTGGCACGTCCGGGAACTCGCCGGTCACGATGAGGCGCTCCGACTCGGAGGTGCACCGATCCAGGTACGCGAAGAATGGCATCAGGCCGGCCGCGATGCGGCTGGGCGGCGCGACGTTCTGACGGTGGGGTAGACGAAGGAGGGAGGAGACGCGTCGTGCGCGCGTCAGAACGCCATCAATTCCCTCACCGATTCCAGTGATCTCGAGTCGTTCGGGCCATTCGCCAATCTGTCTGACAGCAGCGAAGGACGCGATCAACACCGCGACGGTGAGCAGCCTCGCGACCACCTGCCAGGGGCGCCACCGCCACGGTTGCCGCCAACAGAGCGCCGTCGCCCAGGCGCCGAGTAGAAGAGCAGGGACGATCGCATCAGCCAGGCGGGTACGCAGCGTGTCCCGAAGGAAGCCGGCGTTCACCATCGCCGCCATTGCGCACAGCCCAACTACGACCGCCAACTCGCCGCGCCATCGTTCGAGTCCGTACACGATCCCCCAGATCGCGGCGACCCCACAGACGACAGGCAGGCCCCAGAAGAGCCAGAAAAGCCACGCGTCGGCGTTGGCCGCGCTATGAAGGGCCGGCGCGACCCGCAGTGGTGACAACGACGCCGCGAGCTCGCGCCAGACAGGTCGGTGCACGCGACCGAGGCCGCTTGTCCCTGCAACGTGTGGGTCACGGGACAAGGTATCGAGGTTGTCTTCGGACGGGTCTCGTACGTAGTACCAGCGCGCGTCGTCGCTCTCCCTCACGAAGTCGAGACTATACAGACGCTCCAGGACCGAGCGCTCGACATCCGCCAGGTCTGGCCTCCATTCGACTTGTGCCAGAGGTCGAATGGGTCGTTGCAGTCCCAAGAGGGGCGCGCCTGGGACGAGCGCCAGGCGCGGCCATGAGCGGAGGTTGGAGGCATTGGCCTCCGCCCGTGCGTACTCGATCGCTCGGTCGAAGTAGGCCACCAGTCCGCCGTTCGTCGCGACGAACAGCATCCACGGCGACAGCCACAAGGCGGTGGCTGCCGTGAGCGAGGCCATGCGGCCCGTGGCCACTCCCCAGCCGTCGGTCCGGCTCGCGAACGCCACGCATACGACCGCGGCGACGCCGACGTACAGCCCATGGTCGTGACGCAGCAGAAATGCCGTCGCGATGACACCCGCCATGGCGATGATGCGGCGGCGCGAGGGTTGCGCGGCCATCGCGACCATCGCCCGGGCGCCGAGTGCGTACGCCAGCAGCTTCGGATACGAGTACGTGCGCGGGTAGGCGATCAGTTGCAGCAGCGTGACCAGAACGGCGGTCCAGAGGGTCCCCGTGAGTCGGTTCGCGGTCATAACCGTCAGCATCGCAGCCGTTGCCAAAGCGACGGCGGTGAGGAGCCACTCGACGGCCATGGTATTGCCAGCCAGCCACCAAGCAGCGGCGGAGAGCATGTAGGTGAGCGGCCAGCCTGGGTCGGTGAAGTCGCGTATCGGGCGCTCTCCGAACAGCACCTGCTGCGCGAGGGCAAAGTGGGCGTAGTGATCGTTCGAGAAACCGGTAAAGGTCAGAAACCGCCAGACGAGTGTGATGACGAATATCGCGACTGCACTCGCAGCCACGGCGGAGCGGCTGAAGATCGACCGGTCAGCTTCCGGCACACTGATCAACCGCGCCATTCGGCCGGTGCTCGGCAAGAAGTGCTCGCACCCCATCCGCGTCCGAGATGCAGAAGGCACGCTGCCATATGATGGCGTCGGGTGTGGCGCCCAGGTCGAGCAGTAATCGCACCATCTCAGGCTCCCGCGCCGCCGCCGCAGCCTCGATCGGCGTCAGCGTTTGCGGCGTCCGAGACATCACGCCTGCACGGATCTCCCCTGCGCGATTGACGTCTTCGCGTTGTTCCACGAAGCGGACAACAGCGGCGCCGTCTTTGAGCGCGGCTGCTTCTGCCAGATTGCGGGGTTGCTGCCCCCAGATTGGATGCGTCCCGGTGATCGCTGTGACGGCCAGGACCGACACCCACAGCACCGCGACGCAGACCGGCGGGGCTGCTACCAGAAGGGCGAAGCGCGAAGATTGCGTCATTCGAACCAGACGAGGCTGGGCCACTCGGGCCTGTCCGCGCGTGTATTGGGCAGCGTGAACCGCACGGCCTCGTCCCGAAGCTGCAGAATCAGCCGCTGCTCGGCCGGGTTACTCGGCCAGTTCTTATCGCGCTTCCAGCGTCCCGGCAGTTCCACCCAGTCGATCTGGTGCTTGACGGCCTGCGATCGGAGAACGTAATGGACCCCGGCCGCGCGGACCGACCAGCCGATGGCGACTGTGCCCAGCAGCGCTGCGCACCCGATGGCGGCCACGGGGCGCAGGCTGGGGGCCCTCAGCAGGACGTCCCTGACGGCGCCGAACACCGCCAGGGCGTAGAAAGCACCGGCCACGCTCATGATCTCGAGCTTCGTATAGGCGAACGACAGGATTGCGTTGGCGATGAGCACCAGCAGGAAGACGACGATGGCCCGCGCCGTGTCGTCGAAGGGTACCGAGCGGAGCGCGCGGCGAGCGGCGGCCCAGAGCAGCACGGCGGTCGTGGAGACCGATGTCACGACAGGAATCATGACGCGCCACAATGGTTGGCCATACATCCAGCTGTACACCGTCTCGAATACCCCTTCCTGCGGCTCGGAAAACAAGACGGATGCGATCGACGTGAGGACGTTGTACGCGTAGAACCAGAGCGGCTGCGACCCGAAGCGTTGCTGTATCTCAGCCGGCTCGAGCCTCTCGAGAAGATACCCGGCACTGCGTTCGCTCAGTGCGGGTACACCGGTCGACAGATACCCGAACCGCAGGTAGGCATAGGCGACGAGGAGCGCGGTCATGACTGCGAGCCCACGTGCCGACACGCCGCGCCATCCGACAGCCCTCGCTCCTACGGCGACTACCCAAACCAGCAGTCCGGACTCGAGCGTAAGCGCAGCGGCCACGAACGCCAGCGCCGCGCCGAGATCGACCCACAGGCCGCCACGCGATCGTGCCAGGTTCAGCGTCGCGAGGCACAGCACCACCATCTCGAGAAAATGATTCACTGGAAAGGCCTCGCGCACCGTCCCGCGGAACGTGTGGAGACCGATCAGTACAACCAGAGCACACGCCGCCGCTGCGAAATCGACGGTCGTCGAGACGCGGAGGGCGCGCATGAAGAGCATGACCGCGGCGATGAGCAGGAGGGCATGGAACCCGCGATAGGCCAGCCAATAGTTGCTGCCTTGCGCCAGATCGAACAGTCCCTTGATCTGGGCGATTCGCAACGGACGGAGGTAGGCCTCCGTGCCGAAGCTGCCCGTGAAGGAGGCCCACGTCGAGGACGATTGCTGCGCCGCGAGGATCTCGCCGAGGCTGTCGCCGACCTGCACCGGCATCCAGAGCAAGTCCGTCGCGATCGCGAGCGCGAAGACCGCGGCGAGCGCGTACGCTGCGTTGCGCGGGCCGTGATGCAGCATCAGAAGTCCGATGATTATAAGATGAGCCCTTGCGCCACCCTGCGACGCGATGAACAGCCAGGTCGATTCGGGGTTCCCGGTCGTCGTTCCTGTCTGCAACGAGGAACGCTGTATTCGACTCCCAGTGGCCTATCCTGACCGTATGCCATGTCCCGCATGAGCGTCCACGGCGCCGCACGCGTGGTCCCCGTGTTCCGCGACCATGTCGTCTGACGGCATGCGCATCCTGTTTTTCCTCAATAACGTCTCCAAGGCGCGTCACTTCGACAGCGTCGTTGAGCTGCTCGTCGAACGCGGGCACACGGTGGTGCTCGCCGCCGCTCGACAGCGAAATCGTCCGCTTGCGCTGCCGAAGAATCTCTTGCTCGCCAATCACGGGTTCATTGCGCGAGGGTTGCCCGGTCGCATTGAATTGACGACCTGTCCGGTCCACCGGGTCGACCGATGGCAGACCCTGGCGCCAGCGATTCGACAGGCGCGCGACTATCTGCGCTTTTTCGACGAACGCTATTCGAACGCCGGGAAGCTGGAGCGGCGTTCTGCGACGAACGCGCCCAAGGGTTGGCTCCGGTTCATCAAGGAACACCCGTGGCTCGCGCGTCACTGGCGTCTTGTGTCGGCCGGGCTGGCCCTCGTCGAACGTGCCATCCCGAGCGAGAGGCTCTTCAACCTGTTTCTGGCCTACGAACGCGCAGATGTCGTGCTCGTGACGCCGCTCGTCGACTATGGGTCGTACCAGACCGACTACGTGAAGAGCGCTCACCGGATGGGCGTGCCCGTGGTCTTTGCGCCCTTCAGCTGGGACAACTTGACCAACCGCGGTCTCATTCGAGTCGCGCCGGATCGCGTGCTCGTGTGGAACGATATCCAGAAGCAGGAAGCAACGGATCTCCATGACGTACCCGCGGACCAGGTGGTGGTCACGGGCGCGCCGCGATTCGACGCGTTCTTTGCCATGCGACCGTCTGGCGATCGCGACGCGTTCTGTCGCAGGGTTGGTCTGGACCCGGCGCGGCCCTACCTCTTGTACGTGTGTTCGTCCGAGTTCGTCGCGCCGCAGGAGGTCGAGTTCGTCAGGCGGTGGCTCGTCCACCTCCGCGAGGCCAAGGACCAGGCGGTACGAGCCTGCGGCGTGCTCGTCCGTCCCCATCCCGCCCACCTGAAGCCGTGGAAGGGCGTTGACCTGACTGGGTTCCCGAACGTCGCACTGTGGCACGAGAAGGAAACGATGAACGCCGACCAGGGGCTCTTCGATTCTCTCCACCATTCGAGCGCCGTAGTAGGCCTGAATACGAGCGCGATGATCGAGGCCGGCATCGTGGACCGGCCGGTCTTGACGCTCGTCATGAAGGAGTTCGCCGGGGGACAGGAAGGCACGCTGCATTTCCATTACCTCCGCGCGGTCAACGGTGGTCTGCTGCACGAAGCCTCCAGCTTGGATGAGCACGTGACACAGGTCGGCGAGGCGCTTCTAGGTCATCTCGGCGGCGAGCAGGCCAGGCGATTCGTCGAGCGATTCGTGCGGCCTCGTGGCTTCGGCGTACCGGTGACGCCGATCATGACCGACGAGATCGAACGGGCCGCACGACTGCGGAAGCTGCGCCAGCGCCCCGCGCTGTGGCACTTTCCAGTGCGGTTGTGCATCCAGGCCGGCCTGCGCTTCTATCGCGCGCTTGCGGGTCGTTGAGAAGCTGCCTGGGGCGATCTCTGGCAAGGGCCAGCAACGGCCGTTACGCTGCGTGCGTCAAAGGGTCCCGAGGACCATGCGAGAGACCTCGTCCAGGCCCGGCGTTGCTCCGAACGCGCTCTATCGGGGCGTACTCCCAGTACTCCGGCGGCAAGATGAACGACAGCGGCGTGGCCGTGTCGTTGCGGAGGCTTCTCAGGAACGCGGGTGATGTGTCGGCTGCTGGTGCGCGTGTCCGGTGCTGGACGGGTCGAGTCGGCGCGCGACGGCCGCACACAGCAGAACAAGGAGCCGCTGCCACGAGGGCGGGCGAACGGGAGGATCCCCCGCCGGGCAGTCCTCCCGGGCGAGTTCGTCGAGGAGCCGAGAGACGCGTCCAGCGCCGGTATCCTGACTATGCGGGCGCACGATCGCGGCCGCCTGCCGAAGGCTCTCAGCAGGTGTTTTCTGACTGAGGGCGATCGAGAGCTGCGCAACGGAGTCTGGAATGCTGTGCGTGATCGTCAGGTGTTCGCGTCTTGACGCATACGCCCGGCTGAAGCGCTCGAGGTCTTCCGCGCCACGGCCTTCTGCGCCAAGGAGCGCTATCGTCGGCTTCATGCTGGTGGCGGCCTCCAGGGCCAGCGCAAGACTCGTTGCCACGACGACATCGGCCGCCATCAACGATTCGATCAGGCGAAACGGTGCCCGATGCTCATCAGTGCCGGCGCGCGCCACCGAAATGTCGGCAGTTGAGGCGAGCCGGCGCCAGGGCGCGACCTCTTCGGGATTCTCGACGTACACCACCACCGCTGCACGGTTGACGTCCGGATCCGCGCACGTCTTCACGGCCTGTCGCCACTCATGAAAACGTGCGATCCATTCGCGCGACGACACGATCGGGGCGTCCATCAGGATGATCTTTCTGGTGGGATCGATACCCATTCGCACGCAATATGCGTCGCGCTCGAGGGGCTGGTGTCCCTCCACGATGTCGGAGGGCAGCAGCGCGCCGGTGACCTGGATTCGCTCCGCAGAGAACCTGAACCTGGCGATCACGTCTCGGCGCTGTTCCTCGTTCCATACGGCGAAGATGTCTGGTGGCTCATGCCGGAGGCCGCCACTTGCTTCGAGGTCGTCCCAACGGAGCGGAAGGCACACGGAACGGATGCCCAGCCATCGCGCAGTTCTGAAGTAGTCAGGCTCAATCGACGGGGCCGAGCGGTGCGGCACGACGACGAGCACGTTGGGCTTCAGATCTTCGAGGAATCCAACTATGTCGAGCTCCAGGGGAAGCTTGCGCTGAAGCCACGCCACAGCGCGCTGGGCCACGGGTCCCCAGCCGGTGCTGACCAGACGCGTGCGCATCAGCACCTCTGCCAGTGGTCGTCCTGGTGAGTCTTGCAAGCGCGGGGCACGGCTGACCGAGAGTCCCCACTGGCCTGCGAGCGTGTCCAGGGGCGAATCGCCGGGCGATGTATGCGTAAGGGCGACGTAGACCTCATGTCGCTCCCGCAACAGCAGGTTCACCATTCCGCGGAGCGAGGCCAGCGCCTTCATATCGGGTACCAGAAACAGCAGCCGTCGAGGCGGCGTCCCGCCCTTCGAGCGGAGAAACGACGCGTGGGCGGCGATCTTCTGCCTGGCCTCGTCCACGGCAAGCCACGTGGCCCACTCCCTCAACAGCGGCAATGCGCACCTCGCGATCGCTCCCGCAAGAGGCGCTCTCAATCGCGGCCGAGGGCCAAGCTCCGACATTCGGGACAGTGCCACCTGCACCACGTCGCGATGCAGAGGTGTGTCCATTCCAAGATCTGCAAACTCGATCACCCGATGGCTGGGCAGGACATATCGACGGAGCGCATCTCCACGCTGGTCCTTGGTTGCCGTCATGACCCAGGCGGGCGGGTGCCGGCTCTCTCCAACTCGAACGTCGAGCGACAGAGTCTTCGCAACCTCACGAATGACGATGGTCGCACTCTCGGTTGCGCCGACGAGCAGCAAGATCATGCGGCTGGTTTCATCGGCCGAGCACGGCAGGACGCAGCGAGAGGCCAGGAATCGGCTCCGCGGAGGGTGCCGCGCTCGTCGAGTCGCAGGGGAGACTGCTCCGTTCGACCACATCCGCCACTACCTCCGCGGCAGGACGGTCGATCCCGCAGGGCCGGAGAAACCGGTGGACGAACTCGGCACGCTGTGCTCGCTTTTCGTCCGCGCCATCGACCACCCGGGCGATCCGCTGCGCCACGTCCGTGACGCTTGTCGCGACCTCGAGGAAATCCCCCGTGAGAAGGTGTCTGAAATGACCTGTGCGTCCCTGCGCGTCCCAGAACTCGTCGGCAACGATCGTGAGGCACGGACGTCCCGCGACGGCGGCCTCGAGAAACGCCGTGCTGTTGAGGCCGATGGCACAGTGCCCATGCGCGAGCTGGTTGAAGTACTGCTGCCAGGAGTCGTGCGAGTCCGCCTGCTCGCCACGGCGCGGATAGACGCCCACGCCGGGGTGTTCGTAGTCGGCCCAGGGAGCGGGGTTCGTCGGGTGAGGCCTCACGACCAGTGTTGGCGCCTGACCAGGCTGCGTTGCGAGCGCCGCCGCGAGACGTGTGACGACGTCGGTCTCGCTGTTCAACAGGGTCCGCGAGCTGCACAGGTACGTGACATACGCGCGATCCGTTGGACAGCCCATCTCGGCACAGACATCCGCACGACTCGCCGTCGCGCGCATCGCGAAGAAGTGATCGAGGTGAGGAGCACCGGTGATGCGGATCGTCTCCGGGGGCACCAGGTGCAGCTCCGCGGCTTCGCGAGCCAGGGGCTCGTTCCAGACTACGAACTGGTCGGGGAGGACGTGCACCGTACCCTTGCTGGTCAGGTTGTCCCAGCTGTTGACGTAGCCGAGCGTCGGGATTCCCAGTCCACGCGCCGCGTGAATGTAGTCGGCCTCGACCAGATCCTTCGGCCAGATCGCTGGAGACACGAGCATCACCTGCGGGGCAATTCCGGAGAGCAACGCGCTCAGTGTGGGGCTGGCTGGACTGACGTCCTCGACTGTGCGCCACGCTCTCATGGCCACGGGTTGGCGCAGCACGGCTTTCCAGGGATTGCGCGCAACGCGGGCCGCAAGCCCCGGTGGCATCTCGCGCTCGAGGATGTCTACGACACGGGTTGGAGACGGATGACCCTTACGCAGGTACGTCGCGCGGTTCATCACCTGTCTGCCATAGCGAAGCGCCCGGCAGGCGGCTTCGGGTGGCTTCGGACGGTACCCGCTCGTGACACCGGGAATATCTGCCTCAGCGGCGGTGAGGCCGCCAGTGAGTACCAGCTTGCCCCGAGTGATTTTGCGTGCCATCTTCTTGGCCGCGCGCGGGTCCTCGAGATCCAGACCGTGAAGGAAGACGACCTCATGACCGCGGCGGCAGAGCGCGCGAATCACGGTTTCCAGATTGCGGAAGAAGTTGACGTGCTGGGCGATTATCAGGACTCTCATATCGCCCTCACGGTCGCACGTCGATTGAGGCCTGCACGCACGCCGCCATGATATCGGCTCCATGCCGGCTGCGTGAAAGCCACGGTCGTGACGGCATCGCTCAGAGCCTGGACCGCGTGGCCACGAGGTGCTGGCAGATCGATGCCAGGTGCACCGGTGTCGTCGGTACTGGTTGGTACTCGCGGAACTGCCCCGAGCTCCAGTCGAATCGTTTCCGTTGGATAGTGAAGGTGATCTCGGTCGGCAACGTCCCCGTCTCGCGCTGGTACCGCTCGCAGAACAGCACACGATTCCGCCGCGCCCGCCCGGTGAGGCTGCTTGCCTCCTGCGCGCCGACAGCGAGATCCATCAGCCAGAGCCGGTCTTCATCCACCAGCGTCAGCACCGCGCTGCCGATGTCCTGTCCGTCGGCTTGCACACGCACGACACGCGTGATGGCGGGTTGCATGGACGCATCGAACTGCTCGATCGAGTCGAAGGTCTTCGCGTACATGGGGAAGTGCGACATCAACGGCTCAGCCTCAGTGCCGGTCGCGGAAGCATACGCCTGCGCTCCAACTAGCGTCAGGACCACCAGGCCCTGTGCCACCCGGATCTGCGGCCGTGCAGACACCTCTGCTATCCCGGCGCGCTCGGCGGATGAGGCGTTGAGCAGCGACCATGGCAGGAATGCGACGAACAGGACGTGCCAGGCCGGCCAGTAGATCCCCTGGAGCAAGTACAACGCGATGTACAGCGAAGCGCCGAACGCGCCGGCGGCGAGGCGAGCCCAGGGACCTCGGGCGAAGATGTTCACAATGAACACGGCCTCCACGACGATGGCGCCGAATGAGAAAAAGACAGCGGCCCAGTGGTGAACGGCAATCCAAAGCCCCCAATCGACCGACGCATTGGCGGCGTCGGTGACGAAGTGGTATTTGACGGCACCGCCGGTGATCCAATGGAGTCCGGACTCATGGAGCTTCCAGTAGGCTGCAGCCAGCAAGGCAAGACCAAGAGTCAGGCCCGGCCACCAGAGTGCAAAGCCATAGGAACGCTGCGGCGCGTGCGGTACGGCCCGCCCGGTGATGACCCGTCCGGCGCCCCATGGAACGGTCAGCCAGCCAAGATAGGTCACGAGCGGCAGGCCCAGATCGTGCGCGCTGTGGTACTCAAGAGTGACGAGCGTCGAGAGCGCGAATGCCGCGACGAACACGCTGTACGCGACGCGCGCGAAGACGCCGACGGCGAAGAGCACCGCCGCGGCGAGCATGGTCAGTTCGACGGCATTGCAGGCCGTCTGGCTGGCGGTGATCCGGTGCACGACGTCGAAGTCGACGAGCGCGCGATGACTTTGCTGCTCTAGCGGAACGGCGACGAGCTGGCGAGACAGTGCCACCCAAATGAAGCCGCAGCCGAGCGCCAGGCGGAACGCGCCAAGCGCCCTGGCGTCGATCTCAGGGAAGAACGGCGTCGTCCATCGTGAGAGGGACCGAGCCAGGCTGTGCAGCATTCCCCCGGTGCTCTGGCCGAGCGCCCACACGCGGGAAGCGGCTGACGGGAAGGCGAGCAGAAATACCGCGACTGCGAGCAGAAGAAGCGCGGCCGTGTCTGAGAGGCCGAGGATGCTGTCGTTCGATAGAGCGAATCGCTCGGGGCGTTCGGTCCTGGTGGCTGCGGCGTCGATGCCATGCCCGACTCGGTCGACGTAGTGAGTGTCCGCGACAGCCCGCTCGTCGAGGAGCGCCCGGATGTTACGGCTGGAAGCATCGCGAAGGTCGTAGCGCCAGGTGTATTGACCCTGTTGATCGCCGTCTTCTAGATGTAAGCGCTGCTCGAGCGCCCGCCTCGCCGGTTCGTCGGTGGAAGCGGTCCACCGGACATGAATGATCGCGCCGGGCGGAGCAATGACCGCACGTACAGCGACAGGAATCGCCGCTGAGAGAATGAGGCACGCCAGAACCGCCGGCCGCGCGCGACGGCTAGGCAACATGCGTGGTATCAGCGTTCACAAAATGCGTTCGTGATCGGGTATCTGCGGTCGCGGCCGAAGCTCTTGCGCGTGATTTTAACACCCGGCGGCGCCTGCCTCCGTTTGTACTCGGCGGCATAGAGCAGGCGCTGGACACGCGTGACGACCTCGCGGGAGAAGCCGAGCGACACGATGTGGTCCACGCTCTGTTCGTTTTCGACCAACTCGCCAAGGATGGCGTCGAGAGTGTCGTAGGGCGGGAGCGAGTCCTGGTCGGTCTGATTGGGCCGTAGCTCGGCCGTCGGAGCCTTGGTGAGCGACGATGTCGGGATGACCTGTCCGGCAGGTCCAAGCCCCCCCTCGGGAGCGTGGTGATTACGCCACTGCGAGAGCGCATAGACCTCTGTCTTGTAGACATCCTTGAGCACCGAGTAGCCACCGCACATGTCGCCGTACAGCGTGGCGTAGCCCACCGACATCTCCGACTTGTTGCCCGTGGTCACCAGGAGCTCGCCGAACTTGTTGGATAGCGCCATGAGCACGACGCCGCGCGCCCGCGCCTGAAGGTTCTCTTCCGTGACGTCGCGGGGGCGCCCGGCGAACAGCGGCTCCAGCACTGTCTCCAGCGCTTGCACGGGGGGTTCGATGGAGATGGTTTCCAGTCGCATGCCGAGCGTCCTGGCGGACTCCGTCGCGTCGTCGAGGCTTGCCCGGCTGGTGAAGCGTGACGGCAGCCGCACCCCGTGTACACGATCGGCGCCGAGCGCATCGACGGCGACCGCCGCCGTGAGCGCCGAATCGATCCCGCCCGAGAGTCCGAGCACCACACCCCGGAACCTGTTCTTGCGGACGTAGTCGCGAAGCCCCAGGACCATCGCGTGGTACACCGAGGCGAGCCTGGGCTCCTCGCTCCATCCAGCGTCCCCCTCGCAGAGCCACTCACCGCCGCCGTCGTGCCATCGGGCGACGGCCAGCGCCTCTTGCCAGAATGGGAGCAGGTGGGCAAGGGAGCCGTTGCGGTTCATGACGAACGAACCCCCGTCGAAGACCAGTTCGTCCTGGCCCCCAACCTGGTTGACGTAGACAAGCGGCAGGGCGCACTCGGAGACACGCTGGCGCGCCAGGTCCAGGCGCTGATGGAACTTCTCGACCTCGAAAGGCGACCCGTTCGGCACCAGCAGGAGTCTGGCGCCGGCGCGCGCCAGGTGCGCGACGGTGTCGGGCTTCCACACGTCCTCGCAGATCGGCAGTCCTACAGGCAGGCCGCGAAAGAGGACCGGTTCTGGCAGGGGGCCGGGTGTGAAGACGCGCTTCTCGTCGAAGACTCCGTAGTTGGGCAGTTCGTGCTTGAAACGGAGCTCGGCCCGCCCATCGGCGACGAGCGCCACGGCGTTGTACACGCGGCCATCCACCGCCCACGGCAGCGTGACGACGAGGCCAGGGAGTCGGTGGGCGCTCTCCCGCTGCAACTCCAGTAACGCCGCGGAGGCCGCTTGGACCAGCGCCGGTCGCAACACCAGATCTTCGGGCGGATAGCCGACCAGGACCAGTTCCGGGAACACGACGAGGTCGGCCCCGAGCGTCGCCGCCCGGTCGCGCACCCGGCGCACGATCGCGGCGTTGCCCGACACGTCGCCCACGGTGGGATTGACCTGCGCGCACGCGATCGAAAGGCTCACGGTCGAAGAATACCCGATCGGATACGATTCCCACGTGGCCGAGAAGACCGATCGAGAGCTGGCGCAGCGCGTCATCGCGGAAAACCGAAAGGCTCGCCACGATTACCACATCCTCGAGACGTGGGAGAGTGGAGTGGCGCTCTTGGGCACCGAGGTGAAAGCGATTCGAGAGGGGCGCGTCAACCTTCGAGACAGCTACGCCCGCGTCGAGAACGGCGAAGTGTGGATGCTCAACGTGCACATCAGCCCGTACAGCCATCGGGGCTACGCCACGCATGCCGAGATGCGTCAGCGCAAGCTCCTGCTCCATAGCCACGAGGTTCGAAAGCTCGTGGGCCAGACCAAGGAAAAGGGGCTGACACTCGTGCCGCTCGAGATGTATTTCAAGAATGGTCGGGTGAAGGTGCTGCTCGCGCTCGCCAAGGGCAAGCAGGCGCACGACAAGCGCGAGACCATCCGGCGGCGCGAAGTCGATCGCGAAACGCGTGCGGCGGTCAAGGCTCGGCAACGATGACCCGCTGTGCAACGCGGTGGCGCGCTTTGACGAGACAGGCGATCTGCGACCGCGAAAACTGACGACGGCCTACAGCACCGCGGCGGTCAATAGTCGAGCAGTGCCTTGCCCGCCCACAGCGGCTGGCGTTCTTCCGGCAGGAGGGCCCTGAGTCTGGTGACGGCCTCGAGTGGTGGCCCGACGCGAAACTGGTAGATGTAGCGTTGCAGCGTGTCCGGCTGCGCGTCGGCGGGGATATACGCGGAGTGAGCGCCGACGGAGTTGAGAAACACGATCAACCTGTTCGGGCGAAACGCGACGTCTTCAACGACACGGCACTTCTTCTCATCGATCCAATGCGGCGCCGCGTTCTTCGCTTCCTGGTCGTCGTCCACAGCCAGCATCTGGGTGCCCCATGTCTCGCTGTCTCCTGGTCTGGCGAGCTGGAGAATACATGTGATGAACGACCACTTCGGGTCACGATGCGGCCGAATGCGGTAGCCACGTTTGCGCAGCATGATTCGCCCGCCACTGCCGTGCAGCTCGACCGATCCTGGGTCGATGCTCGGCCAGTTCGTGACGATCCAGTCGTCGAGCGGTGCCCGGAACTTGGCGATCAGGGCCGTGGAGATGACCTTGGGCACCAGTTCTGCGCACATGAATCGCCAGACGCGCCTGGAGTACATCGGTGCCATGTCGAATGGCAAATCCAGATGTTGCTTGCCGAGAGGCTTACTCTCGAACAGTTCGACCGGCGGGAGACCCATCAGGAGTGAATCGTAGAAAACCTGGGGCAGGAGGTCGTCGATGACCGTGTAGGGGAAAGGCTCGAGGCGTAACGCAGCGCCTTCGATGGCCGCCGTGACCTTTTCTCCCATGTTGGTCTTCCGCAGCACCTTGGCGAGTCGGTCGAGATGCGCGTCGAGTTCACTCTCGCGCACGAGGACGGCGCGGAGTTCGGCTTCCCGGCGAGTCACGTGCGACAGTTGCTCGCGCAACGCGCTTATCTGCTCGGCCATCGCCGCGATCTGGTCAGTCGGGGTGGATGGCGGCGAAAATGACGCGTCGCCGTTCGGCGCGACAGTGCTGTTGCTGCTCATCGACCCGCTCTAAGTGTGGGCATTGAACGACCTGATTATATTCCTTGACCGTCCCACGGACTCAACCGCCAAGCGTCGAAAGGCCTGGCCGCCCAACCTTGACAGGCGATCAATCGATGGAATCCCACCTTCTCGTCGGTCTTCATGCCTCAGCAAGTGGTCGTGGCGCCCACGCTCGGGGTGTCCTTCATCGTGGAGCATGACCTGTTTGGGACCTACTATCAGTTCTATGACGAGCGAATGGGAAGACATCGCGTGCAACCGTTCTTCAATTCCGTCGAGACGCCAGCTGAACGCGCCGCTTTCGTGGACGCGCTCGCTGTGGCGCACGTACTGGTCGATCCGATGTACTACGACGAGATGCGACCTGTTCTCGACCTTCTTCCGGAGCAGTTCGCGCGTCGCTATGCCAACGCGAAGTGGGCCGTGTACGAGGTGGTACGGACCTCGCCCCTGGCGTCCGCGGCGTTTGACGGACCCGGACTGGTAGCCTAGGATGGACACGATAGCGTGAGAATGTCTTCGCCTGCGACGCTCGCTCTCCGCGGAGGATCCCCGGTGCGATCGTCGTTCCTGCCGTTTCACCAGCCACTCGTCGACGCCGATGACGAGCGTGCGGTGGTTGAAACGCTCCGGTCTGGTTGGCTCACGACCGGGCCACGCACAAAGGCCTTTGAGAAGGATCTCGCCTCCTACACGGGTGCCGCGCACTGCGTCGCCGTCAACTCCTGCACCGCGGCCCTTCATCTCGCCCTCGACGCGATCGGCGTTGGTGCGGGGGACGAAGTGATCACGTCGCCTATGACCTTTGCCTCCACGGCGAATGTGATCGTCCACCGTGGGGCGCGTCCTGTATTCGTCGACGTCGAGCCGGACACATTCAATATCGACGCGGCCGCGATCGAACGAGCTGTGACCGCTCGGACGAAGGCGCTCATCCCCGTCGATTTCGCAGGTCAGCCATGCGACCTGGACGCGATCATGTCGATCGGCGCACGTTACGGCATTCCGGTCATCGAGGATGCGGCGCATGCCATCGGCGCCGAGTACAAGGGGCGGCGTGTCGGCGGTATCGCTGACATGACCTGTTTCTCCTTCTACGCCACCAAGAACATCACGAGTGGTGAGGGCGGTGCCCTGACGACGAACCGCCAGGACTGGGCGGACCGTGTCGCGGTGATGGCGTTACACGGGATCAGCCGCGATGCATGGAAGCGGTACGGGAGCGAGGGATACCGGCACTGGGACATCATCGCGCCGGGCTACAAGTACAACATGTTCGACCTGCAGGCGGCGCTCGTACGGTCGCAGTTCAACAAGATGGACGCGTTCTACAGCCGGCGGGTGGCGCTGAAGCAGCGTCTCGATGCCGGCCTCCGCGATCTTCCGGAGATTGCGCTACCCGTGGAGCGTCCGTGGGTGCGTCACGCGTACCATCTGTATCCGATTCTGACGCAGACCGACCGGCTCTCGGTGGACCGCGACACCATCATGAACGCGATTCAGGCGGAGAATGTCGGGATCGGCATCCATTTCCGAGCCGTGCACCTGCATCCCTACTATGCCGATACGTTCGGGTTCCACCGCGGCATGTTTCCTGTTGCCGAGGGATATTCGGACCGGACGATCTCGCTCCCGCTCTACCCGAAGATGACCGACCAGGACGCCGACGATGTCGTGGCCGCGGTGACAAAGGTCTTGTCACGTTACCGTCAGTGACACGCGCGAAGGGGACAAAGAGGTTGAGGTCGAATCCGTGAACACGTCAGAGACCGAGGGCGCCACCGCGTATGGCGTGCGTCGTGGGGCGGAGGAGTTCCCGCTCATGCTGGTGCTCTCGATCATCTACCCGTGCAACTTCGGCTGTCCCAACTGTCCCTACACCGACGCGAACTCGGATATCCGGCGGTTCTACCATCAGCGAAACGGCGACCTGTTCCCCGAGCCGCTCTGGAACCGGCTGGCCGCCGAGTGCGGCGAGTATGGCGCCTGGATGCGATGCACGGGCGGTGGTGAACCGATGCTCCACCCCCGCATGGTGGACATGATCGAACTGGCGAAGGCGAAGGGTGCGCGGGTCTGGCTTAACACCAACGGCAGCATGTTCGGGCCCACGCAGGTGTTGCGGACCAAGCTCACGCGTCTGCTCACGGCCGGCATCGACCTGATTGAGTTCTCCATGGATGCCGGCGACGCCGCCACGTACGCGGTTGTCCGGCCCCCGCAC
>Ga0247825_10001198_pt1 | contig 16936 bp, 12 predicted proteins | sample 13C_Vanillin_Day_FD_194413 | JGI IMG/M metagenome (GOLD analysis project Ga0247825, IMG submission 194413) | Soil microbial communities from agricultural site in Penn Yan, New York, United States - 13C_Vanillin_Day48 | ecosystem: Environmental > Terrestrial > Soil > Agricultural land | place... | reverse complement strand
TCGAGGCGTTCCAGCTCCTCCGGCAACCGGGGATTGAGCCGCAGCACGTCGCCCGTGACCTCGATGCCGGTCGAGACGCGCTGCACCAGGTCCACCGTGCCGGCCATGGCGCCCAGGTGCACGCCCTCAGCCGTCGTCCCCTGCTGGATGTCGGCCACGTCGCTCTGCAGCGCCTCGGCGAAGTAGCGCATCGCGCGCGGCCGGTCCGCGCGCGCGAGGACCCAGGCGTGCACGACCCGTGAGAGCGTCGAGCCGTGCGTGGAGCGGCTGTCGTAGTAGGCGACATTACGCGGAATGGCGTCGGGCTCGAGCGGATAGCCGAGCCGCGCGAACAGCTCGCCCAGCTCTTCCGCCGAGAACAGGTAGAACAGCATCAGCACGTCGGCCTGCTTGGAGACCCGGTAGCGGTTTGCGCTGTCGTTCTCCGCTTCCAGGATGAGATCGAGCCGCTGGATGTTGCCATAGCGCAGCCGGTAGCGCTCCCAGTCGAGCTCCGCGAGCTTCTCGTAGCCCTCGAACTGGCTGATGATCCCGCCGTCGTGGAACGGCACGAACATGCGCCGGCCGACGTCCTCCCAGCGCGCCGTCTCCTCGCGCGACAGGCCCAGCCGCGCCGCCAGCTCGGCGCGGCGGATGTCGGGGAGGATGTCGAGCACGTCGAGCGCCCGTCGCAGCACCCACACCGCCATGATATTGGTATAGGCATTGTTGTCGAGGCCCGGCGCCGGCGCGTCCGGGTAGCCCTCGTGAAACTCGTCCGGGCCGACCACGCCGCGAATCTGGTAGCGGCCGCGCCGCTCGTCGAACGTCGCGATGCTGGACCAGAACCGCGCGATCTCCAGGATCAGCTCGGCGCCGTAAGCCTGCAGGAATTCGACGTCGTGCGTGACCTGGTAGTACTGCCACACGTTCCAGGCGATGGCGCTGTTGACGTGACGCTGCAGCCAGGAATGGTCGGGCACCCAGCGCTGCGAGCGCTCGTTGTAGTTCATCTCCTGGGTTTCCTCCTGTCCGTCGCTGCCGCTCTGCCACGGGAACAGGGCCCCGCGGTAGCCGGCGCGCGCCGCGGCGGCGCACGCCTCCGGGAGCCGCCGGTAGCGGTACATGAGCAGCGAGCGGGTGATCTCGGGCATCCGGAAATTCAGGAACGGGAAGATGAAGAGCTCGTCCCAGAAAACGTGTCCCTCGTAGGCCTCTCCGGTCCAGCCGCGCGCCGGCACGCCCGTGTCGAGTCCGATGGAGTTGGGCGACACCGCCTGCAACAGGTGCAGCATGTTGAGCCGCAGCAGCATCGGCACGTTGAGCTGGAATGCGCCGCCCGCCGGCACCATGTGAATGTCGAAGCGGCGCCACAGGTGCTTCCACGCAAGCACGTGGGCCGCCTGCGCGTCGGCGAAGCGCCGCGGGCGCGCGATCGCCTTGCGCGCGGCCACGCCAGGCTCCGAGATGGCCGCGTCGCGCGAGGTATACAGCGCCACCCGCTTGTCCACCGTCAGGGTCGCTCCCTGTCGCAGCTCGACGGACAGCTCGTGCGCGATGCAGCCCGGCTCCTCCACGAACCGCCGCGGCGCCTCGACCGGCCGGCCGTCCACGAACGCGCGCATGCGCGCGCCCTGCGCGACGTGCAGGTTCGACTGGCGGGTGCGCACCTGCAGGATCAGGGCGTCCTCGCCGGCGGCCTCTCCTGAAACGGGCACGAGATGGCGGTTATCGAAGAGCCGGTAGAGGCGGGCCCCGGCGTTCACGACCCGGCCGTCGAGCGCGGAGCGCACCACGACGGCGCCCGACCAGTTCTCCGCAGTGAGGGTCAGCTCGAGCGCCGCCAGGTGCATGTCCGCCATCGAGACGAGGCGCCGCTCGACGAGCGTGCTGCGCCTGCCGTGCCCGTCCTCGAAGCGCAGCGAGCGCGTGAGCATGCCGCGGCGCAGGTCGAGCTCCTGCCGGTAGGACAGGAGCGTCACCGCGCGCTCGTCGAACCACTCGCCATCCGCGATGCGCAGGCCGAGCGCGAGCCAGTTCGGAAAATTCACAAGGCTTTCGTTCTCGATCGCCCGGCCGGCGATCTGCGTCGTCAGCCGGTTGTAGCCGCCGGCGAGGTAGGTGCCGGGGTAATGAAGACCGTCCGCCCGCGCCCACGCCGCCGCGCCGCGCGTCTCGAAGTAGCCGTTGCCGACCGCGCACAACGCCTCGCGCATGCCCTCGCGCGCCGCCTCGAAGTTTTCGTATACCAGGGACCACGCCGTCGGCGGGTCGACCGCCACCCGGACCTGGGCGAGATCGGTGACGACGACATCGGCGCCCGCCTGGCGCAGCGCCGGGGACTGCCCGCCCCGGTCCACGCCGATCACGGTGCCGAACCGGCCGGCCCGGCCGGCTGCGACGCCGGCGATCGCATCCTCCACGACGGCCGCGCGCGACGGCGCCACCCGCAGCCGATACGCCGCTTCCAGGAAAGTGTCGGCTGCAGGCTTGCCTGCGAGCTTCAGCGTGACGAGGTCGTTGCCGTCAACCCGGGTGTCGAACAGCTCCGCGATGCCCGCGGCGCGCAGCACCGCCTCGCAATTGCGGCTGGAAGACACCACGCCCGTTGCGATGTCCTGCGCCCGGAGCGCGCGCACCAGCGCGATCGACGACTCGTAAACCTCCACGCCATGTTGCGTGAGCTGCTCCATGAAGTAGCGGTCCTTGAGCGCGCCGAGCGCGCTCACGGTCGCCGCCTCCGGCGCGTCGCCGGGCGCGCCCATCGGCAGCTCGATGCCGCGCGAGCGGAGAAAATCGATGACGCCATCCTGGCGCGGCTTGCCGTCGACGTGGCGCCGGTAGTCGACGCGGATGTCGAACGGCACGAACCGCGCGCCGGTCCGCCGCGCGCGCTCCTCCAGGAACGAATCGAAAAGCCTTTTCCACGCGGCTGCATGCACGGCGGCCGTTCGCGTCAACACCCCGTCGAGGTCGAACAGCACGCCGTCGTGGTCGCGCGGCGAGAGCGTGACGATCGGGCACGCCGCGGTCACCGGTGTCTTCCCGGCAGGAAACGGCAACTCACGGGCGTCGCGCGCCCGCCCGGGCGCCCCATGACCAGTTGCGGATCTCGGGCATGTCCTCGCCGTGCTGCTCGATCCAGGCCTTGTGTTCCAGCAGCTTGCCGCCGAGGTAGCGCTTCGTCCCTGCCGCGGCGGCGCCGAGCGACGGCACCCGGTCGATGACATCGCCGGCGAGGTGGTAGCGATCGAGATCGTTTCGGACCGTCATGTCGAACGGCGTCGTGGTCGTGCCCTCCTCCTTGAAGCCGCGCACGTGCAGGTTGGCATGATTGGTCCGGCGATACGCGAGGCGGTGGATCAGCCATGGATAGCCGTGAAACGCGAAGATGACCGGCTTGTCGCGCGTGAACAGCGCATCGAAGTCGCTGTCGCTCAGCCCGTGAGGATGCTCCGACGGCGGCTGCAGCGTCATCAGGTCAACCACGTTGACCACGCGCAGCTTGAGCGCAGGCATCCGCTCGCGCAGGATCTCCACCGCGGCCAGCGTCTCGAGGGTCGGCACGTCGCCGCAGCACGCCATGACCGCGTCGGGCTCCCCGCCGCCGTCGTTGCCCGCCCATTCCCAGATGCCGATGCCGGCGGCGCAGTGCCGGACCGCGGACGCCATATCCAGCCACTGCGGCTGCGGCTGCTTGCCGGCGATGACGACGTTCACGCGGTTGCGGCTCCGCAGGCAATGGTCGGTCACGGCCAGGAGCGTGTTCGCGTCCGGCGGCAGGTAGACGCGCACGACGTGCGGCTTCTTGTTCACGACGACGTCGATGAAGCCCGGGTCCTGGTGGCTGAAGCCGTTGTGGTCCTGCCGCCAGACGTGCGAGGACAGGAGGTAGTTGAGCGAGGCGACGGGGCGGCGCCACGGGATTTCGCTCGAGACGTCGAGCCACTTGGCGTGCTGGTTGAACATCGAGTCGACGATGTGGATGAACGCCTCGTAGCAGGAGAAGAAGCCGTGCCGCCCGGTCAGGAGATAGCCTTCGAGCCAGCCCTCGCACTGGTGCTCGCTCAGCATCTCCATGACCCGCCCGTCCGGAGCGACGCGGTCGTCGCCAGGCAGTATCTCGGCGGTCGAGCCGCGATGGGTCACCTCGAGCACGGCGTTCCAGCGGTTGGAGTTCGTCTCATCGGGGCTGAAGACCCGGAAGTTCCGCGCCTCGGCGTTGAGCCGCATCACGTCGCGGATGAACTGCCCCTGCACGCGCGTGGATTCGGCTTCCGTCGCGCCGGGATGCGTCACCGGCACGGCGTACTCGCGGAAATCCGGCAGGCGCAGGTCGCGCAGCAACAGCCCGCCGTTCGCGTGCGGATTGGCGCTCATCCGCCGCTTACCTTTCGGCGCGAGCGCGGCGATCCCGGGCACCAGCCTGCCGTCTCGATCGAACAGCTCTTCCGGACGATAGCTCCTCATCCAGTCTTCCAGCGCTTTCAGGTGGCCGGGGTTCGTCGCGAGCTCGGCCAGCGGCACCTGGTGTGCCCGAAACGTGCCCTCGACCGCCTTGCCGTCGACGGTTACCGGGCCGGTCCAGCCTTTGGGCGAGCGCAGCACGATCATCGGCCAGCGCGGACGGCGGGTGAAGCCGCGCGTGCGGGCCTCGGACTGGATGCCGCGGATCTCCCGCAACACGGCATCGAGCGTCGCCGCCATTCTCTGGTGCATCTCCTCGGGATCGTCGCCCTCCACGAAATGCGGCTCGTAGCCGTATCCGCGGAAAAGCGCGTCGAGCTCCTCGTGCGGGATGCGCGCGAGTACCGTGGGGCCCGCGATCTTGTGCCCGTTCAAGTGGAGGATCGGCAGCACCGCGCCGTCGTGCACGGGGTTGAGGAACTTGTTGGAGTGCCAGCTCGTCGCGAGCGGCCCGGTCTCGGCCTCGCCGTCGCCGACCACGCAGGCCACGATCAGGCCCGGGTTGTCGAAAGCCGCGCCGTACGCGTGCGCGAGCGAGTAGCCGAGCTCGCCGCCCTCGTTGATCGAGCCGGGCACTTCGGCGGCGACGTGGCTGGGAATGCCGCCGGGAAACGAGAACTGCTTGAACAGCCGTTGCAATCCCCGCTCGTCCTGCGAGACGTGCGGGTACAGCTCGCTGTACGTGCCCTCGAGATAGGCATTGGCGACGAGCCCCGGCCCGCCGTGCCCGGGGCCGGTGACGTAGATCATGTCGAGATCGTGCTCGACGATGAGGCGGTTCAGGTGGACGTAGACGAAATTGAGCCCCGGCGTCGTCCCCCAGTGCCCGAGGAGCCGCGGCTTCACATGCTCCAGCCGCAGCGGTTCCTTCAGCAGCGGATTGTCGTAGAGGTAGATCTGGCCCACGGCAAGATAGTTGGCCGCGCGCCAGTAGGCGTGCAACTGTCGCAACTCGTCGGCCTTCAGCGGCGGCCGGCTCAGCTCCGCCATGTTCGCGTTCATGATGAAAATTCTCCTTCCGGTTCTATCGGGATTTCGAGGACGCCACACACCAGCCTGGCAATCATCCATTCCTCATCGGTGCGCATGACGCGGACCGTGACGCGGCCCGCCGCGGCCGAGACGACGTCGGCGCCTGCGTTGTTCAATGACTCGTCGATCGTGAGGCCAAGGAATTCCAGGCCGTCGCAGACGCGGGCGCGCACCGCCGGCGCGCGCTCGCCGATTCCGCCGGAGAACACCAGCGTATCGACGCCGCCCATTGCGGCGGCAAAGGCGCCGATGCATTTCCTGACCTGGTAGCAGAAGAGCGCGACCGCCTCGGCTGCGCGCGCGTCGCCGCCTTCGCGCTCCAGCAGGTCGCGCATGTCCGGGCTGGTCTCGGAGACACCCAGCAGGCCGGATCGAAAATTCACCAGGTCGTTGAAGCCGGCGGCGTCGAGGCCTTCGGCCGACGCCAGGTAGGCCACGAGCCCCGGATCGATATCGCCCGAGCGCGTGCTCATCGGCACGCCCGAGGCCGGCGTGAAGCCCATGCTGGTGTCGACCGCCTTGCCCGCGCGCACCGCGGCGAGGCTCGCGCCGTTGCCGAGATGGGCGAGGATGACGCGGCCGCGAGCCGCCTTTGCGCCGGCGATCCGCTCGAGCTCTCGCATGAGGAATGCATAGGAAAGACCGTGAAATCCGTAACGGCGTATCCCCAGCGCCTCGTAGCGGCGCGGGATCGGCAGCAGCCGCGCTACGCGAGGCAGATCGTGATGAAACGCCGTGTCGAAGCAGGCGATCTGCGGCAGGCGCTCGTACCGCCGGCGCAGCGCCTCGATCAGCAGGATCTCGGCTGGAAGATGCTGGGGATCGAAGTCGCTGATCCGGCGCAAGGCAGCGATCACGTCATCGGTCAACAACTGTGGCTCGCTGAAGCGCGGGCCGCCGTGAACCACGCGATGCCCTATCGCCGCCAGCCGACCGCGCCCGGTTCGGGATTCCACCTCGGCGATCAGCAGCCCGACCACCGCGGCATGATCCGGCGCATGGGCCGAACGGGGCGATTCCCCATTCACGATCAGCACGGCTTCCGGAAGTCCGATGCGCTCGATCCTGCCCTCGAGGAGGCGCTGCAAGCCGTTCCGCGGCTCAAATAGTGCGAACTTGATGCTCGAGGACCCGGCGTTGACGGTCAGGATGCCGCAACCATCGGAAATCACTCGCACCTCGCGTTCGCGGCTACCGGAGGGGATGGCGGCATGGGTGTCTGTTATCTATCCAGCGGGCGGCGTCCGGGCGGACGCCTTGTTTGACCGTGCGCCCCTCGCCCCGTTCGGGACCGGCCGAACGGCTATCGACCCGCTACGCCCGGCTGTGGCACCGGCTCTGCGGCGAACCGGCGCCACACGCGCCACGCGCCTGCGATCACGACGGCCGCGATGGCAACCAGCGCGGCGATGGTGCCGGGCCCCGGGCGGGCGAGCGCGGCGCCGACACGATCGACGAACACCATTGCGATCACGATCATGGGCGCAATCCCGATCATGGTGCCGAGCAGAAACTCGCGCAGGCCGATGCGCGAAGCGCCGGCGACGGCGTTGACGATCGAGAAGGGCGCGATGGGGAGCAAGCGCAGCACCGCAACGGCCAGCACGCCGCGCTTCGCCAGCCTGAAGGTGATGGCATTCAACCGATCGCCCGCCATGCGCCGCACCCGGTCGCGTCCCAGGTGCGCTCCGGCCCACCAGGTGACGCCGGCGCTCAGCAATGCGCCTCCGAGCGCGTACGCCCCGCCGGCCAGGGGACCGAAGAGAACGCACGTCAGGACAATGAGCAGCGTCACGGGAAATACGACCAGGCCGCCCACGACAAAGCCGCCGATCGCGAGCAGCGGCGCCCACGGCAAATCCGCGACGCTGCGCGCCAACCCGGCTACGGCTTCCATCCCTATCCAGTCTCCCAGCGGCGTCCAGCGCAGTGCGACAGCGAGCGCTGCGACCGCCAGCAGCTCTGCGGTGAAGCGCGCGATGCGGCCGGCCATCGGCCGGCCCAGCTCGGGCGGCACGAATTCCCTGGCCAGCGCGTCCGGGTCCGCCGGCCGCTCCGGATCAATGATCGCGCTCGCCGGCAGGAGGCGCCGGATGTCCGGCGACACGGGCGGATCGATCGGCTTCAGCGTGCGGCCGGGGCGCGTCAGCGCGTCAACCGCCCCGAGGAGGCTGCCGCCCCGGCGCGTAACGGCCGCCGCGACTTCGTCCTGTTGCGCGCCCAGGTGCTCCGCCAGCAGCCGGTCGCGCAGGCCTGCAATCGCGCGCCGCACGCGCGCCTCGCCGCGCGCCTCGATGGCGATGTTGCATTCCGTATCGAATCCCATCGAGCGGTTGTTGAAGTTGGCGGAGCCGACGCTGCACAGCTCGTCGTCCACCACCAGCACCTTGCTGTGCACGTTCAGGAGATTCGGCGCCTGCAGGCCCGGAATGTAGGGATAGAGCAGCCGGTAGCGGCCATGCGCGTCGGCAGCCTGCAGTTGCTCGTGCAGCAGCCCGCGCAGCGCGCCCATCGTTCGCGCCTCGAGCCAGCCCTCCTCGGTCATGCGCGAGACGACGAGGACTTCGGGCGCCTCGGGCGTGACCAGGCGTTCCGCCAGAGCGGCGCCGATCACGTTCGAGCTGAAGTACTGGTTCTCCAGGTAGAGCGAGCGCTCCGCCGATGCGATGGCATCGATGTAGAGCTGGCGTATCTCTTCGACCGGCCGGCCGGTTACATAGCCTGGATCGGTGCGCGCGATGGCAACGTCGATATCGGTCAGATCGGGAACGACCCCGCGCGGCCAGGGATCGGTCGCCGGCGTATCTTTGGGTGGGCGGACCCGCTGGCGCGTCGCGCGGTGCCAGCGATCGCGGCAGAGGTCGCCGAGCGCGCGGGCGGCAGCGCCATCTACGACCGCCTGCACGTCGTGGTTCGGCCGCGACGGCCGGCCCTGCGCGTCGAGCCGCCACGGCTGCTCGCGCAGATGCTCGGGCGTATCCCAGCGGCCGTGGGTCAGGTCGAGCCCGCCGACGAAAGCGACCTTGTCGTCGACGACGACCACTTTCTGATGGTGCGAGCCGCTCAACGGATGCTTGTCGTCCAGACGGAACGCGAGTCGCGGGCGCGGATGCGTCTTCCAGCCGAGCTTGTAGAGCGGCGCCCACTCGCGGTCACCGGCGAACAGCATGACGAAGTCCCACGAGAGCACGTGCATGCGCAGCCGGCGCTCGCGCCTCACCACCTCCTTCAGAAACTCGCCCAGTTCCTCCGGGTAGCCGTCGTCCGCGCCCTGCGGCACCAGCCGGATGCGGCTATCGAAATCCCACCCCAGGATCAGCACGCTGCGCTTCGCTTGCGCGATCGCGGAGCGGACCGCCGCAAAATAAGCGGCCGCATCCACGAGAAAGGCCAGGCGGTCCGCGCGCTCGATGCGCCAGCAGTTGCGCCCAGGCGTCAGCAGCCCGGCGCGTGGACAATAGGCGACGTCCCGGTTCATCACCGGGCAAGGTCAGGCCGGCGTCGCGACCTTTTCTTCGGCCAGCACGTTCTTGACGAATTCCACGTAGCGATCCATCCAGCCCTGCAGAAATTTGCGGCTGTCGGGGCCGATGTTTCCGGAAGCGTCGAACAGCCCTTCCTTCGCCTGGATGAATGCCTCGGGCTGTCCCAGTGTCGGCACGTCGAGATAAGCGAGCGTGGTGCGCAGGTGCTGCTGCGCCACCGCCGTGCCGATAGCGCCGACCGAGACGCCGAGGATGCCGGCGGGCTTACCGCCCCACACGCTTTGCCCGTACGGGCGCGACGCATTGTCGATCGCGTTCTTCAGAACGCCGGGCATGGAGCGGTTGTACTCGGGCGTCAGGAAGAGCAGCCCGCGCGCAGCCTTGATATCGGCCTTCAACCGCTTGACCGGTTCCGCGGGACTGGCGTCGTCGTCCTGGTTATAAAGCGGCAGGTCGTCGATCTTTACGTGCTTGAAGGAAAACTCCGGCGGTGCAAGCTTTACAACCGCGGTCGCGAGCTTGCGGTTGAAGGAATCGCGGCGCAGGCTGCCGACGACGACGGCGATGGGAATCGGATTCATGTCGATCTCCTGTCAGTGGGGGCACCGGCAACGGGGGTATCGCAGGTGGACCCCCACGGCCCTCGAACGTTCAGGCCCCGGCGCGCTTACTGCATGGACTGGATGGCCAGCCGGTGGTACCGGTGGGCAAACTGAAACGGCACGCGCCGCACGACGTTCATCGCGCGCTCCGCCTCGATATCCCCGGGCGCGTAAATCAGCAGAAAAGTGCTGCCCTCCCGGGCTGCCTTGAGATGCGCGCCGACCGCCTCGTCGCTCTTGCCCAGCCGTGCGAGCAGTCCGGTGTGGCCCTCGAGATTGCGCTCTGCACCATGGGCCACCTCTTCGGCGGAGACGAGCACGCAGTCGTCGGCCTCATAGCCGCCGGTCAGGAGGTCCTGCCGCACCTGTTTAGCATCCTGCTCGCCGGGAACGGCAACCACGAGATAGCCGCGCGGGTAAAAGATGCCGAAGCTCGTCATTTCAGACGGGTTGGGCCGGTCATTGGCCATCGCAACCTCCGTGACTGTAGGGCGGGGCACGGCCCGCAAAGAGCGATTCGACAGGCCGCCCCGGTGACCGTTCAACCCATCAGCGCTTGCGGTGGTCGAGGCTGAGCGCGCCCGCGCCAAACGCCATGATGTAGAGCATCCCGCCCATGATGGCGAGGTTCTTCATGAACTGGATCTTCTGCATCGCCGCCTGCGACCCGGTGTAGGACCAGAAGTCGTGGAACAACAGCGTCGTCGGTATCAGGAAAAGGAACAGCACCGTCGCGGCCCACCGCGCCTGCCAGCCGATGACGAGCAGGATGCCCGCGCCCAGCTCGATCGCAATCGCGCCCATCGCCGCAAGCTGCGGCAAGGGCAGCCCCTTGCTGGCGATATAGCCGACCGTGCCGTCGAACCCGGTGATCTTTCCGAACCCGGATATCACGAAGATCAGCGCCAGCAGGATGCGCCCGGCGGGCGGGCCGTAGGTTTTCACTGCCTCACAGAGTGCGCGCATGGGTTTCCCCTTGACCTGAAAAAGTGGTTGGTGGTTGGTGGTTGGTGGCTGGTGGCTGGCCCATCACGAACCTTCATCGGCGGTTCATGAACGGGCTTCAGCAGCACCTGCCCGATCACGCCTTCGGCTGCGCGTGCTTCATGAAGTGCGCAACGCCCACGACCTTCTCGACGGGCACCACGAACGCTATGCCGCGGCCGGTATCGTTCAGCCCGGCGGCGCGGACCACTTCGTCGAGAATCCGGTCGACCAGCTCCGAGCGCGCCACGGTCAGCACGATCTCCTTCTCCGGCTCGATCGACATGCCGAAGATTTTCTCCTGCTCGTTGATGCCCGCGCCGCGGCCGAACAGCACGGTCCCGCCGCGCGCGCCGGCCTTCACCGAGGCTTCCAGCACGGTGCTGCCCCACCCTTTGCGGACGATGCTCACGATGAGAGAGGTTTCCATCATGTCTGCGCCTCCTTGTGATGTTCTTTCCTGCGAATGACGAGCCCGAGTGCCATGAGCGAGATGACCGGCGCCAGCGCGATGAGCGCGACCAGTCCCAGCCCGTGGATCAGCGGATTCTGGCCGCCCATCGCCGACGCGACGCCAAAAGCGAGCGCGAGGAGAAACGTGTTGGCGAGCGGCCCGGTGGCGACGCCCCCGGCATCCACCGCGATGCCCACATACTCCGCTTCGGTAAACCGCATGACGGCGAGCACGAAGAGATAACCGGGGACGACGAGATACGAGAGCGGGATACCGTGGGCGATCCGGAGCATTCCGGCGCCCACGGCCAAGGCCACGCCTGCGCATACCGCAACCGTGACGACCGTGCTGCGAATCGATCCGCTCGACGCCTCCTCCACCTGGTCCGCGAGGATGCGCACCGAAGGCTCGCCCCACGTGGTCGCGAAGCCGAGGGCCATGCCGGAGACCACGAGCAACCAGTCGTTCGACAGTCCGCCCAGCGCCACGCCGATGGCCCGCCCGAAGGGCAGGAACCCGATGCCGACGCCGAGCAGGAAGAGGAAGAGCCCGGCCGCCGCCACCACCGTACCGGTCAGAATGCGCTTCACTTCCTTCGGCGGCAGATCGAGGAACAACACCTGGAAAAGCAGGAACAGCACCGCCAGCGGCAGGATCGCGATGACGACGCTCGATGCGGTGTCGAAAAAAACGGCCATCATGACTCAGGCAAGACCTGCGACCAGCGTGGTAATCACCGCCCCCGAGGAAGCGAGCCCGAGCAGTCCGAAGCCGTCCGATATGGCCGATCGTCCGGCCAGCACGGAGCTCAGGCCGAGCGCAACCGCCAGCACGACGGGCGTGGTCAGCACGCCCGTCGTGACGCTGCCGGCGTCGTAGGCGAGCGAGACGAACTCCGGGGGCACAAGCAGCGTAAGCACGAGCATCAGCGCATACGTGCCGGCGAGCAACGCCTGAAGGGAGAACCCCCGGACGACGCGCAGCAGCGCGACCGCCGCGAGGATTCCCACGCCGGCGGCGATGACATAGATAAGCGGCCGGGCGCGGATCGCGCCGTCCGACGCCGCCTCCGCCTGACCGGCGAGCACGAGCACGTCGGGCTCGGCGACCGTGGTGGCGAAGCCCAGCGCGAAGCCGACGGCGACGATCAGGCGCAGCGACCGCTTTTTCGGCAGCTCGGCGCCGATGAACCGGCCCATCGGCAGTATTCCCAGGTCGACGCCCGCGAACAGCAGCAGCATGCCCGCGACCGCAAGCACGGAGCCCGCCAGAAACTGGAGGAAGAGCGCGAGCGGCGCATGGACGACGGTGAACTGCAGCAGGCAGCCGAGCGCGATCAGCGGCACGATTGCCTTGAGGACTTCCGGCAGCCGCTCTCTAAAAAGTGCAAGCATGGTCAGCCTGGCGCATCCCGCCGCGAAGATGCGCCGCGCCGGCCCAGTGTAGCACCGGGCGCCCAGCCGCCTGGTGCGCCTAGGAACGGTCTCCCGGGATCGTCTCCACTTCGCCCCCGGCCGCGATCCAGGCGTCGAGACCGCCTTCCAGCGGCCGCACCCGCCGGTAGCCCCGGTTCATCAAGAGTCGGGCGACACGCGCCGCGCTCGCTTCGTTCGGTCAACTGCAGTACACCACGACGTCGCGGTCGGGCGGCACCTCGACGATGACCGCTTCCGGCGAATCGATATCCACCTCGACCGCGCCCGGCAGACGCCGCGGATCGAGCCGGCGGGCAATCGGCGAGCGCACGTCGAGCACCAGCGGCCGTGGCTCCTGCTTCATGAGCTCGCGCAGCTCGTCCACGTGGATGCGCACCATGCGCAGCAGGCGGATCAGCAGGTAACGTTCCAGCGCCTTCATGCTCGCGTAGAGCAGGATGGCGGCCACGACGACCACGAGGGCGCCGAGGCCCATGTCTTCCAGCAGCTCGAGCGCGCGGTCCACCTGGGCGTGAAACACTGCGCCGACCGCGATCGGCAGACCCGCCCATAGCAAGGCCGCCACGGCGCTGTAGCCGAGGAATGCGGGAAAGCCGAGATGCATCGTGCCCGCGAGCGGCGGCGCGACGGTCGAGAAACCCGGCACGTACTTCGCCAGCATGAGGGACGGCGGACCCCAGCGGTCGAATATGTTCTCCGTCTGCTTGACGCAGGAGTCGGGCTCGACCGCCACCCGGCACAGCGTCCGCAGGATGCGGTAGCCGTAGCGCCGCCCCGCCCAGTACCAGGCGCTGTCTCCGATGAGCGATGCGATGACGGAGACGAGGAGCAGAGGCAGCAGCGCAATCTGTCCCTCCCCCACGAAAGCGCCGGCGACGACCAGCATCGGCACCGAAGGAATCGGCACGCCCATTTGCGTGATCAGGACATTGATGAACACGAGCGTCAGCCCATGCTGTGCCAGCAAGGCGGTCATCTCTTCCATTGGGGGTGCTTGGAAAGCGGGTTAGCGGGATTTCAATGATACCCGGCATCCGCCTTGACCTTCCCGCGGAACACCCAGTACGACCACGCGGTGTACATGAGCACGACGGGAATGAGAAACAGCGTGCCGATCAGCAGGAACGCCTGCCCTTCGGGCGCGGTCGCCGCCTCCCACAGCGTGACCTGGTGCGGCACGATATACGGAAACAGGCTGACCGCGAGCCCGATGTAGCACAACGCGAACAGCCCCATCGCCGACAGGAAAGGCGCCAGCTCCTGCTTCTGCCCCAGCGCGCGCCATAGCCACAGCGTCAGCAGCGCGGTGAGCAGAGGCACGGGGGACACGAACACCATGTTGGGCCACGAGAACCAGCGCTCGGCGATGCGCTCGTGCAGGAACGGCGTCCAGACGCTGACCATGACGATGAAGCCGACGACGCCGATCAGCGCGACCCTCGCCTTCGCGCGGGCCCAGTCCTGCAGCGCGCCTTCGGTCTTCATGACCAGCCACGTCGCGCCGAGCAGCACGTAGCCGAACACCAGCCCGACGCCGACGGCGAGCACGAAGGGGTGAATCCAGTCCCATACCGTTCCCGCGTACTGCCGCCCGCTCACCTCGAAGCCGAGCACGAATTTCCCGAGCACGCAGCCCTGCGCGAAGGTGGCCACCAGCGAGCCCCAGAAGAAAGCGCGATCCCAGTGATGGCGGCTCGTGACCGCCGTCGGCCGGAATTCGAACGCGACGCCGCGGAAGATGAGTCCAAGCAGCATCGCCAGCACCGGGAAATACAACGCCGGGAAGATGATGGAGAACGCGACCGGAAACGCGGTGAGCATGCCGATGCCGCCGAGCACCAGCCAGGTCTCGTTGCCGTCCCATACCGGCGCGACCGAAGCCATGATCCGGTTGCGCGCGTCGTCGTCCGGCGCGAAGGGGAAAAGCATGCCGACGCCGAGATCGAACCCGTCCAGCAGCACGTACATGAAGACGCCGAAGGCGAGGATGACGGTCCAGATCGGGACGAGATCGAGGCTCATGGCTCGAGACCAATTGAAACCGCCGATACACGCCGATACACGCCGAATGCAGACAAAGGGGCGACCACCCGGATGGGGACGAGGTCGAAGGTCACGGCTCGAGACAAATTGAAACCGCCGATGAACGCCGATACACGCCGATAACACAAAGCGGATTCGTCCAATCGACCCGTCGTTCCCGCGAAGGCAGGATCCCAGAAAAAACCCGCAATCAACGGATCACCGCCTCCGCGGGGACGACATTTCCGCGTCGTTGCTTCTTGCAAGAATCTATCGGCGTTCATCGGCAGTTGAATCAGGTCTTCGCGGGCCTGGCGGTCGATCTGATGTGTCTTGCCTCTCTCTGCGCCTCCGCGGTCCAGTCGTCGGCGTTCGGCGGTGGTTGAATCAGTCATCACGCATCGCGCGTCGCCGCCGACAACGGCCTCGCCGGCCGCTGGTCGTGACGCATTTCCGGCAGCGCTTCGGGCAACCCGCGCTGCACGAGCCGCACCAGGTAATAAAATCCGGCTCCGAAAATAATCGCATACACCACCACATAGGCCAGCAGGGAAATGGCCACGTCGCCGCCCGTCAGGGTCGGCGTCACCGCGTCCGCAGTGCGCAGGTGCCCGTACACGACCCACGGCTGGCGGCCGACTTCGGTCGTGAACCAGCCCGCCGTCACGGCGACGTAGCCGGCGGGGATCGCCCACGTGGCCGCGCGGAGAAAGGCCGGCGACTGGTACAGCCGGCCGCGGACGCGCAGCACCCAGGCCCACACCGTCAGCGCGAGCATCACGATCCACATCCCGACCATCACGCGAAACGCAAAAAAGGTGATCGCGACCGGCGGGCGATCCTCCTTCGAAAAATCCTTCAGCCCTTTGACGTGACCGTCCCAGTCGTGCGTGAGGTAATAGCTGCCGAGCTTGGGTATGCCGATTTCGGCGTGATTTCTCTCCTCCTCCTCGTCGGGAATCGCGAAGAGTATTGCGGGCTGTCCCGGACCGCCGTCCCAGATCCCCTCCATCGCCGCGAGCTTTTGCGGCTGGTGCTCGAGCGTGTTGAGGCCATGCAGATCACCGAGCACCGCCTGCACCGGCACGAGCACCGTGGCGAGCAGCACGCCCATCATGATCATGACCTTCGATTCCTCGACGAAGCGGCCCTGCCGCAGATACCACGCGGCGACGCCGATTACCGTGAACGCGGTCGTGAGGTACACGGCCACGACCGTGTGCGTCAGGCGGTAGGGGAATGACGGGTTGAAGATGGCTTCCATCCAGCTCGTCGGCACGAACCGGCCGTCCACGAGCTCGAAGCCGGCCGGCGTCTGCATCCAGCTGTTGGCCGCGAGTATCCAGAACGCCGAGAACAGCGTGCCGGCCGCGACGATGATCGCGGAAGCGAAGTGCGCCCATTGCGGGACGAGCTTGCGGCCGAACAGGAGCACGCCGAGGAACGCCGCCTCGAGGAAGAACGCCGTCAGCGCCTCGTAGCCCATGAGCGGCCCGACGATCGCCGCGGTCTGCTCGGAATAGCGGCTCCAGTTCGTGCCGAACTGGAACGGCATGACGATGCCGGACACGACGCCCATGCCGAAGGACAGCGCGAAGATCTTGATCCAGAAGGCCGAGATGCGCAGGAACGCCGGGCGCTTCGTCCAGAAGTACAGGCCTTCCAGCACCGCGATGTAGGACGCCAGCCCGATGGTGAACGCGGGGAGCAGGAAATGAAATGCGATGAGGAAGGCGAACTGGATGCGGGAGAGGAGTAAGGGATCCACGAGGCGCTCCGGTTCAGGCGCTGCACAAGTCGCGACGCGCTTTAGGATCGGCTGCAGCCTCCGGGCGCGAACGGAGGATTAAGGCGCCGGGCCCGTTACTTGTCAAGGCCGCGAGCGTGCCCCGATTGGCGCACTCTTACCATCGCGCGTCGCGTGACGCAGAATGTCCATCTGTCCATCCTTGAGCCACCCGAAAGCCCAGCGTTCCTAAAGCCGGCGCGCCCGGTTGTCCATGAATACCCTGACTCCGCTCCAGGCGCTGTGCCTTTCGGTCGCCGCGGCCATGGCGACCATCGCGCTCAAATGGAGCGCCTGGTGGGAGACCGGATCGATCGGTATCCTGTCTGACGCTCTGGATTCGATCGTCAATCTCGCCGCTGCGTCGTTTGCCTTGGCAATGGTGTGGTACGCCCGGCGGCCGGCGAATGCCGACTATCCGTACGGTTACAGCAAGGCCGAGTATTTTTCCTCGGCATTCGAAGGTGCGCTGATCCTCGCAGCGGCCGCTGGTATTGCCCTGGTCGCCACCGAGCGCGTCCTCGATCCGCAGCCGCTGCAGGCCCTTGGACTCGGAACCGGCCTGGCTCTCGCGGCGGCCATTCTGAACTTCGCGGTTGCCCGGATGCTCATGCGCAGCGGGAGCGAGCACCACTCGCTCGCCACCAAGGCCGATGGGCATCACCTGATGGCAGACGTGTGGATGACGG
>Ga0247825_10001197_pt1 | contig 16938 bp, 17 predicted proteins | sample 13C_Vanillin_Day_FD_194413 | JGI IMG/M metagenome (GOLD analysis project Ga0247825, IMG submission 194413) | Soil microbial communities from agricultural site in Penn Yan, New York, United States - 13C_Vanillin_Day48 | ecosystem: Environmental > Terrestrial > Soil > Agricultural land | place... | reverse complement strand
GATTCCACCAGCCGGCCCTGGCGGATGAAGACGACGCGGTCGCAGCCGTCGGCTTCCTCGAGGTAGTGCGTGGTGAGCAGCACCGTCATCCCGGTACGCGCGCGCAGCCGCTCGATGAAGCGCCAGATGCGGCGCCGGTTGGGGAGATCCAGGCCGATCGTCGGCTCGTCGAGCAGCAGGCAGCGCGGCTGGTGCAGCACCCCGCGCACGATGTCGAGCGCGCGGCGCATGCCGCCCGAGAGCGCGCCGACGGGGTGGTTGCGCCGCTCGGTGAGGTCGAAAAGCTCCAGCAGCTCGCGGCTGCGCGCCTCGATCAGTCCGACCGGCAGATCGTGCAGCAGGCCAGCGAAGCGCAGGTTCTCCGCCACGCTCAGCGTGCGGTCGAGCGCCGACTCCTGGAACACGAGGCCGATGGCGGCGCGTACGCTCACCGGATCTTTCGCAATATCGAAGCCCGCTACGGCCGCCGAGCCGGCGCTCGGCCGGATCAGCGTCGCAAGCATGTGCAGGGTGGTCGTCTTGCCCGATCCGTTCGGACCGAGCAGGCCGAGGAACTCTCCCGGCGCGATCTCCAGATCGAGGCCGTCGACGGCGGCGAGCTCGCCGTAGCGCTTGCAAAGGCCGGTTGCACGCACCGCAGCGCTGAATGCAATCGCAGCGGGTGGCGGCGCGTTCATGCCGATGCTTTACGGGATAGAACCCTTGAAGTCTCGTCGTCGCGGTAGAAAAGAACCGGCTTCGCCTGCGCGTTGACGGTGCCCTGCCTGGCGCGCGCGGTGATTTCCGTGATCACTGAATGATGCGGAGACTTGTCGCAGACCGGGTCGGCGTTGGCCGCATCCCCAGTGAGGAGATACGCCTGGCAGCGGCAGCCGCCATAGTCCTTGCCCTTTTCCGGGCAGCTGCGGCAGGGCTCGCGCATCCAGTCCTCGCCGCGGTAGCGCTCGAAGGCGGGCGATTCGCGCCAGATCCAGCGCAGGTCGCGGCTGCGCACGCTCGGGAATTCGAGCCCCGGCAGCATGCGCGCTTCGTGGCAGGGAAGCGCTACGCCGTCGGCGGTGACGCAGAGGAACACCGCGCCCCATCCGTTCATGCACGCCTTGGGCCGGTTCGCGTGGTAGTCGGGCACGACGAAGTAGATCTTCATCCGTTCGCCGACCCGGGCGCGGAACTGCCGGGTGATCTCTTCGGCGCGCTCGAGCTGCGCGCGGCTGGGCAACAGCTCGGCGCGGTTGGCGTAGGCGAAGCCGTAGTACTGGGTGTTGGCAAGCTCGACGTAGTCGGCCTCGAGCTCGGCGGCCATGTCGAGGATCTGGCCGACGTGGTCGATATTCAGGCGGTGCAGCACCACGTTGAGCACCATGGGATAGCCGTGGCTTTTCACCATCTTCGCGACGCGGCGCTTGAGCTCGAAGGTGCGCGTGCTCGAGAGGAAATCGTTCATCTCGCGCGTCGAGTCCTGGAACGAGACCTGGATGTGGTCGAGCCCCGCCTCCTTGAGCGCGGCGATGCGCCGCTCGTTCAGCCCGATGCCGGAGGTGATGAGGTTCGAGTAGTAGCCCAGGCGCCGCGCCTCGGCGGCGAGCGTTTCCAGGTCATCGCGCATCAGCGGCTCGCCGCCGGAAAAGCCGAGCTGCGTAGCCCCGAGCTCCCGGCCTTCGCGCAGCACCCTCAGCCAGTCGCCGGTCGAGAGCTCCTCGCCGTAGCGCGTGTAGTCGACGGGGTTCGAGCAATACACGCAATGCAGGGGGCAGCGGTAGGTGAGCTCCGCCAGCAGCCACAGCGGCGGTTTAGGGTTTGACACGGATCCATCCCTTCTCTCGGGCGTGGGCGAGAAACTCGGTGACGTCGCCGCGCAGGTCGGCGCCGGGGAAGGCGCGCTCGAGCTCGGCGATGATCGCCGATACCGGCGAAGCCCCGTCGACTCGCTTGAGGATCTCGCCCGCGCTTGCGCCGAGCTTCACCATGCCTTCGGGGTAGAGGAGCACGTAGGCGTCCTGCACCGGCTCCCACTGGAAGCGGTAGTGGCGTGCCAGCTCGAAGACCGTTTCTTCACTCATTTCCTATACCGTAGGCAAGCTGCATCGCATCGAGCATGCTCCAGAGAATGTCGAGCTTGAACTGCAGGATCTCGAGCGCGCGCTCCTGCTCGCCACGGGTACGAAAATGCTGCAGCGTGACTTCCAGGCCGTGCTCCACGTCGCGGCGGGCCTCGGCGAGGCGGCCGCGGAAGTACGCGTAGCCCGACGCGTCGATCCAGGGATAGTGCTGCGGCCAGCCGGCGAGCCGCTCTTTGTGGATCTCGGGGGCGAAGAGCTCGGTGAGCGAGGCGCACACCGCTTCCTGCCAGGGCGCGCGGCGCGCGAAGTTGACATAGGCATCGACCGCGAAGCGCACTCCCGGCAGGACGTGCTTGAGCGAGACGACTTCCTCGCGCGCGAGCCCCACTGCCTCGCCCAGCCGCAGCCAGGCTTCGATGCCGCCCTCGCTTCCCGCGCTGCCGTCGTGGTCGAGGATGCGCTGGACCCAGCGCCGGCGCTGCTCGCGATCGGCCATGTTGGCGAGGATCGCAGCGTCCTTCACCGGGATGCTGACCTGGTAATAGAACCGATTCAGCACCCAGCCCTGCACCTGGGTCCTGGTGCAGCGGCCGCCGTTCATGGCGACGTGGAAGGGGTGATGGATGTGGTAGCGATCGCCCTTCGCCCGCAACTTTTCCTCGAATTCGGTCTTGGTCCAAGGATTCAAAGTTCGAGCTCCATGCCGTCGTACGCCACTTCGATGCCGGCGGCCGCGAGCGCGGCGCGCTCCGCCGAGTCCTCGTCCAGGATCGGGTTGGTGTTGTTGATGTGGATGAGGATCTTGCGCGCGCCGAGGGGCTTCAGCGCTTCCAGCATCCCGCCGGGCCCGCTCTGCGGCAGGTGGCCCATGTCGCGCGCGCGCTTGCCCGAGACGCCGAGCCGGATCAGCTCATCGTCGGTCCAGAAGGTGCCGTCGAGCATCAGGCAGTCGGCCTTGTCCAGGAACGGCTGCAGGTGCGCCTCGAGCTCGCCCAGCCCTGGGGCATAGAAGAGCGCCCTTCCGGTGCGCTGGTCGACGATCCGGACGCCGATGTTGTCGCCCGGGCGCGGCTCGTTGCGGTGGGGCGAGTAGGGCGGGGGCTTGCTTCGCAGCGGCACCGCGGTGAAAGACAGCCGCTCCGCTCCCTCGATGGAAAACGTGGAGCCGGGCACGACCGGATGCCAGTCGACGCCGCAGAAGTGATCGAGCACGCCGAAGAGCGGATTGCCGCGCGTCAGGTCCTCGCGCACCTCGCGCGTGCAATAGACCGCGAGCCGGCCGCCTTCGCGCAGCATGAGGAGCCCCGTGGTGTGGTCGATCTGGGCGTCGATCAGGACGATGCCCCGCAGCGCCGTATCGCGCAGCGCGCGCGCCGGCTGCAGCTCCGGAAACGCCCGCAATTGGGCCAGCACGTCGGGCGAGGCGTTGAACAGGATCCAATCGCGGCGCTCGGCCGACACGACGATCGACGACTGCGTGCGCGCGCGTGCGCGCAGCGTGCCTTTGCGTACGCCGTCGCAGTTGCGGCAGTTGCAGTTCCACTGCGGGAACCCGCCCCCCGCCGCGGATCCGAGCACCCGGATATGCATAAAAAGCAAGGCCCCTTGCGGGGCCCTGGTCTCGGTACCGGCCGGGTTAGCGGCTGGCGATGTACATCGTCACCTCGAAGCCGAAACGCATCTCGGTGTACTCAGGCTTGGTCCACATGTGTATCTCTCCTGATTGGAAGCGCGCCCGGCACAGCGTGACGCCCTCCCGGAGGCATTATGGCCGCAAATCGGCCGGGCTGCCTCGGCCGGACGCGGAATCATGATTTTCATTAGAGGGCGCCCGATAATGGCCCGCATGGACGCCCTCTATCCCCCGATCGAGCCCTTCGCGGAGCAGCGGCTCCCGGTAGGGGGCGGGCACGTCCTCCACGTCGAGCAGTGCGGCCATCCGGAGGGCTTCCCGGCGCTCTTCTTGCACGGCGGTCCGGGCAGCCACACGCGGCCGCTGCATCGGCGGTTCTTCGATCCCGGGTTCTACCGCATCGTGCTCTTCGACCAGCGCGGCTGCGGGCGCTCGACGCCGCTCGGCCACACCGAGCACAACACCACCCGGCACCTCGTCGAGGACATCGAGGCGCTGCGCAGCCGCCTCGGGGTCGAGCGCCTGATGCTCTTTGGCGGCTCCTGGGGCGCCACGCTCGCGATGGCGTATGCCGCGGCGCATCCGCAGCGCGTTGCTGCAATGGTGTTGCGCGGGGTGTTCCTGGGAACTCGCCGCGAGGTGGACTGGTACCTCGGCGGCCTTGGCGAGCTGGTACCGCAGGCCTGGCAAGCGCTCGCGCGCGGGGAGGGCGAGGACCTCCTCGCGCGCTACCATGCGCTCGTAGGCCGGCGCGACGAAGCGGCGGCGCGGCGCTGGGTGGCCTACGAAGAGGCGCTCATGCGGTTCGATTCCGGCCAATCCCCTTCGGACCCGGGCCCGGCCGGGGAGAGCGTACTCGCGAGGGCACGCGTCCAGTTGCACTATCTGTCGCACGAGTGCTTCCTCGAGCCGGGCGAGCTCCTGTCGGGCCTGAGCCGCATCGGCGACACGCCCGTGCGCATCATTCAGGGCGAGCGCGACCAGGTCTGCCCGCCAGGGGCGGCGCTGGAAGTGGCGAAGCGGCTGCCGCGGGCCGAGCTGCGCCTCGTGGAGCGCGGCGGGCACTCGGCCGCGGGACCGGAGATGGCGCAGGCGCTGCGCCGTGCGACGGACGAGTTGCGCACGCGCCTGCGTGGCCTGGGGACGCGATGAGCCTGCGCTTGCGGATCAACCTCGTGATCACCCTGGTCACCGTCGCCTTCACGGCGGTGATGGTGCACGTCATCCTGAACGATCTGCGCAGCTCGGTACGCGAGGAGATCGAGTCGACCACGCGCGTCGCGGTGCAGCTCGTCGAGACCGTGGTCGGAGGCGTCTTCCTCGAGCCCGGGCCGGCGGAGCGCACCGAAGCGCTGATCGCGCTGCTGCGGCGCGTCGGCCATGTGCGCGCGAACGACATCCGGTTCTACGACGCCAGCGGGACGCTCCTCTACCAGTCGCCGCCTTCGACGTACCGGTCTGGCCGGCGCGCGCCCGAGTGGTTCAGCGCCGTGGTGCAGCCTGAGGTTGCCGAGGCACGCCTTATGCTGCCCGCGGGCACCATCGTCGTGACCCCTGATGCGTCGCGCTCGATCGTCGAGGCCTGGGATGATCTGCAAAGCTTCGCGCTGCTCGCGCTCGCCTTCCTGCTGCTCGTCAACGCAGCGGTGTTCTGGCTCCTCGACCGCGCCCTGAAACCGCTGCCGCAGATTCTCGACGGGCTCACGCAGCTCACGCGCGGGCGCTTCAGCGTACGGCTGCCGGCGTACAAGGCCGCGGAGTTCGCCGCGATCAGCCAGGGCTTCAACCGCATGGCGCAGGCGCTCGAGGAAAGCCTGGCCGAGAACCGCCAGCTCGCCCTGGTCGCGCAGCAGGCGAGCGACGCCATCATCATCCGCGACCTCGCCGGACGGATCACCTATTGCAACGCCGCGGCGCAGCGCCTGCTCGGGTACGCGCGCGAGGAGCTGGTCGGCGCCGCGGCGAGCCTCGTCGTGCCGGCCGAGCGGCACGACGAGCTGCGCTTGCAGCTCGAATCGATCGAGCGGCGCGAGCCCGTGGAGCTCGTCGAGACGCAGCGCGTGGCGAAAGACGGCCGCGTGGTGGACGTGGCGCTGTCGGCCGCGCCGCTCGTCGACCCGGCGAGCGACCGCGTGATCGGAGAGATCTGCAGCCTGCGCGACATCACCGAGCACAAGCGCATGCAGGCGGCCGAGCGCGAGCTGGAGCAGAACCGCAGGCTGACCGCGCTCATCCAGTCGCGGCTCGAGGCCGAGCGCCGGGCGCTCGCGCGCGAGCTGCACGACGAGCTCGCGCAGTACGTCACCGCGATCAAGACCATCGGCACCGCGATCGCCGGCCGCGCCGGCGAGGCGCAGGCCGACATCCGGGACAACGCCAACACGATCGTGTCGGTGGCTTCCCGCATCTACGACATCGTCCACGGCATCATCCGGAGGCTCCGGCCGAGCGGCCTGGACCACCTCGGGCTCGCCGAAACCCTGCGCGACGCCGTGTCGGGCTGGTCGCAGCGCCACCCGCAGGTGCGCTGGGAGCTCGAGCTCTCGGGCGAGCTCGACGCGCTCGGCGAAGCGCTCAACATCACCATCTACCGCATCGTGCAGGAAGCCCTGACCAACGTCGTGCGCCACGCCGAGGCGCGCCGTGTCCATGTATCGGTAACTCGAGAGAGAAATACGGTGGTGGTCTGCGTCCGCGACGATGGCAAGGGGCTGCCGCAGGCGCTCGCCGACGAGGGCGGGCGCTTCGGGGTGGCGGGGATGCGGGAGCGCGTGCAGGCGTTCGGCGGCAGGTTCGCCATTTCCGGCGCGGCGGGAAAGGGAGTCACGCTGCGGGCGGTGCTGCCCGTGGTGATGGTCGAGATCAAGGCGTGAGCAGGCCCGCGCGCATGGCGATGAGCGCGAGCTCCGCCGAGTTCGCCGCGCCGAGCTTCTGCTTGATGTTGTACAGGTGGGTTCCGACCGTGCTCGGGCTCAGCGACATGACGGCGGCGATGTCCTGCACCGACTGCCCGCCGGCGAGCGCCAGAAAGACCTTGAACTCCTTCTCGCTCAGGCGCTCGAGCGGATCGGCGGCCAGCTCGAGCTGCCGCGCGATCTGCGGCTCGAGGAAGCTCCTGCCCTGGAACACCTCGCGGATCGCCTCGATCAGCGCTTCCGCCGCGCTGCGCTTGGTGAGATACCCGGCGGCGCCGGCCTTGAGGGCGCGGCGCGCATGCATCGCGTCTTCGTGTGCAGACAGCACGAGGATGCGCGCCCGCGGTGCCCGGGCGAGAATGCGGTGTACCGCCTCCAGGCCGCCGATCCCGGGCATCGAGATGTCCAGGATCACGACGTCGGCCCGCGCCTCCTCGATGCCGCGCACCGCGTCCTCGCCGCTCTCGGCCTCGGCGACGACGCGCATGTCGGGCGCCGCGTCGATGAGCAGCCTGAAACCCATGCGCACGACGGCATGGTCGTCGACCAGCATCACGGCGATCCGCCCGGCGCTCACGAGCGCAATGCTACTCGAGCCGGCTCAGCGCGCGGGCTCGCACCCGCCCAGGCGCACCGCTTCGACGCGCTGCGCGAAGGTCATGTTCTTGCCGCCCATCTTGACCTCGAGGACGCCCGTGACGCGGCCAGGCGCCTCGTCCAGGCGCACGCTGCCCGTTGCGACTTCAGGGCTGGCGCAGACCAGCCGATCGCCGGCAAGCCTGCAACCTTCGAGCGAGGGATGCTGGAGGATGGGAAAGAAAGAAGCGGGCTCGTCGGCCTGCAGGCAGCGCCGCTCGCGGGTCGTGGCGTAGCGCAGGTTCTCTTCGAGATGGGGCATCTCGGTGCTGGCGGTGATGTCGTAGGCGCCCGACTCGGCGGCCTCGCTCGAGGACCATACGATGGTGCACAGCACTGCCGCTGTCCCAAAACGGAGCAGAAGCCCCGCACGAATCCGGACAGACGCCTCGTGGGCGGCCGCGCCATTTCGCAGCCGATTGCCAGCGCTGCCCTCCCGGGTGCAAGATGATCGGCACTCGACTTGTCCGGCGAAGCGCCTAACGGGAGACATCAGCATGAGCAATGTCAAGATTCATCCAGCGGTGGACGGTGGCCTGAAGCCTGCAGCAGCGGATTTCTCGGGCGGGACACTATGGTGCAACTGTTCGCAGAACAGGGTCCAGGTGTCGATACGCTCGCAGGCCGCGCACAACCACGTGTGCGGCTGCACCAAGTGCTGGAAGCCGAAGGGTGCCCTGTTCTCGCAGGTCGCGGTCGTGCCGCGCGACAAGCTGAGCGTGGAGGCGAACGGCCAGAAGCTCTCGATCGTCGATCCCAAGGCGACGATCCAGCGCCATGCCTGCAAGGAATGCGGCGTGCACATGTACGGGCGCATCGAGAACAAGGCCCATCCGTTCTACGGCCTCGACTTCTTCCATACCGAGCTCTCCAAGGAGCAGGGCTGGCAGCCGGCGCAGTTCGCCGCCTTCGTGTCGTCGATCATCGAGTCGGGCGCGGATCCCAGCAACATGGGCGCGGTCAGGGCGCGGCTGAAGGAGCTGAAGCTCGAGCCCTACGACTGCCTCTCGCCGGCGCTGATGGACGCGATCGCGACGCATACCGCCAAGGCCTCGGGAGCGCTGCGGGCGTAGGTCTTTTAGAGGTTTCTCGAGTGGAATCGAAGGTGATCTTCGATGAAGCTCGCGATGAAGAAGTAGCTGTGGTCGTACCCCGCCTGCAGGCGAAGCTCGAGCGGCACGCCGGCTCGCCTGCAGGCTTCCTGCAACAGCTCGGGCTTCAGCTGGGTCTCCAGGAACTGGTCGCTCGTGCCCTGGTCGACGAGGAGCGGCGGGCCGCGCCAGCCGCGCTCCTCGATGAGCGCCGTGGCGTCGTATTGCCGCCAAGCGGCGCGATCGGACCCGAGGTAGCCGGCGAGCGCCTTTTCTCCCCACGGGCAGCGCATGGGCGAGGAGATCGGCGCGAACGCCGACACCGACTTGTAGTAGTCCGGGTTTTTCAGCGCGATGGTGAGCGCGCCGTGCCCGCCCATGGAGTGGCCGAAGATCCCGACCTTGCTCGCCTCTACCGGGAATGACGCTTCGATGAGCGCAGGCAGCTCCTTCGTCACGTAGGCGTACATGCGATAGCCGCGCGACCACGGCGGCTGGGTCGCGTCGACGTAGAACCCGGCGCCCAGGCCGAAGTCGTAGCTCTCGGCTTCGCCCGCAATCTTCAGGCCGCGCGGGCTGGTATCGGGCACGACGAGCGCGAGCCCCAGCTCGGCGGCCACGCGCTGCGCGAGCGCCTTGACGATGAAATTTTCTTCGGTGCAGGTGAGGCCGGAAAGCCAGTACAGCAGCGGCACCGGCCGCGTCTCGGCCTGCGGCGGAAGGTACACGCCGAAGCGCATGACGCAGCCGGTTTCGCGCGCCTCGTGGCTGTAGACGCTTTGGGTTCCTCCAAAACATCTACTCACGGAGACTTTGGTGAGCGTCATCCGGGCAATTTGCAGGCTAGTACACCACAACCGCGCGGATCGATCTCCCGGCGTGCATGAGATCGAAGCCTTCGTTGATGTCGGCGAGCTTCAGCTTGTGCGTGATGAGATCGTCGATGTTGATCTTGCCCTCCATGTACCAGTCGACGATCTTCGGCACGTCGCGGCGGCCTTTCGCCCCGCCGAACGCAGTGCCCTTCCACACCCGGCCGGTGACGAGCTGGAACGGGCGCGTCTTGATCTCCTGGCCGGAGCCGGCGACGCCGATGATCACCGACACGCCCCAGCCGCGGTGGCAGCACTCGAGCGCCTGGCGCATCACCTCGACGTTGCCGATGCACTCGAAGCTGTAGTCGGCTCCGCCGCCGGTCAGCTCGACCAGGTGCGCCACCACGTCGCCGCCCACCTCCTTCGGGTTGACGAAGTGCGTCATGCCGAACTTCTCGCCCAGCGCCTTGCGCGCGGGATTCAGGTCGACGCCGACGATCTTGTTGGCACCCACCAGCCGCGCGCCCTGAATCACGTTGAGGCCGATCCCGCCCAGGCCGAAGACCACCACGTTCGCGCCGGGCTCGACCTTGGCGGTGTTGATCACCGCGCCGATGCCGGTGGTCACGCCGCAGCCGATGTAGCACACCTTGTCGAACGGCGCGTCCTCCCGGATCTTCGCCAGCGCGATCTCGGGCAGCACGGTGAAGTTGGCGAACGTGGAGCAGCCCATGTAATGAAATACCTGCTTGCCGCCGAGGGAAAAGCGGCTGCTGCCGTCCGGCATCAGGCCCTTGCCTTGCGTGGCGCGGATCGCCGTGCACAGGTTGGTCTTTCCGGACAGGCACGACTTGCACTGGCGGCACTCGGGCGTATAGAGCGGAATCACGTGGTCGCCCTTCTTGAGCGAGCTCACGCCCGGGCCGACGTCGACCACGATGCCCGCGCCCTCATGACCGAGGATCGCAGGGAACAGCCCTTCCGGATCCGCGCCCGAGCGCGTGAACTCGTCCGTATGGCAGATGCCGGTCGCCTTGATCTCGACCAGCACTTCGCCGGCCTTCGGTCCCGCGAGCTGGACCGTCTCGATCGTCAAAGGCGCACCTGCCTTGTGCGCGACCGCTGCGCGAACATCCATAGTTCACTCCCTTGAAAAGTGCATGGTTGATGCTGCGGGGTTAGTGCTGGGGCTCCTTGCCCGGCCACGCGATGCGCAGCCGCTGCATCTTGCGATACACGGCGTTGCGGCTGACGCCGAGGTTGCGCGCGACGTGGCTGATGTTGCCGCGCTCGAGCTCGAGCTCGCGCACCAGAGCTTCGCGCTCGGCCCTGCCAAGGGCGTTCAGCGCGCGCTTGCCGCCGGGTGCGGGCTCGGCCCGCGCCGGAATCGCGCCGAGGCTGTAGTCCCACGGCAGGTCGGCGAGATCGAGCTTGTCGGAGGAGCGGCGCGCGACCATCGCGCGCAGCGCGTTGCGCAGCTGCCGCAGGTTGCCGGGCCAGCGATGCGCGCACAGCGCCTCGACCAGCCGCTCGCTCAGCGAAACGGAAGGCGCGTCGGCCGCTTCCTGGGCGAACAGGTGGCGGATCAGCGCGTGCTTGTCGGTGCGCTCGTGGAAGCGCGGCAGCGTGAGCACCAGCCCCTGCAGCCGGTAGAAGAGATCCTCGCGAAAGGCGCCGCGGCGGATCTTCTCTTCCAGCCCGCCGGCGCTTGCCGCCACCAGCCGCACGTCGAGCGCTTCGTGGCCGTCGAGGGCGTGCAACAGGGGCGCTTGCAGCGTGTCGGCGAGCTCGCCGATATCGTCCAGGAAGAGCGTCCCGCGCTGCGCCTGCCCCACCTTGGCTTCGAGCAGCGCGGCGGAAAGCGATGCGCAGTTGACCGCGACGAAGGGCTGCGCCGCGCGCTCGCTCGCGGCGTGCAAGGCGCGTGCGAAGAGCTCCTTGCCGGTTCCGGTCTCTCCGAGGAGCAGGATCGGGATCGCGCGCGAGGCGACGCGCTTGGCGGCGCGGACATTGCGCGCCATGCCGGGATCGCCGAAATCGAGCTCGTCGAGCGCGCTCGGGGCCGCCGGCTGCGGCGCGCTTGCGCCCGGCCCCGACGCCGCCGCGCGCAGCGAGCGCGGTGCCGACTCGGGCTCCTGCGCCAGCGCGAAGAAGCGGCCGCCGTGGCGCACCTCGTAGACCGGCAGCGGATGGAACGACTTCTTGCGGCTGCGTCCGACCAGCGCCGGCAGCGAGATGTTGAAGATGCGCTCGAGCGGCGCGCCGCTCATCAGCTCCGCGGCCTGCTTGCAGCCGAGCTGGAAGAGCGCGTTGCGATCGACGGCGGCGATGGCGCCGGCCTCGTCGAACGCGATCATGCCTTCGCTCGACGTGCCGAGGAGCTCCGGCCGGCTGTGGAAGCGCACCACGAAGGCGTCGCGGAAGCGGTGCAGGAAAAGGCGCTTCTCGATCGCCTGGGCGGAGAGGTTCACGAGCACCAGCGTGTGCTGCTGGGCGCGATCGGACTCGCCGGAGGCATCGAGGACCGCGGCGAGCTCACCGCTCGGATCGAAAATCGGCGCCGCACAGCAAGTGAGCCCGGTGTTGCGCGCCAGGAAATGCTGCTCGCGATGCACGATCAGCGGGATACGCTCGGCGAGGCAGGTGCCCATCCCGTTGGTGCCGCCGTAGCGCTCGCTCCAGAGGCCGCCGGGAACCAGCCCGGCTCGCGCGGCCGCGCCCTTGAAGCTCGGGTCGCCGTAGTAGGAGAGCAGCACCCCGTCGCGATCGGTGAGGATGATGGAATGGCCCGAGCCGGCGAGCTGCCGCTGAAGGTGCGCCATCTCGGTGTCGGCGAAGGAGACGAGCTCGAGGCACTGCTCCTTGCGCGCCGCGAACTCCTGGTGCGAGAGCACTGCGGGCTCGCGGTTGGAGTCGGGATCGAGCCCGTATTCGTCCAGGCAACGCAGCCAGGATCGCTTGACGTGCTCGGGCGCGATCGCGGCCCGCGAAGTGCCGCGGCTCACCGAGTAAACCAGACGCGCGTGGGTCCCTTCGGGCTGCATGGCCCCTCCTCGGACAAAATTATGCACCCCGACGGGCGGATCAGGGAGGTTCTCCATTGAGCTCGCGCCGCTCGAGCTCGAGGTAGGCGTGGTGGACGTTGCGCGGATGGACCGAGTCGTAGAGCGCCCAGCGGCGGTACTCGTCGACCGCCACGGTTCGCGGCGCATCGAGGAGGCTCGCGCCCGCGGCGTAGGCCTGGCGTGTGCGGCGTTCTAGCGCCTCGATATAGGCCGCGAGCGTCCCAAGGTCGGTGGGGGATCCGACCCACCCGTGCGCCGGAATCACGGCGCGCGCGGAAAAGGTGGAAAGCCGGCGCAGAGCCCGGGCCCATGCGGCGAGCGTGCCGTCGCGGGTCTCGGGAATGCGGCCGAAGCTGGCCAGTCCGCCGGCGAAGAGCACGCCCGATTCGCGGTCCCATATCGCGATGCTGCCGGTCGAGGCGGCGCCGCTCTCGTCGAGAAGCTCGAGGCGGCGCCCGGCCACCGCCATGCTCTGCGAGCCCCGGAACACGCGGTCGGGGCGCGGCACGCGCGTCCCGGCCATGAGCTCCAACCCGAGCGCCGTGGTGCGGCTCTCGAGGCAGCGCTGGCAGCGCTCGGCGATGAGCCGCGCCGCCGCTTCGTGCGCGAGCACTGGGACCCCGTTTTGCTGGAACACGCTCGCGCCGAAGATGGCCTCGTCCATGGGCCAGGTAAGAATTACCAGGGCGAGCGGCTTGCCGGTGCGCGCCCTGATCGCGCGCAGCATGTGCTCCGCAAACGCGGCGGAGAGGCCGCTGTCGATCACGATCACGCCATCCGCGGCCACGATGAAGCCCTGGTTGGCGATGTGGCCCGCGTTTTCGCGGCTCGCTTCTTCGCGTGCGCCGAGGAAGACGTGCACGCCTCGGCCGAGGTCGACGGGCTCGGGGAAAGGCGCCGCCGCGGCGAGCGAAGCCGCGGCGATGCCGAGGACGGCGAGAGCGCGTGCTAGCATGAGGCATGCGCCTTGCGCTCGCCCTGGCACTGTCGCTCGCAGGCCCGTGGGCGGCTGCGCACGAGTACCCCACCGTCGGCCGCGTCGAGTTCGTCCTCGAGTGCATGCAGAAGAACGCCGGCAAGCAGGAGTATCTCTACAAGTGCGCCTGCGTGATCGACGAGATCGCCCAGAAATTCTCCTATGACGACTTTGTCGAGGCCTCGACCGCGGCACGCTACCAGAGCCTCGGCGGCGATCGCGGGGGGCTCTTTCGCGATCCGCCCCAGACCCGCGAGGTCGCCAAGCGCTATATGCAGGTCCAGGGCGAGGCGATGAAGCGCTGCGACGTGCCGCGTTGACCGAGGGGGTGACTACGGCGCCGGCAGCACCCGGCTCGCGGTTCGTCCCACCGCGAGCGTAGTCTCGAATTTGAGATCCTTGGTGTCCACCGCCTCGGCCTTGAGCTCGCCCTCGCCCGTGGGCACGAAGTAGAAGCGGAAATAAGGATTCTCGCTGATCGAGAAATCGACCTCGGCGTCGAGCACGGGCTTGCCCGCGTACGTCACCTTCACGGAGCGCACAAAATAGGCCGGTGTATAGAGCCGCGTGACCTGGTCCATCACCAGGCCCGAGTCGTTGGGGTGGCTGATCATGAGCTGCGCCCGCGTAGGCTCGTTGTAGGCGCCCCCGCCGTCCACGGCAAGACGCATGCGGCCCAGGCTTGCCGCGGCCGGATCCCTCGGGCCGGCGGCCGAGCAGCCCCCCGAAGCCTTGACGAAGCGCTCGTCGGCCGCGAGGCTGCCGTCGGAAAGCTCCGCCACCGCGCGCACATAGCTGTACTGCTCGATCCGGATGCGCGTCTCGAGATCGGCGCGGCCGGCGCCGGCGCCAAGCTCGATCTTCGCGGCGAGCGGCGAGGGATTGTTGTCGACAATCAGATAAATCCGGCGGATGTAGCGCTCGGGGGTCTGCGGGAGCTTCGAGCGAATGGCGATCGGGACCACTGCCCCGTCGTCGGCGCGCGCCGGGGCAACCAGCTCGACGATGCCGTTCGCACCCGAAGCGACCGGGCGATTGTCGAAGAGGGAGCGCTTCAGCTTGCCCCAGATCGCGGTTTCCGGGTCGGGCGGGTCGCTCGCAGGGCTCGCCGCAAGGGCCGCAGCGGGAAACCCGAGAAGCGAGCAGAGCAGAAACCGCATTAGCATATGCAGGGAAGGCTACTCCTTCGGTTCTGCAACGCAAGCCCGAGTGTTCGCTTTCGGAACAGTCGCAGCGCAGCACGAGACAGCGCGCCTTTTCCCCATGTCTCCTCGGAGCGAGATGCGTTTTGTTTTTGTGAGGGCGGGTATATAGTAGTTTTTGACATAGGGGCAGTCGCAAGATTCCGTGCGGTTCTCGAAGGAGGAAAAAATGGCAGCGAAATTCGCGTACACAGGGAGCGCATTGCTCTGCTTCGCACTCATTCCGGGTGTGGGGTCGGCCAACGACGATGTAATCAAGCAGAGTCAGAACGCCAGGCAGTGGGCGATGCAGGCCGGCAACATGGCGAACCATCGCTACAGCGGGCTCAAGCAGATCACGAAGGACAACGTCAAGAACCTGAAAGTAGCGTGGACCTTCTCCACCGGCGTGCTGCGCGGCCACGAAGGCGGTCCGCTGGTGATCGGCGAGATGCTCTACATCCACAGTCCGTTCCCAAACAAGGTGTTCGCGATCGGGCTGGCGGATCAGGAGATCAAGTGGAAGTACGAGCCCAAGCAGGATCCCACGGTGATCCCGGTGATGTGCTGCGACACCGTGAACCGCGGCCTCGCCTACGCCGAGGGCAAGATCTTCCTGCAGCAGGCCGACACGACCCTCGTCGCGCTCGACGCGAAGAGCGGCAAGGAGCTGTGGAAGATCAAGAACGGCGATCCGAAGAAGGGCGAGACCAACACCAACGCGCCGCACATCTTCAAGGACAAGGTGATCACCGGCATTTCCGGCGGCGAGTTCGGCGTGCGCGGCTATGTCGCCGCCTACGACATCAACAGCGGCAAGCAGGTGTGGAAGGCCTTCAGCACCGGACCCGACAACGAGATGCTGATGGATCCGGAGAAGACCATGACCTGGACCGACGGCAAGATGGCGCCGGTCGGCAAGGATTCTTCGATCAAGACCTGGCAGGGCGACCAGTGGAAGATCGGCGGCGGCACTACCTGGGGCTGGTACAGCTACGATCCGAAGAGCAACCTGATGTTCTACGGCTCGGGCAACCCCAGCACCTGGAACCCGGTGCAGCGTCCCGGCGACAACAAGTGGTCGATGACCATCTGGGCGCGCGATGTCGATACCGGCCAGGCGAAGTGGGTCTATCAGATGACGCCGCACGACGAGTGGGACTTCGACGGCGTGAACGAGATGATCCTCGCCGACGGCATCAACGTGAAGGGCAAGCCGCGCAACGTGGTGGTGCACTTCGACCGCAACGGCTTCGGCTACACGCTCGATCGCAATACCGGCGAGCTGCTCGTTGCCGAGAAGTTCGATCCCAAGGTGAACTGGGCGACGCGCGTCGACATGAAGACCGGCCGGCCGCAGGTGGTGAAGCAGTTCAGCACGCAGGCGCAAGGCGCGGACGTCAACACCAAGGGCATCTGCCCGGCGGCGCTCGGCACCAAGGATCAGCAGCCGGCGGCGTACAACCCGGCCAACAAGCTGTTCTACGTGCCGACCAACCACGTGTGCATGGACTATGAGCCGTTCAAGGTCGAGTACACCGCGGGCCAGCCGTATGTCGGAGCCACGCTGTCGATGTACCCGGCGCCGGGAAGCCACGGCGGCATGGGCAACTTCATCGTGTGGGATGCCGGCGCGGGCAAGATCGTGCAGTCCAAGCCCGAGAAGTTCTCGGTCTGGAGCGGCGCGCTGGTGACGGCGGGCGGTGTCGCCTGCTATGGAACGCTCGAAGGCTACGTCAAGTGCGTCGACGCGAACGACGTCAGCAAGGAGCTGTACAAGTTCAAGACGCCCTCGGGCATCATCGGCAACCTCAACACCTGGGAGTACAAGGGCAAGCAGTACATCGGCGTGCTCTCGGGAATCGGCGGCTGGGCCGGCATCGGGATGGCAGCCGGCCTCGAGAAAGACACCGACGGACTCGGCGCCGTGGGCGGATACAGGGAACTGAACAAGTACACCCAGCTGGGAGGCGTGCTCACCGTCTTCTCGTTGCCGTAAACTTGCCGCAGCAGCAGGGGTCTTGGGGCCGGGGTCCTGCGGGGCGCCGGCCCTTTTCATCTCAGTGGAGCGTGCGCCGAACGTGAAAATCAATGCGTGGATCGCAGGACTGGTGCTAGGGCTCGCCGGGCTTGCGCCCGGGCAGGCGGCCGACGACAAACTCTACCAGGTGGCCGACGGCAACAAGGTCGACAAGGCCACGCTCGAGGGCTGGCGCACCTGGCGGGCGCTCGCCTGCGAGCGCTGTCACGGCGCCAAGCAGGAAGGCCTCGTGGGGCCCTCGCTCCTCGAGTCGCTGCGGCGGTTGTCCAAGGAGGAGTTCAAGCAGACGCTGATGAAAGGCCGGCCGGAGAAGGGCATGCCCAACTTCGACGGCAGCAAGCTGGTCATGGATAACCTGGATGGCCTCTACGCCTACCTCAAAGGGCGCTCCGACGGCGCCATCGAGCCGGGGCGCCTCGAAGAGCTGAAATGAAGTTCGCCTGCGCGCTGCTGGTGTTCGCGTGCAGCGCTTTCGCCCAGCAGGCCGAGCTGCCGGGCGCCGCGGAGCGCGTCCTGCGCGTCTGC
>Ga0247825_10001196_pt1 | contig 16941 bp, 10 predicted proteins | sample 13C_Vanillin_Day_FD_194413 | JGI IMG/M metagenome (GOLD analysis project Ga0247825, IMG submission 194413) | Soil microbial communities from agricultural site in Penn Yan, New York, United States - 13C_Vanillin_Day48 | ecosystem: Environmental > Terrestrial > Soil > Agricultural land | place... | reverse complement strand
GACTCGATGAGCGCCTCCGACGAGAGCGGGCAGCTTGCCGAGGCAGCCGACGGCTACCGCCGCTACATCCGCAGTCAGGTCGTCGCCCTGCAGGACACCACGCAGCAGTTCGTCGACGCAGTCAAGGCCGGCAACATCGATCAGGCCCAGGCACTGTTCCCCGTCGCCCGCACCTACTACGAGCGCATCGAGCCGGAGGCGGAGAGCTTCGGTGAGCTCGATCCCAAGCTCGATCTGCGGGAGGCCGACCTCGAGCCCGGGCAGGAATGGACGGGCTTCCACCGACTGGAGAAGGACCTGTGGGTGACCGGTCCCCAGCCCGACACCAACGCGATCGCCGACCAACTCGTCGTCGACGTCCAGTACCTCGCCGACCAGGTGAACGCGGAGGACTACGCGATCGACCCCACCAAGATCGCCGGCGACGCGCAGGGGCTGCTCGACGAGATCTCGACATCGAAGATCACCGGTGAGGAAGACATCTTCTCGCACACCGACCTGTGGGACTTCCAGGCCAACGTCGACGGCTCGCAGGCCGCGGTCGCCGCACTGCAGCCGATCATCGAAGAACGCAATCCCGAACTGGCCGCGAACATCACCCAGCGTTTCGCGGACCTCGATGCCGACCTCGCTCAATACCGCCAGGGTGACGGGTTCGTCTTCTACGACACTGTAAACGAACAACAGCGCCAGGAACTGTCGCGCAAGATCGACGCCCTGTCGGCCGAGGTCAGCCAGGTTCAGGGCGTAGTAGCAGGCGCATAATCATGACTGATCCGACCGATCCGACCGAGACGACCACCACGGTGGACGAGCGCAAGGGCATGTCCCGACGACGTCTGTTCGGCGCCGTCGGGGCGGGAGCCGCCCTGGCAGGCGCCGGTGCACTGGTCGGGCGCGCCACCGCCGCCGAACCGCCGTTCTCGCATGCCGACGTCGTCGCCTTCCGGGGCGAACACCAGGCAGGCATCGTGACGCCCGCCCAGGACCGGATGCACTTCGTGGCGTTCGACGTCACCACGAAGTCCCGGGAGGAACTCGAGGCGCTGCTGAAGAAATGGACCGTGATGGCCGAGCGGATGACCGCCGGCGAGGAGGCCACCCCGGACGGGGCCGTCGGCGACGGCCTGTACGTTCCGCCCAGCGACACCGGGGAGGCGCTCGGCCTGGCGGCGTCCCAGCTGACGCTGACCATCGGGTTCGGACCATCGCTGTTCGACGACCGGTTCGGGTTCGCATCCAAGAAGCCCACGGCGCTCGAAGAACTTCCGCACTTCCGAGCGGACAACCTGGATCCGGCGCGCAGTGGCGGCGACATCGCGATCCAGGCGTGCGCCAACGACCCGCAGGTGGCCGTGCACGCCATCCGCAACCTGGCGCGCGTCGCGTTCGGGACGGCCTCGGTCCGCTGGTCGCAGCTCGGCTTCGGCCGCACGTCGTCCACGTCCACCACCCAGGACACCCCGCGGAACCTGTTCGGGTTCAAGGACGGAACGAACAACATCAAGGCGGAGGAAACCGACGTCGTCGACCAGAACGTCTGGGTGGCCTCCGGCGACGACCAGCCGTGGATGGGCGGCGGCACGTACCTCGTGGCGCGGCGGATCCGCATGCTCATCGAACAGTGGGACCGCACCGTGCTCGGCGAGCAGGAACGCGTGATCGGGCGGTCCAAGGGCAGCGGCGCTCCCCTGAGCGGCAAGGCCGAGTTCGACGAACTCGACCTCGACTCCAAGAAGGGACACGACCCGGTGATCGACGTCGACGCCCACGTGCGGCTGGCGTCCGCGCAGGAACTGGGCGGCATCCAGATCCTGCGTCGCGGTTACAACTTCACCGACGGCTCCGACGGTTTCGGCCACCTCGACGCCGGACTCTTCTTCATCGCCTACTGCCGCAACCCGCAGGAACAGTTCGTGCCGATGCAGCTCAACCTGTCGAGAAACGACGCGATGAACGAGTACATCCAGCACGTCGGATCCGCACTCTTCGTCTGCCCGCCCGGACTCGCCGAGGGCCAGCACTGGGGTCAGGGTCTGTTCACGTAGCCGGCACGGCGCCTCGCGTCAACGGTGCCCGCCGATCAACCGAAGGTCGAGTTGGTCGGGGGGTAACGGCCGACCGTGGTAGTGCCCCTGGGTGACGTCGCAGCCGTACCGGCGCAGCGCGCGCAGGGTGTCCTCGTCTTCGACACCTTCCGCGACCAGCGACGCACCGAGGCTGTGCGCGAGTTCCACCGTCGAACGCACGATCGCGACCGACCGAGGGTCGCTCGCGAGGCGTGCGACGAAGACCCGGTCGAGTTTGAGCTCGTCGACGGTCAGGTCCTGCAGGTACGCCAGGGAAGACCAGCCGGTGCCGTAGTCGTCGATCGACAATCCGATTCCCAGTCCCTGCAGCGCTTCGACCACCCTCCTGGCGCGTTTGTAGTCGGTCATCAGGACGCTTTCGGTGATCTCGAGGATCAGCGTGTCGGCGGGTAACCGAAGGTCGTCCAGGAGTCGGTTGATCTCGGCAACCAGGTCGACGTCGAGGAGATTGGTGACCGACAGATTCACTGCGACGGTGAGCGATATGCCGCGATCGAGCCAGCTCCGCGCCTGACCCAGCGCAAGCTCGAGCACCCTCGTCGTCAGCGGCCGCATCAGTCCGGACTGTTCGGCCTGGGGCAGGAACTCGTCGGGCAGGAGTAGGCCGCGGAGGGGGTGCTCCCACCGAACGAGCGCCTCGACGCCGTGCACTCGGCCGTCGGAGGCGCTGACCTTGGGTTGGTAGTAGCACGTGAGCTCGCCACCGGTGATCGCCGTGCGCAGCTCCTCGACGGTCTGCCGCTCCTCGATGCTGCGCTGGTACTCGGTGGCGTCGTACACGGCGATCGTGCGGCGGGAACACTTGGCGCGATACACCGCCACTCCCGCGCATTGCAGCAGGTCCTGGGGATTGGTGCAGTGTTGCGGGCAGAGGGCGATCCCGATGCACGCCTCGATACGGACCGTGACCTCATCGAGGTCGAACGGCTCGCGAAATGCCTCGAGGAGACGACCCGCCAGCGCCCTGGCGCCCGCGAGATCGGTCCCCGCCGGCAGCAGGACCGCGAAGGCGTCTGCGTCGAGGCGTGCCGGCAGATCGCCCGGTCGCACCGACCGCGACAATCGGTCCGCCACCTGGCACAGCAATTGATCGCCCACGTAGCGTCCGAACGAGTCGTTGATCTCCTTGAAGCGGACCACATCCATCAGCAGCAGACCAGGACCCGGACGGTTGTGGTACCCGGCCGGCTGTACCGCCTGGTCGTCGTACGCGGCCGTCAGCGCGGCCACGATTGCCCGCCGGTTGGCCAGGTTCGTGAGGTCGTCGATGCTCGCCTCGCGATGACTGTCGGCCAGCACGACGACTTGCCGGAACGTCACCGCGAATCGGGCCGCGACCGCGACCAGGCTGAGCGCTGCCAGCAGCACCGCGAGCCTCGGCAGTCGCGCATCGTGGTCGACGACCAGCAGCCCCACTGCTGCGGCGGTGCACACCAGTGGGGGAACCCAGATGCCCAGTCCCGGTAGCTGACCCGACTTTTCTCGACCCGGGGCTCGCCAGCTTGCCACGGCAACGAGCATCACGGCGACGTGTGGGAGTGCATCGACCCATATGTCCACGTCGTGACCGGCAGCACTCCGGAACAGGTACACGGTGTCGGCCACCGCGAACAGCGTGAACCCCGCGACCAATAGGACCCACCGCTGCTCGGCACGCCACCCCAGCATCGCGAGCGCCCCGACTGCGAGTGTCAGCAGCAGCACATCTCCCGCCGGATAGGCCAACCCGACGATCACCGTGGCGGGCGATCCGTCGGCCACCGAGTCGATCGGCCCGAATGCGAGGGCAGCCGCCAGCGCCGCGAGCGTCAGACCTGCGGTGACCGCGTCCAACCAGATCTCGGTCGGTATCCGCCGCACCCGTGTGCGCAGCAGCATCACCAACCCGGCATACACGAGTGGGTAGAACGCCAACTTCAGCGGATCGGCCACCGAGGGCGACAGGCCGCCAGTCACCCACGACGTCGCCAGTACAGCGCCCACACCCCAGCTCGTCATGCCCAGCGCGACCAGCACCCACGCCCTCTTCTCGGTCGGTACCCACCATGCGCGAGCAGCGACGAGAAGCGCGGCCGACAGGGCCAGTCCGTCGTAGAGCACCTCGTGCAGCACCACCCAACCGGATTGATCCTCCGACCCGATCGAGATCCCCAACAGGACCACACCGATCAGCAGAATTCCGAGCCTGACCGTGACGCCACACCGCGACGGGTCGGACGGCGACACCCAGTTCGCCCGAATCGACTGTGGCAGGCGATGTGCGATCGTCGCCTCCGGCACGCTGTCGCTTCCCGATACGGCCAGGGGACGCGCGTGCCGCGGTGTGTGTGCGGCCTCCCCGGGGCTGACGACGACGGGGCGGTGGGTCGGGCGGTCGACGTCGGCCAGCGCCTCGAAATCATCGGCGTCGGCCCGGTCGGGGATGTAACTGCGCAGGCAGCCGCCACCGCAGCGTTTGGCCGCATACATCGCGAGGTCGGCCTGTTTGAGCAGGCTCTCGGTCGTCGCGTCGGGGACCTCGGACGTGGCGATGGTGAGCCCGATGCTGGGGCGGATGGAAAGGACGACACCGTCGATGATGAACGGCGGGGTGAAAGCCTCGAGTACCCGATCCGCGGCAGACAGTGCATCCTCGACGCTCCCTTCGACCAGTGCCGCGAACTCGTCACCTCCGAGCCGGGCCACGGTGTCGGTGCTCCGCATGCAGCCGGTGAGTCGTTCGGCGACGCGGATCAACAACTCGTCGCCGGCGGGGTGGCCGAGGCTGTCGTTGACGGTCTTGAAATCGTCGAGATCCACACACAGCACGACGATCGGTGTCGGTTCCCGGCGCCGGCGCTGTACGGCCTGGTCGAGCCGGTCGAGAAACAACGCCCGGTTCGCCAATCCGGTCAGCCGGTCGCGAAAGGCTTGCCGGGCCACGGTGAGCAAGAGCCGTCGGTTCTCGGCCAGCACGATGAACTGCCGCGCGAGCAGGGCGACCACCAGGACGATGATCACAGCGGGAATCGGGCCGGAACCCAGGCCGGGCAGCTCCCGCTGCAGGCCGACCGCAGCAGCCAGCAGCAACGGGAGGTACGGCAACCACAATCGGGTCCGAGACGGAATCTGCAGCGGAACCGGTTCGCGCGACGGCTCGCGGGTGCTCGACAGCGCCGCCAGCCCGAATGCGGCGAAGGCCGCCACCCAGCCCAGGTCGATCACACTGCCGGTGTGATAGCTGCCCATCGCGCTCATGTACGTGAACGCGCTGGCGGACAGCGCCATCAGGACGATCCCGATGCACAGCAACCCCAGGGTCAGACGTTGCCCGGACCGGGCCCGGGCCAGCACTACTATCGCCATCGTGGCGATCACCAGGTCCGCGACGGGATACGCGAGGGACAAGACGAGAGCGACCGGTCTGTCGCTTCCCGCGCGGAACACGCTGCCCAGCACGCTCACCCACGACACCACGAACAGTGAACCGGCCACGATGATTCCGTCCAGAATCAGCCGGGTGCGGGATTGCCCGCCGTCACCCGCCGGGAACAGCAGCAGCGCTGCGCCCGCGCCGACCGGAAACAGCAGGAAGGCCGCGTCCGCCGGCGAGGGGAACGGGATCTGATCGAGCCCCTGCCACACCTCGTAGTAGCACCAGATGGCTTCGCCCACCGACCAGGCCGCGAGCCCACCGGCCAGCGCCAGCCAACTGTGGCGGCGGCCGCCCCGTCCTCTCCATGCCGCCCACGCGGCACACCCGGTCGCGACGAGAGCGAACACCAGCAAGCCCACGCCGACGACCACCGTGGCCGCGAACGCCCGGTCCCACCCTTGCCACCGAGCCAGCGCGAACAGCAACGCCGGCACCGCAATCGTCACTGCGACCAGCCACAGCACGTCGCTCCACAGGACGGCCTTCACATTCGACGACGTCCCCATGCGTTCGGCTGTCCGATGTTCCATCGCCACCATCCGAACTGCCGTCTGAGGCACCTGCGCATACATTCGTTCATTGCGTTATCGGATTCAAAGTTTCCAGACGACCCTATTTACACGATCTATATACTGTAATACAGCCTTATACATACTTAAAGTATGTTATGCCGTCGCGCACCAAGAGGCGACACCCGGGGTCGGAGGGACACGAAGCGCTCAGCGAGGGCGGCCGAATTCTGTGCGCGGTCAGCGGCCGACGAGTTTCCCGATCAATCGTGGGAGCGGCCGCCGGAACTTCGGACAGTCGCACATCGCACAGGACGTGCCCTTGCGGTAATGCTCGTGAGCGGCGAATGGGTGGCCGCAGCGGCACTCGGAGTTCGACACGGCCATGAAGTTGATTCTATTCACACGCCGAATTCGCCGGTCCCTGACGTCACTGGGAGAACCTCACCCAGTCCACCAGCATGGTGGCGGGAAAGCGTGTGGACGGCGTGACCGGGCCGGGCCAGTTTCCGCCTACGGCCACATCCAGCAGTAGGTACGCGGGGGCGTCGAACACCCAGCGTTCCTCGGGTCGGAGATCCGCCGTGGTGACAGTACCGACGATGTTCCCGTCGATCCCCACCGAGATGCGGCCGGGTGCCTTGATCAGCGCATAGTCGTGGAAACCTGCGCTGAGATTCGCGCCGATCGCGCCATCCGTCGAGCGCTCCCAGTGACCGCCGCCGACGGTGGGGCCGTGTACTCCCGCGTGATATCGCGAACCGTCCCCGATCACTTCGAGGATGTCGATCTCTCCGCAGACGGGCCACCCGACGCTGTTGATATTGCTTCCCAGTGTCCAGAACGCCGGATGGATCCCCGGGCCGGACGGCACCTGCATCCGTGCCTCGATCACGCCGTACGTGAAGTCGAATTTTCCACGGGTCACGAGCCGAGCCGAGGTGAAGCCGCCACCGTTTCTGCGCGCCTCGACGACGAGACGACCGTTGCCGTCGAGTCGCGAATTCTGGCGGGAATCGGTGTACACCTGTTTCTCGTTGTTGCCCCACCCGCCGCCCCCGAGGTCGTAACCCCAGAACTGTGGACTGGGTGCAGCATTTGCGGGTCCGTCGAACTCGTCGCTGCCGATCACGGTGTACCCGGGATAGGCGGTCCGGGCGCCTCCGGCGACGGGAACGGCGACGGCCACAGCTGGGGTGAGGGATAGCGCGCACAGCGCCACCGAGCACGTCAACGCCATGTCGAACATGGCCGAGCGCATCCGCTGCATGTGCCGATGCTAAGCGCCCGCCTCGACCGTTCGTGACCGAATACGCCAGGTAGCCGTTACCTCCGCGGCCCCGTGTAACGGAAAATGGTGCTGTCGACGTCCTGCGCGGACACGGACCAGTCGGGGCTGGAACGCAATTGGTCCTCGAAGTTGTCGACCGATCCGTCCGGTAGATAACCGTAGTAGCGGATGGCGGCAGTGCCCTGCGTGTTGAACACGAGATACGTGTCGCCTTCGCGTTCCGCCGCATCCGCGGTGAGCATCTCGATCTGGCCGCCGTGCGGGAAGCCCTCCAACAAGGCCGGCGGCAAGGCCAGCAGGGGTTGATCGAAATCCTTGTCGACGACGGCGAACTTGATGTAGTCGGCGCTGACACGAGTGGGGAGACCCGCGGGATAGAGGGACATGATCGTCGCCGGTGGCTGTTCGTTCGCGAGGATGTCCTCCGCGAACGTCACCTGGGACTGATAGCCGACGACCAGCGACCACAGCCCGTAATACCCTTGCAGGCCGGCAAACGTCACGTATGCCAGTCCGCTCGCGAGTCCGACGGGGACGACTGCGCGGAGCAATCCGGACCGGAACCTGATCGTGAGCGCGTCCACGAGAATCGGTGCGATGAGGATCGCGCAGCCGGGGACGGCATAGAGGTAGACCCGGAAGATCGCCTCACCACCGTAGCTCTGACCCGCCAGCAGGGCGAACGAACTGAACGCCATGACGGTCGCGACCCAGGCGGGACGTTTGCTGCGCCAGAGGAGGATCGCGCAGACCACGGCGAGCAGGATGATGCCCGCGGACAGGGAACGGCACACGGCAGAGGTGAAGATCTTCCCCAACGTGCCGACCGCGGTCACGTTGCTGGCGGCGTTGTCGACCGGGTTGAAACCGGACAGCAGCCCGTACGGTGCCACGATGTCCAGCCGCGGCACGAGATAGGCGACGAGGATCGCGAAGTAGGGCACGGGAAGCCACCACGGTCGGATCTTCCGCGTCACTGCCAGGGCCGCCGTCACACCGAACAGCCAGTAGGGGGTCAGCTGGTGGGTGGGTACCAGCGCAGCGAAGACGAGGATCGACAGGTACGCCGCGGATCGGTGCTCCGTCGACACGACGAGCAGTGCCACCACACCCAGCGCCATGACGAGTGCGATGGCCTGCGGCGAGAAGTAGTCCTGCCCCACCCAGTTGGCGAGTTCCGCGACCATCGCAGCTGTCAGTGCCACCCGCATGTCGAACCCGAGGAGCCGGGCGATCGCGGCGATCACGACCGCCAGCAACACGTGGATCACCGGCGCGAACCAGTGGGCGATGGACATCATGTCTGCCGACGTGATGTCACCGAACCACGCGAATGCGGTGAAGAAACCCGGCCACTCACCGTAGATGTCGACGCCCTTGGGCGGCAGTGTCTGGAACTGCTGGATGTAGTCGACCACGCCGAGGTGCTTGTACGTCCACCCGTAGATGGGCACGTCGGTGACGAGTGTCGGGGTGAGCCGTTCCACCACGATCACACCGAGCAGGGCCGTGGCCGCGGTCCCGACCGCCCCCGCGCGGAGCGCCCAGACGAACGCGCCGAGCATCATCAGCGCGCACACCACCAGGCCGGGCCCGCTTCCGACGAACAACAGGCCGAACTGTGAGTACCCGGTGGTGCCGAGCCCGGCGAGCACCACCCCCCAGAGAGCCAGGGCCACGACGACGAGGATCAGGGGTCGATTGACGCGGGCGGCGTGACCCCAGTGCGACAGACGAAACCACACCTGCTGCAGGGTGACCGCGCGAACCGAGTCGGCGCCGGTGTCGTGCCACCGATGCCGCAGCGCGGACGCGATGACGGCCAGGACCATCACCAGCAGCAGACCGATGGCGGGCCAGCGGTAGAACCAAGCCAGGACGGTGGTGGCGGCGGTCACCACGGACAGCCCGAGGACGGGGACGGCCGCGACGGCTGCGGCGACCGGTATCCGCAGCCACGTCACGATCGCGAGACCAGGGCCGCTCAGTACGAACACCGTCAGGAGTACGGCGCTGACCGGCGACGGAAGCGGCGCAAGGGATGTCAGTCCCGCGACCGCCGACGCCAACGCGGCGACGTCGTAGTACCGGGACAGCTCCGGAGCCGTCCTGTTCACGCGCTCCGCAGTGAGGAGATCACTCATCGGTCACCTTCACCCAATCGACGAGCATCGTCGCCGGAAACGTCGTGTCGGCTCCGACGTCACCCGGCCACCGTCCGCCGACGGCGACGTTCAGCAACAGGGAGAACGGTTTGTCGAACACCCACTCCTGCCCCGGGTCCAGATCCGCACGCGAGAACTCGCCCGTCACACCGTCGTCGATGCCGAACGTGATCCGGTCCGCCGACCGTTCCACCCAGTAGTCGTGAAAACCGTCCGACACGTCGTTGCTGCCTTCGACGTTCAGATACCAGGGTGTGCCGTCCGCGGACGGGCCGTGCAGCGCACTGTGATAGAACGACGCGTCGTTGATCGTCTCGATCACGTCGATCTCTCCCGACTGCGGCCAGCCCACGCGGTTGACGTCCGTGCCCATCAACCAGAACGCCGGATGCAGGCCCTGTCCCTTCGGCATCTTGATGCGGGCCTCGGCACGTCCGTACTGGAAGGCGAAGCGGTCGAGGGTGACCAGCCTGGCTGACGTGTAGCCCGATCCGTCGCGGCGGGCTTCGATCACGAGGTTGCCCTCGCCGTCGAGCCGGGAATTGGCGGGATCGTCCGTGTAGACCTGCGCCTCGTCGTTTCCCCAGCCTCCGCCCCCGACCGCGTGGCCCCAGTAGCGGGAGTCGGGTGAGGTTCCGGCGGCCCCGACGAAATCGTCGAACATGAGCACCGACTCGCCCTTCCCGGATGCCTGCGCGACATCGCTCGACGCATACCACCCGGTGGCGCCGACGCAGGCGAGCGCGAGGAACACCGCAGCCGACGACACTGCACGGGTCCTGCGTGGACGGTTCAGCTGCCTATGCACCGGCTTTGTCTCCGACCCGGACGTCAGCCGAACGCCGAACCGACTGCAGCTGTGTCACGAGGTGGACGCACACGACGAACCCGAGGATCGCCGAGTACGCCGCGACCCGTTCGATACCACCGACGCCGAGACCGAGGTCCCAGGAGTAGGTGAAACAGAAGTACCCCACCAGACCGATCACCCCCAGCGCGAGGGCGACGTACGTTGCCGGACCCGACCTGTGGGGCCATACGGTGAGCGCCGTCGTCAGTGTGAAGAGACTGCCGAAGATGAGGAACAGCGTGGCACCGAGCGAATGCACCTCCCAGTGCGTGTTCGACGGCGCCAGACCGACCACTACTCCGCCGATTCCGGCTACGACGAGGAATACCACCGGAACGAGCGGGAGCACCCGCTCGACGCGGTACCAGAGGACGGCGCCGACGACATATGCGACGCCGACCATGACGAACGCCGCGTCCATCAACAGCGACGTCCTGCTACACGGCGCCGTGCCGTCGGTGCCGCAGAACGGGACGCCGAGGTCGCTGATGAAGTTGGCGGAATAGCTGTAGTGACCGCGCCAGGTTCCGGCGACGAGGAATTCGACGACGAAGAACTGCAGCACGGCGACGGTGAGGTACAGCGGAGTTCGCTTCGAAGTCTCCAGGACGTGTGATGGCATGGCTAGACAATCCTTCGAGACAGGAGAGACAGTGGATCACACAGGGCGTCCGCAAGTGCGTCGCGGACGAGTTCAGGGTCGAACACGTTGTCGTGCAGGGACGCCGACACGTCGAGTTCGGGACCGCGGCGCACCGAGGTGAAGACGATCGACGCCGGATCGGCCGGTTCGCTCAGCGCGGTGACGATCCGCCGGCCGGGCTCGTCGGTCCAGTCGAGATCGGCCAGCATCGCCGCCTCGCCCATGTCGGAGTACACGAGTCTCGCCCGGGGTGTCGCCGCGACGTGGGTGGCCGCGGTGTGCGCCGTGCCGGCACGCACCCGCCTACGGAACTTGGCGATGCTGAGTGCGAGCGAGGCGAGCGGCCTGCCCGACGCGGTGGCCTGCGCGATCGCCGCACTCATCTCTGCGGCATCACCGGGGTCGGACAGTGCGAATCGCACTCCGGCAGCGAAATTTCCGTTCACCGTCGCACCGTCCGGAAGGTAACGGCGGCAGTCGAAAAGGACGTCGACCCTGTCTTCGATCTTCAGGCCACGACTGCGTATCGCCCGCGCGACGGCCGCAAACAGCAATGACGACACCGACGCCCCGGGCAGATACCGATCCCGCCAACGACGGAGTTCCGCGATGGTTCCGGACACTGCGGACGCGACGACCGCAGTGGGCGCTCTGCCCCAGGGTACGACCTCGACGGGACAGGAATCGTGTGCGGTGGAGGGCCGGGATTCGAGGAGCTGAGCGACACGGGCGGGGGACGACGCGAACGCCCGGGTCAGGGCGCGTGCGAGCGGCAGTGCGCTGTCGCGTGTCCGGGCCCATTCGGGGACCGGCGTCCCGCTGCGTCCGCCGGCGACAGCACGGACGAGTGACAGTGCGAGCCTTCCGTCACCGAGTCCGTGCGAGATGTCGAGGAGGAGAAAGTCACCCGCGACCGCGACGTTCAGCGGGTACACGGATGCACCCGCGCGCGCCAGCCCGGTCAGCAACCGAGGCACGTCCTCCCGGGTGCACGGCCCCAATTGCTGGACGTTCCCGAGGAAGTCCTGCGGTCGGTGCTCCCACCGGCGTGACTCGGTGGTCGGGACGAGCCCGATCGGAGTGTGACGTCCACCGGCGTGCGCGAGCACGGTCAGCGTGTCCCGGATCTCGCCGATGCGGGGCAGGCGGACGGGACCGATTGCGGTGATCATCCGGCTGCCGCTGCGCATCAGGTCGCGGGAACTCGCTCTATCCGTCGACATCGGACACCTGCCACATCGGTTTCTGGTTCGCGCTCTTCTTCGCCAGCCACCGCTCCCACTTGGCGCGGTTCTGGAGTCGGCGGAGCCAGGAGATGAGCGGTCCGGCGAGGATCACGGCGGTCAGTGTTTCGGCGGCGAGATACGCCCAGCCCACCCCCGCGACGCCGATCGACGCGCTGAAGACCAGGCTGCCGACGATGATCACCACCGTGGCCAGGCACTGGGTGACGACTGCGAGGGTGAGCCGCCGGTACACCCGTGCGAGACCGTCGTAGACGGCGCCGATGACGGCGAGGGGCACGAAGACCGCGGCGAGATGGAGCAGCGGCGTTCCTTCCGCACGGTATTCCGCCCCGATGACTCCGAGCGCGGGCGGCGCGACGAAGGCCAGCCCGAATCCGCCCACCACCGCGATCACGGCAATGGTGCGGACGAACCGGCGGGACAGGCTGACGATCTTGTCCGGATGCGCGGCGGCCTCGGCCACGAACGGGCCCACCATGAGGTTCACCATGATGTAGAGGGCGCTGACGATCGACCACGTCACCGCGAAGTAAGCGTTCGCCGCGGTGCCGACCCGGGTGACAACGATCAGCGGGACGACGAGCGGGGCAATGGCCCCCAGGGCCGAAATGCCGTACGAGGAACCGAAGTACACCCCGAGTTCCTTGTTGGAAGGCAGCGCGGGTACCTGCCGGTATCGCGGGTCGGACCGGATGCGCAGCCCCATCGACGTCAGCAGAACCACAACGGCGACCGCCGCGGTGACCCCCCAGGACGCGACGATGGCGAGCGCCGACCCGGACGCCGCGAGCACCACGACCGCCAGCAGTTTGGCCAGCGCGTGGAAGACGTTCTTCGACGCCGCCCAGCGGGCCACGCCCAGACCGGAGACGGTCTGGTCCTGCAGCGCGAAGAGCGCGAGGACGACGACGAACACCGGATAGATCGCGATTTCCAAGTTGTTTTCGAACAGCGTGTCCCGCGGACCGAGGACGATGAGCCCGACAGCCGACACGAAGGCCAGCGTGGCCACGGCGGCGAAACCCTTGACCAGCAACGGTCCCGCGCGGTGGCCCGCCACCGGCAGGAAGCGCTCGAACATCGAGCCGAGGCTGAGATTCGAGAGCGTCGACAGCATGATCGCCGTCGAGATGAGAGCGGACGCCACGCCCACCTGATCAGCGGGGAACAACCGCGCAGCCGCGCCCCAGAAGGCGAGGCCGAGGACACCGGTGACGACACTCGACAGCATGAGTGCCATCGAGTTGAGCTGCAGATTCCGCCCCGCAGAGCGCGGTGGCTGCTCGGCACGGTGTCTGGCGCGTAGTTGCGACTGCGTCGCTGTCAGGGATCCCATGACTACCCGACCAACGCCGACCGGGAATCGTCACGGGCGTCGTCGACACGGCCCACGGTCAGTTCACCGAGCGCAGTGGCGAGGACGTCCCGGAGAACCCTGTCGCGCAGGGCGGTGCTGTACAGCGAGTGGTCACCGGACGGGTAGGTGACCAGACGTCCGTTCCAGCCGGCACCCCGCAGCCGGCGAAGGCTGCGCTCGCCGTGGTTCTCGACGAACGCCGCGTAATCGACCGGTGAGAGGAGGACGGTAGCGTGCACGCCGCGCTCGTGAAGCGGAGCGAGCATGACTTCCGGCACCTGCAGCAGCCCGGCCCGGCCCAGCCACAACCAGCCGCGGTAGGGCAACCACACCCGCAGGTATTTCTTCGCCGTCGCCGCGTGCCGGTGGAGCAGCGCGAGCGCTGCCCCCTTCAGGGACCTCCGGTCGGCGTCCATCGTGGACTGCTTCACGAACGCCTTCCGGGTGATTGTCCAGTCCGCCATGTTGACCAGGACCACTGCCCGGACGGGGTGCCGGATGGCGGCGTAGCTCGAATTCCATGCCCCCGAGCACATCCCGGCGAGCACAACCGATCCGGGCGGCGCACCGCTGACGGAGATGATGTCGACGGCGTCGTCCCGGGATTCGTCCGTGTAGATGGTGGTGCATTCGCCGTGCTGCACCAGACCGGTGTCGCCGGTGCCGCGACGATCGAAGCGGACGCTGACGATCCCGTGGGCCGCCAGCTCGCGCGCGGTCTCGGCCCACAGCCGGACCGGTCCCACACGGTGCTCGTTGGCGGTTCCGTGGAAGATCACCGTCGGTCCCGCAGGGCTGTGCGTCGCACCCTGTTCGGCCGCGACGGACGTACGGATCGTGAAGAGTTCGGCCGCTCCCGCGAACTCCAGTGTCTCGATGACCTGCCTGCCGTCGACGGTGCGATCCACCACGGCGGTGGGGCGGAGATCGAGTGCGGCACCGGTGTGGTGGTCGCCGAAGGATGCGGACATCCATGCCGCGATCCGGTCGATGCCGCCGAACGGGTGCCGGACCACGAAGTCCGCCGGCTCGAGGAATGATTCGTAGTCGTGGACGGTGACGGTCTCGGCGTTCCAGGCGGCAACGGCCTCACGCGTCGCGACGGAATCGACCTCACTGTCCCGCACCGCCATCAGGACCTTCGCGCCCGACGGCGGGGTCGCGGCACGCAGAGACATCGCCGACAGGGCCGACGCCGCGGCCGGTGCGAGCACCGCACCGATGAGCGTCACTCGCGGATCGTCCGTGTCCTCGGGACCGACCACCATCTGGTGGAGCGCGGTCTGCTTGCGCAGGTAGGCGCGGCCACGAACCACAGGATCCCACAAGGCCACGGCCCGCACCGGACCGCACACCGCGGCGACCTGTGCGGCGAGCAGGGCGCCGACCCGGAGGCCGACCAACCCGATGTCCGTGATGCCGGAGCTGCGCACGTAGTCGACCGCTCTCCGGATGCTGTCGAGCCACCCCGCGACCGCGTCGGAATCGTCCTGGGCGCCGGACGAGTCGCCGGTGCCGCGGTAGTCGAACCGCAACACCAGCAGCCCTCGAGCGCGTAATTGCTGGGCGAGATACACCATTCCGCGATACGAGTCGACCTGTTCCTTGCCGATCGGCGGGCAGAGGACGACGGCACCGCGGCAGCGGCCGTCGGCAGGACGATCGACGACGGCGAACAGCGGTGCGTCGTCCGGTCCGAACCAGGTGGCGAACCGGGTGCCGTCGGCGCGGCCGCCGAGCGGCTCGGTGCCTACGAGATCAGGATGGGCCGTCATGAGTCACCCCTCTCATCGGCGCCGGATCCCGGCCCTCGACGCGGGCCTTCAGATAGGCGAACGGTCCGCGTGCGATGGACCGGAGCTCGGTGGCCCCGATCCCCTCGGGAAGGTGGTCGGCGAGACGGTCCGGAGGCGTGGCGACGTGGGACATCTTCCGCGACAGACGGAGAAACGTGGGCGCCTGCCGCACCGCGATACGCACCGCGAGCCACGCGGTGCGTGGATGGACGGCGATCTTGGCCAGCCAGGCGCCGAGTCCGAGTCCGTAGCCGCGCGCCTGGACGGCGAGCGCCTCGTTGTCCTCGCGGTGCCGATGCCACACGACCGCCCCGGGTCGGTACGCCAGTTGCCGCCCGGAGTGCAGCACGCGGAAGAACATGTCGAGGTCTTCGCCGCCGTCGGTGGGGGCTCCCGCCCCGAGTGCCTCGTCGAAACCGCCGAGCGCGTACACGGCCTGCCGGTCGACGGCGAAATTCGCGCCGGTGCCGTAGATCCCGACCTGGAAGGGGAAGAGCGGCACGTCGGCGGGCGGGTGCGCGAGGTCGAACAGCCGTGGGACACAGGAACTTGCCCACCCCACCCGCTGATCGAAGTACGCCTGCGCGGGTGTGCGGATCTCACCGCTCGGGACGATCCCGCATACGCACGCCACCGCGTTCCCTGCACCGAAGCCGGCCACGAGTTCGGTGAGCCAGTGCGGGTCGACCACGACGTCGTCGTCGGTGAACGCGATGATCTCGGTGTTCGCCGCGCGGACTCCCGCATTGCGCGCCCGGGACAGTCCGGGCCGGGGCTCGGTCACGACGCGCACGCGGGGGTCACCGAGTTCGGCGACATACCGCTGGGTGGCATCCGTGCGGGATGCGTTGTCGACCACGATCACCTCGTAGCCGGGATGGTCGAGCGACAGGATCGATTGCAGGGCGTCCTTCAGGCTGTCGACCCGGTCGCGGGTACACACCACGACGGTGACGGACGGGCCGGATGCTTCGGTGTCGACGACGCTGTCGGCCACCGCCACCGGCACGAGCCCGTCCAGTGCGTGCCGCAGTGCGGCGGTCTCGAGCCTGCCGTCCTCGATGTCCACCTCGACGAATCCCAGCAGGGTGCGATCTTCTCGCACGAGCAGCCGGGCGCGCCGATAACCCTCGGCTCGGTCCAGCCGGTATTCGGTGTCTTCCCGGACAGGTCCACGTAGTTCGCCGACCCAGACGGCGCCGTCCCACGTCGGCGGGTGATCGCTCTCGAGAGCCGGCGCCAGGTCGATCCGGCGATCGAGTGTTCCAGTCATGCCGTCACCCGCTTCGATCGCAGACCGACGAGACCTCGGACGTATCCGGCTGCGGTCACCGTGAACCCCGCGACCACGGCACCCGCTCGGAACAGTCCGCCGTGCCGAGGGGACGCGATCCCCGCGACGACGGCTCGTGGGAGTACACGTGCGGTGTACGCCCGTTCGCTGCTGAGCGCGTCGCCGGCCCCGACGAGATCGGAGACCAGTGCTTTCGACACGCCCTCGTGGAAGCAGCGCGAGAGGAAGTAGCGGAATGTGGTGCGGTCGTCACTGACGCGGTGCACCACCCTCATCGCGGGGTC
>Ga0247825_10001195_pt1 | contig 16947 bp, 12 predicted proteins | sample 13C_Vanillin_Day_FD_194413 | JGI IMG/M metagenome (GOLD analysis project Ga0247825, IMG submission 194413) | Soil microbial communities from agricultural site in Penn Yan, New York, United States - 13C_Vanillin_Day48 | ecosystem: Environmental > Terrestrial > Soil > Agricultural land | place... | reverse complement strand
CGAGGCGATGAATAACACGTCTGACTGTGGTGGCCCCAACGGGATTCGAACCCGTGTTTCAGCCTTGAGAGGGCCGTGTCCTAGGCCTCTAGACGATGGGGCCGTGCCGCATGAGCTGGCTGGGGGAGGAGGATTCGAACCCCCGCTACCAGGGCCAGAACCTGGCGTCCTACCCCTAGACGATCCCCCAACGAGCGCTCACCGCAACAACGGCTTGCATCATACCTGACGCCACGCGCCGGGGAAAGTCCTAGCGCACCGCCGCTTTCAGGCTCCGGCTGGCGCGGAAGCGCGGGACGCGCGCGGAGGGGATGGTGATGGCCTTGCCGGTGCGGGGATTGCGACCGCCGCGGGGGGCGCGGCGAGTGACGACGAAGGTGCCGAAGCCGCTGATGGTGACGGTGCTGCCGTTGCGCAGGCCGTCGCGGATGCCGCCCAGGAAGGCGTCCAGCGCCCGGGTGGCGGCGCCCTTGGAGCCGCGGGCGTCGCGAGCCAGGATGGCCACGAGGTCCGTGCGCTTCACGGAATCGGGTAGGCGCCGAGCATCATGACGCGGGCCACCGCATCCTCGAACACGGCCGGCTGGAACGGCTTCTCGATCACCGGCACCCGGGCGTCCTCCAGGAACGTCCAGGCCTCCTGGTTGGCGGTGTCGCCGGTGATGAACACGAAGTGGCGGGCCAGCGCGGGGGTGCGCTGGCGCACGCTCGTGTAGAACGTGACGCCGTCGCCGTCCGGCATCCGCATGTCGGAGATGATCAGGTCGTAGCTCCGGTGCTCGACGCTCTCCAGGCCGGCGCGGCCGCCGTTGGCCACGTCCACCGCCCAGCCGCGCTCCTTCAGCAAGGTCACCACCAGGTCGAGCACGCTCGGCTCGTCCTCCACCACCAGCGCCACGCGTCCCTCGCCGCTGGGCATCGGGCGCAGGGACCGGGCCTTGGGCCCCGGCTCGGGGGCGCGGTTCACCGGCAGCTCGACCGTGAAGATGGTCTCGCCGTGGCGGCTCTGCACGGTCAACCGGCCGCCGTGCTCCTCGAGGATGCCGTACGACACGCTGAGGCCCAGGCCGGTGCCGCTGCCGACCATCTTGGTCGTGAAGAACGGCTCGAAGACGCGGGGCAGCGCGTCGGAGGCGATGCCGGGGCCGTCGTCCACCACGTCGGCGCAGACGTAGTCGCCGGCCTCGCTCACCCGCGTGCGCACGACGATGCGGCCCTGGGGCTTGGCCTCGAGGATCGCCTGCTCGGCGTTGAGCAGCAGGTTCAGGAACACCTGCTCGAGCTGCTGGGCGTCGCCGGTGATCTCCGGCAGCTCGGGGGCAAATGCGGTCTCGACGGTGATGCCGGACAGCGTGAGCTGGTTGATCCGCAGCGCCAGCGTCTGCTCGACGACGGCCTGCAGATTGACGGCGGCCCGCTCGGGCGGGCGCTGGCGTGCGAAGAACAGCAGGTTGCGCACGATCTTCGCCATGCGGTCGCCCTGGGCCACCATCAGCTCGATCGGGCGGCGCATGCTCTCCGGCACCTCGCGGGAGAGCAGGAGCTGTCCATAGCCGATGATGACGCTGAGCGGATTGTTCAGCTCGTGGGCGACGCCGGAGACGAGCTGGCCGAGGGCGGCCATCTTGGCAGCCTGCACGAGCTGGGCCTGGGTCTCGCGCAGGCGGGTGAGGCTCTCCTGGGCGGTGGCGTACAGGCGGGCGTTCTCGAGGGCGAGCGCGGTCTGGTCGGCGAACGCCTGCACGGCCTGCAGCTCCTCGGCGCTGAACTCGCGGCCGGCGCGGTCGCACACCGCGAGGGCGCCGATGATCCGCGCGTGGGTGAAGAGCGGGATACCGATCATCGCCCCGATGCCGTGGGTCATCAGGAGGGCGCGATGCTCGCGCGTGTGCTCCACGCGCGGCTCGCGGAGGATATCAGGGGTGACGATCACCTTGCGCTCGGCCACCGCACGGCCGGCGATCCCCTCGCCCGGCCGCAGGACGAGACCGCGCACGATGAACGACGCCGGCCCGTGCGAGGCGCTCTCGTGCAGGGTGCCGTCCTCGGGCTCGAAGCGGAACAGGACCGAGCCCTGCACGCCCAGCAGATCCACGAGGCCGCGGGTGACGAGGGCAGCGATGCGCTCGGTCTCGAGCGTGCCGGTCAGCTCGCGGCCCAGCCGGGCCAGCACCTCGGCGACGTCGCGCCGGCGCTGGGCCTCGCGGTAGAGGCGCGCGTTCTGGATGGCCACCGAGGCCTGGGCCACCAGCATCTGCACGACCTCGGACGTCTCGCCGATGAAGCGCACCGGCTCGACGTGGCTCAGCGAGAGCACGGCCAGGAGCTGGTCGCCGGCCATCACCGGGTAAGCGACGAAGCCGCGCAGCGCCCACCGCCGCCACCAGTCGAGGTTGCTGACGACGCCCGTGTCCTCGCCGACATCGTCCACCACCAGCCGCTGGCGCGTGCGCGCCACCCGGCCGACACCGCCGCCGTCCTCGTAAGACACGGTCCGCTGGGGGAAATCGTCGGCGATCTCCGCCACCGAGCCGCCCGCGAACGTCAGGGTGCGCGTGGCCTCGTCGGCCAGCCAGAACGAGACGAAGCGGACCCCGGTGAGCTGAGCGGCCGACTCGGAGATGGTGCGCAGCAGCACGTCCAGCTCGAGCGCGCTCGAGATCCGCTGGTTGACGGTGGCCAGCGCCCGCACGCGCTCGGCCTGCACCAGCTCGGCCTGGTAGAGGCGGGCGTTGCGGATGGCCACGCCGGCCTGGGCGGCCAGCAGCCGCAGCGCCTCCTGCTCCTCGGTGTCGGGCAGGCCCTCGGGCAGGATGTAGTCGAGCACACCGACGAAGGTGTCGCCGACGTCGATCGGCACGCCGTAGTAGGTCGCGCGCGGCCGCCGCTCCCACCACGCGGGCGTCAGCGTGCGCGGATGCTGCCGCGGCTGCGGGATCAGCACCGGCTGATGCTGCTCGACCACGAGGCCGGGCAGCCCTGCGCCGGCCGCACGCTCGGCCGGCAGCTCCGCCCACGCCTGGCTCGACGCCGCCATCATCCGCAGCCGGGTCCGGTCCTCGGCGAAAACGTGCACGGCGGCCAGCGCACCCGTTCGCATGCCGGCGGCGGCCTGCACGATGCTGGTCATCACGTCGCCGGCGTCGAGCGAGGCGGTGATCGAGCGGCTCACCGCGACCAGGTCGCGCAGGCGCGCGGCCCGGCGCACGGCCTCGGCGTAGGAGCGCGCGTTCTGCAGCGCCACCGCGGCCCGCGCCGCCAGGGACGTCACGAGCGCGCGGTTCTCGTCGGTCGCCAGCTCCTCGCCGCGCGCCCGCACGGCCAGCACTCCGAGGAGGTCGTCCCCGCTGAGGATCGGCACCGAGAGCAGGCGTGGGATGCCCGTCTCGCGCGCCCACTCCGCCGACAGCGCCCTCGGGTCACGGGTGACGTCGTCGATGTAGATGGCGCTCTTCGAGTCGGCCACGCGGCCGGCGATGCCCTCCCCGAACGGCAGGCGGTTGCGCCGCCGGAAGTCGGCGCTGCCGGGCTCGACCCAGGAGGCCTGCAGGCGCAGCACCCGTTCGCCGGGATCGGCGGTCCACAGCTGCACCGAGGGCGCATTCAGCAGGTGTGCGGCAGCCTGGGTGATGCGGCGCAGGACGTCGTCGACCACGAGCGACTCGCCGACGAGTTGCTCGACCCGGGCCAGCTCGCGCAGCCGCTCGGCCCGCCGGGTGGCGTCGGCGTAGAGGCGGGCGTTGTCGATGGCGAGCGCCGCCTGCTCGGCCAGCCACCGGAGCGCGCCGATCTCCTCGTCGGTGAACTTGCGCTCGCTCCAGTAGTGGACGACCAGGGCCCCGTGCACGCGCCCCTGAGAGCGCAGCGGGGCGGCGGCGACGGCCTTGAATCCCTCGCGCTCGATCTGCGCCCGGCGCTCGGGGTTCAGCGAGGTCTCCGGGTCACCGAGGATGTTCGGCGTGAAGGTCGGCCGCCCTTGCAGGAGCGCGCGGCTCGTCGGCCCGCCGCCCACCGGGATGTAGCCGGCCTCGGCGTACTCACGGCTGAGGCGACCGGCCGCGCGCAGGACGGGGAGTCGGGAGGCGTGGCCGTCCCAGGAGACGACCATGGCCGACTCCGCGCTCATCACCTCCAGGGCCTTGTCGACGATCGTGTCGAGCACCTCGTTGAGGTCGAGCGAGGAGGCGAGCGACTGGCCGACGGCCTCGACCGCCCGCACGAAGGTCGCCCGCCGGTGGCGCTCACTGATGTCGCTGTGGATGCCAATGACCCCGGCCGTGCGGCCGGCGGGGTCGCACCAGGGCAGGTAGCGGGCCTCGATCCAGGTCTGCCCGGGGCGGCCAGGCAGCACGCAGCGAGCCTCCACTGAAGCCGTCTCGCCGCCGCGCGCGCGGGCCAGGAGCGCATCCAGCCCCGCCTCACGCAGGAAGCCGAGCACGCCGGCGGCCGGTCGGCCGAGGGCTTCCGCGCGGGCAACGCCGGTGAGGTGTTCCATCGCGGGGTTCCAGGCGACCACCACCAGGCGGGCGTCGGTGACGAGCACCGCGTCGGGAAGACCGCTGATGAGTCCGCGTCCGAAGTGGTCCACGGGCCTTCCGAGTATAGCTGAACTGGCCCGCCTCTCCGGCAGTGGCATCGTCATTGCTTTACATGCCTGTAGTAAACGTTTACTCATGAGCCTGGACCACATGCGGATTCTCCTGGTCGAGGACGCCCCTGACATCCGCGAGGTGTTTACGGTACTGCTGCGTGTAGAGGGGGCGGAGGTCACGGCCACCGGCAGCGGCCGTGAGGCCGCCGAACTGGCCAGCCGTCGGGATTTCGACGTGGTTCTGAGCGATCTCGGCCTCCCCGACATGCCGGGAGAGGTCCTGATCCGCCAGATCCTGTCGACGGCGCGCGGACGGACGCGCGTCATCGTCGTGACGGGCTACGGCGAGCCCTACCTGTCGCGTGCCCGTCAGGCGGGCGCCGAGGTGGTTTTTACAAAGCCTGTAGAGTGGACACGCATTCTCGAGTGGCTGGACCACCCGGGACTGGCGGCGTCGGCCTGAGGAACCCGCCGCCGAGTCGCCGCTGAGCCCTGTGCAATAATGGCCGCGCGATGGGCTCGATGGCCTTCACCGACCTGCGCGAGTTCGTCGCGCGGCTCGAGCAGCAGGGTCGCCTGCGCCGCGTCGCCGTTCCTGTCTCGCGCGACCTGGAGATCACCGAGATCGTCGACCGGGTGTCGAAGTCGCCCGGCAAGGCCAACGTCGCGCTGCTGTTCGAGCGCGTCGAGGGCGCCGACATGCCGGTGCTGGTCAACGCCTTCGGCTCTCCGGATCGCATGGCGCTGGCCCTGGGCGTCGAGCGACTGGACGATCTGGGCGAGCGCGTGGCCAAGCTGCTCGACGCGCGCCTGCCCGGCACCTTCGCCGAGCGCCTCCGCAAGCTGGGCACGCTGATCGACGTGGCCCGCGCGGCGCCCCGCCGCGTGGAGTCGGCGCCATGCCAGGAGATCGTCGAGACGGCGGCGCCGTCGCTGGCCGGGCTGCCGATCCTCACCTGCTGGCCCGGTGACGGGGGGCGATACATCACGCTGCCGGCGGTGTTCACGCGCGATCCGCGCACCGGCGCGCGCAACGTCGGCATGTACCGCCTGCAAGTCTTCGACGAGCAGACACTCGGTATGCACTGGCAGACCCACAAGGGCGGCGCCGAGCACCAGCATCACGCGACCACCCGCATGCCGGTCGCCATCGCGCTGGGCGGCGACCCCGCCATGATCTACGCGGCCTCCGCCCCGCTGCCGCCCGGCCTCGACGAGGTCGTCTTCGCCGGCTGGCTGCGCGGGACCGGCGTGGAGATGGTGCGCTGCCGCACGAACGATCTCGAGGTCCCCGCCCAGGCCGAGATCGTGCTGGAAGGCTGGGTGGATCCGCGCGAGCAGCGCCTGGAGGGGCCGTTCGGCGATCACACCGGCTATTATTCGCTGGCGCGCGACTACCCGGTGTTCCACCTCACCGGGGTCACCCGGCGCGCGCGGCCGATCTATCCCACCACCGTCGTCGGGCGCCCGCCCCAGGAGGACTACTGGCTGGGCAAGGCCACCGAGCGCATCTTCCTGCCGATCATGCGGCTGATGCTGCCGGAGATCGTCGACGTCAACATGCCGGCCGAGGGCGTGTTCCACAACCTGGTGATCGTCTCCATCCGCAAGCGCTATCCCGGCCAGGCCCGCAAGGTCATGCAGGCCCTGTGGGGCATGGGGCTGATGATGCTCGCCAAGACGATCGTGGTCGTGAGCGAGCACGTGAACGTCCACGATCTCTCCGAGGTCGCGTGGCGGGCCACCGGCAACATCGATCCCCGCCGCGACCTCGTGATCCTCGAGGGGCCCATGGACGATCTCGATCACGCCGCGCTCCGCCACCGCTTCGGCGGCAAGCTCGGGGTGGACGCCACCGAGAAGGGGCCGCTGGACGACGTCGTCCAGGCCTGGCCAGACGAGATCCGCATGAGCGAGGAGGTCCGCGCGCGCGTCACCCGCCGCTGGAAGGACTACGGGCTCTGAGCAAGCTCGGGCACCTGCTCGACGCCATCAAGTTCGAGCACACGGTCTTCGCGCTGCCGTTCGCGTACATCGCCATGGTGCTCGCGGCCGGTGGCTGGCCGGGCGGGCGGACGATCGGCTGGGTCACCGCCGCCATGGTGGGCGCCCGCACCTGCGCGATGGCGACCAACCGCGTCGTCGACCGCTGGATCGACGCCGACAACCCGCGCACGGCCGGCCGGCACCTGCCCCGCGGCGTGCTCGGCGTCTGGGAGCTGCGGCTGCTCGCCGCCGCCGGCGCGGCGCTGATGCTGATCGCGGCTGCGATGCTGAACCCGCTGTGTCTGGCCCTCGCCCCGCTCGCGCTCGTCTTCCTGGTCGGCTACTCGTATACCAAGCGCTTCACCTGGGCCTCGCACTGGATCCTGGGCTTCACCGACGGCATCGCCGCCGCCGGCGGCTGGATCGCCGTCCGGGCGGCGTTCGAGCCGCCGGCCCTCGTGCTCTGGCTCGCGCTGACGGTGTGGATTGCCGGCTTCGACATCATCTACGCCTGCCAGGACGTCGAGGTCGACCGCGCCCAGCGCCTGCACTCGGTGCCGGCGCGCTTCGGCATCCCCGCTGCGCTGCAGCTGGCGCGGATCAACCACGCGCTCACGGCCGTGGCGCTGGCCGGGCTGGGCCTGATGATGGGCCTCGGCGTCTTCTACTGGGTGGGCTGGCTGGCCGTGGTCGGCCTGCTGATCTACGAGCACTCGCTGGTGCGGCCGGGTGACCTCTCGCGGCTGAACATGGCCTTCTTCAACGTCAACGGCTACATCGCGGTGATCGTGCTCGTGGCCGTCGTGACCGGGCTCTGGCGGTGACATGAGCAGGGCCGAGGCCGTGCGCGAGATGTTCACCCGCATCGCCGGGCGCTACGACCTCATGAACTCCGTCATGACCGGCGGCCGTCACCACGCATGGCGCCGGGTCGCCGCGCTGGCCGTCGCCGGCCCGGCTGGCCGTGCGCGCGGTCGCGCCCGGCCGCGTCGTCGTCGGCGCCGACTTCTCGGAGGCGATGCTGCGCCACGCGCGGGTCAAGCTCGCCGCGCGCGCCGCGCGGGGCGTCGGACTCCTCGCCGCCGACGCGCTGGCGCTGCCCTTCGGCGACCGGACGTTCGCCTGCGTGACCTCCGCGTTCCTGCTGCGCAACCTCGCCGACCTCGCGGCCGGTCTCGGCGAGATGCGGCGGGTGACGATGCCGGGCGGGCTGGTGGCCGCGCTCGAGATCACGCGCCCGGGCGTGCGCGGCTGGGACGCGATCTTCGGCGTCTACTTCAACCGCGTCGTGCCGCTCATCGGGGCCGCCGTCGCCGGTGACCGCGCCGCCTACACCTACCTGCCCGAATCGGTCGAGCGCTTCGTCGCCCCGCCCGAGCTCGCGCGGATGATGACGCGAGCCGGCCTGCGCGACGTGCGCTATCGCCGTCTCGGCCTCGGCACGATCGCCCTGCACGTCGGCGCCGCCTGACGCGTTGCGCGACCGTCGGGGTGGTAAGCTGCCGCCAAATGGCGCTCTCCGACTCCCTGTCGGTTTTTCCTCGTGAGCGGACGTGGCTCCTGCCGGCGCTGCACGCCGTGCAGCACGCCGAGCGCTGGCTGTCGCCGCAATCGCTCGAGCGCGTCGCCGCGCACCTGCGGGTGCCGATGAGCGAGGTGTGGGGCGTCGCCAGCCACTACCCTGAGTTTCGTCTGACCGCGCCCGGCCGCCGTCTCGTGCGCGTCTGCACCGGCGTCGCCTGCCTGGCGCGCGGGGCGCGGGACCTCCTGGCGGCCTGCGAGCAGCAGCTCGGCGTGGGGCCGGGGCAGACGACGCGCGACGGTGCGGTCACGCTCGAGGAGCTCGACTGCGCGTTCGCCTGCGGCAGCGCCCCGGTGGTGGAGGCCGGGCACGCCTGTCACGGCCGCGTGCGCGTGAGTGACGTCGCCGCGCTCGTGGCCGGCTCCGCGCCCCCGGCGCCGCCGATCACGACCCAGGTCGGCCCGCCGGCGACGGTCGGCGCCGGCTCACCGGGCGCCCGCTTCACCGCCCTCAAGCGCGAGGCCGAGCGGCGCCGCACCGGCGCGCGGCTGGCCGTGGGGCTCGGCACCTGTGGCCTGGCGGTCGGCGCCGGGGAGACCTTCGAGGCGCTGCAGGCGGAGACGGAGCGGCGCGGCCTGCCCTTCCGCGTGGTGGCGGCCGGCTGCAACGGGATGTGCTGGGCGCAGCCCGTCGTCGAGGTCCTGCGGGACGGCCGGCCGCGGCTGACGACCGGCCACGTGACGCCCGCCACCGTGCCGCGACTGCTGACCGCGCTGGCCGGGGCCGCGCCGGAGTCGGACATCGCCGTCGGCGCCGAGTTCATGGCGCCGCAGCAGCGCGTCCTGCTCGAGCGTTGCGGCATGGCCGATCCGTACGACATCGCGGACGCGCTCCGTCACGGCGCCTACGGGGCGTTCGCGCGCGCGCTCGACGACGGCCGGCCGGAGGCGGTCATCGAGGAGGTGCGCGTCGCCGGCCTCGCCGGCCGCGGCGGCGCCTACTTCCAGACGGCCGTGAAGTGGGCCGGGTGCCGGGCCGCCGCCGGGTCGCCGAAGTACCTCGTCGTCAACGGCGAGGAAGGCGAGCCCGGCATCTTCAAGGACCGCCACCTGATGGAAGGCGATCCGCACCGCGTGCTGGAGGCCGTGCTGCTCGCGGCCTTCGCGGCCGGGGCCTCTCGCGCCATCCTCTATATCCACGGCGAGGCCGCCCTGTCGGCCGAGCGGCTGGCCGTGGCGCTGGACCAGGCGCGCGCGTGGGGGTTGATCGGCCAGTACATCCTCGGCGCCGGTTTCTCCCTCGAGGTCGAGATCCGCCGGGGGGCCGGCGGCTTCGTGCTCGGCGAGGAGACGGCGCTGCTCGAGTCGCTGGAGGGCCAGCGCGCGATGCCGCGCACGCGTCCGCCCTTCCCGGTGGAGTCCGGCCTGTTCGGCAAGCCGACCGTGATCAACAACGTCGAGACGCTCAGCGCCGTGCCCTCGATCGTCGAGCGCGGCGGCGCCTGGTTCGCCGGGCTGGGCGGCGGCCGCGGCACCAAGCTCTTCGGCCTGTCCGGTCACGTGCGCCGGCCCGGCATCGTCGAGATGGAGACCGGCTGCACGCTGCGCACGCTCATCGAGGACGTCGGCGGCGGGTCGTCGACGGGGCGGCCGATCCGGGCGGCGGTCGTGGGTGGGCCGTCGGGCAGCGTCGTGCACCCGCGCGAGTTCGACGAGCCGCTGATCCCCCGCGGCCCCGTCAATCCCGGCACCGGCGGCGTCGTGGCGCTGGACGACACGCTGACCGTCCGCGAGGCGGTGCGGGCGCTGCTCGCGTTCAACATGCGCGAGTCGTGTGGCAAGTGCACGCCCTGCCGCGAGGGCACGGTGCGACTGCTGGCGATGCTCGACGGCGCCCTCGATGTCGCGCGGGTGAAGGACCTGGCCGAGGCGATCCAGCTCGCGTCGCTGTGCGGGCTCGGCCAGGCCGCGCCGCTGTCGCTGCTGTCCGGCCTGGCGGCGTTCCCCGAGGACTTCGCTATCATGAGCCGGCCATGAGGCTCACGATCGACGGCCGCGGGGTCGAGCTGGCCGACGGCGCCACCGTGCTGGATGGCGTGAATCGGCTCGGCCTGCCGCTGCCGCAGCTCTGCAAGGACCCCGACCGGCCGCCGCTCGGCGCCTGCCGCACGTGCCTGGTCCACGTCGACGGCATGCGCGGCGTGCCGGCCGCCTGCCACCTGCCCGCCCGCGACGGCATGGTGGTGTCCACCGAGCACCCCGAGGCCCGGCGCGTGCGCGCGGCCGTCCTCGACCTCACGCGCTCGATGCTGACGCCGGGCGGCGACCGCAACGGCTTCGGCCAGGTCGGGGAGGCGACGGCGCGGCACGGCGTGCTGGAGCCGACCTGGCCGGCGCTGCACCGGTCCGAGGTCGACGCCACCAAGTCGTTCTTCGTCCTCGATCGCGACGCCTGCATCCTCTGCGGACGCTGCACGGTCGCCTGCGACGAGGTCCAGGAGATCGGCGCCATCTCGCTGCTCGGCCGCGGCCACGCCACCAGGGTCGGCGTCTTCGGCGACGGGTCCATGGCGTCCTCGGTGTGCACCTCGTGCGGGCAGTGCGTGGCCACGTGCCCGACCGGAGCGCTGCGGCCCAAGGAGCCGCCGGCCAGGATCATGCGCCGCGTGGAGACGACCTGCCCGTACTGCGGGGTCGGCTGCGGCATCGAGGCGCGGGTGACCGAGCACGGGCGACTGGCCGTCATGGCCGACGACGTGCCGGCCAACGGGTCCAGCCGCGGCATGCTCTGCGTGAAGGGCCGCTTCGGCACGGGGTTCGTGCACTCGCCCGACCGCATCACGGTGCCGCTGGTCAAGCACGGGGGGCGCTGGGTGGAGGTCGGCTGGGACGAGGCGCTGGACCTCGCGGCCGAGGGGCTCGCCCGGCATCGCGGGCGGTTCGGCGCCCTGGCCAGCGCCAAGGCCACCAACGAGGACGGCTACATCGTACAGAAGCTCTGCCGCGTCGTCATGGCCACCAACGACGTCGACCACTGCACGCGTCTCTGCCACTCGCCGTCGGTCGAGGCGATGCTCGCCTCGATGGGCTCGGGGGCCACGTCGAACTCCTACCAGGACTACGAGGAGGCCGGCTGCATCATGGTGGTCGGCGCCGACGCCTCGGCGAACCATCCGGTCATCGCGGTCCGGTTCCGCCGGGCGGTGAGCCGCGGCGCTCGGCTGATCGTCGTCAATCCCAAGCGGGTAGAGCTCTGCGACCAGGCCGACCTCTGGATCCAGCAGCGCCCGGGCACCGACGTGGCCCTCTTCAACGCCATGGCGCGTGTGATCATCGACGAGGGGCTGGCCGACGAGACCTTCATCGCGACCCGCACCGAGGGGTTCCACGCCTGGCGGGGCTCGCTGGAGCGCTACTCGCTCGAGTACGCCGAGCAGGTCACCGGCGTGCCGGCGCGCGACATCGCCCAGGCCGCCCGCTGGTACGCGAGGCCGTCGACCCGCGAGGTCGGGGATCCACGCCCCGCTCAGGACTCACCCGGGGGCTCCTGCCTCGTATGGGGCATGGGCATCACCCAGCACGTCAACGGCATCCACAACGCCCACGCGCTCCTGAATCTCTCTCTGGTCGCCGGGCAGATGGGCCGGCCGGGCAGCGGCATTTCGCCGCTGCGCGGCCAGAACAACGTGCAGGGCTGCGGCGACGCCGGCTGTATCCCCACCAACCTGCCCGGCTACCAGCTCTACACGCCCGAGTCGCTGGCGCGCTTCGAGGCGGCGTGGGGGGTGCGGCCGCCCGGCCGGACCGGGCGCGTCGTCACCGAGATCGTCGAGGGCTGCCTGAGCGGCGAGACCCGGGCGATGTACGTGGTCGGCGAGAACCCCCTGCTCTCCGAGCCCGACCTCCATCACGCGGAAAAGGCCATCGGCCAGCTCGACTTCCTGGTCGTGCAGGACCTGTTCATGCACGAGACGGCCGAGCGCGCCCACGTCTTCCTGCCGGCGGCGACCTTCGCCGAGAAGGAAGGCACGTTCACGAACTCCGAGCGGCGGGTGCAGCGGGTGCGGGCGGCGATTCCGCCACCCGGCGAGGCGCGACCGGACTGGTGGATCACCGCCGAGCTGGCCAAGCGGGTGGCGCGGCGGGTGGGCGTCGACGTCGGCCGCCAGTTCGACTACACGGGCGCGGCCGAGATCTTCGACGAGATGGCGCGGCTCACGCCGTTCCTGGCCGGGCTCTCCCACGCGCGGCTGGACCGCGAGGGCGGGCTGCAGTGGCCGTGCCCCACCCCCGATCATCCGGGCACGCGCTATCTCTACGGGGAATCGTTCCCGCGCGGACGGGCGCGCTTCATTCCGTCCCGGCAGATCGAGGCGGCGGCCGAGCTGCCCGACGCCGACTACCCGTTCGTGCTCAACACCGGGCGGCTGCTCTACCACTGGCACGGCGGCACCCTCACCCGGCGCGTCGAGGGCCTGCTGGAGCTGTCACCCCGGCTCGAGATCGCCATCCATCCGAGCGACGCCCGCCGCCTCGGCGTGGACACCGGCGGGCGGCTGCGCGTGGAGTCTCGCCGCGGCGAGCTGGTGGGCTACGTGCGCGTCACCGAGGCGGTGCGGGCGGGCGCGATTTTCATCCCGTTCGTCAAGCTGAACGACTCGGCCGCCAACTTCCTCACGAACTCCGCCGCCGACCCGGTCTCGAAGATCCCCGAGTACAAGGTCTGCGCGGTGCGGCTCGAACGCCTGCCCTGAGGAGCCCCCGATGGCCCGTCCTGCACTGTTCGTCGTCAAGGCCACGATCGCGCCCGACCGCGAGGCGGCCTTCAACGAGTGGTACGACACCGTGCGCTCCGTCGAGGCTGCGAGGGTGCCGGGCTGCACCGGCATGCGCCGCTACGCCGCCGTGCCGCTGGAGAGCGACCACGTCGGCGCCGAGCCCTGGCAGTACATGGTCTGCTACGAGTTCGAGTCGGAGGAAGCGATGCGGGCCTTCGCTCGCTCCGACACCCTGCGGGCCATGACCAGGGACTACAACGCGCGCTTCGGCGGTGCCGGCGAGCGTGCCCGCTTCGCCTACCGGCAGATCTATCCATAGGGAGTCAGGTCACACGCCCTGGGGCCGGCCGCCCGCGCGATGGACTCGCCTACGCCGTGGCGCACCGGACCCTGGCCGAGGCACTGGCCGCTCCGACGCCGGACCTGGCCGCAGCCGAAGCCTCGGGTCTGCCCTGGCCACCCGACTCGGCACCCGGGATTGGCCCTCCATCCCGACGGGGACCTACAGGCCGCCGAGGAACTCGTCGAGCACCGTCGTGAAGTCTGCCGGGGCGTCGAGGGTGAGGTGGTGGTAGGCGTTGGCGACGGTCACGAGCCTGGCCTGCGGGATGGAGGCGCGCAGGCGCTCGGCCATCTCCACGGGGAGAACGGGTGAGAGTCCACCGCGCACGATGAGGGTTGGGCTAGTGATCTTGTCCAGCAGGGGCCAGGCGTCGACCGGCTGACGGGCGCCGTGGGTGGCTGGGTCGAAGCGCCAGCCCCAGCCGCCGTTGCGCCGGGCCAGGCCCGCCCGGGCAATGTGCGCCAGCAGTGCCGGATCGGCCACCGTCTCCCGGGGCAGTAGCCGGAATGACGCGATCGCCGCGTCCTCGCTCGCGTGCACGCGCGGCAGCCGGCGTCCGCGGGCGTGCATGAAGTCGAGGCGCTCGGGCGGGATCGCCGGGCGAGAGTCGATGATGACGAGAGCGGCGACGCGCTCGGGATGCCACGCCGCGAAGGTCATGGCGTTGTGGCCCCCCATCGAATGTCCGACCAGGGTCATGCGCGCCCAGCCCATGGTGTCCATCAGCCCCAGCAGATCGCCGACGAAGTCCTCCGTCCCGTAGGCCGGCGGCTCCACCCACTGGCTCTGGCCGTGCCCGCGCTGATCGAGCGCGATCACGTGGAAGCGGTCCACGAACGTCGGTGTCACCGCGTCGAACCAGTGTGCATGGGCGGCACCGCCGTGCAGAAAGCACACGGCCGGCGTGCCAGGCCGTCCCGATTCCAGAAAGTGCAACCGCACCCCGTTGATCTGCTCGCTACGATGATGCGCGCGCTCACACCCGAGCAAAACGTTCATGCTCGCGATTGTACAAAATATTTCCTTGGCCACTTTTTTCCAAGCCGCTATTGTCAGAAAAGCAATGCACACCGACGCACGTCCGTCGCGCGATCACCGACACCATCTCCTCGACGGTGGCTACGCCGTGCTCCTCTTTACCATCGCGATCGTGACCGGGTACGGCGTGCTGTCGCCCGCAACGTCGCGCGCCAAGTCGGTGCCCCCGTCGGCGATGGTGGCCTCCGCCGTGGTCGCGGCGTCGGTCGAGTCGACGACCGCGCCTGCCGCCCTGCCGGCCCAGCCGCGGGACCCGGAAGTGGTCAAGCCGGGAGATGCGCCCGCTGCCGCCGCGCGACCGACGCCGCCCACTCCGGACCCCGTCCAGCCCCGCCCCGAGGCGCGGCCGTCGGCACCGGAGCCGCAGGTCGTCAAGCCGGAGCCGCTCCCCGAGTTCCCGTGGCCGTCACCGACCGTGACAGGGCGGGTGCTGGACACGGAGCGCAAGCCGCTGGCCGGCGCATCGGTGGTCGTCCGCGGAGTCGAGGTCCGCACCGACGCCGAGGGCGCCTTCAAGCTCGAGCGGGTTCCGCCGGAGGCCTCGCTCACCGTCAAGATGCCCGGCTTCGAGAAGGTGCGCCTGGCGCCGATGCGGGGAACGGTCGAGGCGGTGCTGCGGCCGCAGGCGATCAAGGCCGCCTACCTCACCTACTATGGCGTCGGCGATCGCAAGATCCGGGGCCGGGTGCTGGACCTCGCAACGCGGACCGAGCTCAACGCGGTGGTGATCGACGTCAAGGGCGACCGGGGCTGGATCCTGTACAAGACCGAGATCCCGCAGGCCGTGGCCGCCGGCGCCAAGGGCCCGGCGACCCTGCGCGACTTCGACGCCCTCATGGCCGACTTCAAGAGCCGCGGCATCTACACGATCGCCCGCATCGTGACCTTCAAGGACAACATCCTGGCCACTGCCCGCCCGGACCTGGCCGTCATCGACACCCGCACCGGCAAGCCCTGGATCGACAACGAGAAGCTGGCCTGGGTGGACCCGTTCCGCGAGGAGGTCTGGGCCTACAACATCGCGATCGCCCAGGAGGCCATCCGCCGCGGCTTCGATGAGATCCAGTTCGACTACGTGCGCTTCCCCACCGACGGCAAGCTCGGCGCGGCGAAGTACGCCAGGCCCAACAGCAAGGACACACGGCTGCCGGCCATCGCCGGCTTCCTGGCCAAGGCCCGTCGCGAGCTCGGTGCTTCCGGTGCCTTCGTGGCCGCCGACCTGTTCGGCTACACCGCGTTCAACGAGAACGACACGGACATCGGCCAGCGGATCGAGGAGCTGGCGCTCCATCTCGATTACATCTGCCCGATGGTCTACCCCTCCGGCTACCACAAGGGCATCCCCGGCTTCGCCAACCCCGTGCTCGTCCCGGGCAAGGTCGTTCACGAGAGCGTGCGGCTCATCCGCAAGCGGGCCGGCGGGACCGTGGCCCAGGTGCGGCCGTGGCTGCAGGACTTCCGCGACTACGCCTTCGACCGGCGCATCTTCGGCGTCCTCGAGGTCCAGGCCCAGATCCGCGGCACCGAGGAGGCGGGCGGGTCGGGCTGGATGCTGTGGAACCCGCGCAACGACTACACCGGCTCCGCACTCCGGGGCAAGGGCGCGCTGGCGGGCCGATGAGGGGCGCCCTCGTCGGCTTCCTGCTGGCGACTGCGGCGCTGATGCTCGCCACGTTCGGGCTGGCCGTCCGATGAGGGGGGCCCTCGTCGGCTTCCTGCTGGCGACCGCGGCGCTCATCCTCGCCTCGTTCGCCGTGGCCGAGCCGCCCCAGGCCGACGAGCTCGGGCGCGTCATGATCCTCGAGTACCACAAGATCGACTATCCCGAGGAGCGCTGGACCCGGACGCCCGAGAATTTCCGGCGCGACCTGGAGACGCTCTACGCCCGCGGGTATCGCCTGCAGAGCCTCACCAGTCTCGTCGAGGGGCGCATCACGGTCCCGGCCGGGACGACGCCCGTCGTGCTGACCTTCGACGACTCCTCCGCCGGACAGTTCCGCTACGTCGAGCGCAATGGCAGCGTGGAGATCGACCCCAAATCGGGCGTGGGCGTGCTGGAGGCCTTCATCCGCGAGAAGCCGGACTTCGGGCGGGCGGCGACCTTCTTCGTCCTGCCGGGCGCGAAGGCCCCGAACAATCTCTTCAACCAGCCGGCGCACGAGGGCCGCAAGCTGCGCTGGCTGGTCGAGCAGGGCTACGAGCTGGGCAACCACACGCTCTGGCACGCCAACCTCGGCAAGTACGACGAGACCACCGTGCGCGCTCAACTTGCCGATGCCCAGGTCTGGGTGCAGCGGCACGTGCCGCAATACCGCCTGCGCACCCTGGCGCTGCCGCACGGTGTCTATCCCCGGGACGTGACCTGGGCCCTGTCCGGCACCGCCAAGGGCACGACCTACCGCCACGAGGCGATCCTGATGGTCGCCGGCGGCGCGGCCCCCTCACCCTTCGCCAGGTCTTTCGACCCCGTGCGCCTCCCGCGCATCCAGGCCGTGGAGCACGACCTGCGCCACTGGCTCAATCACTTCGAGCGCACCCCCACCGACCGCTACGTCAGCGACGGCAACCCCGACACCCTCACGATCCCCACCGCCCGCAAAGACCGCCTCCGCCCCGAACTCCCGAAAACCCTCAAGGTCATCGAACGCTAGCCCCCGTCCTCTTACGCTGTCGCAGAGCTCGTCCCAGAAC
>Ga0247825_10001194_pt1 | contig 16947 bp, 14 predicted proteins | sample 13C_Vanillin_Day_FD_194413 | JGI IMG/M metagenome (GOLD analysis project Ga0247825, IMG submission 194413) | Soil microbial communities from agricultural site in Penn Yan, New York, United States - 13C_Vanillin_Day48 | ecosystem: Environmental > Terrestrial > Soil > Agricultural land | place... | reverse complement strand
CGTTGACCGCTCGCCGCCGGGTGGTCGCCCTTGCCGGTGCCGACGCCCATGCGCGGCTCGACGTGAGCGGCGATGATCGTTCACGCAACGCGGTACTGAACGTCCCAGGCTACGAGACGATGTTCAGAACGTTCTCGATCACCGCGAGCGGGGTTCGTTTCACAGGCGACGCGAATGCCGACTCGGCCGCTCTTCTCGACGCCATTCGCCGCGGCCATGCATACACGACGATCGACGCGCTGGCGACGCCGGGAGCCGTGGCGTTCACCGCGAGCCGCGGCGGCGTGACGTGGCAGGCTGGAGATTTCGTCCCGGCCGGCGAGGGAGACATCGAGCTGCAGGCCGAGAGCAACGCGTCGCCTGGCAGTCGCGTGGTCCTGTTCCGCAACGGATCGGTCGAGGCAACGGGAGAGCGGATGTTGCGCCGTGTCGTGCCCGGGACGCCAGCCGTCTATCGCGTTGAGATTCAGGTTGCGGATGCTCCGGGTAATCCGCCCATTCCGTGGGTTGTGACGAATCCGATTTACGTCCGATCGCAGGATGCGAAACCGGTCGCGCGCGGCGAGCCGTCGGAGCGCGCATCGCTGTATCAGGACGGCGAAGCGCGCGGCTGGCGGATCGAAACAAGCCCACGCTCGAAGGGGGCCATTGACGTCGCGCGAACGACGACGGGAACGCAGTTGCTGCTGCGGTGGGCGATTGGCGGAACACGGTCGGAATCACCCTATGCGGCATTCGTGATGCCCGCCGGGACGCTGCTGCCTGCCAATGACCGCCTGTTGTTCAACGGCCGTGCGGACAAGCCGATGCGGCTGTCCGTTCAATTTCGGCTCGGGAGCGGCGAGAGATGGCGCCGCTCCGTGTACCTCGACGAAACGGCTCGCGAGGTGGCGGTGTTTTTCGACGAGGTGCGGCCCGTCGGAGAGACAACGCAGCGCCGGCTGCCGCTGGGACAGGTGCGCGACGTCCTGTTCGTGGTTGACACCGTGAATGCGACGCCGGGGAACGCGGGGCAGTTCTGGATCGACGACGTGCAGTACGGCAGATAAAGAGTCGGCACCGCTGAAGCGGTGCCCTACGTGCTACGTCCTGCCCTACGTGCGCGCGGTCAGGAGAAGGTACAGCGCCCCCGCGCCGAAAATGAGGTTCGGCGCCCACGCGGCCAGAATCGGCGGGAGCGCTCCGCCCGTGCCGAGCGCCGCGCAGACGCTGATCACGGTCCAGTAGGAGATGGCCAGCGCGATGCCGACGCCGATGCCGCCCATTGCGCCGCTGCGTCCGATCGTCGCGGCGAAGGGCACCGCCAGCAGCGTCATGATGAGCGGGACGAATGGAAACGCAGCTTTTCGCCACAGCGCGACGTCCTGCTCCGTGACGTCGAATCCGCCCGCGCGCAGACGCTCGGTGTAGGCGCGCAGCTGCGCGTAGCCCATGTAATCCGGTTTCACTTCCTCCGTACCGAAGAAGTCAGCGCGCTCGAGCGTGCGTCGCTCCGCGACGATCGGTGGCGCGGACTTGATCTCGCCGCTCGGGTCGAACTCGCGCGACCAGCCCCGCCGGACGTCCCAGACATTGTCCTGCTCGTCTCCGGCGAAGGTAGCTGTCTGAATGAAGCTCCGTCTGACGAGACGCTCCATCCCTGGCGTGAACTCATAGACGTCCAACCCGCTGAGCGTGTGGGTGCGCGGATCGAGCGTCTGATAGTGATAAATCTCTCCCTGCGATCCGACGAGCCAGCGGTTGGCGAGCAGGTTGAGCGTCTGCGGGTTCCCGCCTCGAATCAGTTCTCTGATTTCCTCCGCCTTTCGCGTCGAGGGCCCGAGGATGGTTTCCTGCAGCAGAACGAGCCCGGCCCCGGCCACCAGTCCCATCGTGAAGATTGGGAGCGCAAGACGATAGAGGCTGATGCCGCACGCCTTCATGACGATGAGCTCGCTGTTTTTGGTCAGGACGGCAATCGTCACCAGCGTGCCGAGAAGCACCGACAAGGGGAGCACGTAGTACACCCACTGCGGCGTCGAGTATCTGAAATACTCAGCGATGGTCACGGTCGTGACCATCCCCTTGAAGAGCTTGTCGGACACGTCGAGAAAAGACGCGATGTAGAAGATGCCGAGGAGGGCCGCTGCGGAGAGCAGCACGTACTGCACGTAGGCCCGGGTGATGTAGCCGTCGAGGATCGTCATTCCGGGGACGCCGCGGCTGCGCGTGACGCGCAGTGATTGCAGCCACCGCGGCACGTGCAGGCGGAACGGCTGATCGGCCAGGCGATCGCGCCACACGAACATCAGAATCCCGAGCGCGCCGAGGACGAGATTCGGCAGCCACGACCCGAGCCATGGCGTCAGGTACCGCCCCTTGACGAGCGACGGTCCGATCATCAGCGGGACGTAGTACGCAAACACCACCGCAATCCCGATCACAAAACTCCCGAGAGCGCCGCCGCGCCGGTGTGTCGCCCCGAGCGCGAGTCCGATCAGGCCGAAGACGAGGCAGGCGACCGGAATGGAGAAGCGCTTGTGAATCTCCATCTCCTCGTTGTGCGTGGAGAAGGGGCCGTTCGTCGCCGGATCGATGAGCTGCCGCCGTTTATCGATCTCGGCGCGAAGCTCGGCGATCGACATCTGCCGCGGTCCTTTCGCGACGGCGCTGGAGAACGTGGCGGCGGGATCGACGTTGAACGCTCCACGCTCGATCGCCTGGACGAAGTAATTGCCGTCCGCATCCAGGCTGTGCTGGGTGGCATCGATGAGCTCGATGTCGATGCGCTTCCGGTCGCGATCGATGACGACCCGGCCGTGGCGCGCGAGGTAGATCGTCGACCGCTGATCGGCGTCGAGTCTGGCCAGGAACACGCCGTTCCAGCCGCGTCCGTCCGGCGGGATTTCGCGCACGTACAGCACGAAGTTGGGGAAGTCCTGGTAGAAGGTCCGCGGCTTGACCTCGCCCTCCGCCCGCTGGCTGGCCACGCTGAAGACCGTTTCGAGGAAGCGCTGGTTGGAGTCGGGCACGAGCGCGATCAGCACGTACGACGTCGCGGCCCAGGCGCTGATGGCCACGACGGCGACCGGCCAGAGCAGCCGTCGCAGGCTGACGCCGCACGCCTGCATGGCGACGAATTCGCGATCCGCCGACAGACGGCCGAACGCGACGAGCAGCGCCAGCAGCAGCGACATCGGAATCGTCACCGCCAGGGCCTGTGGAACGAGGAGGCTGATCAGCCCGGCGACCAGCCGTCCGGACAGGCCCTTGGCGACGAGGCTCTCGCCGAATTGGATGAGCGGCGGAATAATGAAGATGAACGTGAAGACAAGGAGCCCCAGCACGAACGGCATCAACACCTGCCGCATCACGTACCGATCGATGATCGACATGTACTGGTTGAACCCATTATGACGCGCGTGGCGCTGCTGTGGCACATGCACCAGCCGCTATACCAGGACCTGCTGACCGGCGAGCACATCCTGCCCTGGGTGCGGCTTCATGCCCTGAAGGACTACTGGGGCATGGTCGCCCTGCTGCGCGAATTCCCGGCGATACGCCTGACGTTCAACCTGGTGCCGTCGATGCTGGTGCAGCTCGAGGCGTTCGCGCGCGACGAAGCACGCGATCGCCACCTTGAAATCGGCTTGAAGCGCGCCGACCTGCTGACGGAGGACGAGCGCGCGTTCGCGGTCGCCAACTTCTTTCACGCGCATGGCCCGCGGATGATTGCGCCCTATCCACGCTACGCCGAACTGCTGGCGCAGCGCGATGCCGCTGGCAGTCAGCTCAGCGCGCGCAGCCAGTCAGCGCATTTTTCGGTCGACGATTTGCGCGACCTGCAGGTCTGGCACAAGCTGGCCTGGATCGACCCGTTGTATGTGGCCGGGGACCCGAAGGTTCGTGCGTTGATCACGAAGGACCGGGGGTACAGCGAAGACGACAAGCTCGTCCTGCGCGCCGTGGAGCTGGAGCTGCTCACGCGTGTCGTGCCGGAATACAAGGCGGCGTTGGAGCGCGGTCAGGTCGAGCTGTCCACTTCGCCGTTCTATCATCCGATTCTGCCGCTGCTGTGCGACACGGACGTCTACCTCCGCACGCACCCGCAATCGCGCATGCCGCGGGAGCCGTTCCGGCATCCGGAGGACGCCGTCGAGCACCTGGCCCGTGCCGTGTCGTATCACGAGCGGTTGTTCGGTCAGCGGCCAGTCGGCGTGTGGCCGTCGGAGGGCTCGGTCTCCGACGCGATGGTGCCGCTGGTGGCGCGCAGCGGCTTCCAGTGGATGGCCACGGACGAAGAGATTCTTGCCCGCACGACCGGGCATGGCTTTACGCGCACCGGCGATGGGCACGTCGAACAGCCGGAGCGGCTGTATCGCCCGTACCGCATCGGCCCTGAGGACGCGAGCGTCACGTGCGGGTTTCGCGACCACCGGCTGTCCGATCTCATCGGATTCAGCTATGCCGGCTGGTCAGCGGACGTGGCGGCCGATGACTTCGTCCAGCGGCTCGTTGAGGCGGGGCAGCGGTTCAGCGCCGCGACGGGTGGAGCGGAGGGAACGGTGTTCGTGATCCTCGACGGCGAGAACGCCTGGGAGCATTACGAGGAGCAGGGCCGGCCGTTTCTGCGCGCGCTCTACGGGCGACTGCAGTCTCATCCCGCGCTTCGAACCGTGACGATGGCGGAAGCGTGTGCGGGCGCATCCGAGCGGCTGCCTTCGGTCTTTCCCGGATCCTGGATCAACGGCGACTTCTACATCTGGATCGGGCATCCGGACGATCACCGCGGCTGGGGCCAGCTCGTCGACGCGCGGCGCGCGCTCGAGAGTCCGCCGGCCGGTCTGCTGGAAGCATCGATGGCCCGGGCTCGCGAAGAGATGCTCATCGCCGAGGGCAGCGACTGGTTCTGGTGGTATGGCGACGACCATTCCTCGGAGCACGACCTCGAGTTCGACGAGCTCTTCCGCCGCCACGTCCGAAACGTCTACCGAGCGCTGGAGAAGCCGATTCCTGAGGATTTGTGGGTCACGAACATCACCACGGCGCCTCCGGCGGCCTACATCCAGCGGCCTACCGGGTTCGTCCGGCCGATCATCGACGGGGAAATCACCAACTACTTCGAGTGGGTTGGCGCCGGCTCCGTTGAGCAAACGTCTGTCGCGGGCGCCATGCACCAGGTCGCCGACCGCACGCCGGGCATCGCGGCGGTCGAATTTGGCTTCGACCTCGAGGCCCTGTATGTGCGCGTCGACGCCACGCTCCCGGTCAGCGAGTTGCTGGCGGGTGGCTACGGCCTGACGCTTCGATTCCTCAAGCCCGTTGGCCTGCGCGTTGGCCTGGAGACAAACGGCGGTCCGCCAGTCCCCGTGGTCTATCGGAAGCTGGGGACGGAGAAGTGGAGCCAGGTCCAGGATCCGAGGCTGCGGGGCGCCGTTGGGCGCGTGGCGGAGTTCGAGATTCCATTCGCCGTCCTGGGCGCGGCGACCGGCGACGGCGTGGCGATGTTCGTGACCATGACCCGCGGCGAGGCCGAAATGGACCGCCAGCCGCGGCATCAGGCCATCGAGTTCGACGTCCCGGACCACCAGTTCGGAAGCCGCACCTGGACAGCCTGAGCAGCCGCGCCGCGATATCCACAATTCATCAACAGCCCTGATTCCCTGGTCATTTGTTCAACGTCGCATAAGACACGTTATGTAAACCTAGTGACCGAATCCGACCTTGATGGAGACCCGTAAACAGCCCCTGACCCTCCCCGCGGACCTAAGGGACCACGGCCAGCACGGACCCAGGACCGCGGACGGACCTGGGACCAAGGACGAAGGACCAGGAACTATCTAGCGGCTTGCCCGGAGCTCTTTGATGATGTTCTCGAGCGCGGAGATGATCTCGTCCTTCTCGACCCTGGACTTCTTGAAGCTCAGTCGCAGGTCGAAGGACTTCGTGGGTGGCTTGAAGGCGAAGACGAAATACTTGGGACGCGCCGTTTTGCCCTGGGCGGTCTCGCGCCGGGCGGCCTCGCGCGTTGACGTCCCCTGGCCCGCCAGCCTCTCGACGAGCGCGATCATCTTCTGCTTGTCAGCCTGACGAACGATCTGCAGCAGCGTCGACTTGGATGTAATGTCGGCCAGCCGACATAGGTTCCGGACCTCGTCCGGCATGTTCGCCAGTGAGAGCGACTCGGTAATCGACGTCCGCGACTTCCCGAGCTTCCGGGCCATGTCTTCGTGGGTGTAGTTGCACCGGTGCGCGAGCTGGTGCAGCGCCTCGGATTCTTCGAACGGCGTCAGGTCCTTGCGCTGGAGGTTCTCGACGAGCGCCAGCTCCATGACCTCGGCATCGTCCACCTCGCGGATGATGACCGGGACGTCGCGCAGGCCGACCTGGACGGCGGCGTGATAGCGGCGCTCCCCGGCGATGATCTGGTAGCGGGCGCCGCGCTGCCGCACGATCAGCGGCTCGATGATCCCCTTTTCGGCCACCGACGCCATCAGCTCCGACAGGTCGCCCATGACCTGGCGCGGCTGGTTGGGGTTCGGGTCCAGCAACTCGATCGGGACGAGACGGCCGACGGGCTCTCCGGCGGAGGCCGCCAGGGCTTCCACGTAGTGCTCGTCATGCCGCATCCGGAGCGTTTCAGGCAGTCCGCGCTTCGGCACGCTCGATGACCTCCTCGCACAGGCTGTAGTAATCGGTGGCGCCGGTCGAATCCGGCGCGAAGGTGAAAATCGATTCCTTGTACGCCGGGCTCTCCTCCAGCCTGACGCTCTTGCTGATGACGGTGCGGAAGACCTTGTTGCCGAACACCTTCTGGATCTGCTCCCGGATGTCGCGCGCCAGTGCTGTGCGCTTGTCGTGCATCGTGATGACGACTCCCAGGATGCGCAGGCTCGGGTTTGGCCGCTGCCTGACCTTCTCGATCGTTTCGAGGAGATCGTCCGTTCCTTCCAGCGCGAAGTACGACGACTGGATCGGGATCAGCAAGTGGGTCGAGGCGACGAGCGCGTTGACCGTCAGCAGCCCGAGGGCCGGCGGACAGTCGATCACGATGTGGGCGAACTCCCCCTGCAGCTGGTCGATCTTGTCCTTCAGGCGGAAGTGCGCGTCCATTTCTCCTACGAGCCGCGCCTCGAGCTTGGCCAGCCCGATGCGGGCCGGAGCGATCGACAGGTTCGGGAGGCTTGCCGGCTGGATGACGTCCGCCAGGCTGACGTTCGGATCGGCGATCGCGTCGTAGGTGCTCCGGGCGATGACCGTGTGTTCCAGGAAAGAGATGCTGCTGTTGGCCTGCGGGTCCAGGTCGATCAGGAGGACTTTTCGGCCCCGCATCGCAAGCGCCGCGGCCAGGTTCACGGCGGTGGTCGTTTTGCCGACGCCGCCCTTCTGGTTGGCGATAGCGACGATCAAGTCCGCTGCCCCGCTGGTCGGGTGCCTGGACCGTCAGCTGGATCCGGCTGAAGCCGGAGTCCACAGTTAAAGCGGCAGTGGGTCATGAGCGCAGTTCTGTGAAGGGAACGCGCCCATTGTAGAGACGAGAGGCGGGATCGTCAAATCCGCGTATTTTTGGATTTCGGATTTGGATTTTGGGATCTGGGATTTCCGGAATGTCGGCCGGCCGACATTCACATCTTGTATTTGGGAAGCTCAGCCGGATCGAGCGCTTCCAGCCACTGCTGGACCTTGTCCGGGTTCAACCGCTCGGAGCCGAAATCCACATTCTTGGCGTTCTCGATGACGGTCTCCTCCACCATGATCGGGGCCCGTGTACGCAGTGCTAAGGCAATGGCGTCGCTGGGACGCGCGTCCACGGCCACCCGCTCGCCGCGCACGGTGAGGTGAACGACGGCGTAGAAGGTGTTCTCCTTCAGGTCGCTGACGACGATGCGATCGACGCGGCCGTCGAGGTCGGTGATGATGTTCCGCAGCAGGTCGTGCGTCATCGGCCGCGGCGTCGCGACGTTCTCGATCTGCAGGGCGATCGCGTTCGCCTCGAACAGCCCTACCCAGATCGGAAGCACACGGTCCCCGTCCTTGTCCTTCAGGATCACGATGGGCGTGTTGGTGATCGGGTCCAACATCAGTCCCTTGATCGTCATCTCTATCAGCATGGCGGTCGCTCGCTACGCACGATCGGTGCCTGAGAATCGCCCCGGAATCCCGCTGAAGCCGGGCGGCGCGAGATTGCCTCGCCGCGCAGGCTGTGTGGCCCGCCGCGGGTAATCCGCACGGAGACGGTCCGGCCAATCCAGAACCGGTCTCCGGTGGGTGTATCGGCAGGGGCCGGGAAATTCACTACCGTGTTCCCCATCGTCCGCCCGGAGAGCTCCGCGTTCTGGCGTCGGCTCGTCGAGTCCACCAGCACGTCAACCACGCTGCCGACAGCGGCTTCGTGCAGAGCAGTTTGTATCTCGCGCTGCAGTGCCTGCAGCGCCACGATTCGCGCCGTCTTGTCCTCCGCGCTCACGTCGTCCGGCATCCGCTTCGAGGCCAGCGTGTTCGGACGCGGCGAGTACTTGAACGAGAACATGCTTTCGTAGCGTGCCGCGGCGGTCAGCGTCATCGTCTGCTCGAAGTCCTCGGCCGTCTCGCCCGGGAAGCCCACGATCATGTCCGTAGAAAGTGTGACGCCCGGGATCGATTCGCGGATTCGCGCGACCAGATCCAGATACTCCTCACGCGTGTGCCGCCGCCGCATCGCCTGCAGGACTCGCGTCGAGCCGGACTGCACTGGCAGATGGAGGTGCTTGCAGACCTTTGGCAGGTCCCGGACCGCCTCGATCAGCCTGGCTCCGGTATGGCGCGGATGCGGGCTTGCAAACCGAATACGCTCAACACCCTCCACTTCGTTGACCTCGGCCAACAGCTGCGCGAAGTCGCATGCGGGATCGTCGGGCGCCTGGTAGTGGTTCACGATCTGTCCGAGGAGTTGAATCTCTCTCCGTCCGGTTGCCACGGCCTCGCGGACGTCGGCGAGGATGTCGGCTTTCGCGCGCATCCGCTCGTGGCCGCGCGTGTATGGCACCACGCAGAACGCGCAGTAGTCGTTGCATCCTTCAATGATGGTGACGTAGGCCTTCACCGGATCGCCGCGCCGGGTGATTCCGAGCGGGAAGGTCACGTCGTCCCACGGGTTGATGTTGATCTCAGCGGCGGCTGAGTGGGCGGCGTTGGCGACGAGGACGGGCAGCATCTTGAGCTGCTGCGTCCCCATGATGACGTCAATCAGGTGCCCGTTCGACCTCTGGACGAGCGCCTGCCCTTCCTGCTGCGCGACACAGCCGGCGACGGCCACAACCGGCTGATGGCCGGTCTCCTCGCGGAGCACGCGCAGTTCGCCCAGCCGCGTATACAGCTTCTCCTCCGCGTGCTCGCGAACGCTGCACGTGTTGATGACGATGACGTCGGCGTCGGAGTCCTCGGACGTCGGTTCGTAGCCGGCCTGATCGAGCAGACCTGCCATGCGCTCCGAGTCGTGGAAATTCATCTGGCAGCCGAACGTTTCGATCAGGTATTTCTTCGCCACGGACTTTCGCTTTCGCCTTTCGCCTTCGCCTTTCGCCCCGGCCGCTCGACACGCCCGGCCGCGAGCAGGTCGCGAGCCGTTGACATCGCTGCGTCGGTCACTTGCGCCCCGCCGATCATCCTCGCGATCTCGTCGACCCGGGTGTGCTCGTCGAGCCGTCCCACACTGGTGAGTGTACGGGTCCCACGTACGCGCTTGTCTATGTGAAAGTGCGTCGTCGCCTTTGCCGCAATCTGCGGTAGATGGGTGATGCACAGCACCTGGAATTCGCCGCCGAGCTCGCGGAGCTTGGTACCGACGACATCGGCCACCCGCCCGCCGATTCCCGCATCCACCTCGTCGAAGATCAGCGTCCGCGACTGGCCGCGTGACTGCCCCGTCTCCCCTGCTCCAGCCCCCATCGCTTTCAGCGCCAGCATCACACGGGAGAGCTCGCCTCCGGAAACGATTCGCGCCAGCGGTCGAACGTCCTCACCGACGTTTGCCGACAGAAAGAACTCCGCCTGATCGATGCCCCGCTCGTTCCAGGCATCGGGCGGCAGTTCCGATGCGTTGAAGCGGACTTCGAACCGTGTGCGCGCCATGGCAAGTTCCGCGAGCATTGACTCGATGCCGGCGGCGAATTTCAGTGCGGCGCTGCGCCTCGCCTGCGACAGCGCTCGGGCGCGCTGCAGAAACGCGTCCGTCGCCTCATCCAGCCGGCGCTGAAGCTCCCCGGCCTCTTCCGATGCCCCGGACAGGAATGCCTGCTCCCTGCGCAGCGCCTCTCCCTTGTCGATCACGTCCTGAAGCGTGGGGCCGTGCTTTCGCTTGAGACGTTCGAGCAGGGCGAGCCGATCCTCTACCTGCTGCAGCCTCTCGGGAGACGCGTCAACGCCGTCGGAGTACGACCGGAGGAAGAAGGCCAGGTCCTCGAGCTGTCCCTTTATGCCGTCGCGTGCGTCCGCGTAGGGCGCAAATTGCGGGTCGATTGTCGCCAGCTCGCCAACGCGCTTCCACACGCCGCCGAGGCCGGACAGGATAGCGCCGTCGCTCTCGTACAGCGACGAGTACGACTCCTCGCACAGCCGCTGAATACGCTCGGCGCTGGCGAGGACCTGCTTCGTGGCCGCGAGTTCGTCATCCTCGCCAGGCTTCGGCGCAGCCTTGTCGATCTCGCCCAGCTGGAACGCGATCAGATCGAGGCGGGCGCTCTTTTCGCGCGCGTCCATGCGTGAGCGATCGAGTTGCCCGCGCAGCGTGCCAACGGTGCTCCACTTGTTCGCGACCGCGATCATCTCTCTCTCGAGACCGGCGTACTCATCGATCAGAAGAAGGTGCGTCGAGGGGTCGAGCAGCGCCTGGTGCTCGTGCTGTCCATGAAGCTCGACGAGCCGCCGCGAGAGGTCGCGCAACGCGACCGCCGTGGCCAGGGCGCCGTTGATGAACGACCGGCTCCGACCCTGGATCGTTATCTCGCGTCTAATAATCAGCTCGACCGGTCCCGCACCCGGCCCCCGGTGATCTTCGAACATGGCTTCGATGGTCGCCTGGGTTTCGCCCGTGCGGACCAGGTCGGAGGAAGCCCTGGCGCCGAGGAGCAGTCCGACCGCCTCGACGACGATGGATTTGCCGGCGCCGGTCTCGCCGGTGAGGACGTTGAACCCGGGTTCGAATTCGACCTCGACCGACTCGATGACCGCGAGATTACGGATGCGGAGGAAGCGCAGCATGTAGGCGCAACTCCCATCGTATCATGCGTTTGACAGCATTTTTGCCGCGTGCTACCCTGCCCTGTCCGCGCCGCTCCCACCGGCGCACTGCCATGTTGATTCGGAGGCTTTGTTGCACACGTTTGCGCTCAGCATCCTTGCACTACAGGTGCAGGAGGGCGCTGCCCCGCTTGCGGAGGTCAATGTAGTTGAACTCCTTCGCGAGACAGGGACCGTCAACCTCATCGTTCTCGCAATTCTGGTTCTGCTGTCAGTTATCTCGTGGGCGATCATTCTCCAGAAGACGCTGTCGTACCGCTCCATTCAACGGCAGACGGCGACGTTTCTGGACGTCTTTCGGCGCAGCACCAAGTTCTCCGAAGTGCAGTCCGTCTGCCCTTCGCTGCCGGCGAGTCCGCTCGTCGGCGTGTTTCAGGCCGGCTACGCTGAGCTGAACGCGCAGTTCCGCGCCGCCGGTCCGGGTTCGTCCAATCCGGGCGAGACTTCGTCTCGTCCTATTCTCAAGAGCCTGACCGCCGTCGATCGCGCGCTGCTGCGCGCGGCGGCCGTCGAAGTGAACAAGCTGGAGAAACGGGTTCCGTTTCTCGCGACGATCGCCAGCGTGGCGCCGTTTATCGGGCTGTTCGGCACCGTGTGGGGAATTCTGATCACCTTCCAGCGCATCGGCGTGACCGGGTCGACGAATCTCGCCACAGTCGGCCCGGGCATCGCAGACGCGCTGGTGGCCACCGCGGCAGGGTTGTTCGCCGCCATTCCGGCGGTGATGGCCTACAACCACTTCACCATGAAGGTGAAGACGTTTGCGTCGGATCTGGACGACTTTTCGCTCGAGTTCTTGAACATCGCCGAGCGCAATTTCACCTAGCGAGGTCGCGAGCGAATGCCCAAGGTACTTCCTGTCCCGACCGGCGGCGCAGCGAGGGGACGCAGCCGCCGTGTGGCGACGACGCTGGCGGAGATCAACGTGATTCCGCTCGTGGACGTCATGCTGGTGCTGCTGATCATCTTCATGGTCACGGCGCCGATGCTGCAGCGCGGCGTCGAAGTCCGCCTGCCGCGGGCGGAGCGCGCTCAGGAGATTTCGAGCGAGCGGCTGTTTGTCGATGTGCCGCTCTCGTTCAAGGACAACCAGCAGGTGTTTATCGAGAAGGAGCCGATCCGGCTGGCGTTTCTCGGTGAACGGCTTCGGCAGCGTCTGGATACGCGCGCCGACAAGGATGTGTTTCTGCGCATCGAGGGAACGCTGACGGTGCAGGACATGATGCGAGTGGGCGATCAGATCAGAGCGGGCGGCGCGCGCAACATGGGCGTGGTTACCGATCCTGTGCGATGAACGAATCGACGACCGACATCATCGTTTCGCGCGCTCGCGCCGTCGATCGGCTGTCGCCGATGGTCGGCTGGTCGTTCGCTGCGCACATCGTCGTGATGGCGTTTGTCGTCCTCGTGCCCCATCCGGCGGCGGATACGGCGCCCAAGGATGTGATGTTCATCAGTCTGAGCGGCGCCCCGGGGCCGCGCACAGGGATGACGCAGATGGCCGCGCGCAACGTTCAGGCGCAGCAGCCCGAGGCGGTGAAAAAAGTCGAAACGGCACCTGCTCCGGTGGCGCGTGACATGACGCTGCCCGATCCGCGATCGAAGCCGCAGGCGCGCCCGAAGACGGCGCCGAAAGAGGCGGCGGCAAAGACCGTCTCGACTGGCGCGGAGGTGCAGGAAGGGACCGCGAAGGCGGAAACCCGCGTCCGCGGCCAGGGCTTCGCCGGGCTGAGCAGCGGAGGTGGCGGTGGAACGGCTGGCGTGACGGTCGACGCGGTGAACTTCTGCTGTCCGGACTACATCGTCACGATGAACGAGCTGGTGAAACAGAACTGGAACCAGAAACAGGGAATCGCTGGCGTCACCACGATGACGTTCACCATTCGGAAAGACGGGCGGATCGAGGACGTTCAGGTCGAGAAACCGAGCGGGTTCGTCGCTCTCGACAACGAGGCACGGCGCGCCCTGCAGATCGCACGACTCCCACCGCTGCCACCGAGATACCCGAATCCTGCTCTCACTGTTCATCTCGAGTTCGAGTACGTCAGGTAATGAGAACAAGGACACACATGACGACAACTGTGCGCAGATATCCACCAGGGCCGGGAATCATTGCGATTACGGCGGTGCTGTTCGTCGCTGGTCTCGTCGCGGCGCAGCAGCCGGCGCCGCCGCAAACGCCGCAGCAGCCGAGCGAAATCGCGACTCGAATCAGCGGCGACTCGGGTGCTCCTCCTCATTACGCGGTGCCGGACTTCGTGGCACTGACGCCGAACGCGACGCAGATCGCGCAGATGCTGGCGCAGGTGTTGTGGGACGACCTGAACTTCGAGCGCGAGTTCGACATGATCCCGCGCGACGTCTACAAATCGGTGCCCATCGCGCGTTCGATGGAGCAGATTCCGTTTGGCGCATGGCGTGAAGTGGGCGCGGACGGCGTCTTCTTCGGAACGGTGGCACAGAAAGGGAACGACATCATCGTTCAGGTGCGTTTGTTCAACGTGCGCAGCCGCGAGTCGGTCTATGCGCAGGAAATGACGATCGCGACCCGCAGTGCCCGACGGATCGCTCATGAGGTGGCCGACGCGGTCCACAAGCAGCAGCGCGGAGTCCGCGGCGTCGCGAGAACACGTCTGACCTTCGTCTCCGACCGGATACGGGAGTCGGTGCTCGGCACAGTTGAAAAGCGCAGCGTGAAGGAAATCTGGGTCGCCGACTACGACGGCGCGAACGAGCTGCGCATCACGAATTCGCGCGATCTGAACATCAACCCCTCGTGGTCGCAGGACGCGCGCGCCATCGCGTATTCCGCGTATCGCGGAAACCAGCCGCCGGAGATCCTGCTCTCGTTCATCACCACCGGAGTGCTGCAGAATCTGACCAGGGGCCGGTTGAGAAACGGTGGCGCCTCGTTACCGGTGTTCTCGCCGGACGGGCGGCAGATCGTCTTTCATGGCACGGCGGAAGGTGCCAGCGCGCCCGATCTGTTTGTCATCAACGTCGACGGCTCGAATCTGCGCCGGCTGACGACTCATCCGGACAGCGACACGACGCCGACCTGGTCGCCGAGCGGAACGCAAATCGCGTTCACCTCCGACCGTACGGGCCGGCCGCAGATCTACCTGATGAGTGCTGATGGCACCGGAGGCGCGCAGCGGCTGCCGATCCCGGATGCCGAGGCCGATCGCGCGACGTGGGCGCCGAGTCCGTTCAACGAGATCGCCTATTCGGCGAGGAACGGCCCCGGCTACGACATCAAGGTGTACGACCTGGCCACGCGACAGAGCCGTCAGATCACGTTCAGCGAAGGCTCGAACGAAAGCCCCGCATATTCGCCGAGCGGCCGCCATCTCGCGTTCACGTCGACGCGTTCAGGGCTCGTTCAGGTGTTCACGATCGGTCGCGATGGCAACGGCCTGCGGCAGATCACGCGGACAGGAAACAACCAGACCCCTGATTGGTCGAACTGAGATCCACTGGAGATTCGATGCACAACAGAAAGAGAAGCGGCTTCACGATCGTCATTCTCGTCGCGGCGCTCCTGGTGGGCGCATGCGCTAAACGGCAGACACCGGTGGCGGCACCGATGCCGCAGCCGCCGCCCGCAGTCAGCGACCGGCCGGCCGTGACGTCCGCTGCGCCGACTCGTGTGGATGAAGCCCTGCCAGTGCCGGCGCAGCCGGCGTTGTCCGATGATTCGGCCGCGATTCGCACGCTCGACGAGCTGAATCGCAATTCGCCGCTGCAGCCGGTATTTTTCACCGTCGACAGCGCGGATCTCGATGACGCAGGACGCCAAACTACCTCGGCCAATGCCGAGCTGCTGAAGAAAAACCCGCGGTGGGTGGTTACCATTGAGGGACACTGTGATGAACGCGGCACCGCGGAATACAACCTGGCGCTCGGCGAGCGGCGTGCGACTGCGGTGAAGACGTTTCTGATCTCGCTCGGCGTTTCGCCGGATCGCGTGCGCACGATCAGCTACGGCAAGGAGTTTCCGTTCGATCCCGGCAAGACCGAAGAGGCCATGGCCAAGAATCGACGCGGCCACTTTGTGATTACATCGAATTGACTATGAGAACGATCACGCTCTTCCTCCTCGGCGCGCTCGTCGCTGCGGCACCGGCATCTGCGCAGAACCGCGAGCACCTGCAGATGGCCGCCGAGCTCACGATCCTGCGCGCGCAGAATCAGGAGCTGGCCAACACCCTCGCGGAGACGATCAAGCTGCTGAACGAGACGGCGAAGGCGCTCAACACGCGCATCGACCAGACGAACGAGGCGATGCGGAAAGGCTTCGCCGATCAGTCGCTGACGATCAACACCGCGGCAGGCGACGTCCGCAAGACGCTGGCGCAGACGCAGGACGCGGCCACGCGGCTCGGCGAGCTGAAGGAGGAAGTCCAGGCCCTGCGCACATCGATCCCGGCCCTGCTCTCGCGCCTCACGCCGGCGGACGGCGGGATCGTGGCGGATCCGGGCGCCGTGTCTGCCGCCGGCAACGCCGGAGCGCCGCCGGTGACGACGACGCCGCCATCAACGCTCGGCCTCTCGCCGGATCGCATGTACAACACGGCATTTTCCGACTACGCCGCCGGCAACTACACGGCGGCAATTCAGGGATTCCAGGAGTTCCTGAAGGCCTTCCCCACTTCCCCGCGCGCTGACGATGCGCAGCAATACATCGGAGAAGCGGAATTCATCCAGAGCCGCTTCGAGCAGGCGATCGCGGCGTTCAGCCAGGTCATTCAGAACTACCCGAAAGAGAACCAGGCGCCGTGGGCGTATTACAAACGCGGGCTGGCACAGAGCCGGCTCGGCCAGACGGCCGCGGCACGGGCGTCGTTCGAGGCCGCGGTGAAGCTGTTTCCCGACACGGAGCCGGGTGTGTTGTCCCTGAGCCGGCTTCAGGGCATCGACAGCGCGGCGGCACCGCCGACGACACCTCGCAAACCGTGACCTCTCCTGTCACATAATCCATCCACACTGTACGAATGAACGTGGGGCGGACCCTGGCGGGTCCGCCTGTAGAGGCCGACCTTCATTCAGGTCGGCCTTTGTGGGGATCGGATCTCGCCGGTCCTGATGAGCGCGGCGACAGCAACTGTCACCGCAGGGGCCCGCGCCGAAGCCCCGCCGCAGCCACAACGGGCGAAGGCGGGCGAAGGCGGCCCGAAGGAGAGCAACGTGGGAAGCGTCAACAAAGTAATTCTCGTGGGAAACCTGGGACGGGACGCCGAGCTTCGCTACACGCCCGGCGGCGCCGCGGTTGCCACACTGAATCTGGCCACGACGGAAGTGTGGAACGACAAGAATCAGCAGCGGCAGGAAAAGACTGAATGGCACCGCGTGGTGCTGTGGGGCAAGCAGGCCGAATCGCTGCAGGAGTACCTGACGAAGGGCAAGCAGATCTACGTCGAGGGCCGGCTGCAGACGCGGCAGTGGGACGACAAGGACGGCAACAAACGCTACACCACCGAGATCAAGGCTGATCGCATCACGCTGCTCGGCGGCGGCGGCGGCGGCGGTGGGCGCGGCGGCGGCGGTGGTGGTGGCGGAATGGATCGCGGCGCGTCTCATGGCGGTGGCGACGAGCCGCCGATGGAGCCGATTACCGACGACGACATTCCCTTCTAGTTGGTAGTTGGTAGTTGGTAGTTGGTAGTTGGTGGTTGGTGGTTGGTGGTTCGT